>Ga0078972_1001072_pt1 | contig 107420 bp, 97 predicted proteins | sample YelNatPaOPGAMG01_FD_67568 | JGI IMG/M metagenome (GOLD analysis project Ga0078972, IMG submission 67568) | Hot spring thermophilic microbial communities from Obsidian Pool, Yellowstone National Park, USA - OP-RAMG-01 (SPADES assembly) (version 2) | ecosystem: Environmental > Aquatic > Thermal... | reverse complement strand
AGTTATATAAAAGTATTTTGAATAAAAACTATTATATCAAAATGTTAAGCACTTTTAAAAGAGAAAAATGAGAATTATTATAAATTTCTCAGCTACTTATATGGCCTCGGACAGACACTAGCTAGATCTAATCCCCAAACAGTGCTTAATTTGGAAGTAAGGGTCAACGACTGGGCAAAGGCAATTTCGGATGTAGTGGACCTATTATTTACGGCCCTTGAGTTCATCCAAGGTGAGACCGCATAAAAACCATGTTGATCTTTCGGCTATCTCCAGGGTTCGATGATAACTTTGATTGATTCCCTGGCTTCGGCCACTAGCCGAAATCCCAAGGCAGCCTCATCTAGGCTTAGCCGATGGGTAATCATCTGGGGCAGGAGGGGAAGTTTTTTGAGCCTGATCAGCTCAAGGGCAGAGGCAAGATCCTGTGGGCTTGCCCCATAGGAGGTTTTCAGGGTAATTTCCCGGCGCCAAAGCTCAGTGATAGGAACTGCGACCTGCACCCCAGCAGGCGGAACAGCAAAGAAAAGCACTGAGCCGCCGCTGTCTACGGCCTGAAGCGCTGGGGAAACCACTGCTTCGGTCCCGGCACAGATAATCACTAGATCAGCCAGCCGCTGGTCATTTAGCTCTAGTAGTCGGCTGGTAATGTCCTTCTCCTGCCCTGAGATGACAGCATCTGCCCCGAACCTGCGGGCAGCTTCGAGCCGAAACTCATTGATGTCCGAAGCCACAATCCTTCCTGCCCCAAGCGCTTTGGCCAACTGGATATGCAGCAAGCCACTGATCCCTGCGCCAATGACCAGGACCGTAGCGCCCACCTCAAGGCCGATCAGCCGCTGGCTGCGAAGAACACAGGCCAGGGGCTCAATTAGCGTTCCCTCTTCAAAGGAAACCTCATCTGGCAGGAGATACACTCCTCGATCTGTCTGCAATTCGGGAACACGAACATATTCACTAAAGCCACCAGGATCAAAATTCGTGCTCTGAAGGGTAGGGCAGGCCGTATGATGCCCCCTCAGGCAGTAGCGGCAGGTATTGCAAGGCACATGATGAGAAACAAATACCCGCTGGCCGACTCGATATCGTGCTGCTGCCTTTTCCCCAACCTCTACAATCTCACCGCACATCTCATGGCCAAGCACAAGCGGAGCTTTTTTCCGGCGATACCACTCCATGACATCGCTGCCACAGATGCCGCAAGCAGCCACCTTAACCAGTATCTCCCCTGGGCCGATCTGCGGCCTTGGCCTCTCCTCTATCCGAACATCATAGTTATGATAGTACACGGCAACGCGCAACGGATTTTCTCCTCTTTCTCATCCTGGGTTAGCCGAAAGATAAAAACTAGAGCCCGCCCATATATCTGGCGGTCGCTTCTGATTAGGCCAACATCCACTCCATGGCATCGCTGCCACAGATGCCGCAAGCAGCCACCTTAATCAGTATCTCCCCTGGGCCGATCTGCGGCCTTGGCCTCTCCTCTATCCGAACATCATAGTTATGATAGTACACGGCAACGCGCAACGGATTTTCTCCTCATCTCCTCCTGGGTTAGCCGAAAGATAAAAACTAGAGCTCGCCCCTTAACACCTAGCGGCCGCTTCTGATTAGGCCAACATCCGCTCTGGCTCTCTTTGGCTCCTCAGGCTTTGGAAAAGCTCATAAGCCTGGTCAACATTTTTGTTTTCATGAACAATGGCCCGCACCGCTTGGATCATGGCTGCCGGATCTTCAGACTGGAAAATGTTTCGGCCCATATCAACTCCGCAGGCACCGCTTTGAATGGCTTGGTAGGTCAGGCGCAAGGCATCCTTTTCCGGCAGTTTTTTCCCGCCGGCGATCACTATCGGAACCGGGCAATTGCGCACTACACTCTCAAAGTTCTCGCAATAGTAGGTCTTGACAAAATGAGCGCCCAGCTCAGCAGCAATCCGACAGCACAATCCCAGATACCGCGCATCCCGATTCATCTCCTTGCCTACAGCTGTAACCGCAAGAACCGGCATCCCATAGCGCTCACCCTCATCGACCAGATGAGCCAGATTGAGCAGGGTTTGGCGCTCATGCTCAGAGCCAACAAAGATGGACAGAGCCACCCCAGACACATTCAGTCTAATGGCATCCTCCATAGCTACCGTAATCCCTTCGTTGGAGAGAGGGGTCAGGATGCTGGTCCCGCCCGATACCCGCAGGACAATGGGAGTAGAGCTGCATGGATCGACGCTGGTGCGCAACACTCCCCTGGTCAGCATGAGAGTGTCGGCATAGGCCTGGATCGGCTTTAGGGTTTCCCGCGGCACTTCAAGGCCGCTGGTAGGGCCGAGAAAGTAGCCATGATCAATAGCCAGCATTACCGTGCGATGGGTTCTCGGCTTGATAATCCGGGCTAGACGGTTTTGTAATCCCCAAGACATGATTTTCGCCTCCTTGGCAGTTTTTGAATTTTTTGAATAATGGATAACGATGGATATTTTTTATCGGAATTTTAGCTTTTTGCATCTATTAGACTTTTGCGCTTTTTATAAGTATTTTAAATATTAAAAATATATGAAATATTGAAACTTCGCCATAAGCCCTTTGTCCACCTCACCTTATGAAGCGCAAGGCCCAGGAGCGAACATGCTTGCCGTTGAGGACATGGAAGTAGCGCAGTTTCTGGAGCCTGGTATGGCTGAAGGAGGAAAGAGGAAGAAATATAAGTCTTTTTTGCTGCAATCGGGCATAATCTTGAATAGAGAGTGAGGGTTTGCGCTGCGCTACAATGGCTACGTAGCGGTCCTGTGAATAATAGAGCCCAGCCATCATCAGCCGCTCGATATCATTGGCTGCCTGGTCAAAGCGTGGATCTGTCCATACATCCTCAATCAACTGAGGCGGATAGATAAACAGTGCTCCGCCATAAAAGCAGCGAGATATCCCAGGGCCAACCAGACCGCTGCGGTAATCAGTGGCATAGAAAACTAGGGTGGATTCATTTTCATGCTCAGCCAGCCAGGTCAGTTTATACGGATACTTTTCGCCAGTTGGATCTTCATCAAAGATGAACACCACTGCCCCTACCTCACCCTGAATCTGGGGTTCCTCTTTTACATAAATCTTGCCAAGGTGTAGATTGCGGATAGTCTCCCTTAGATGTAGGCCATCTTTTAAGGTACTTTGAAACTCTTCGACTCTAACCTGCGACAGCCCAACAAGCTTTAGAGCGCGTTTTCGAATATAGCCGCAGAAGTTTTCAATGACCTCATCCTCAGGAGGCCAGGAGCAGACCGCGTTCGGGTTCCAGCGGGTCGCCCATTGTTTCTTTTGCTTCTGAGTAGGCTTTTTCTCCAGCCTGATTCGCTTCCACTCTTTGGCCAAAGCTGGCACTCTCCGATAAGATGGCCAGATCGAGCGGCCTAGGCTGATAAATTGGCTGGTCATTTTGATGGTCGGGTAGGTTGAAGAAATATCTATATAAGGATAAAACTTGGCTATTTCGACTAGCTTTAGGGCAAAATCATTACCCATGATCCCCTTGGCGGCAACCACCAGCTCATAGAGGTCGGGGGTGAGGCGGTTTTTGATTAGACAGAGGTTGCGGATCAACTGCAAGGCAGTCTGCACATCCTGCAAACCGATGTGGTAGATCTCATCAGGAAATTCTCGGTGATATTCATCGCGGACCTCAAGGAGCAGTTTTTTAATCGCCTCTGTTTTCTGAAACTCTTCAAGAATGAGGGTACCTTTTACTTTTTCGTAAAGATAGGTAAAGTAGGGGAGCTCGCCTAGAATAAAATAGAGAGAGTCGGGATGGACCGAATAGAGCTTAAGCTCCTGTGGGCGCTCACCATTTGGCAACCCCGGGTAGTCAGTCTGATAGAAATGGAGAATAGCGGCCAGATGGTGCAGGGAGAAGACAAAGAGAACCTTATGGTGTTCCAAACTCAATTCTTTAAGTCTGGCAGCCATAAATTTGGCCTGCACATCCTCATCCGCTTCTTTCAGCCACGGCGACCAGGGCTGATCTTTCCGCTCTGTGGGCCACTCCTCCCCTGCCGGTTGGGCCAAATATGGGAACACCGCCTGGATGTAGGGCGAAAGCCCAATTTGAGACACAGCATGCTCATCGGGAAGGATGAGCCCCTGACCACCCACGGTCAGGCCAGTGGTTAGAAGATCATGGCTGAAGGTTTTGTTTACTTCACGATCAATGAACCGGATGGTAACTCCCTCCTGCATTCCCAGCCGTATAGCTTCGATCATGCCATCACAGGGATCGGTTGGAAAGAAGCTGTAAAAATCCTCTCTGTCTCGGGCCACAACCACGGTGATGTAAGGGAGAAACTGCACCCCTTCAAGAACCAGGGGATAAAATGATTCGGGCAGGCCAATAGCCAGACAGTCGAATGAGGTATTGAAAAACGCCTCTTTGACCTGCTGAGCAAAGGAAACCTTACCGGAGACAATAGGCATCAGGCAGATATTGTCGAGCCACAGCTGGCCATCCCGGATGAGAATTTTTTTCTTCATTTTTTCGTCCCACACTTTTGATTTGGTTTCCCTACTATATACTCTTATTTTTAGTGGCTCTTTCGCTAATAAAGTGCACAAGCTGGGCAGGCACAAGGTCCGCACCTACAATTAGCTTATCTGCCCCTACAATTGACAGCGTAATTAATCCGCTGCCCACTTGGATTACGCTGGCCCACCTGGAGTGGGCAAGACCCGCCTGGCATTAATCCGCTGCCCACTTGGGTTACGCACTTAGCGAAAAAAACATTTAGTTTTCCACTTTATTCATTTTTATTCATTTTCCTCACTTCCATCCATCCAGTCCTTTTCACTGGTGAAAAAATCCTCCAAAAAGGCTAGATTAGTCAAATTTTGTCGGTTAATTTGTGATGATCTCTTCTTGATATCAAGGGCGTCTTTGCCTAGGGTCTGCTCAACCGCCTTTTGGAAGGTATCCTTCCAGGGGCGTTTTCGCTCCTTTGGGCTATAGGCGCGCATTTTCAGCGCATAGCGAGCAATGCTCAGGCCGTCCCGGATGCTGTAATCAAGCCGTGCCTCATGGCTTCTTTGAAGGAAATCAAGGGTAAGGTTTAAGATCTCCTCCGGGGCGAAGGGAAGATTGTACCTTAGAATGGCCATCTCTTCCTCTCTTTCTGGAAACTCCAGTTGAATCATAGGCTGGAGCCGGGAGATAATATAGTCGGGGATCTCATAGGTAGAGGCATCATCGTTCATGGTAACGCAACAGCGAAAATCTGGGTGGGCCTGGATTTTCACCCCAGCCACAATACTTTCCACATATCTTCGGTGATCCAGGAGGGGAGCTAGCGAGGCCCAGGATTTTTCGCTCATCCGATTGGCTTCATCCAACACAGCTACCCCGCCCTTGATAGCCGCGGTAACTAGAGAGCTGGCATGATACTGAATTTTGCCACTCTCGGAAAGCACTGGCGTGATGATCAGGTCTTCAGGCCGCGTGTCCATCGTGCACTGATAAATGTATACTGGCTTTCCAAGTCTTGCCCCTGCGGCCATAGCCAGGGTAGTTTTCCCCATGCCGGGCTTTCCCACCAAACGGGGGCAAAGGGGCAGATCATCCGCGGCTACAGTTAGCCAGCAGGCCAAAATCTGCTCCATCAGCTCCTCCTGGCCGATCCAAGAGCGCTTCTGCTGGTCTGGATGTGATAGAACCAGCTCGATTTCATCAATTTTTACCTTTTCCATTATCTCATAAGCCTCCCCAAAATTTTAACCGACATTTTTGCTAGTTGTATCGTTTGTTTATTACTCATTGTATGAGTTTTCCCGTTAATTGAATAATAGCAGATTTTAACATGCATAAGCTATCTTTGGCAAGCAGTCTCCTTTCCCTCAAGGGGTTACCCATTTATATCCAATTATTCTTCCTTTCTTGTTTTTTTCTCTTATCTTGGACTCTTTTTCAGAGCTTCAGGGTTTGAGCCTAAAAAAAACTGGAAAATATAATTAAAAAGTTGTAAAATAGCGCTTCTATGTTGAAGAGCAACTGGTATCCAAGCACTAAGTAGGGTGAGAGAAACAGAAATAGGTAGGTATGATTACCAAGCGATTGTCGATTAAAAGGCTCATGGTTATATTTTGTCTCATTACCATCTGTGTTCTTGGGACCATGGCTGCTTTGACTGCCGGCCCTAAAACCTGGCAGGCCATCAAACAGATGCAGATCAAGTATCTTTTTTTGGCCCTAGCTCTTGGGGCTATATCCATCTCTATCGACAGCCTTGTGCTCAAGATTATCTCGCAGGCTGCCGGGGCAGAGATCGGTTTTTTTTACAGTGCCGAATCTATTCTCTTCTACATGTTTGTCTCGTCGATCACGCCTACGGTTACAGGTGGAGAGCCACTGATGGTCTACCAGCTAACGCAAAAAGGGATGCCACTTGGGAAAGCTACCAGCGTTACTCTTGTGCGGGGAATTCTCATTACTTCAATTATCGCCGTAGCGGCTCCGATTATTGTCTATTTTCATGGAGAGCTTATCCAGAATGCTATCCTAAAAAACCTCTTTCGCTACATCGCTATTTTCCTTTTTCTTATAGTGAGCTTTCTTATTTATACGCTCTTGAATCCCCTACGGAGTGAAGAGATTATCCATAAGATTTGTGTATGGATCGAGCGATTCAAGCCCTTGGCCAATTACACCGAAAAACTCGAGAGAAAGTTGAATATCTGGATCGATGATTTCAGCAGTTGCCTGAAAGAATTCTTCAAATATAAGAAAAAGGTCCTCCTGGCAGGAAGCCTGTTGAGTGCGGCTGCTCTGAGCGCTAACTACCTGATTGCCTACGTTATTCTGAAGGGGTTGAACTACCCTGTGCCTGTTTTGAGGGTGCTTATGGTGCAGTTTGTACTCTACTTTCTGCTGTACTTTTCGCCAACCCCTGGAGGAACAGGAGTGGCTGAAGGAGGCTGCTATGCCATGTTCGCCTCATCTATTCCTAGCCACTTATTGGGAATTTTTATCATTTTGTGGAGATTCTTTACCGTTTATCTCTGGGTTATCATCGGCGGAGCGCTCATCACCAAGACTCTTGGTCTCGATATCCTAGAGAAACTATCGAGTTCTTCGAGGGATGAACGCTCTAGCTCCTGTTGCCTGGAACAAGTGTCTTCTACTACCTCTTGCTCAGACAACAACCTAGGCCGCTAGCCCTTTCCTTTTCATTTTCATTCTTCTCATCATTATTTTTGTCTTCCAAACCTGGTTGTAAATCATTATCATTAATATTATCTTTATCTTCTTCAAGGCCTGTTTGCGAAAAGCCTATCTTCTTTTGTTTTGATTCCTTCCTAAGATGCTCCGGGGGGAGTGGGGTAACCATTCCTCCTGAAACGATCAATTTGATGCCATCCTCGATGCTCATGGAAAGCGGGGTTACATCCTCTCTGGGGACCATGATGAGCATTCCTGAGGTCGGATTGGGAGTTGTGGGCACGAAAACATTCAGGACCTCCTTTTGAGTAACATCCTGGATCTCTCCCCTGGCATCGGAGGTAATAAATCCTATCACATACATCCCTCGGCGAGGATATTCCACAAGAACCACCTGTTGAAGGGATTTTCGGTTTCTCATGGATACGGTGGATTCCATGAGCTGTTTGGAGGCATAGTAGATGTTCCAAACCAGAGGCACCTTGCTCAAAATCTTTTCCCCCAGAGCGATGAATTTTTTGCCGATTACATTGGTAACCGCAAGGCCGAGAAAGAAAGAAATTATGGCCAGGGCGGCTAAACCCAGCAGGCCAGGGATGTGATAGCCAATGAATTGCGACAGACCCAGCAATTTCAAACCGAAGGAAACAGGCCGAGCCAGAAGCCTTTCAAAGGTGTTAAAGATAAATACTACCAGAAAGATGGTGATAAGAACTGGCAAAATAACCAGGAAGCCAGCGACAAAAATATTTCTTAACTTCCGAAAGAAATTTTCAGCCATTTTCGCTCTTTTGGCTACAACTTTCTTTGCTAAAGCTTCTTTAGCTAAAGCTTCGCTCTTTGGCTACACCTATCCTGGGGCTGCACACCTATCTGGCGACAAAAAGGGGGCAAAGCCGTATCACCCCTAAACAGGTTAAGGTTACTACCACTCCGGCTAACAAAACCCCAACAGCAATAGCTATGAACGCATCCCGAATCCGAAACCGAAATAGGTGGGCAGCTACGGCTCCTGTCCAAGCTCCAGTCATCGGTAATGGTACAGCCACAAAGAGGGCCAACCCAACAAGTTCAAGCCTCTCGATCAGGTTGCTTCGATTTCTGGTTCTTTGGAAGAGCCAGGTAAAGAATCGGTCAAAGGCAGGAAATTTTTTTAAATAATTTGAGACTGGATCAAGGAAAAAGAGTATTGGTAGGATCGGAATAAGGTTTCCAACCACAGCTAGGAAAAAAGCCTTGATCACTGGCACATTCATACTTAAAGCCAAGGGAATGGCGCCCCGCAGCTCAGCTATGGGAATCATAGCCACAATGAGAGTGAGGGGCTCGGGTTGAACTCCTTTGAGCAGACTGAGAAGATAATGGAGCATATCATGATCTCGAGTTAGTTAGAGTATTTGTGGTTCTCTTCGATATTTAGGTGTTTTTCGATATAGGGAACATAGGCGCTCTTTGATATCGAAAATAAACATAAAAGATAGTTTACCATGTTTCCTGCGCTTTGTAAACTCCAAGGTTTGTTCCGCCAATATGCTCCACCTTAAGAGAGATTTCCATACTCTTTGGAGACTTAGAATCCCAGCCCCTTCACGCCATGAACGCATCAGAGACTCACATACTCTTATGGGAGAGTCTTCTATTATGTATCTTTGAGACTCTTTATACTCTCTTTGCCCCTTAGCCCTTACTTGCACTCTAAAAAAACGGCGGCCATGCCGTCTCTGGCATCTTAATTGCTATAAGATTATGTAGAGAATATAAGTTTAAGTCTCCTTATGGAAGGAGACAGAACTTGATTTATCAGTCAAGAGCTTATTGAATTTTTTAATAGCTTTATTGAATCTGAAAGGAGGCGATCGGACATGTTAACTTGGCTAATGATTTGTGTGCTTCTTATTGCCTTAAGCTTGCTCTGTGTTTCACTTGCCAATTTTAGTCTCAGAGTAAAAGACAATATTTCTCAAAGATCTACCGTTTCTCCAAAGGAAAGATACACCGTTTCTTCAAAGGACAGTCCAATAACTCATGGTCTAACTGATAATGTTTTATCATGACTGATAAACCATAATGTTTTATCATGACTTATAAGCCTATGAGAGAGCTAGAGAGCAGGGAATACAGGATAGATAAAGGGGTTCTCCTGGAAGAAAATAGGCTGCTGAAAGAGCGTCTTAGAATCCTGGAAAAATATACGGATCAACTCTTTGCTGAGTTGGAAGACAGAGTAATGAAAAATACCCGGGAGATAGCTGAAAAGAAAGTGGTTTTACAGAAGATCTTCAATCTTATGGATGGAGAGATTATTCTGGCAGACAAAAGCTATCGTATTATCGAGGCTAGTAATGTCAGTAGCGGTCATCATGCCTGGCAAGCCGCCTCAGTCTGTAAGAGCGACGCGGCCTGCCAGGCTATGAAGACTGGCCGCGCCGTCAGCCAAGAGACGGCTTTGAGAGATGGCAATGATCAGCTTAGGATCATCCGGCAAACCGCCTTTCCTATCTTTGATAGTAAGATGAATGAATCTTGGGGATTCGTCCAGTTTACCCAGGATATAACCTCAGTGAGGATTGAACAGGACAGGCAGATTCGATTGGAGAAGGTGCAGGCCGTCGAGAGAGTAGTAGCTCTTTTTTCCTCTTATCTCAAGACCATAGCAGAAGCTGCTGAGCATATTATTCTTGGCAAGATCGAGGGAAAATTAGGCCTAAATAATTATGGTTTCAAGGATTTTCTCGCCTTGCTTGATCAGCAAATTATCCAAGTTCAGGATTACCTCACTGATTTATTTTTTATTCTCAACGAGAGGACCGAGGATGCGGTTTTGACCAATGTCAATGATCTTCTTCAAGTAACTCTTCGCTCGAGCAAACTGACCGCATTATCTAATAAAAATAAAAAGGTAAAGATCATTTTAGAGCTAGCCAGGGACATTCCTTTGGTTAGGGTAAGTCAAGCTCAACTAAGCAGAGTTTTTATCCACCTTATCCACAATGCCTTTGACAGTATGCCAGCAGGTGGTGAACTGACCATTGTAACTCGAAGCAAGAGCCTTGAAGTGGAAATCGAATTTTCCGACACTGGCTTAGGAATAGCCGAGCAGATCAGAGAAAAAATCTTTGAGCCATTTCTGACCACTAAAGAAAACAGACTGGGCCTTGGCCTTTCAGTATGTAAATTTATTCTTGAAAAATATCATGGTCAAATCACCCTGCAACCTAACCCGACAGCAGGACGAACTACCTCATTTCTCGTCAGGATACCTGCTAGCCTTGATTGTCAGGCTTGCAAAAGATAGCGTTATTTCAAAGTTGAAATATTTTTCATCTTTGAAATAACGGCGAAATAACGGCGGCTTAAAATGGGCTGCTGGCAGAAAGATTAAAGTAGACTAAGTCAGGTAATACACGAGATAAATTTTTACTAAATCTATTTTATGGTTATTACTTAAGGCCTATTTCATGGCATATAATTTGCTTTATTTAATTTGTGTAAGCCTTGAGCGGTAGCCACATTTGAGAGCATGACAATTGCTATATGCGAGCATTTGATATTTTTGCGAGATTGATGTAAAATAATAAATGATGTAAAATAATAATAGAATAATATATTGCTGAGGGACTGAAAGGCCCCTGTTATTATGATGCTGGGAGAAAAAGGGGGCCTTTCAGGAATTGGAAGTGGGAAGGGAGGTGAGAAGAAGGTTTTAAGGTTATATCTGACAGCCAAGCTTTACAATGGAAGATTTTTTCATGATTTGGTAGGTGGGTGGAGGCGAGAGCCTTCGAATGTTAAAAAGGCGGGACAGGAATGTCCCGCCAGAAGGGAGAAAATGAGAATCCCCAATTACCCGGCTTAATAAGCTAGTAGTGAAATATCCGCCGGGAGAGGGGAAAAGTGAAAGAGTTTACTATTGTCAGACAAAATAAAGTGAGGAAGAGTTAGGGTTAGCAGTGTAAGAGATTTACTATGGCTTGAGAAGTAAGTAGGTGGGATGGTTCGAGAGGCTGTTTTGGTTGGTGAAGGTTAGTTGGTGAAGTTATCCTTATGTATTTTCCTCATAAAGTGTTTTCCCGACGTGAACTTCGACCAGAGATATTAAGTAAATTTTTGCGCTACTGATCATCATGTAGCAGTCGGAAAACCTCACCTGATAGATACTAGATAGCCCTGTCAAGTAACTCCCAATCTTTACTCGGCTTTGTAACCATCCACTCTTTCGTTCGTTATCCGTAAGGTATTTACGGGCGTCTTGTTTAGGAGGACAACGCAATGAGAAAGATAAAATCTGGCCTTGTAAAGATGGTGATCATATCATCAGTACTCATCTTTTGTTTAGCTCTAACTCCAAATTATAGCCATGCTTACTATGGCCTATACGGCGGCTACTATGGACTGTACGGAGGCTTATACGGGCTATATGGTCTGGGAGGATTGTACGGTGGCCTATACGGTGGGCTATATGGTCTGTATGGCTTGGGCGGACTCTATGGCTTATATGGCTTGGGCGGCTGGTATGGAAGCGGAGTTTCTACTATGGCATCACAGCTTGCCAGCTATGCGGTTTACTCAAGACCTTATCTGTGGGGATATGGAGCCTTGGGATCAAGTTTTCTTCCTGGTTTGTTAGGCTGGCAGGGAGTCTATGGGCCAGGAATAAACTTTTTTGATTAACCCTAAACACTATACAGCCTAATACTACACAGGAAGACTTTAACGAGGAGACCTTAACGAGCAAAACTCACTTTGAGCGAAAAAGTTTCAAAATTCATGCGCTATCTTCTCTAGATTATGAACCTTCCGCAGGAGGGACGAAATGAGCAAGACAGGCGACAATGTCGCCTGGTAAGACTAAATAAAATAAAAATAAATACAGGAGGTAAGGCTATGACTCAGCACAGGTTTTTGAGAGTTATGATCGTAATATTAGCTTGCGTAGTTCTTGCCTCGGCCATACCTAGCCGTGCAGATGCTTACTACGGCCTGGGATTTTATGGATTAGGATTGTATGGGCTATATGGCCTGGGGTTATATGGGCTTTTAGGGTTATATGGGCTATACGGCTTGGGATACGGCCTATACTGGCCTTATAGCCTGTACTGGTGGCCTTATAGTCTGTATGGGCTCTGGCCTTATGGTTTGTACGGACTCTTCGGCTTAGGTTTATACGGGCTATATGGACTCTATGGCCTTGGAATGTATGGCCTTGGGCTTTATGGCCTCTACGGCCTGTATGGTCTTGGTCTCTACGGCCTCGGCGGACTATACGGCCTGGCCAGCTTATATAATCTCTATGGATTAGGAGGACTTTATGGGCTGGGAACAGGAAGTATTAGTATAAATACGACCTTTGGCGCTCCTCCTCCAGATGCTGGATCAATAACAGGTGCACCGAGTACAGCCGCACCGACTGCGGTCGCTCCTGCAGCTTGAGGAATAAGGAGCGTGTTTTCCTCATCTGGCCTATAGTTTATCTTTTTTGAGATGAGCGGCCAGCATTTTTTTCTCCTTTTCTTAAGGCGCAGGGGACGGAAGAGGGGCGTGGCGAGGGAGAACAAGTTATTTTCTAAATCACCAGGAGAGGCTATCTATGATTTAAGGGGGAAAACCACAAGCTTCGCTCCTGTCCGTCCCCTTGCCCATTTTATTTAACTATTTAACTTTTAACTTTCTGAACATGGTGGTTCTTTCGCTAAGTATGTAACACAGGTGCACGGCGGATCAATTACGCTATCAATTGTAACATGTGTAACATAGGACCTTGCACCCGCCTAAGCTTGCGCACTTTGTTAGCGAAAAGACCGCCTGGAGAAGGAGTTATAATAATGTAATAATGGAATAAGATCCTATAAAAAATTCTAATTGATTTTTGGGAAACTTTCAAGATAATTCGATTCCATTTTCATACTTAGGGGGAATGAGATAATTTTAAGCCAGAATAAGGATTTAATGGAACATTTGGGGTAACTAACATTTAGGGTAACATTAAAGAGGATTGATATTATGAAGAGATATAGATACTTAGTCTTAGTTGGTATTTCAGGCTTGCTCCTCATCTGTGGCTTAGTATTTCCCACCTCACTTCATGCCTATTACGGAGGATATGGTGGCTGGGGGCTGTATGGTGGACTGTACGGCTTGGGAGGGTGGTATGGTGGCTTGTATGGTGGTATGTATGGCCTCTACGGCCTAGGTGGGCTTTATGGAGGAGTGGGCCTTTACGGTCTTGGTGGCTTATATGGCGGCGGTCTATATGGCGGATACGGGTTCAATTTAGGGCTGCTGGCGCTGATGAACCCTTATTATCAGAGCAGTGGAGCATATATGCTCTCACCTTTACTTAGTTTTGACCTGTTGTCAGATCCACTACTAGGGATGGGTATGCTCTCAGTTTTATAGATTTAAATTATAATATATTTATATTTTTGCGTTTTTTATAACTATTTTTATAACTGATCGAAATATAAATAACAAGGAGGTGATTTTACATAAAAATATAAATCTCATGTATTCATTGTTTTTTAACAAATTTTTAATCATCATCAGAACATTGATTGCATGAGTCGTGATTGTAAGGAAAAGGAGGCTTTTGAGATGAAAGGGAAATTTTTATTGAGCATCTTGACGATAGCTATGGTTTTAATCATCGGATTGTCAAGAACATCTAAGGTTGAGGCTTATTATGGTTTAGGTCTGTATGGCCTCTACGGTCTCTATGGCCTGGGCGGTCTCTATGGCTTAGGTCTTGGCCTGTACGGTCTCTATGGCCTGGGCGGTCTCTATGGCCTTGGAATGTATAGCCTCTACAGCCCGTTCAGTCCCTTTAATATGTATTATCAAATAGATACCGGAACAGGCCTTACCTATCAGGTCCCATTCATGCTGGCTGTTCCTTATATAGGTATCTCATCTCTCTATAAGCAGCTTTTCCCAAATCTTTTTAATCCCTCTACTACGGTACCATCGACTACTACCACAATATGATATAAGATTATGATTAAGATAAGGAGGATTAAGAGATTAGTCGGTTTTTAAGTACAACCCTACCATTATACTAAAGCCCCCTGGCTTTTTGATGGCCAGGGGGCTGTTGTGTGCTGCCTTCCCCGAGGGCGAGGGGGTAAGCGGGAAGATATGCTTGATGAGGGGAGGAAGTATGCCAAGAGATAAGGCAGGCCTATCCCACGAGGGCAGGATTTTGCTTACCCTGCAAGTTAATTTAATTGCTCCAGCCGAGGCTTTAAGCCAACGCTCATGGCCATTTTTAGTGAAAAGTCAGCTAAATCCGACATTCCGTTATTCTTGCGAAAACGCGGGTATCGAGGGGTAAAAATTCCTCGAATTCTGGCTGTTTACGAATGGTAGCCATGAGCGTAAGCCAAATGAGAGCCAAAATTGACCATTGGCGTAGTTATCTTGAAGTGCAGCCACAGCAAGACCCTGCGGGGCCAAGGCCAGCTATCCTTGAAGCTGCAATGAGGCCGGCTTTGATGATCAATTCTGCTGGAATTGTTTCATATGTCTGTCCTTCAACAGTAATAGTTCTACACTCCTCATCAAGGCAAGGCGAAGAGCAGCAATAGCTTTGCCCAACCTGTGCTCCTAGCCATTCTTCAAGAGGACGATTATCAATCCAGATACGGTTTGAGGCTAAGGGATCTTTAATAAATGTGCTGACATCGATCATTCCTTTTTCCAAGGTAACCTCAAGTCCAAGGGGGGCCAGAGCCTGCTGGAGAGTGGACAATGCCTTTTCAACCTCTTTTTCTGTTGCTCCACAGCGCTCACAGGTACGGCCATTTTCATCGACGAGACGTTGCCATTTTATGGTAAGACCTTTCATGGATAGAATTCCTCCTTTAAGATTAGAAAAAACAATAGCCTATTTTATCATAAGATCAGGATTTTTGAATAAAATTAGGATTTTTTGAATCTCGGCCACAGAAGCCACTCTACCTGCAATTCTGATCTGACCATCAATAGCCAAGGCAGGAGTCATAACCACCGTACCGAATCGCCTAATAGTACCAGTATCCACCACTTTTTCGATCTTATAGATGAGGCCAAGAGCTCTAGCCGCAGATTTTGCATTTTCTGTCAGCCTTCGGCATTCCGTATCGCTGGGGCCCAAAATCTGTATCTTCTTCATAAGCTGTCGGCAAACCTACTGGTGGTTAATGAGCACTGGGTGAACAATAACCTATATACAATAACCTATAAGGGTATCAATTTCTCCATTAAGGGTATCAATTTCTCCCGACTTTGTCCATCTCCTTGTGGCTCCTTGTGGCTGTCGCTTTTTCAGCGCCTTTTTTGAGGAAGGCAGGGGATTGAAAGAGGCAAATTTTTGGGGAAATGAGTTTCCTGCTGTTTCTAGCTGCGTCTTTCGACATGCTAACCCTCATTAATCAGAGATTAAAGTAAGATGGACAAAGCCGGGATATATCTTCGGGATATAATTTTATTATGCAATTTTTGTACCACTTATTCTGTCTGTTTATTCTGTCTGCTCAATCTCTGCTTATCTTTTTGAAAATCGCTTCATATGTGTTAGATAACTCTTTTATTAGGGACCAAAGAATGAAGGATTGGGGCGATCAGGTAGGGGGCATTCTTGTATTCGCCCCCATATGGATTAGGCGATCAAAAGGGATGCCCCTAACGGGTATTTGCCTATTAGACAATGCACAATGGACAAATCATAATGTGGTGGTTATCCAAATATGAACGCTGGAAATTACAATCCAGCCAGGATTTCAAAACTGAAATATATTTTAACTTTGAAATACCCGAATCCCGCAATTTTACAATCTTGATGGCTTGCTCCATCTGAGGCTCAAGGTATTATCCCTGCCAACTTCTATTTCTGTCCCCAATTTTTGCCCCTCTCGAGTTAGGACCTCGCTCAACCAGCGGGCATCAGCTTCTGAGGCTAGATTTACCCTGAAATTTTTAATCTGGGTTGGAATCATGGATAGAGAAACAAGCTTTCCAGTTAGGGGATCAAGCCTAGGGAAAAACATCAAGCCTAAATCACTCCTGAAATGTTCATGGCCACCGATGCCCTCATAATCATCCAAAAAATTACCACAGCCGTAGATTATCAGCTTGTCTTGATAAACCTCTATTCCCTTTACATGGTGGGCGGAATGGCCGTGGATAATATCAACCCCTGCCTCATCGATCAGCCTGTGGGCAAATTCTCTTTGCTCACGGCTAATCTCATAACCCCAGTTTCCACCCCAATGGATCGAGGCAATTGTGATATCCTTCGGCTGTTTCACCTGCTGGATATTTTCCTGAATATTTAGGATCGTCTCTTTCGAAAGCTCCCTGAGCAGCCACAGGCCAGGCTTGTCTTCAGAGGCGGCCCAGCTAAGCGGTATTCCGCTATCTGGTGAGCCAAAGGAAAACACCACTACCCTCCCTTTGCTCCTGACTTTCATCACTGCCGGGCTCTGCGCCTCTTTTAAATTTTTGCCCACTCCGACACCGTGCACCTTAGCTTTCTTTAGAGTTCTGAGGGTTTCGGTAAGACCATGATATCCCCAGTCAAGTATATGGTTATTGGCCAGGGCACAGCAATCTATCCCGGCTGCGGTCAGACAGGGGATATTTCCCGGATTCATCCGATAGTGTATGTCCTTGCCCTGCCAATAGTCGCCACTTTTGGTTATGGTGGTCTCAAGGTTGATGATTTTAACATCCGGCTTAGTCCGCTCCCATTCGGCCAGAGCATCTCCCCAGATATAGGAGAAACTGATAGGCTGAGGAATAGGGCCGTTCGCCTCTTCGGCAATTTCCACATATCCTCTGGCATCTCTCATGTATGGCTCATAGAGAATAGGATCGCTGGGATGAGGCATAACCTGGTCAATGCCTCTGCCGATCATGACATCGCCGCACAGAAAGAGCGTGATGAGATTAGCCGCTCCCCGGGCTGAGTGGTTAGTATCTTGAGATTCGATATTTTTCATCTTTGAGGCATCCTGTTAAGTTTTTTCACTGACAGGTATTCAAGATATGCTTAAAAGACAAGCTTGCCATTTTGCGATTAATATTTAATATAATATATTTATCGGCTGAATTATGGCTTGAGGATGCCCTACAGCTTACTACAGGACACATTTTATTTCTGGTTTGGTATATGCACTTCTTAAGTGCAGGCATTTCATGTCATGCCCGCGTAGTGCGGGAATCCAGAGGGTTGCTGCAACCATACCTGGATTACCACTTTCGCGAAAATGACGATAAAAGTGTCAGCTAGTGAACCCTATAGTGCAGGGAAAAACACAAATGGATAGATGACGGTGGTTGTGCCCAGGGGAATCGGAGCAAAGCGCCAGCTTCGGATCATGCTGAGCACACATTCTTCCAGGCCAGAGTCTGCTCTTGATAGGGTAGAAGAGACAACCTTGGCCTCGGAAATATCTCCTTGGGCAGTGATCGTAAATTCAACCACCAGCCTGCCTTCCAGCCTGGGATAGATCTTCAATGCCTTGTTGTAGCAGTGGACAATACTGGACCTATAAGATGTTACCACCTCTAGAATGGCCTGAGGAGAACGAAGTTGATTTTGAGAACCAGAGGTTTTTATCTCGGCAATCTTCTGAAGAGCAATATCCCCTTTAACCGGAAGCTCCACTGTGTCTGTCTGCTGGTGCATGGCCACAAGCTCATCAACCTTTTTGGCTAGGGTCTTAGCTCCAGATTTTTCAGTCTGTTGAGCCTTTTTTTCACCTTGAGCCCCTTTTTCCCCTGCTCCGGAGCCTCCTCCCGCTCCTTCCTCCCCCGACGAGGCAGTGCTTTCCAAGGGAAGTTCATCATTTAGTTCCTCACTGCTCAAGGCCTGAGGAGGTGGCGTAGCCTTCTCGATTTGTTTGACCAGTGTTTCACCCCCATTGATTGCATTTTGGGCCAGAAGGTTAAGCTGGGAATCAAAAGCTGGGCCAGACTCAGACTGAGAGGCCTTGCGGGATGAAATCATGCCCAGAATGCCAAGTGATTTAGGATCGATTTTCTTTTCCGATAAAGAAGCCAGGGATTTCCCCTCGCCCTGGATCGGAGCCTCTTCTCGTCCCGAAGGCTCTCCTTTGGCTATTGAGCCTTCCTCTACCTTGGCTACCAGCGAGGGCTTTGATTTGGCTGAGGATGGCGCTTTATTGCCCAACTCGCCTGACTCTGATGGCGGCTTGCTTTCCTTTTTCCCCTGCTTTCCTTCTTTGGGCTGCTCACCTTTGGCCATCTGCTGTTGTTTATCTTCTAGCTTAGCCTCTTTGGTGGGCGGCGGCTGAGGCTTTTGAACCTGTGGCCCTTCGGTCGCGGGTTTAAGCAGCGGCTTTGTCTCTTGAGAACTTGATTTTGGGGGCTGAATACCCCTTAATTTCTTCTCCGCTTCAGTCTCACCCGGGCTAATTATTAGCCTAACGAATCGCTCTGGAATCTCAGATATTACAGGGTGCTCCTGATCAGAAGAGGGCAGGGGAGCCCGGTACACATACCCTATAAACAATAAATGGAGGCAGAGGGAAACAAGAAACATAGCCCAAAACCCCTTCTGGTCAGCCTCGAGGAAACCTTTTTTCAGGTCAGATCCTGGCCGCGGCTGCTTCTCCTTGATCGGGCGAGGTGGAGGCGGCGGCTCTGGTACATACTCAAGGTTAAGCCGCACCGAACCATAAACAAGCTCGGCCTTGCTTCCTACGGGGAGAAAAAGGATATGTCCCTGATCTTTTTGGGGCAGTAAATTGAGTTTCCTGAGACTGTCAATCGACACTGACTCTGTCTGGTCAGGATGGCTGATCGTGCCGGTCATCTCCTTTGGAATAAAAAGCTCATAGCCGCCGCCGGAGCGCCTTTTTTTCAGTAAGGTGAACCTCTTGAGCGGCCCAGGGATAACCAGCTCATTGATCGGATCAGAGCCGGCGGTGATCCACGGATTTTTTAACAGAAGTTTTTCGCCACTGCCTGGCTCTCCGGCACACTCAGGGTCTCTGATCAGGTGAAGCTGTAAAACCAGCTTTTGTTCTTTCATGATTTTATTTATATTTCTTTCTGTAAAACATGAAGAGAAATCTTCCCAAACTCTGCCTGTCCACAAGTATAAATCAACTTTTTGATAATTTGATAAGGAATTCTTTTATCTGCCTGAATGATGATCTTCCCCTGAAATTTTAGCCGATCGGGATTCTTTTGGGCTATCAGGAGAAATCTTTCTTTGGTTCGTATTAACTTTTCGTATAATTTGGTGTGCAGCATTTCTTTCTGTAATCTGAAATTTTCAATGGTATCGACAAATTCACCATTCAGGAGCACTGCCTGGCGTGTGGCCGAAACAGTAGTAGAGACCTCTGGTGCCTGGGTGGCTGTGGAAATCGGCAACTGAAGATTTTTGGCTATCAGCGTAACCTCAGGGGTAGCTGAAAAATTCTTGATCAGAAAACAGAGCAAGATGGTAAAGACATCGATCAGGGAAGTCAGTCGGACAAAGGCTTCTCTCTTTCGTCTGCCCCTAGCTAGACGTCGCCGAACAATCGCTCTGCTTGCTGCACTAATCTTTTCACTGGCCATATCAATCGTTTTCCTCCCTTTTCTTTTACCTGATTCGCTCTTATATATCAGACACCATAAACCCTATATCAGACAACCATAAATCCTCAAAGGGGCTTAGCTTTTATTGAGGGTTATGGCTCTCAATGGTAGCTAATAAATAAGAGCAACCTGATTACGTCCCCACTTGGATATGTGATTGCGCCTCATCAGCTTTTGCTCGCCGAGAGAATAATATCCACTAGACCGCAGGCTCGGCATCTGTCCATGGTATGGATGAGGTGATCATAAATAATGTCATCTTCCGATTCAATGATAATACTTTCCTGCTCAGGGAAAGCCTTCTTGACCTTCCGAAGAATCGCCTCAAGTTTATCAAAGTCATAATTATTACCACCTTTAGGGATAATCTTCAGAAGCTTGTCGCCAAGAATAAGATAGAATCCCTTGGCTGAAATAGACAGAATGAGAAACTGCTCACGCTTTCTCTCAGGGCTTTTCTCTGCCTGATGAGCCTGAGCTGAAGCTGAGCCAGCAGCAGGCTGAGAGGGTAGGGAGAGGTTAATTACCGAGGTCTGAACAAAAACAGTCGTTACTAACAAGAGGGGAATAATATTGAGAAAGATGTTCAATACCGGAGTCAGATAAAGTTCTAGGGTTTTATTTGTTTTTCGCTTTCTATCAATCAATTGAGACATAATAATTTCTTATTTGTATCCGCCCTGTGGCGTTACTGTCTTTTTAAAAAGTTAACCAATTTCAAGGAGAAGTGGTCAATATCATCGAGAATCCGCTCAGACATGGAATTTAGAATGGAGTAGCTAATCATGCAGGGGATAGCCACGATTAGGCCAAAGGCCGTAGTATTCAGGGCCATAGCGATTCCACCAGCCAACATGGTTGCTTTTTGAGCCGCATCCACATGACCTACGGCATGGAATGCCTGAATAAGCCCCTGAATGGTCCCAAGCAGCCCCATCAGGGTAGCAATATTGGCGATCATGTTGAGATATTCAATCCTTCTCGAAACACGGGGTAACTGCTCCAGGGTGGTCTCATCAATGGCATTTTGTATCTCCGACTCACTCTGGCCATGTTTTTCCAAACCTGCTTTAATAATAATCGGCAGTGGAGCCCGCGATTGACCGCATAGTTTAATGGCTTGGTCGATTTCTCCAGCCTTAAGATGAGTAAATACTTTGTTCATAAAACTCTCTGAATCGATTCTAAACTGAAACCCGACCTTGTAGAAACGCTCGAAGATAATAGCCAGGCCAAAGATCGAGGCCGCGAGAATAGCATACATAAAAAACCCGCCCTCGATGAAAAAAAGCTTGATAAGTTGTAAAATGCTCATTTACCCTCCTTGTTATCTATTTCTTGTCAGTTACTCTCCCCACGAATTTTGTGACAGGTAACACAGAAAGTGTCGATATCATATTTTTGTGCTGACGGCTTCTGGTCAGGTTTTTCACTTTTATCTGGCTGAGATTGGCTGCGCTGGGTTCGCTGCCCCCATTGCCCGGATGCCTGCCCTCCCCACTGCCAGTAGGTCCGACCACCAGGCCAGGCTGTTTCCTTAGGCTGAGACCACTGACTCCACTGCCATTTTAGATGAGACTTTTGGGTTCTTTTTCGCCGCTCTCCTGAGGGCGGTTCTGTCCAGGGAGTGTGACATCTGTTGCAGCTTTCTTTCTCCTGACCAGTAGCTTTCTCCTGACTAGTAGACTGAAAGGCTGTCTTTTCAACCTCTCTCCAGCAAAGATGGTAATAGCGGGAAGGATGGCAGTCAAGACAGCTCTGATTAAGCTCCTCAAGTAGGGACGAGGCGCGGCTGCCTTTGGGAATTTCTATCTCAGGGTAGTGACAGGAGATGCAGCTTCCAGCCCTGACTTCATTAGGTTTATAAGCATAAAAAGAGGATGGGATGATAGGCTGATCAGAGATTTGTTTCTTTTCCAGTTGAAATCTAAGCTCAGCAGGGTTCATCGCCGCTTCGTTGGGATCAGCAGGTGAAAGAAGAAAGTAATCATCGTTCAATTTCATTTCGATCTCAAGTCTGGCCCGGGGAATAATATACATAATCTGAGGCTGGTCAGCCATACCCTGAATTTTCATCTCCTCCATATCGATCCTCTCGTGAAGACTTTGAGGTCCTCTACTGGCGGCAGCAGCCTCAGCAGACGGTTCGATAGGGGGGGAGGAAGTTGGAGTCTCATCTTGAGCCTCAGATGAGGCTGCTCTAGCAGCCATTTGGCCTGAAATTAAAAACGGGATGATCAAACAGACTACAGCTAAGGCTGGGGTCATTATTTTTATTTTCCTTGCCCAGAGAGTTATTATTTTTCTGAGAGTTATTATTTTTTTGATTGAAGAGTTTCGATCCATCTCTTTACCTCCGAGGACCTGGGCCCCCCTGCCTGACAATACTGCTGATAGTTACGTAGAGCTTCTTTCGGATCAGTCAGGTAGAGGTCATATAAAATCCCCAGATTGAGCAAAGCTTCAAGGTAGTTGGGGTTAATCTTCAAAGCATGCAGGTACTGTTCCTTGGCCAGCTCATATTCCCCGGCTGCCTGATAGAAAGCTCCAAGATTAATATAGGCTGGAAGATAGCGGCCATCCTTCTGAATAGCTTTTTGGTAGCAGGCTCTGGCCTCTTGTGGCTTTTTCCCTTTCTCAAAGGCCAGCCCTAGATTATTATACACCTGCGGCAGATTTGGATCCAGGCGCAGAGCCTTCTGATAAGTGGCTGTAGCTTCTTCATATTGTCCTAATTTATAATAAATATTGCCTAACCTTAGGTAAACATTTGGTGATGCTTTAACTCTGATGGCACTTTTATATTGTTTAACAGCTAGTTCCATCTTATCCATTTTCTCGTAGGTACTGGCAAGACGGATTATTATTTCTACTGAATCAGGCTGCAGGGCTAAGGCCCGTTGGTATTCAACAGCGGCCTTAGAATAGAGTCGTTGCTGTAGGTACAGATCGGCCAATCCCTGGTGAATTTGGGGAATATTACCTCCCTTATGTCTCAGGGCTTTTAGATATTCATCTCTGGCCTGACTATAGCGGTTGAGCCGAGCGTAGGTCAGCCCGAGATTATAATGTATATAGGGATCCTGAGGGTCGATAGATAGAAGGTTTTCAAGCACCTTGCGGCATTCCTCATAGTTTGCTTGCTGATATAGGAGATTGGCCTGATAGATTCCCTGTCCCAGGGGAGTTTTAATTTTTAACCTCCTCTTTGGGCTGCATCCGGTAAACAGTATCAAGGTAACCGTAAAGATACCAAAAAGTAGCTGGAGAAGAGGCTTTTGTCTTTCTCGCTGCTGTTCTTTGGATATATTAATCTTGGCATCTACTTTGGTCATAGACATACTTTTTTGAGACATACTTTCAATTCCCTCAACAGACCATCATTCCCTCAGCAGAAGCTGCTCAGGGAAGCTTAAGTCTGATCGATCCTCAGCCAGTGGTCTTTCTTCATTCCGGCGATATTTTTCAGGCCTTACCGCAGCCAGCCTCTGATACGATTGCTCAATCCAGGAATTATACCCGATTCTGGAGGCGACGGCCTTGACATTTTTAGCATACATCTCAACAGCCCGATCCTGATAGGGCAGTGCTTTTTCCAATAGAGCCTGCCGATAGCTTTTTGCCTGCTCTTCATCAAGAATGCCTGGCACTGGGGCATCTTTTATGAGTGAGTAAATTTTTTCATACCGTTGTCCAGCTTGCCAGGAGACTTTAGTCAGATTTTCTTTTGATTTAATGATCCAGGTGTCATCATGAAGGTTATTTTGCTCCGCCAATTGGACATTCTGTTGATAAAATATAGCCGCCTTTTCCAAAAATTCAATGATCCTCTCTTGAAGTTGAATGGCCATAAGATAAGAATTCTCATCCTTAGGCTCTTTGGCTAATAGCCGATCCTCTAAGCGATCGGCCAGCTCCTCGGCAAACTTATCCATAGCCAACCCCATCTTGAAGATGGCCTGCACGGCCCATTCAGCGATTTTAAAATCAGCAGCCCGACGATAGCTTTCAATCACCTTTTTCAACAGCTCCAGTTTTCTCTTCATGCCCTGGTCGCTGAGGTCCTCTATCGCGGCTTTCTCATAGGACTCAAAGGCTATCTCGCCTATTAGAAACTGAGCCCAAGCAGGATAGTATGGTTTTAGAGCGCTATCTTGGGCCTTATACCGCTCGTAGGTATCCAGAACAACCTGAAAAGCCGCCTCAGCCTGACTGAGCCCACCACTCTTCATGAGGGCATGTCCCCGGCGGAAATTGATTTCAAGAGCCAGGGCAGGCTCTGGTCGAAGATCAGACTGATAGAGACTAAATACAGTAATCACTTTTGCCCAATTTTCAACCTCTTCAAACAATCTTCCTGCCCTATAAAGTGCCTTGGCTGATCCTGAAAAGCGGGGATAATCACGATACAGCCTTTCGTAATTCAAGGCGGCTTCCTCGAGCTGCTTGTTTTTCTCATACTCGGTAGCGATCAAAAGAAGGACCTGCGGGGCATACTCTGAATTTGGATAGTGCTGAAGGATACGGTCAAAAGCCTTACGAGCTCTTTTAGACTCTCCCTGAGCCTGGTAAATCTTACCTGCCTCAAACAGGGCAAGATCAGCTATCTGCTGCTCCCCGGGAAACTCATCCACCGTAGCCTCAAACTTGCGCGCGGCCTCCAGGGGCTTGCCCTGCCTAAGCAGTGCCTCAGCCTCCTTGTAGCTCGATAAGGCCATCATTTTGAAAGCGTTTCGGCGAGCCGAGACTAGGGCCTGGCTATCCTCTTTTTTCTCCTTCTTCAGCTTCTGATCATACTCAGACACAATCTCAGAATATACCTTCGCGGCCAGGTCAAACCTTTCCTGGCTGAATTGAGCCTTGGCCAGGGCTTTCAGCGCTGAAGGACGAAGGTCATCTGAGGGAAAATGCTGAATGAGGTAATCGAGCGTGTCAATTGCCCGCTGCGGCTGGCCCTTGTTCAAAAAAAACTCTCCCTTTTTGTAGAGGACCTCAGGCAGATGCTCATTTCGAGGGAAATATTTGAGCAGATAATCACAGGCGGCTAGAAATTTTATCTCTTGCGGCCCAAACTCTTCCGGCTTGCCCAAGGCAGCAGCCTGCTGCTGCTGCTCTTTTGGCTGAGCCTGCTCCTTAGCTACTCCTACTATTTTTTCCTCACCTTCCCCTTCTTCTGGTGATCTTTTTTTCGTCTGCTCGATCATTTTTTCAAGACAAACAATTTGCTTGTAGGCTGCCTCTTCGGCAAATTTCGTGAATTCCTTATTCTGGAGAACCTGGTTATACGCAGCCAGAGCCTGCTCATACTGTTTGGTTTTTAAAAGACATTCGGCTAGCAGAAAGTTGATGGTGTAAACCTGCTCCGGACTGGGGAAGCGGCTCAGATTCTGCCGATAAAACTTGATTAATTCCTGATAGTCCCGCTCATCTGTTGATTCCATCAGGTAGCGGGTGGAATTCCGAATCGACTCATCGATCAGGGCTGAGGCCTGCTTTCTAGCCGCCTCATTTTGGTTTTTATCCCACCAGGCACTATTTTCGCCATAGTTAAGCACAAGATGCTCCCTGGCCTCATTGGCAGCTCGCGGATCGTTCAGTTTTAGGTAGCATTGTTCAATTTTGGATTGTAAAAGCGGAGCATCGGGTACAAATGGATAGCGCTCAAGTACCCATCTATAGGCATTTATGGCTTCAGAAAACCTTTCCTGGCTGAACAATAAATCTGCCACACCCTTCATAACCTGAGAGTGATAGCTCTTTTTCTCAATAGGTGAGAAAAATTTTTCGACCTTGGCTATCGAATCATACTCAGTGCCCATTTTGGCCAACTGGCGAATCATCTCATCGAGGAGAGAAGTATTTTGGCTGCGCTCATACTCATCGGCCATCAGAATGAATAGCTCAAGGGCCTGTTGGTCCTGTCTTTGCTTGTAGTATGACCAGGCCAGCTTATAGAGAACATTGTTCTTATACTGTGGGGGGAGTTTTCCCGAGCTTGCTGCCCGGCGGTAATAGTCGGCAGCCTGGGCGAAGTTGCCTTCATCAAAGAAAATTTCCCCCAGTCTGACCAAAGTCTCAGGGGCCAGAGAGCTGTTAGGAAAATCTTGGACTAGACGCTGAAAAAGGCTCTTGGCCAAGATAATCGCCCCCTGCTCCTGGTAGGTATAGCCTAGGGCATAGAGGGTCTTTTCCGTGTACTGACCGTGGGGAAATCGGGCTAGAATTCTCTCATAGAGTTGAATAGCCTGATCAAAGTTAGGTCTGGTTTCAAGGAGAAAATCGGCTGGATTGCCCCCTCCTTCCACCAGCTTGAGCCGCTGCTGATAGTCAAGGGATGAGTGAAGATATGAACATTCGGCCATCTGAAAGAGCACCTTTTCAAGATATGGACTTTGCGGATGTTGGCTGATAAAAGCCTCATGAGTGGCTATAACTTTTTTTAGGGCGGCTAGAAATTGGGCATCGCTCGCCTCATTCTGCCTCACCCTGCTGAGCCGCGGCCCGCCTTTATCTACTTGAGCTGTAGCTCCTTGAGCTGCTGTGGACAGGCGTGATGGCCACCTTTGCCGAAAAGCTGCAAACTCAATCTCAAGATGCGCCCGATCATGAATCTCAGACAGCCGGCTTGAGATCGTACTCAAAGCCTCCTGGATATCCTCTTTGATCTTAGCATATGTAGCCTCCTGAGCCTGAGCCAATCTATTTTCCTGGGCAAGAATTTCCCGAAAAGCCGCCTGCCTGAATTTTTCAAATCTGGCCCAATCAGGATCAGACAAAGGGGGTGGTGATGAAGGGGAGGAGAGGGAGGCCGAGGACTCCTTGGACTCTTTACTTTGAGCTGTGAGCCTAAATAGGCCTTGCAGCTTTTCTTGATAGCTGGCCTCTTTGGTCAAAAGCAGGCTTTTTGCAGCCTGAAGGGTCCTGGTCATCCTTTGAATCTGTTGCCAGTAGGATAAGCTCCTTTTTGAAGCAACTAAATCAGCCACTTCCTGATAGAGCAAAGAGGTAGGCGGAAATAATCTTCCTGTGGATGAAGCATCTGATAAAGAGGATTGAGACTGATTGGCGTCAAGGAGAAAAATAAGCAGACTGCTCTGCTGCTGCTCATCCTGTTGAAGCTTTCTGATGGCCAGGAGAGCTTCCTGGCATCGCTCGATCGACTCCTGATAGATGGCCGCAGCCTCCTTCAGCTTGCCCAACCGCTGCTGACTGTCAGCCAGGCTGAAGCGGGCATCAGAAAGAAAGCGGTTTTCAAGACTCAGGGAAGAAAATTGATCGAGAATCTTCCTCACCTCATCCTCACGGCGCAACCTGAGGAAGCTCAAACCTAAGCCGGTAAGGGCCTGCGGATAATAAGAGCTTTTGGCAGGAATCGCTTCAAACTCCTTTAGAGATTTTTCATACGCTCCCTGCTGATACCACAGCCTGCCAAGAAGAAGATGGGCGGACTGGATCATCTGCTCGGTATCCATCTCCTCAGAAGCCTCACCCAGAGCAAGTCTCATATCTTCTTTGATCATTGCCCAAAAAGCATCATCATCTTTATTGTCAGCAGGTTTACTGTTGTCAGCATTGCCAGCAGGTTTACTTTCAGCAGCAGGGTAGGGGGGAGAAACGAGCAGAGGAGAAGCGATGATTAGCGCCTCAAGAGAGTCGATTGCAGCTTTATGGTCGCCTGTGGCCAGATGGCAAAGCGCTTGGAGGTATCTGGCTGGCAAGTAGCAAAAAGATTGGTGAGAGATCAGCCCAAGGAGATTGGCACTTTGGACGAATTGCCTATTTTGGTAAAGGGACCGGGCGGCAAGATAGCGGGCAAGATCGAGAATACTTTCCACTCTCTTTGCCTGCCAGATAGGCCCTTCCCTTCTTGCCCACGACTCAAGCTGTCTTAGATCAGCCATGACTTGGCTAGATTCTCCTGCCAGATAATGAGCTATTTCACTGTGGAGTACAGACAGAGGGAAATAATCGCTCTCAGGAAATCTTGCTCTTAGCTCCTGGTAGGTGGAAGCGGCCTCATGGTAGATTTCAAGGTGCAGGAAGCAGTCTGCCTTAAGGAACATGGCCTCGGCAGTGAGGGCTTTCATCTCACTGCTAAGCGGCCGGCCTTCGGATTCAGACGCCGCTGCTAGGCTAGCAGACTCTCTGAGCAGGGTGTTTAGACTCACTAGACACTCGAGATAATCACGGTTAAGAAAAAGCCCCTTGGCTGCCTCTACCTCCAGCCGGAGCTTTTCAGGCCCTTGCTCCGGCAGGGGCAGAACCTGCGGGGCATTGCTGTCATCAAAGAGTATTATAATTGACCGGGGCTGCTCCTTTGGTGGCCAGGAAAACCGGAGGGAGCATCTTTTGATTACCCTGTTATCAACCAGTGGTTTTTTATGCAAACATCGAGCATCGGACAGAAGGGAGCAGCCCCGCAGCAGGGTAGCTGTCTCCCTGTGGGGGGGAGGGAGAGATGCATCCAGCGGCCGCTTATATCCTTCTGCCCCAGTTGTCCCCCTGAGGGTAGGGAGGGATCTCTTTTGGGCCATACTCCCATAAGGCTTGGTTTTTTCTCCCCGGTGGTATTTTCCCTCATCTGGCAGTGGCTGAAGCAAAAAGGCGAGGCGAAGTTCATGTTTTCCATGAGGAATAGGTGAGGGTGAGATGGCAAATTTTTTGACCGTATGTCGATAGAATAGGCCAGAATCCTCCACAGAGAAATTGTAGTGGGTCAATTTACGATCAAGATGACTGATTATGTCGGTCAGAATAAATTCAGTATGAGAAAAATTACGAAAATATAAATTAATTTGTTGATTATCAGCAGAGCGGGAAGGAAACTCTGGCAAGCTTTGGGTGAGGCGGCTTGCGGCTGAGTCGATGGATTTTTTAAGATCAGCGATCTGATCAGCCAGCCTCTTTTCTGATGATCTTTGCAGGTCAACAAATTCAGCTAGGTTCAATTCCTTGGCCTCAGCAATGGGGCCAGGGGGAAAAATAAGCGGGGAAAAGAGGGTAAGATAAAAGAAAGAAAGATAAATAATAAAATAATGCAGAATAAGGGCTGAGCTTAACTTGGTTAAAATAATGCTTATGGCCCTTTTGTTGCTCATCGATAATCTGTTGCACCCTGATAATCTGTTTCACCCTACAACAATGAAGTAAGGCTTGGACGACCATTTTTTTCGATATGATAGCAAATCTTGGACATAATAGCAATATTATTGCTTGATTATTTAAGGATAGAAAATTGCTCTATTCAAAGCAAATAGCAGCCGCAAGAAGGCTCTTTTTATAGGGCTACATCACCTGATTTGGATGTAGCCCTATTGTGTGTGGTGGGTAAAACTTTTCAAAGTGCACTTTTAATTTTCAATTTGTGCATTTTGACAAAGATCGTATTAACAAAAAGTCATATTAACAGTTGAATAGCAGTCAGCAGCGAGGTCAAACTTGGCGGAGTGGCTACTGTGTTAATGGGAACAAAACGGTAATAGGAGGCGATGAAACTTTGGTTAGCAGCAGGCACATTGGAAAAGAGCCATAGTGAGGAAGTGGGAGGCAGGGTCGTATAGCCAGCCGGCAAGGTAAGTGTGATAGGAGTTCCGGTAATGGTATTAATCAAAATACGCGGGGGCCAAAGATTGACCCCAGCCAGAGGATCAAAATAGGCTAATCCTAGGGGAGTATTATATAGTAGCCAAGGATAGCCTAAGCTTGGGTCCCAGGTCAGGCCGGGTTGTACGGGCAAAACCGTGGCTGGTGTAAGACTGGTTACAATCGGCTGGGGAAGGCCGGTAAGAGAGCTGACCGGAGAGAGCGGAGGTGACCACAATGGCCACAGGGTATTGTAGGGCGGCAAAGCCACCCAGGTATCCCCTGGGCTTATGGTGGTGAGGGCAGTCGTGGTAGTGGTGGTTATGGGAACTGCCTGAATATCAAGAGCATATCCCCAGCAGATAAAAAATAAAACAAGGGATAAGATAGCGTATAATCTTCCTTTTCCTCGTCCTCGCATAATACCTCCTTCTTCTTTTAGGTGCGTTATCTACTACACTTTTGCAGAAATTTCTTATCGCCTTGAAATCCTTGAAAGTTACCTCTAATAGTAAATCCAGTAAAATTCAAGGCCTTGGAGAAAAAGTGCCAAAGCATAGTTATCTAATTAAAATATATTATTTAATAGATGAGTGAGTCGATTTTTATAATTTTCGATAAATGGATTCCTCCTTTCGCGGTTAATACAAATAATATCCTCCAGCAGAAGAAGGCGCCCAGTCTCCTGGGGGCGTTACGCTTTTTATATAGTGATATAGTGATTTTCATGATCTTGCGTTGGCAATGATACAACTTCTTTCTAAGCAATTCAAGCGTGCTATTTTGGTGAGTTATAAATTTTTCTGAATTTTCAGTCTGAATATTGAGCCTGAATATTGAGAAATGAGTAAATGAGTATTTAAAGGCTCTCTATAACGTCCGATAAGGTATATTATGTAAACTTTAAGGTTAAACTTAATATGAAAGGCTTATAAGGTAAATAAATCCATAAGTTATTTTATCCTGTTGTCTTATCATAGTTAGTGTGTCAAAATAAAGACAGAAATATAAAGTATAACTTTATATATTGAGGTAATTTACCATGAAAAAAGTAAACTTATTCATACTAGTATTTTTCTTGATAGAATCACTGCTCACTGCCAGCAGCGGATGCGTATCACACCGCCAGTTCAGAATCCCTCCGCTTCCAACCCGTGGAGCTGACCTCTATCCACAGGGACAAAATAAAAATGGACTCGTCGTTGCCGTAGATGACTATTTTGATAAGAATAAATCCCGGCAAACCTTTGGGATAGACTTTACGGAAAAAAACATTTTAGTCATCGAGGTAATTATTTCCAACAGAAGCGACAGCAGATATCAGGTCCAAAGCAGTGAAGTATTATTACTCAAGGCTGATCAGATCATCTATCCGCTCCTAGCCTCAGAGGTCTCATCCGATAGACAGGTCAATGACTACCTGAATGCCGTAGAGCTCAAGAGCATGATTATTAATCCCGGTGAGACCAGCCACGGTCTGCTCTACTTTCGGCTGCCACCAGAAGAGTCGAAAAAAAGAGAAATCGGTCGGCTCTCAACTCTGTGGCCGTATGACTATAGCCTACGGCTGGCTGCAACTCGGCTAGATAGTGGAGATCGGCTAATTTACACCATCTATTTGCGGAATCTTTCTATTTCTATAATAAAATGAGTGGGAAAATCCGCCTATAATGAAATGAGTGAGTGGTAAAACCGCATCAATTGTAGGGGCGGACACAAGAGGTCCGCCCAACTTTGCGCACTTTGTTAGCGAAAGAACCACTAAATTCCAAAGTATCAGGCTTCTCCCCTGATAAAAGAATGAGGTGGTATTTTTTTAAGAGCTAAAAAATTTTATCAGATCACTTGACGCCAAGCAGTAAGGTCTTTTATACTTATTTATATATCTCGATAATTCGATATGAAAGCTCAAAACTATTTTAAATCTCTAATCTATCATAAACTTACACCATTAGCGAGGCAAGCTTCTTTGAGAGAGCTTATCAGGGTTTTTAAGGCCCTGGCGGATACGACCAGGGTGAGAATCATAAAAATGCTCAAGAAAAGAAGTCTCTGTGTTTGCGAGCTTCAGGAAATATTGGGAATCGCCCAATCGAGTGTTTCCCGTCACCTGAAAATTTTGGAAGATGCTGGCCTGGTCGAACATGAAAAATGCGGCCAGTGGGTGAATTACCATCTAGCCACAGATAAAGATAAAAACCCTTATGCCTCGCTTATGCTTGTCCATTTTGACTCTTGGCTTGAACACTATCCCCAGATTCAACAAGACAGGGAACTTATGGATACCTTAAACCGCAATGCCTTGTGCAGGAAAAAACAAAGCGGGAATAGTCGAATTTCGCTTTCTTGATTCTCTAGGGCGATTGCATGGGAAAAGATGATTTTAATCGAGGGGTAAAAAATTACTCGGATTCTGGCTCCTCACGAATGGTAGCCATGAGCGTATTTGATATCTTTGAATATTAATAGATTTTAATAGATTTCCATGCGATTGCTCTCTGCTTGTGATTCCCAATTCGATGATTCAGGTTTCCTCTCGCCTTTCTTGAGTTGAAAAATATCACTCTACAAGACATTGAGGAATAAAAAAGATGCAGTCCACTATATCTTGGGCTAAGAAGTCTATTCTATCTTGGACTAAAATTAATTTAGTCTTTATCGGCGTTTTTCTTACCCTCGCGCTGATCATAGTCAGTCTCTTTTTTAGGATAAATCGCCACTTTTCAGAGACAATTATTCGCTCCTTCCATCAGGATCAGCTCTATCTGGTCAGAACAGTAGCCGCTGGCATGCAGCAGATTATCAATCAGTTGAATCAGGAGATCGTCTATCTGAGTAGTCTGAGCACCTTGCGCCGAGAGGGAATTTCAGCCTCAGCCTGCTGCGAGGAGCCATTTCGGAACTTCTACCGTATATTCAGCGGCAAGGTAAGCTCAATCTCCAAGCTAGGCCCGGATGGAAGAGTTCAATATATTTATCCATTCGATAAACAAGAGATTGGAAAGGATATGGGAAATATCCAGTGTGTGAAAGAGGCATATAGAAGCAAAAAGACAACCATCAGTCAGTGTTTCGTCTCGGGTAAGCAGGCTTTGGCTATCAATAAGCCTATCTTCCGGACCGATCAGCCTGAGGATCACGAGAATGTGGTGGGAGTGATTCGATGCCTTATCCTCATGGATACCCTGACCGAACTCTTTCTTCAACCTCTTAGCCTTGGGAAAAGAGGGTTTCAGGGAAAAGAGAATATCTGGATTATGGATCAGGATGGATTGATTATCTATCACCACAATCCGGATTTGATCTTGAAAAATTACTGGGATATTTTAGGCAAAACCCGATTTAGGAAAAAAGCTCAGATGGCTGCTATCCAAGATTCTCTTCTTTATCAGGCTATTAAAAATGGGGTAGAGAGCTGGGGGATTTCCCCCTTTTGGGGCAAGGAAAAGGAACTCTATGCCTTTACTCCCCTTCGGGTTAACTCTAAAAACTGGGTGGTTGGAATAACTACTCCGTATTTTTCCCTCTATGCTCCGATTAAAAATAACCATTGGAATATGTTTTTTCTTACCCTGGCTATTTTCAGCACCTTTGGCCTGGCTGGCTATCTTGTGCATTGTTCCAATAAGAAGAGAAGCCTTCTTGAGGCTGAAACCGAATTTTTGAAAAAACAGGTGGAGCTTGAGGAGGAAATCAAAAAAGAGCGGGATAACCTTCATAACCTCTTTGATAGTATGGCTGATGGGGTAATGGTCATAAGCAGTGATTATCAGGTTGGGTTTATGAACCAGGCTGCTATCTCACGCTTTGGCAATCAGATTGGAAGGAAATGTTTTCAGGTATTGTGTGGCTGCGACCGTCCCTGCTCTTCCTGTCGGCTGTCGGATCAGCCAAACTCTGCTTCAGAGCAGACTCTTTTTCGCTGCCACGATAATCACAAAAACCGCTGGTACGAGATTAGCGCCGCCCCTCTGATTACCAGCAATCGAACAAAATCCGTAGTGGAAATCATCAGAGATGTTACTAAGGAAAGAGAACTGGAGGATAGGCTGATAGCCTCGGAAAAAAAGTACCGTACCCTAGTAAACCATACCAAAGACCTGATTATGGTCCAGGATTTTCAGGGTAAGGTTTTATTCGTCAGTGAATCGGTTGAAACCCTTTTGGGATATAGGGTAGAGGAATTCTGCCAGCACCAATTTCAGCAGTTTTTGACCGATAATCCGGTCAATGACCCTTGGCGGAAAGAGATCAAGGGGCAGGCAGATTTACAGATTAGGCTCAAGCCTCATCTCCTTGAATGCAGGACAAAAGCTGGAGATAAGATTTTGCTTGAGGCTAACGAATCCTCAGTCTTTGATCGCGAGGGGGAGCAGATGCAGATTATGGGGGTCTATCGGGATATTACGGAGAGAAAAAAGCTTGAAGAGCAGCTATTGGAATCGGAGCGGCTACGGATGCTCTCTCTGACCAAACGCTTCAGATTTGGAGAAATCATCGGTCGAAACCAGAAAATGCAGGAAATTTACGAATTGATCGAAGCTGTGTCTCAGAGTAAAGCCACCGTTCTAATCCAGGGCGAGAGCGGGACCGGCAAGGAACTGGTAGCCAGAGCTATTCATTATCAGGGGCCTTTGGCCAAAGCACCCTTTGTTGGCATAAGTTGCTCTGTACTTTCTGAAAACCTTCTGGAGAGTGAACTGTTTGGACATGTAAAAGGAGCTTTCACCGGAGCTATCAAGGACAAGACCGGCCGCTTTGAGCTGGCCAATGGAGGCACACTCTTTCTGGATGAAGTTGGGGACATGAGCCTTAACATTCAAACTAAGCTGCTCAGGGTGTTACAGGAGCGGGAATTTGAGAAGGTTGGTGGCGAGAAAACCATTAAAGTGGATGTCCGGATCATTGCCGCCACTAATAAAGATCTGAAAGAGGAGGTAGCCAAGGGAAGATTTCGTGAAGATCTATTCTATAGGCTTAATGTAGTCGAGATTAGACTCCCGCCGCTGCGGGAGCGGATGGATGATCTTCCCTTGCTGGTAGCCCACTTTATTGAAAAATTTAACCAGCAGACCGGCAAAAAGATCACTGGTCTGTCCACAGAGGCCATGAATATTCTCACCCGCTATTCCTGGCCGGGAAATATTAGAGAATTAGAGCATGTCATCGAGCATGCTTTTGTCAAATGCAACAAAACCTCAATTCTGCCCAAACATCTTCCCCCTAATATTATTGAACCCAGGACCAGCGAGATAATCAAAACCGGAGTCAAAAGCGGCCTATCCAGGGATGAGATCGAAAAGGATATTTTGTTGAATACCTTAGAGGAGCTTGGCTGGAACCTTGGTCTAGTGGTCCAGAAGCTTAATATTAGCCGCCCTACCCTTTGGCGAAAAATGAAAAAATACGGGCTTAGCCAAAAGGGTACATAAGCCTTTGTGGGGGGGATATACCTCATCAAAAAAATCAAAAACCACCCCAAGTAAAATTTTCAGTATAATAAAAAATTATATCTATACTACACTTTTGCAGAAATTTCTAACACCTTGAAATCCTTGAAAATTATCTCTAATATCCAATCCATTAAAATCAAGGATTCGGAGAAAAAGTGCAAAAGCATAGATCTATAGGCTAGATGAGGAATTAAAAGAGTTGACAAATTTTTGGCTATTTGGTAATATTGCCAACTATAAGATGATTTTCAAATATAAAATGATTTCATTTATGATCATGTATGATTATGATCATGTATGATCGTGAAGGGGGTTTTCAGTGGACGCCAAGATGAAAGCGCGATACGAAGCCAGGGCCAGGGTGATCAAGGCCTTAGCTCATCCAAGTCGACTTTTTATTGTGGATGAGCTCTCACATGGAGAAAAATGTGTATGCGAGCTGACCGAAAAAATCGGCTCGGATATATCTACGGTCTCAAAACACCTGTCTGTATTGAAAGCTGCGGGTTTGATTCAGGACAAAAAATGCGGCACTCAGATATATTATCGACTAAAGAAACCATGTATTATGCAATTTTTTGCCTGCATAGAGTTGGTGATTGAATCTACTGCCAGGGAACAACTGGAGCTGGTGGAGCTGGAAGTATCTGACCAGAATAAATTATAACCCTTAGATTAACCCATTAAGGAGGAGGCAAACAGAGATGAGCGTGAAAAAGATCCAGATTCTGGGCACGGGTTGTCCAAAGTGCAAAAAGCTGGCCGAGAGTGCCGAAGTGGCCGCCAAAGAGCTTGGTCTTGAGTATGAACTTGAAAAAGTTACTGATATTGCAGCTATTATGGGCTTTGGGGTAATGATGACCCCTGCTTTGGCCGTAAATGGCCAGGTTAAAGTAGCTGGCCGGGTGCCCTCGGTTGATGAGATTAAAAAAATGCTGGCTTAAGCTTTACTCCTCAAGAATTAATCTGCGAGTAAATCGCTACTAAGTCTTTAGGAGATATGGCTACCGGACACATTTTATCTTCCGGTTATCTTCCGGTTTTGTATATGCCTTCTAAGTGGAGGCATTTCATGTCATTCTCGCGTGGGCTGGAATGACAGAGGGTTGCTGTAATTATACATTGATTATCACTTTCGCGGGCATGACGATAAAAAAAGTGTCCTGTAGTGAATAGGAGATAAGGATTAATGAACTATGCCGATGTTAGAAATTACCCGGAAAGTATTAACCTTGGAGCCTGAGGATGTGATAGAACTAGAGCGGATCATAACCGATGAGGACAAGGAGGGCGCGTATCTATTCCTAAAAAAGTGTATTGAGCGAAAGCTTCTCTTATTTCAGGAGAAGTGTCATCTAATAAAGGATAAGGTTATTTAAATATAAGGATAAATAGGCTATGCCGATGTTAGAAATTACCCGGAAAGTATTAACCTTGGAGCCTGAAGATGTGATAGAACTAGAGCGGATCATAACCGATGAGGACAAGGAGGGCGCGTATCTATTCCTAAAAAAGTGTATTGAGCGAAAGCTTCTCTCATCCCAGGAGAATAAGCTGAAGTGCCACCTTGATGGAGAAGTCGATCCGCAGGGCTCATTTGCCGCCAAGCAAAAGTAAAAAGAGAGTAACTATGATGATTAAGCTAAGAGTAACCATGATGATCAAGCTATAAAAATCATCACAAGGAGGATATATCTATGGCTAACGATAACAATTCTTCCTGTGCTTGTAGCTCTGCACCGAAGCTGATTTTCCCCTGCTCAGGGGCTTCTGATACTGGGGAGATTACTGACCGGGCTGCCCGCAAATTGACTAAGGAGGGGGCAGGCAAGATGTTCTGTCTGGCGGGGATAGGAGGCCGGGTGAGTGGAATCATGGCCTCAACTCAATCTGCGGCTAAGATTTTAGTCATTGACGGCTGCCCGCTCCATTGTGCTCGAAAAACGCTTGAGGAGGCTGGCTTTAGGGAATTTGAGCACCTTCGCCTTGCAGACCTTGGCCTTGAAAAAGGCAAATCGCCTGTCTGTGATGAGTGGATTGAGAAGGTCGCGGCCCAAGGACGCTCCTTTCTTAATGGCTAATCTTATTTTAATGGCTAATCAGTTAATGACTAACTGACTAATTTTAATGACTAACCTGAAATTGAAACATCCAAGAGAAGAATATTGCAAGACCTTCAAGGGAGAGAATTATGAAACCGAAGTTAACTATTTTGATTACTTTTTTTATTATCTTGAGTTTTATTGCCTTGAGTGTGATTTTTAATGTTTCGAGGCTGTCTGCGGCCCAAGGGGCAGACCAGGTGCAGACCGGAGCAAAACAATCGGTTTCGTCTCAGGCAGCCAAGGCAGCGGCAAGTCGGCCAATCGCATCGAAAGAACAGCAATCGAAAGAACAGCAGACGACTGCTGGCTCCAAAGAGCGCAGCTTGGCAAAGGCTCCGTCCAAATTATCTCACAAGGTCATAGCCTACTATTTTCACGGGAAATTTCGTTGCCCATCCTGCAAGAAGATTGAGGCTTACGCCAGGGAGGCAATTGAGGGCCAGGGTGGTTTTGCCGATCTCATCAAAAGTGGAGACCTGGAGTGGCGGGTAGTCAATGTAGAAGAGCCTGGCAATGAGCACTTTATCAAAGACTTTCAGCTCTATACTAAGTCATTGATCATTGTCGATATTCGAGATGGAGAGCAGAAACAGTGGAAGAATCTAGCCAAGGTCTGGGAGCTTCTCTACGATAAGGAAGCCTTTGTCAACTATGTTCGTGATGAAATTAAAGCTTACCTGGGGAGGAGCTGATGAAAGAGCTTCTTTTTGGAGCAATTTCAGCCCTCTGGCTTGGGATTCTGACCTCAATTAGCCCCTGCCCTCTGGCTACAAATATTGCCGCTATCTCTTTTATTGGCAATCGGCTAAGTAGCGGCCATCGGGTGATCTGGTCAGGTTTTTTGTATACTGTTGGCAGGATGATCGCCTATCTTGCTTTGGGGATCATCACTGTGGCTGGCATCATGTCTATTCCTGGCGTAGCCAATTTTTTGCAGCAGTATATGAACAAGCTTCTTGGGCCGATCCTGATTATCGTCGGCCTGATTTTACTTGAGCTAATCAGGATCAACCTCACCGGATGGTCATCATCGACTGAGAGGGCACAAAAGACTGCCGAAAGGGGTGGTATTTTGGGTGCAGGATTGCTTGGAATGTTCTTTGCTCTCTCTTTTTGCCCCATCTCGGCAGCTCTCTTCTTTGGAAGCCTAATTCCGCTTTCGGTGAAGCATAATTCGATGATGATCCTGCCCTCGCTCTATGGGCTTGGAACCGGCATTCCGGTCATGCTATTTGCCATCCTGATTGCTTTGGGCACCAGGGCTGTGGGCAAGGCCTTCAACATGTTGACCAAAATCGAGTGGTGGGTACGGCGAATCACCGGCATCATTTTCATCGCGGTTGGGATATATTATTCCCTGGTATACCTATTTGGGGTATTGTAGAAGAGGGAAGAGGATAAAGATATGGACTGGAAAAAGGAATGGAAAGCTCTTGTTCTAATAGTAGCTTTATTTCTTGGTTTTTTCTATCTTCCAGTAGGAGCACAGCGGTTTGATCGGGCGATCATGGAAGCGCTCTATCTGGCTAAATGGTATGCCAGAGAGCATGTATTGTTATGTCTTGTGCCGGCTTTTTTTATCGCTGGAGCGATAGGAGTTTTTGTCAGTCAAGCCTCGGTCATGAAATATTTAGGGGCCAGGGCCAATAAGGTATTAGCCTACGGGGTCGCCTCTATTTCTGGAACTGTTTTGGCTGTCTGCTCCTGTACGGTACTGCCTCTGTTTGCAGGGATATACAATATGGGAGCAGGCATTGGTCCGGCCACGGCTTTTCTATATTCAGGGCCGGCCATCAATGTGTTGGCTATTATCTTGACGGCCCGGGTTCTTGGCCTTGAGCTTGGAATAGCCCGAGCCGTTGGAGCTGTTCTATTTAGTGTGGTTATTGGTCTTTGCATGCATTTTATTTTCCGCAAAGAAGAGCTGGCTAAGGCTAGTGCCCAGGCCACTATGCCTGATCCTGAGGTGTCAAGACCTCTTTGGCAAAACACCGCCTGGTTTGCCAGCATGGTGGCTATTTTGGTCTTTGCCAACTGGGGCAAGCCAGCCGTGGCCAGCGGCCTGTGGCAGACTATCTATTCGCTCAAATGGATCATCACCTCTATCTGTGCTCTCATCTTTAGTCTGATGCTTATCGGCTGGTTCCATATGGACTGGCTAAAGGTATTGTTAGCCTCAGCCGCGGTGGTTATCTTGGCCTTTGTTTTTCCCACCGAGCCGATGATTCCCTTTGCTGCTGGAGCCATTGGATTATCAGCCATTACCAGTACTGATAATGGTGAGATGGGTGAATGGTTCAGTGCAACCTGGGGATTTGCCAAGCAGATATTACCTCTTCTTCTATTTGGGGTCTTGATTTCCGGTGTTTTGCTCGGCCGGCCTGGCCAGGAAGGTATTATTCCTTCCTCCTGGGTCAGCAGATCTGTAGGGGGAAATTCGCTATGGGCTAATTTCTTTGCCTCCTTAGTAGGAGCATTTATGTACTTTGCTACCCTAACTGAGGTTCCGATCCTACAAGGCCTTATCGGCAGTGGGATGGGTAAGGGACCGGCTCTGGCTCTTCTTCTGGCTGGACCAGCCCTATCGCTTCCCTCTATGCTGGTCATCCGAAGCATTATGGGAACTAAGAAAACAGTGGTTTATGTTTCCCTGGTGGTCATTATGGCTACAATCACCGGAATGATTTATGGATCAGTTTTTGGCTGAAGCGGGGTGAATCACAAGCTAATTAAGATTCTTGTAAGATTCTTGGGGAAATGCTTGCTCAAAACCAGAAGGTCATAATTGGGAGGGGTGAGAAAAAGCATGCAAGAGCATCAGGGCACTAATCAAGGTATTGCTCAGAGTATTTATCAAAGTCATAGCAAAAAGCTACAATGGCAAAACTTAACCTTAAATATTCTGGGAGGTCAGGCAATCCTAATTGCTTATATTGGGTTGAAGGCCGGGCTGTTTCAGGCCATTGACCAAGCCTATCCATCTGGAATTGATGAGCTTTCTTTGGCTAAAAAACTTGGATTTGCGCCACGATATGTTCAAGTATGGTGTCAAGCTGCCTACGCTTTTAAACTCCTTGAGTTAGATGAGTACGGTAACTATCGGCTTGTGCCTAATATGGCCTCTTTGCTCTTAGATACTCACGATCCTTTGTATATGGGCAGTCGTATTAGATTTTTTGCCTCTCTCTATGAAGATTATCAGTTCTTTCTCCAGCATCTTCAATCAGGTGGGGTCGTTCCAAGGGAGAGCAGTAAATCTTCTTTAGACATTATTTACGAAATGACTAGACCTGATTTTAAAATGATTACCGAGATGGTTTTGCCGCAAGCTGATAAAATTGTCTCTAGGCTGGATGAGCACGGGGGCGTCATACTAGATATCGGAGTGGGGGTAGGATGTTCTTTAATCCATTATGCAAGACGATTTCCAAAGGCTCATATCGTCGGCATTGATATTGACCCTTCGGCAGTGAAACAGAGTCAGCAAGCCATTGCCGAAGCCGGCCTTGCCAACCAAATTACTGTCCGTCAGGATGATGCCAATTTGTTAAAAGAAGAATGTGTCTATGATTTGATTATCATGAATCTTGTCTTACATGAGACAGGCGGCTCGTCATCAGAATATCGCAACGTATTACGCCGGGTTCGCCAGGCTCTCAAGCCTGGAGGAGTAGTGGTTGTCTGTGAGCTGCCCTATCCTGACTCAGTGACTGAATACCGCAATAAGCCATTATTTCAAATGTTGGCTGGTTTGCAGATCCACGAGGTTTTGTCAGGCGGCGGCAAAATCACCATGGGAGAGCTGCGCAATCTGCTTGAGAGCACAGGTTTTTCTAATATGCGGATCGCTGATCAGCCGATCCCCTATCGATTTGTAATGATGGCGGAAAAGTAGGATTTAGGGATTATCCCGAAAGTTTGCACGATTAAAGTTTGCACGATTGAGGTGTTTGTGAGATTCTGATCTTTATTATTCATAATGATAATATCAATCCCTATTTCAACCTAGCGCTTGAGGAATACCTGTTTCGACAGTTCAATAATGACTGCTTTATGCTCTGGCAAAACTCCCGCTGTGTAGTAGTGGGAAGGAATCAGTATACTCTGGCTGAGATTAATCTTGACTACATAAAAGCGCATGATATTCCGGTAGTAAGAAGACTTTCAGGCGGGGGCGCGGTTTTTCATGACCTTGGAAACCTTAACTATACCTTTATTGTTACTGTTCATGATTGGCAGAAGAGTTCCAGCTTTGAAAAATTCACGACTCCTATCCTCAATGTGCTGCACAGGCTCTCCATAAGAGCAGAGAGATCAAAAAGAAATGACTTAACGATTGATGGGAAAAAATTTTCAGGCACTGCCCAATATCGACATAGAAATAGGCTACTTCACCACGGAACCCTGCTTTTTTCATCGAATCTAGTTGACCTCTCTTCTACCTTGACAGCCGATCCGTCGCGGTTTCAGGGAAGAGGTATAAGGTCAACTATCAGCCAGGTAACTAATATTAGGGATTATATTACAGGGGAGTTAACGCTTGCTCAATTCCGCGACCTGATTATGGAGCAAGTCAGGGAAGTATATAAAGATTCATGTCTATATACATTAACGAATCATGACCTTAGCCAGATTCATAGACTGATGGAAGAAAAGTATTATACTTGGGAATGGAATTTCGGCATATCACCGCTGATGTGGGGGTAGGGGGATCAGAAGGTCAGGAGAAATATTAAGCTCCTTAAATTCTGCCCCCTTTTTTGCTAATTCAAGCTCAGCCTCCACATTGGCAGCCGCAGCCGCTAGCCGGTGTCTTTCCTGATTTTATCAGAGTATTTACATAATCCGTAAATACCTTTTCAAATTTTGTCTTTATTTCCTGAGCGACTTTGGTAATCATCTCTCGCTGTTCATCGGTTAGATTTCTGGTCGAGAGAGCCGGCGATTCGGCTATTTCCTTTCCTATGATCTTAGAAACATCGAGAGCATCGCTCACCTGGCCGCTATATTTTTCAGTTGCTCTCTTTGCGCAAAGCTTATCGCAACCATCCACCGTTATGGTTGGGTAGGCATTAGCAAACATCCGCTCCTGCTCTCCACCTGCTAAAAAGAGCGGCAAGCAAATAGTAACTGTTTTGTCAGGATAAATTTCATCAATCATTTTTCTGGTAGCGAGCCGTGATATGGTCCCGCCAAGACAATTTTCTCCACTGCATGAGACAACACCTATCTTGATCACTCCCTCTGGCATAGTTATTCTTCCTCCTTAGCCAGTTTTTTAACTTTGGCTGCAATCCGTTCAGCTATCTCATCCACAATCTGCCATCCTTCTTCGGTTAGCTCGGTTGCTGTACCTGGTTTTGCCCCTTTGTACTCTTTCATGATATCAATCATTTTCATCTTGTCTACCACTATTCCTCCTGCCATTTCAACATTTTTAGCCGCACACATAGCTGGGCAGCCATCAAGGGTTATGCAGTTTTTCCCTTCTATCTTCTCCCTGGCCTCCTGATCTCCAGTAACCAGATAAGCAAGACACATAGTTTCGCACTCTTGTGGACGTAAGTTTTGAGTAACTCTCAATGCACTCTCTCTGGCCAAAAGCCCATAGACCTTACCCATCCCACTACAGGGAATAACTTTAATTTTACTAAACATGAAATGAATCCACCTTTCGTTTTAAGATATTAAAATAGCTCTTAAAATCTAAAAGTAATTCTCTATCGTTTTCAAAATTCGTAAGTTCAAGCTCGGCAATCCACCCCTTTTCATAAGGGTTGTCATTTATTCGCTCAGGGGATGATACTAACTCATCGTTAACCGCAACCACTTTTCCAGATACTGGTGAAACTATCTCAAAAACCGCCTTCCCTGATTCGATATTGCCTAATTCACCAAACTGCTCCACCTCGGCTCCAATGGTGGGAGGGGTGAAAAACATAATATCTGATAGACTTTGCTGAACAAAATCGGTAACGCCCACTCTAGCTCGGTGGCCGATAACATAAGCCCAACAATCGTTTTCGTTAAAAAAGAATTGCTCCCCTTTTGGTACCCTGAAAATGAACTTATCTTTGGTATAGATTTCGTATTCGTATTTTTCAGGGAAAGCCACCACCTCCTCCCCTGCCCTTTTTACCTCTTTTTCCTCTTTGCTTTCTTCAGCCAGTAATTGTTGGGCTATCGCCTCTGCCAGGGCAAGCTCATCTGAGCCCAATCTTAAAGATGCTCCTATCTGTTGGCCTCGTTTTTTGGCTTCCTCAGCAACGGTGATTTTTTCAGCAATCTTGAGATTTTTTTCAGCAGCCAGCTTGCTGGCGCATCTTGTCTGACAACCATCAATGACTACTAATGGTCTGTCTTGCGTGCTCTGGCGATATTTGGCCTCAGCCACCCGAAAGAAAACCGGACAGATAATTTCACTTTCTGATCTTTCCTCGACCTTGAGAGCGATTTCTCTGGAAATGCAGCCGGCAGTCTTATCCAATCCATTGCAAGGCAAAAGAGCATATCGTTTACTCATTATCTTTAATCTCCATTATTCTTATTTTTATTTTTATTTATTCTTATTCTCATTTCATCTCCTCTCTCAGCTCTTTTATCTTTTTAGTAACCTCTCCTTTATCGGGAAAGGAAAGTGCATCCAGTCCACAGGTTTTACTACAAGCTCTACAAAAAACTACGCAATTTTGCGGATTTTTGACAATAAGCTTTTTCTCCTCATGTTCTCTTACTTCAAACACCTGGTGAGGACAAAACTTAACACACTCCATACAGTAGTTACATTTGCTGTAGTCTATCCTTGGACTCCAATCTATTTTTTCTCTCGGCACTCCCATGAAGGTATCTTCACTCATAATATCAGGCCTCCTTTTTTTCTCTTTCTTTCAGGTTTTCCAATGCCTTCTCCACCTTTTGATAGGCTTCCTCTGTGGTCATGTCTCTGATATCGATCATGATCGCGTCCTTTTCAAGAGAAAGGCCGGCATCCTGGAAGGCCTGCTGAAACATTTTTTTTTGCATATTCGGGGCACAGGCGCCTATAATAACCTTTCGGTGAGCTTTAAGATAATCAGCCAGGAATCTATCTCCATCTACCTCGCAAAGCTGGGGATGAATAAAAGCATATTCCACAGGGAGTTCAACCCTGACTTGATTGATGAAATCCCATATATCCATCTTTTGGAATCCTGGGCATTTCCCCGTACATACACACATTATAAAACCGGGTAATTGTTCATTTGCCATTTGTCTTAATCTCCTATGATCATCTTTCTTAAAGTTTTAGGAATTAGTTAAAGTTTTAGGAAAAGGGTTTTGAGGGGAAAACCCTTTTTCAAAAGGGTTTTCCCCTTTTTTATAGATATCCCATACTGCATCGACACAGGCTTCCATGATAGCCTCACCCAGAGTTGGATGCGGATGGATCATATCAGCGAGCTCTTTGGCTTTTATTTCCAAGCCAGTCGCCAGTGCAACTTCCAAAATCAGCTCTGAAGCATAGGGGCCTATGATTTGCCCTCCTAGAATTGTGCCGCTATTTTTATCCGTGATAATCTTTACCAGTCCATCTCTTTCCCCCAGGCATAGTGCTCGGCCATTTTTTCTAAAATCAAATCGGCCGACCTTTGGTATAAATCCCCTTTTTTTGGCCTCATCTTCAGTTAAACCGACAGAGGCCATCTCTGGATTGGTATAAATACAGGAGGGAACGGCATCATAATTGAGCTTGCTTTTGATTCCAAGGGCATTTTGTACAGCTATCTTGCCCTCTGCAAAAGCAAGGTGGGCGAGTAACTTGCCACCGATGACATCCCCGGCTGCATATACTCCCCTGATATTGGTTTCCATATGTTCATCTACAGCTATAGCGCCGTTACATATTTTGACGCCAAGAGTAGCCAGCTCAGAAGCTATGATCTTGGGTTTTCTCCCCGTAGCTAGGAGTACCTTTTGAGCATCAATAAAATTTTCTTCTCCCGTCTCATCAATAATAATTACTCGAAGTCCCTGCCCTTTTTCCTCTATTATTTCCTTGACCTTTGAGGATAGTCTAAACTTGACTCCCTGTCTTTTCAAGATCTTTAAAAGCTCAGAGGCTATTTCCCTATCCTCTTGGGGAAGGATACTATCTTGTACCTCGACTACGGTAACTTTTGTATTAAGAGAGACGAACAAGGAGGCAAATTCCAGACCTATGGCTCCAGCCCCTATGATAAGCAGATGGTGCGGAATATCCTCTAGGTCTAAAGCTTGGTCACTGGTAATTACTCCAGGGAGCTCAACGCCAGGAATAGCGGGAGTTGAGCTTTCAGATCCAGTGGCGATAATCAGCTTTTCATAGGCTACTTTGATCTTCTCGCCTTCAGAGGTTACTGAAATTATGCCCGGCTGCTGGATTTGTCCTCTGCCTTTGAGGATATGAACCATATTACTTGTAAGGAGTTGTTCCAAGCCCATCCGCAAGTTTTTAACTACCCTATCTTTGCGAGCAACTGAAGCCTTAAAGTCAAAAGGGATAGGGGCCAGGGATGAATTTATCCCCAGTTCCCTAGCTCTATGAGTGGTCAGATAGGCTGCTTCGGAGGTTCTTAGCAGGGCCTTGGTTGGGATACAACCTCGGTTTAAACAGGTGCCTCCTATCTCTCTTTTCTCGATGAGGATAGTGTCAGTGGCTCCTAATTGGGCTGCCCTGAGAGCAGCCATATAACCGGCAGGGCCTCCGCCAAGGATAGCGATTTGAGTTTTGATTTGTTTTTCAGTGTTCATCTCGATCCTTTCTCTTCATTATTGGCTAGTTGGTAAAATATCAAAATATTCAGCAATTGTCAATACCCTTTTTAACGATTACAATACCTTAAAGATTTTAAAAAGATTTTAGTGCCTAATTTGAAGGTGTCGCAGGTACATACAGCAGGCAGCCTTCACCTGGCGGCAGGGGATAGGCATCCCCGCAGTTTTGCCCCATGAACCGATAGGCAGCGAGCCAGTTGCCCCCTTGCTGGCTGTAGCGCTGAAGGCTTGAAACATTACCGGTTTTTAAAAGCTCGGTCAGCAATTGATAGGAGGTCAAGGCAGTCGAAGAAAGGCCTGTTGGGATGCCAAGCAGGCTCATGCCTGGAGATAGCCGATTGATTATCTGGGAAAGAGAGTATACCTCGATCTGATCAATAGAAAAATCAACCATTTTCCCCCGCTTCATGTAGAGCAGGCAGGCGCCAGCATCACTTAGTATAAACTCTTTGCCTTGAATTTCACCATTTACCCAGGCTGTGGTTTGAAATTTTTGACTCACCGGATCATACCCCTGGACCGACTTGGCATAATCTTCCTCCAGATAGGCCAAAAGCTCATCAGAGGTGAGGATTCCCTCCTGACCATCAGGGCAAAATAGGATATTGAGGCCTTCGGGGATGTAGACCAGGCCGCTGATGCCGATCATATCGGTCTGCCAGTCAGCCAGGCCATCGGGATTAGTTACTCGCAAGGTATAGTCCCCGCGGCGAAGTCCTGGTGGTAAAAAGGCCTGAATCCTGGTTCCGTCACTGCTAACCTCAGCCACTTCCAGGGTCCAGCAGAATGACTGGGCTAAAATCTGTAGCCCAGCTTCTCCAGCGGCCAGGTATATTTTCCCGTTTTTCAGAAAAACCTCTCTGACTATGCCGGGAACTTCCACATGGGCAATCAGCAGCGGCTTGTGCGGATTACGGACATCGGCTACGGCTAAATCACCTTGGCCATCAGCGATGAAAGCATACCCTCCGCTCACGACAACATCGGAGGCCTCGCCCTGGGTATCCACCTGGGCCAGGAGTGTGGGGTGGGTCTGATCCTGCACATTGATCAAGGCTAGCCCCTCAGTCCCGTCAGCCACATAGGCGATCTCTCCTTCTACCCACACCCCTTGAGCCTTGCCAGGCGTATCACAGTAGCCTTTGATTATTGGTGCGGTTGGCGAATCCGCGGCAATGATAACCAGCCCCTGCTCAGCACAGGCCGCGTAGACAGCTTTTTCTCTAGCCAGCACATCCATGACTACCCCAGGTATGCGTACCCTGCCCAATACCTGTGGGCTGGGTTTAGTGATATCGAGAATAGCTACTCCATCGGTTCCATCGGCTACGTAGAGCAATGGGGAATTAAGGGATAGTCCATAGGGGATCCCGCGGCTGTAGTAGCTTCCTGCGGGTAAGGGGTGGGTTGGATCTTGAATATTGATGACATAGACTCCGGTACGGTTATCGACCACATAGGCGTAATTGCCAGATACCTCTACCTTGCGGGCCATCCCTTGCAGGTGATAGGTAGTGGCCAGGGTCGGCTGATTTCCCCCCAAAGCAACGATCTCAAGCCCTCTTTCACCTCCAGCAAGGTAAGCATAATCTTCGCCTATCCACAGTCCCTGGACATCACCCGCTGTGTCGCATCCTCCTAGCGAAGGGAAGCGGTGGGTATTGATAATCTGCAATCCTGAAGGGCCATCAGCCATATAGACATAATCATCCTCGACCCAAAGACCACAAGCCAATCCAGTCGTATCATAGCTTCCGATCAGGCCTGGTTTGGCCGCGTCCCTGACATCTATCATCTGAAGACCAGCATCTGCCGCCGCAAGATAGACGCGGCCTCCTGCGGCCCAAATTCCTTCCGCATCACCGCTCACATCAAGGCTTGCCACCAGGAGCGGATTTTCTGGATCATTGATATGAATCACTTTCAACCCGGCGGCTCCATTGGCCACGTAAGCATATTCCCCTACCGTGCACACAGCCTTAGCCAGGCCAGAGGTATCGAAGCTGCGGACCAGTCGCGGGGAGTTGGGATCTGAGATCTTGATGATACTCACTCCCTTTGACCAGTCGGCCACATAGGCATAATCGCCAGACAGAGAAAGACCACAGGCAGAGCCCGGCGTCTCGCAGACAGCTTTCAAACCCGGCTTTAGAGGATCATGAACATCCACAATAGCCAGCCCCTGATCATTGGCCAGATACACCAGGCCATCCCTTCCTTTGATCTTCCAGGCATATCCACCTAAAGCCAGATGAGCACAAGGCTTGGGATTTTCAGGATCGCTAATATTGATCACCGCAAGACCCTGATCACCATCAGCCAGATAAGCATACTCTCCGCTTACCCATACCCCGTGAGCTGTCCCTTCCGTATCACAACTTCCGACCCGGGCAAGCTGCCGCGGATTGCTGATTCGGATAACTTCAAGCCCAGCACTATCATCAGCCACATAGGCATATCCATCGGCCACCATGACCTCACGGGCAAAATCCTGCGTGCGAAAGCTTCCAGCCAGGACCAATCCCTCGCCGTAGATACTGACTATTGCTTGTGGGGAGAAGTTTTCGCCAAGAATGGTAATAGGGGTCGTTCCACCTGCATAGATGACGGACGGGCTAATGGAGTTAAGGCGGGGTGCGGCTCCTCCTTCGGCCGGGGATAAGGAATCGGATGAGATGACTAAGGGGAGAAAAACGAAGCTTATGACGATCAAGGCAAAAGTGATACGATATAGTGCTTCAACTTTGTTTTTTCCAGTCATGATTTTTGATTAGCTATTTTGGTGAAAATTTATAGTGTATTTCGATATTGTGTTCAATTTACTATAAAAATATGTTTTATTATTGTATATGTTTATTATTGTGTAACTAAATTCTGCTCTCGAACTTAGCTATAGAATCACCTTAATGGGATGAGAGCATTATGCCTCTCTTATCTTTACATCGGCAGCATGAGCTTGGTTATCTGGTCAAGAGGAGCTTTCGCAAAAATAGTGAACCTGCGACTTATTTTGTATAAATTACTACTTTACAAATTATTGACATGTTGATATCATTTACTATTTAGTAAAATTTATAGTCTATATAACCTAACCATAGGTTAACATAGGTTTCATAGCCTATAATATAGGCTATGCTATAGGGAATATTTTATGAGAGGGATAAGATGAAAAAAATTGGCGTCTTGGTCAAGAATCATTCCCCAATCCTCTTAAAGGATCAGGAATGTTCCTCTGGAAAAATCCTGAAGACGCGAAGGTATATTCCAGGCATTTATCTGCGGGAAGCGATAACTAACCAGTTGCTTCAGGGACGATCCAGTCTAAATCGCTGCTTTGATCAACTATTCTGTGACTGTCACCGTTGGGGAATGGAGATTGTCTTTCCTAATTGTTATCCCAATCTCAATGCCTATACCTTTCCTATGCTCCTTCCGGCCACAGCCAAAAGCTGCCGATGGAAGCCTGGCTTCATTGAAGATAGCAGTGTAGATGAGCAGCACGGAGTCTTTGATACCCTGCTGAATCAGATCATATTTCAGCAGGTGCTGGCTTTCTCTATTAAAAGTGGCCGCCCCTCCAGAAGCCTTACCCTTATTCAGGATGCCTACCACAGGCTCATCGAGCAAGGAACCCTCTATTGCAACATTTGCCATGAGGTCGCCAATGCCTACCAGGTTGAATATGCCAAACCTCACGGCAACTTCAAACAGATTCCTATCCGAACCTACTGGCAACAGCCAGAATCGGCCCTCTCAAGCAGTCACATAACTGCCGCCGCCCCTTTCGCTCATCATCGAAAGCAGCAGCAGGGGCGATGTATTGAATTTATCAGCGAGCGGACCTGGTTTCTTGGCTTTTCCTTTCTTCCCACTTCTCTGGTTGATCTGTATAAGGAGTCCCTTGAGAGTATCACCCATCTCGGGGAAGGGAGCGGACAGAGAATAGGGAGGGTTGAGATTACAGTGCGCGAAATTGAAGATCATGAGTTATCCTTACGGCAGAGGGTCTTAAAGCTTAACCAGAAATACCACAGGATGCAGAAGGAATACTCGCTTGGCCGGACGGATGCGCTGATCACGGTTAACATCCAGTCTGAAACCATTCTAAGAGACCAAAATGGCAGACCGCTCACCAAGCTAAGCTCATCTTTCCTGGCAGAAACCATAAAGCGGATTTACCGCCAGATTGCAGGTGAGGATCTTTCTGCCGAGGAGGCAGCCTGTCAGGAGGTAGTATCTTTTTCGCGGCCTGTGTACACAGGTGGATGGAAATCAAGCCGTGAGGCCACAATAGCCATAGCCAGAGGAAGCGTATTTGTTTTTTCTTTCCCTAGCTTGAGCCCAAAACTTTTCCTGGCTCTCGATCATCTTGAAAAACATGGCCTCGGTGAAAAACGGGGTGAAGGGTATGGCCAGATTCTCATTTGCGATCCCTTCCACCTAGAGGTAGGCGGCGTGGTGTAACCACTGATTAGGACTTTTGGTTTAATAGGCAAATCCAGCCACCTGCTTTAGACCAGCTTTACTTACTTCTTGCTTCCTTACTACTTAGTTTTGAGGCTTTTTGGGGCTGGTGGAGCCAGCTTTTCTCCTCCTACCTTTTCTCCTCCACAAAAAGCAAGGCAGGCAAATCCAGCCACCTGCTTTCTCGCTCTGGTGGTGTGGCCTGAATTTTGGTACTCAATGAGCTGAGGAGACCATTGTTTCTGTCTAGCTATCTCCATAAGAGTGGCTATGGAAGCTCTGCCGCAGGCCTCTGATGAGGACAAGGTTTTGAAATCAAATGAGGTTATGGCTTTGATGGTTTTTTGATCCACAGAAGATGCCTGATCAAAAGGGTAGCCTTCGGATAGATCCGAGCTAGCGATAATCAGGCATTCTTCAGTCAGGTATGGCAAAATCTGCCTAGCCAAAGCTATCGGCTCAACCTCTTGGCCAACCAGGATGGGAACAAGCTCAAAACTCTTTACAGTCTGCTGGAGAAACGGAAGTTGCATCTCAATGGAGCGATCGGTAGCCTCTCCCTTAGGAGGAGCAACAAACCCAGGCTGCTGGCTTAGTTTAGCAGCTATGGATGAGAGCGGTATTTCTCCGAGGGGAGTCCGGTATGACTTTGTGGCTGGGATAAAGGCACCAGAGACCTTACCCTTTTGGTGGACCGGACCGAGGATAAAAACCCTCTTAATCGGCAAAGTTAATTGCTTGTAGCCTGCCGCAGCCACGATACCAGAGGAAAGGTATCCGTGATGGGGACAGATGAGGCCAAAGATTCTTCCCCTAACCTTGGCTCCTGAGGCCGCAGACAAAAGTCGCTGGATTATGAGTCGAAGGGTAAGCGGATCAGGAGGATAAAAACGGCTAGAAGCTTCTGGGCTGGCTTTGGAAGTGGTGGTGGATTGAGCTATGGCAGCTTTTCCTACTGCTCCGCCTGCTGCTGCCCTAGACTCTTTGGCCGCAGCTTGCCTGTTGTTTAAGGCTAGCGGAGAGGTGAAATTTGCCGCCATGAGAAGCAAAAATCCTGCTAATGATAAAATAATCACCTGGCATCGATGGATCATTTTCTTACTCCTTCAAAAGCCACTATACTTGTTCAAGTTAGATTTTGATTGGCATAAATATTGATAATCACGTCAATTAACATATTTTTATTGTAAACTGAAAATAATATCGAAATAAACTCGCTCTTATTTATTAGCTACCATTAAGAGACATAACCCTAATAAGAGCTAAGCTCCTTTGAGGGTTTATGGTGTCTGATATATAATATCGAAATAAACTATAAATTTTTGCCAAAATAGCTAATCAAAAATCATGCCTGGAAAAACTAAAGTTGAAGCACTATAGGTTTTATTAAATGGGAGGCTCTCTCTAGCTATAATAATAGGGGGGATCATCCCTATTTATTGCGCCGTGTTTATTGCGCTGCGGCTGGTAAGTCAGGGCTAGTTGTCGCCTGGCCTACTGCCGCGGGATTCCCACTTGTTGCGCCGCGGCTTGAGTCTTTTCCGATAGAGATATAGCCCCATGATGAGAAGGGTGCATGAAAATAAGGACATTGCCAGGTACAGCTTGGGTATTATGACCGTATGAGGTCGCCTTGCTCCAGGTCGAATTATTTTTAATGCCTCAGCGTGGATATCCAGCTCTCCCCCATGTTGGGGACATGCCCGGTGAAAGGTGCCGATAATTTCAACTATGTCCCCGCTATATCTATAGTCTCCGACATATCGGATAGGTTTGACGAGCTCGGTCGGGCAATAGACTCCAAGGGCCTGAGAGCCGTCATTGACATTGATCCAACAATGCGTGCCACGGAGCATGATATCTCCAATCACTTCTCCACGAAATCGAACAAGTTGCCGATCCCATTGTTTGCTCTGGCAAAGGAGGGTGTCGCTGGACAGAAGCCTTGCTGTTGCCTGAGCAGGGCAGGAGGAGAGGGTGATGATCGAAAGAGCGCTCAGGGCTGTGATGAGAAAAAGAATCAGTTTGCGGCTACTCATTTCATCATCGCCCCTTCGCCTGAGCCCAGATAAAGCCTAATAGAGCAAAAATCGACATAAATTCAAGCCTTCCGGCCCACATCATGAAGATATAGACCATTTTCATCACTGAGGGCATGGCTGCGCAGGTCAAGCCGCAAGAGAGGCCGCTATTGCTGCCCGCAGAGATAGAGTCAAAGAGTGAAGGCAAAAGGGGATATCCATAGAAGAGCCCGACTACAGCCCCAAGGAGATATATGCCCATGTAAGAGATAGTGATCAGGCTTGCGGCCCGCACATGGCGGTCTTCTAGGACCACATCCCGAATGTGGTGGAATTTCTGGATGATTACTGCCGAATCAGGGGAAAAGATTCGATGGATATCGTTGATTAAGGCCTTAAAGAGAATACCCACCCGCAGGCCCTTGATCCCACCAGCCGTGGAGCAGGCGCTGCCGCCAATAGACATGGCGATCATAATGCCTATAGCCGCCAGGAGGTTCCAATGATTGACAAATTGCACGGCATAGACAGTCATGTTGCCAGTCGTGGTGTGAGCTGAAACTATCTGATAGAAGCAGCGGCGAAGCAAAGCGAAAACATTAGGATAGGCGAAGGCTTGCATCAAGCCAAGAAAGCTGAGGATACAGGTGATGGTAACCGTAGTTGAAAAGGAAACCGTTTCGATGTTACGGCGCACCTCATGGTAATTCCCCTGCCAGACCGAATAATGGAGAGCGAAATTGTATGAGCCGATAACAAAGATAATAATAGTGATAAATTCAACCAGAGGACTATGATAGTAGAGGAGATTTTGGGTTTGGGGAGCAAAGCCTCCAGTGCTCCAAGACCCCATGAAGATCCACAGCCCATGCAGAAGAGATCTTATCGGCGACATTCCAGCCAGCATATTAGCCACAAACAGCATAGCTCCGCCCACAGCCAGATAGGTCAGGCTGATCATCCAGATAGCCCTGGCTGTTTGGATGACATTGGGCATAAGGCGCTCGTCTTTGCCCTCTCCTACATACAGACGGTAAGCCCCAGCTGTTCCCTTGAACAAAAAGGTAATGGCCACTACGATCATGCCCTGGCCACCAAGGTAGGTTAGGAGATGCCGCCACATGTTCAGACCATGAGAGACATGATCTAGGTCTTGAATCAAGACCAGCCCAGTAGTGGTGTAGCCACTCATAATATCAAAACAGGCATCTAGGTAGGAGAGAAAGTGCCCGCTCAGATAATGGGGAATAGCTCCCAGTAGGGTAGCCAATGCCCAGGAAAAGGCAGCAGTAACCATGCCGTGCATCCAGAGCAGATCACGGTCAGTCTCACATAGCATGATCAAACCAAGGCCAGTGATAAAGCAAGCGCAGATGCCGATGACAAAGTCGAGGGCCGGATCCCATTCGGCAAACAGGAGTGAGGTCAGCAGGGGCACGACCATGACCAGCCCTACGCCAATGATGATCTTTCCCGTATAGTAGCCGATTATTTTATAATCATTCTTGTGAGGTCGAAGTAGCATCAGGGTTAAAAGCCTTTTTTGCCTGGGATAAAGAGGTCTTTAGAAGAATAGAAGTTTTAAGGCTAAAGCAATGATTGATGATATCAATACCAAAGCCAGGGGAAGGGATGACTCGATGAGCATTCCCCATATCGACAGCATAATTTTTCGCCCTAAGGCTTGCGAATTAGTTTGGTCCATAAGCAATCTTAATCCTCCAGCTTTCCTACCAGGATACTAAAGGCCTCCCGTTCATTTTCAATTGTAGTCAAGGCCACCACTTCATCTCCTTCCATCAGTAGGGTATCGCCACTTGGAATGAGCAGCTCTTCGCCCCGCAGAATGGATACCAGCACACAGTCTTTGGGCAGCTTAATGTCTCGCAATTTCTTATTCGTAACCGGCGAGGTGGATGGAAGATCAACCCTCACAATGGCTAACTTACCTTTTTTAAAGGTAAATAAGGGCAGGATATCCTCCAGGGTAGTTTCCTCAGCAATAATTTTGGCAATGATTGAGGTGCTGTTGACCGGAACATCAATTCCTAACTGGCTAAATGAAGACTCATTCTGAGGATCATTGACTCTGGCCACTGTTCTTCTGATAGCGAAAGACCTTTGAGCCACCTGGCAGGCGATGAGATTATCCTCATCACTGCCGGTTACCGCAGCCAGAACATCAGCCCGCTCAATTCCAGCCTCCCGAAGATACCTTCTTTCACAGCCATTGCCATTGATCACCAGAACATTAAGCCGCTCAGCTATATATTGACAGCGGTCCTCATCCTTTTCAATGACCACTACCGTATGGTTATCCGCAGCCAGGGATTTGGCCAGATGATAACCTACCTTTCCACCTCCTACCAGAATAATATACATTCGATCCAGTGCCTCTTAATATTAAAATTTTAATTTTTTAATATTAATTTTTTAATTTCTTGAATTTATTTTCCATTCAGTTATAGAGCTTGCATATTGGTACATCATTCAAGGGGATCATGGCCATTGCAAACTAAAGTTTCGGTTGATTAAAGGCAGGACCAAGGAGGTCAAGAACTTCATTCCGCTTAGCCTGATTCAAGAGGCATAGAAGCGTGTCCTCTTTTCGCACCACCATATCTGGAGTTGGCATGAGCAGGTTTGAGCCATTTTTGCAAGTAATGATGGTAAACACGCCTGGAATATTTAAGTTGCCATATTTTTTGCCGATAATTTTCTCATGCGATGGAACTTCCACTAACTCAAGCCGCCCTTCATATCCCCGATAACAAACGCGCAGGGAATCCTCAATAAAGCGGTCCCTGACTAACTGTGAAATCAGCACTGTAGTATTGATAATATCGAACCCAAAGTCCCGCAGGGTATCAGCCAGCTCCGGATCGTAGATTTTAGCTATAACCCGCTTTACCTGGTAAATCTTTTTGGCTATTTGAGCCATCATGGCGTTGCTGGTATCCGAATTGGTCATCAGGGCAATCCCGTGAGCCTTTTGAATTCCAGCCTCTTCAAGCAGATTGCGGTCAGTACCGTTGCCTTGATAAGTGAGCCCGTTGAACAGAGAACCAAGTCGCTGAAAGGCCTGTTTATCCTTATCAATAACTACGATATCATGTCCTTCTTCGGACAACTGGTTGGCCAACCTTGATCCTGATCTGCCGCAGCCGACAATAATGATGTACATTGCAAGACTCCCCTTTTTGCTGCCCTCATCTTTCGGCATCTAGCATTTTATGCCTTGTCTGCGAGGGTAAAATAATAAAGTGAATTATAAGCCTTGCAATTTAAAAAATCAACAGAAGAATTTTCCCCACAAAGCAATGAGATTGGCCAGACAAAGTGCAGATATCCCCACAACTAAAGCCTCCTCAAGGGGGAGGAGAGTATGGGAGTTTTCAATAAGAATGAGGAACATCTGCCAGGTGAAACCCAAAGAAGGATGGATCAAAAAGAATATATCATGTTGTTTTTTGAAGATGTCTTTTCTGTCTTGAACAGAGGGTCTTTTTGTTTTATTATTTATGGCTATTATATTTGCTATCTTATGTTTGCTGGTTTTTCTCCTCGAATTGCGAACCAAAAATTCGGGGAAAGAGATGGTAAGGAGAATGATGATGCCAAGAATTGGTGGAATCTTTGTTACCGGCACCGACACCGGAGTGGGGAAAACCATTGTCGCGGCTGGTCTAGCCTTGGGTATGAAGCGCCGCGGGTGGCAGGTAGGGGTTATGAAGCCCATTCAGACCGGTGCTGCCGAGCGCGGCGGGGAAAGAGGAGAGCTGTATTCGCCTGATGCCGAATTTATCCAAGCAGCTTTGGCAGGTGGAGGTAAATTTAAAGATAGCCCTGGCGAGCCTGAAGCTGGCGTTGCCCACTCCCCATTCCCCTTTAATCCTCACACTCCCTATGTGTTGAGGGAGCCTCTGGCACCTCTTGTTTGCGCCCGGCTGGAAGGGTTAGAAATAGAGCCTGAGCGAATCATCAAGGCCAGCCAGTGGATGGAAGAGCACTACTCGTACCTGGTGATTGAGGGAGCAGGAGGGGTGCTGGTGCCTATCTGCCGAAATTATTTTATGATTGACCTGATTAAAGAGCTTGGCTTCCCAGTGGTTGTAGTAGCCAGGGCCTCCCTTGGCACCATAAACCATACGCTCCTTACCCTTGAGGCCCTGCGTAGTCGACAAATTAAGGTCCTTGGAGTGGTTCTCAATCAGCCGACTCCATCCCAGTCAGGTATCTGTGAGCAGACTAATCCCGAGGTCATCCAATCCCTTGGGCAGGTCGATCTTCTGGGAGTTTTGCCCCACTCGCCAGCCATAAGTCTGGAGAAGGGAGAGGTCGGCAATCTGGAAGAGCTGGTCCAAAAGCACCTTGATCTTGAGCCTCTTATCAGAGCGCTGGAGAGAGCTTCCTCTCCCCTACCCTATTCACAGCGTCGTCGCTCCGCTTTGCTCAAGGAACTTGACAGGCGATACCTTTGGCATCCTTTTACCCAGATGCAGGAGTGGACCAGGGGAGAAGATCTGCTGGTAATTGAGCGGGGAGATGGCGTATACCTAGAGGATTCTGACGGCAGGCGATACCTTGATGGAGTGGCTAGCCTTTGGACTAACGTCCACGGCCATCGCAAGAGAGAAATCGATCAGGCCATCGAGGATCAGCTGACCCGAATTGGGCACTCTACTCTGCTTGGCCTAACCCATGCTCCGGCCATAGAGCTAGCCGAGCGTCTTATCAAAATCGCGCCGGCAGGCTTGAGTCGGGTTTTCTACTCAGATAACGGGGCCACAGCCTGCGAAATCGCTCTGAAGATGGCCTTTCAGTACTGGCAGCAGCAGGGTGAGGTTGAAAGAGCTAGTTTTGTTTACTTTGAAAACAGCTATCATGGCGATACTCTCGGAGCAGTCAGTGTCGGCGGCATTGACCTATTCCATCGGCTGTATAAGCCACTGCTTTTTCAAGCCGTTCGCTCACCTTCTCCCTACTGCTATCGCTGCCCCCGACAGCTTGATCCCTTATCGTGCGGGCTTCGCTGTCTGGATGATCTTGAGCGTATTTTTCAGGAGCAGGCCGATAGAATCTGCGCCCTGATCATCGAGCCCTGCGTGCAGGGTGCCGGCGGCATGTTGGTTGCCCCATCCGGTTTTTTACGCCGAGTGCGGGATTTGTGCGACCAATACCAAGTGCTGATGATCGCCGATGAAGTCGCAGTCGGCTTTGGCCGCACTGGCAAGATGTTTGCCTGCGAGCATGAAGATGTCCAGCCAGATATCTTGTGTCTAGCCAAGGGGATCACTGGCGGATACCTTCCCTTGGCTGCTACCCTGACCACAGAGAGAATCTATGCTGGTTTTTTGGGAGACTACAGCCAGAAGCGGACCTTTTTTCATGGCCATACCTATACAGGAAACCCACTAGCCTGTCGGGCTGCCTTGGCCAATCTGGATATCTTTGACCGAGAGCGAGTGATCGAGCGGGTTCAGGAAAGATCAAGGCAGCTAGCCGAAGGGCTTGGCCGCTTGTGGGAACTTGAGCACGTCGGAGATATACGGCAAAAGGGCCTCTTGGCCGGCATTGAGCTAGTCAGAGACAAAGCAAGCCGCGATGCTTATAAATTTGAAGAGAAGATCGGCATCAGGGTCATTCAAAAGGCTCGCACCATGGGGGTGATTCTCCGTCCCTTGGGCGATGTGATTGTGCTCATGCCCCCCTTGTCCATCAGCGCCAGAGAACTCGATGAGCTTGTGTCAGTTACCTTCGAGGCTATCAGGCAGGTTACGGAAGTGTAAATCAGGTTACGGAGGGGTAAAATTACGGGAGAGTAAATAAAGCTTTTAATGCTTCCGATGGCCAGACCCTTATTAGGCGAAAAAATAAGTATAGTGCCTCAAAAACGGTAAGTGTCTTATTCATAAAGGTTTATAATTTGATAGAGCATTTTCCATCGAATTAGAAAAAGTTTGAGGAGGATAAGGGTATGGCTGCCTTGAAGGTATTGATTGTTGATGACTCTCTGGTAATGAGAAAACTGGTGGTTAAGAGTCTCAAAGAGGTTGGCTTTGAGGTAGATCCGGTCGAGGCCTCTGATGGGAAAGATGCCTTGCGGAAACTTGATCCCAAAACAGTCAATTTGATTATCAGTGATTGGAATATGCCCCAAATGGATGGCCTCTCCTTCGTAAAAAAGGTTAGAGAAAATAAGGATACCAAGCGCATTCCAATTATCATGCTCACAACCGAGGGAAGTATGGCCAAATTTGAGGAGGCGCTAAACTGTGGAGTCGATGATTACATTACCAAGCCGTTTACTCCTGACAAGCTGAAGAAGAAACTGGAAAAGGTGATGGGGAAGAGCTGATCTAGAATCTGGAATAAGGAGATGAGGTTTATGAATGAGAGATTATTCCAAAATATCATCCAGGCCCTAATTCATTCTGCTCATGATGTTTTCCAGACAATGATTTTTATGGATATCCAGCCTAAGGAGCCTTTTGACAGAAAGGGGCTCAATTGTCTATCGGATATTACCGGTGTCATCTCGCTGACGGGAAGCGTTGTCGGCTCGATTATTCTCAGCATGGATGCCCAATTTGCTCGCAAAGCGGTCTCGAACATGCTCGGCGATCAGATCGAGTCTGAGCAGGAAGTCGTTGATGGGGTAGGAGAAATCACCAACATGGTAGTTGGTATGGCCAAAACGGAGCTCTCTAACCTCTCCTGTGATTTTGAAATTTCCGTACCGGTCATGATTGTTGGCAAAGGGTCAACGATCAAACATCTCTCCCTTGAGGGGAGCTCGCTGACTACTATCCCCTTTATGGCTGACGGTCAAACCATTTTTCATCTGGAACTGTATGCCAAGGATACTCCCTGAAGAGGCTAACACTTTTAAGTCTAGCTTTCTTTAAGTCTATAGTGCTTCAACTTTGGTTTTTCTAGGCATGATTTTTGATTAGCTATTTTGGAAATTTATAGTTTATTTCAATTTTGTGTTCGGGTTACCGTAAAAATATGTTCATTGACGTAATTATCAATATTTATGCCAATCAAAATCTAACTTGAACGAGTCTAACTTTCTTTTTTTCAGTCCCTTAGGAGAGAATTTGATTGCTCAAAATAGAGTCAGAGAAAAAATAAAAAATCTTATTGACTCATCAGCACTCTTAATGCTACTATTATAAAAATTACCTAACAGGGTATTTTCTCTTCGAAACGTCTATCTCTCAAAGCAATTCAAGGCGAATAGTAACTAACCATGGCTGTCTTGGGTATTTTACTCAAGGGGCGATGGTATTCTTCTGAAAGCAGAAAGTGTGGAAAGACAGTGGTTTTGTGGTCTAATCTATATGGTTTTAATCTATAAGCAGTACCATGTATAAGCAGTACCATAAGGGAAAAAGGATAAGGGATAAGAGTTATCGCTACTGAGTTAGTCATTATGATTATCTGGGTAGTCAGGATGATTATTTCAACAGCATCTCGATAGTAAGGAGATGAGATCTGAACTAATGGCGGAAAGCATCTCTGCTCAAATTAAGGAAAGAGAGACAATTCTGGATGTTGGCCTGGTAATTTTTATTCAACCGAAAGGAAGCCCCAAAAACATTCGCTATAAAACCGCAGTTGTAGGCTGGAAGACCGATTATCTCGTTATTATTGATATGCCCATATTAAATGGGGCATATGTCAACCTGGTTGAGGGATCAAGCTGCATTGTTCGCTACATTCACTGCGGTGATGCTTATGGATTTGAAACCAAAGTGATAAAAAATATCAATGACGCTAGACTCCCATTGATTTATCTTAGCTACCCAAAATCCGTGGAAAAGATTTCCCTTCGACAACACCCCAGAATTCAAACCCGAATACCGGTACAGATTGAGGTCGCGGTTGAGGAGGAGAAAAGGCGGGAAGTGAGGGGAAATATCTTGGACCTGAGCGTCGGGGGCTGCCTTCTGGAGATTGAAGGCGCTGCTTCTCAAAAAGTTGACCTGGATATTAACCAGAGACTAAAGCTTGTTTTTACCCTCAAAAACAGTGCAGAGTGCGTTGTAGAGATTTTCGCCATGATCAAAAGGGTTCAGAAAACGCCGAATAATATCATGGCTGGTGCGCAATTTGTTGATTTATCTCCAGATAATTTTGAAAAAATTCGCCATTTCTGTGAATCACTGACCTACAAGTGATTATAAGAGCTTACAGATGTTCTCCATCTATGTATAGTGCTTCAAGTGCTGAAATATATTTACTATGCTTTGGTACTTTTTCTCTGAAGACCTTGAATTTTAGTGGATTTGCTATTAGAGGTAATTTTCAACGATTTCAAGGCGCTAAGAAATTTCTGCAAAAGTGTAGATTATTAGAGTACATTAATTTTGTGTATTGATTACGTATTGAATTGATTATGGTGATGGTTGTCCACAGTGGCTAAAAACATGCTTCTCAATCCCCAGCAGGAACTTGTATGGCCAGAAAAAACGTAAAGAATGTTCTGTTAGTTGATGACGAAAAAAAGATTCACGAGGCTCTCGCTGAATATTTTGATAGCAAATCCTACCGACTGATCAGTGTCTTTGATGGATATGAGGCTCTGAAGAAAGTCGAGGAGGAGAAGGTTGATATTGTTCTTCTCGATATCAACCTGCCCGGCATGAGCGGTCTTGAGACCCTGCGAGAGCTCAAAAAGATCGACTCTCAGCTCATTGTCATCATCATAACTGGATACGGAACAGCAGACACAGCTATTGATGCCATGAAGTGCGGCTGCTACGATTACGTTACCAAACCCTTCCGACTGATGGAGATCAAAAATGTAATCGAAGCTGCCCTAATTGACCGAGCCTACCATAAAAAAAATAGGATTACTACCTCATCTCTCCTCCCCTCTCAGGCCGGCAGCATACCGATTATTGGGCGAAGCAAAAAGATGCAGGAGGTGTATCGGCTCATTGCCAGAGTAATCAATACCGACTCAACAGTCCTGATTCAGGGCGAGAGCGGCACTGGCAAGGATTTGGTGGCTCGAATTCTCCACTTTAATGGACCGCGGGCCAACAAACCATTTGTTACTGTCAACTGTGCGGCTATTCCAGAAAATCTCCTCGAGAGCGAGCTTTTCGGACATGAAAAAGGGGTCTATACCGGAGCCCATATCGCCAGAAGAGGAAAATTCGAGCAGGCTGATGGAGGGACCATATTCCTAGATGAAATCGGCGATATGAGCCTAAATACTCAGGCTAAAATTCTGCGGGTCATGCAGAGTAAAACCTTTACCCGAATTGGAGGGGAGAAAAATATTTACGCCGATGTTCGGTTGATTGCCGCCACAAATAAAGAGCTACGAAAGGCTATGAAAGAGGGGCTCTTTCGTGAGGACCTCTTCTATCGGCTCGATGTCCTTCCCCTGACCCTGCCCTCGCTGAGAGAGAGGAAGGAGGACATCCCTGATCTGATCAACTATTTTATCGCCCGCTACAATGAGAGTATTAACAAAAAGGTCTCCTTTGTATCACCTGAGGCTATGGATTTGCTTATGCGGCATGATTGGCCGGGAAATGTCCGAGAGCTGGAGCATGCTATCGAGCATGCTATTGTCCTGGCCAACGGGTATGTGTTGCTACCCGAGCACCTGCCTGACAGCATTAAGGTTCAGGCTCAGAAAAACACCTCTATTTCTTTGGAACTTGGTCTTTCCCTTGAAGAAGTGGAAAAATTTTATATTCAAGAGACCCTGAAGATGGTGAATGGAAATCAAACCAAGGCAGCTAATATCCTGCGTATTCATCGAAATACCCTGCATCGCCTGATGGAAAAGATGAACATCAAGCCTACGAAGGATGACTACGCCTAATCTGCCTTTTCTTTCTCCTTATTTCCTCTGCCGCTGAAAAGACTTTCAGCCTCTAAGAGAAGTTCAAGAGGGTGTCATGATCAGCCGCCCCCTATTTCCCCCAAAAACATTGCCTACCTACTACAGGTAAGTGCCAGACCATAATGAGTTATAATATCCTGGTTGAGATAATCATCAACATTGTCCATAGTCTGGCCATTAATGATGAGTTATAAATATTTATGGTCGATTGCTTATAACTTGATATAATGGCTTAAGCAGTGGACAAGTGAAATAATTATCCTGGCTAGGATGTTATAACTCATTGATGTTATAACTCATTATGGTTGGCCGCTTATGATTTTTAGAAGCCTATCGAAAACCTATCTAAGCCAGTACGGTTTTTTTATTTCTTCAAAAGCATGGATCGCAGCGATAATACCCTCGGCGCAGGCAGTGGCTATCAGCTTGATCTCTCCGGTAACATCCCCGGCTGCAAATACTCCCTCGATATTGGTCTGAAGGTTTTGATCAACCCTGATTGAACCATCCTCCCTGACGATAAATCCGTTATTTTCAAGAAATCGTCTGATCGGCTCAAACCCTATGGCTATGAAAAGCTCATCAGCCCTGATGCTCTCTGTTTTGCCTGTTTCAAGATCTACCACCTGGACGCCCTGAAGCAGGCCGGAAGCTTTTTTGGAAATTTTCACTGGGCTGGTGTGGTATAGCACTTTTACGCCCATCTGCTGGGCAAGCTTGACGCTGCTTTCCTTTGCCTTGGCATAAGCCTCCCTAACCAGAACGGTGGTTTTGGCTGCAACCTCACTCAACTGAATAGCGGTGTCAAAGGCGTGGTCTCCACCACCCACAATCACCACCTCTTTCCCCTTGAACCTGGATGGAACTTCCACTCGATAGTGGACATTTGGACCGGTATAATTCTTCAATATCTCAAGCTTTTTGGGAACATTATAGGATCCGGTGCAGAGGATAACCCTTTTGGCCTGATACTCTCCCAGGCTGGTTTTTACCACGAGGGGTGGCGTTTCATCCTCTCTGCTGCTGGCTGATCTTTCAATTCTTACAACCTCTTCATCGCAGCGGATCTGCGCTCCGGCATTCTGAGCCTGAATGACCAGCATCCTGCTCAGCTCTTTGCCCAAGATACCCACCGGAAAACCAGGGTGATCCCTGATGATCTTGTCAGGATAGACAAGTGTAGGCAACCCACCCGGAAAGCTCTGCTTTTCGATTACCAGACTCTTTAACCCTCGGTGAGCCGTATTGGCCGCAGCCGTTAAACCAGCAGGCCCTGCACCCACTATAAGCACGTCATACATACTGTGATAATCCATTAATGGTTAACTTTATTTTAATGGTTAATTTTCAATAATTCCCATAATTTTCCCATATTTCCTTAATTTTTCTGTTTCGTAATCTGTTTCAGCATAATATAATATATATATTTCACCATAAGAAAAAGAAAGGCCGCGGCGGATGCTATCTCGCATACGGCCTTCTTTTTCTTCGACAAAATTCAAAATTTCCCTGACTATCCCTACTGGCTATCCCTATCTTTCAGCTATCATCATATGGGCAGCTATCCTCATATGGGATAGCTTTATGTAGGATACTCTTATGGCGTATACTTTCCACAGTTATAATCCTCAAGCTCCTTGAGCCACTTTTTGATCTGAGTCTTCTGGCCCTTGGTCAATCTTGGGTACCATTGCCGAGAGCTATAGACAGCCAGGAAAGAATCGATCTCGCTGAGTAGCTCTTCGAGACTAGCCGAGTCGTTTATTTGAACGCTAGCCTCTGCGCCACTTGCCAGATTTAATTTGCAGGCAAGCACCTGAGCATAGAGATTAGGCAGGTCGCTCATCCTGCTAATCTGCTTCGGGGCAAGAATATCATAGACTTGATCGCAGGTGCTGATCTTAATGCTCTGCTGGCCGCCTGGAGTCCCAAGCCAGATAGGCAGCAGGGATTTGAGATAGTCGGAGTCAGCATAAGCCTCATCTTTCCATGAGGATAGGCTCCGTGGCCGAGGAGAGGGAGCGGCGGTTGCGGTTTGCGGTGCGCTGCTGGCCGCGGCTGTCAGGGTAATGGGCAGCGGCGTAGTTATGGCTGAGCAGCGATCCCAAGGAAGTTGATCCCACTGGCCGACACTGCCAGCGCAGCTTATCTCCTCTCCATTGGTTAGCCGCACAGCTTCAACCTTGGCGCTCAGACCTTCATTGGTGGTAACCTTGGCGCTGCCAGTATTGGTATCTTGACCATTGTAGAAGATCGTCTGCGGTGCGCTGGTCGGCTCAAGCTTTCCTGCGGGGTTAAACTCTGTCCCAACCTTGATCAACAGGGTTCGACTCGCCAGAGCTGGGATGCTGCCCACCGTCCAGGTCAGCTTTTCCTTCTCAAATCCACCGGGGCTTGGCGGAGGGGCAATTGTTACATGGGCGGGGTCGCTGGTTTCAAAGGGATAGGCTTCGTTGCTGAAGGTGTCGGTAACCACTACGCCAGTTAGGGGAGTATCACTGCAGTTTTCCACTGTGATCTCAACCAAAAAGTAGAACACCGGCTTACCTTGAGCTATCTCCTCTTTGAGCGCGACCGTAATGATCCGATCAGTGAGAAACAGGTTGTCCGAGGTGCGATAGGGGCCATTGATGGTCTTGGTCAGCTTCAGGCAGGGCTTTGCTGGCGACACGCCAAAGTAGCAGCTTGGATCTTCAGCCGTGAGCTCATTGCCAAGCGGATCAAGAGCAGTAGCAGTGCTGGTATTCTTATACTGTCCGGCCTGGGCTGTGCCGGTGGCCGTGCAGGTCATGGACTCACCTTGAGCTAGTGTAGTTTTTGGACAGGTGATGGTGCCTAGCTTATCATCAGATACGGTAATGCCGGTAAGTTTAGTATTGCCGGTATTTTTAACTTCATAGGTCCAGGTAACTGTATCGCCCACCGGAATTTCAGGACATGGAGTGGTATTGGCATCCTGCCCATTGGTGAGTTTCTTGAAGCTGAGGTCGCTGGCTACACCGAAATAATAGCTGGTGTCGGTGAAGATAAGCTTTTCCCCTCCTGGACCTGTGGCTGTAGCGGTGCCGGTATTTTTATACTGTCCGGCCTGGGCTATGCCTTCAGCTTCGCAGGTCATAGATTCATTTGGCTCCAGGATGGTTTTTGGGCAGGTAACCGTAGCCCCCTCACTGTCCGTCACGGTTACATTCGATATGGTGACATTGCTGGTATTGGTAACCTCATATTTCCAGTAAACCGGATTGCCAACTGGAATCGAGGGGCCAGGTGGTGAATCAACATGCTGGTCATTGGTAAACTTCTTGATAGTAATTCCACAGGTGCAGCCAAAGTAATGGCTGGGATCTGAGTCCATAAACTCTCTCCCAAGCGTATCCAAGGCCTTGACGATCCCTACATTCTTATACTGGCCGGCTGTGGCTGTACCAGTGGCTTCGCAGGTCATGGACTCACCCACCGCTAAGGTATTATTCGGGCAGGTTATGGGGCCTATCTTATCATCATATACGGTAATGCCAGAGAGCGGGGTATTACCAGTATTGGTAACTTTATAGCGCCAGGTAACTGGATCGCCAACAGGGATTTTAGGACCTGGCGGTGAGTCAGCATCCTCACCATTGGTGCTCTTCTTGATACTGACTCCACTGGCCACACCAAAGTAATGGCTGAGATCTGAGGCTGTGTATTGATTACCCGCTGGGTCTTTGGCTGTAACTATGCCTATATTGGTATACTGGCCGAGCTCAGCGCTGCCGAAGGCCGTGCAGGTCATGGACTCACCCACCGCTAGGGTATTCTTCGGGCAGGTGATGGGGCCTAGCTTATCATCAGATACGGTAATGCCGGAGAGTGGGGTATTACCAGTATTGGTAACTTTATAGCTCCAGGTAACCAGACTACCAACGGGTATTGAGGGGCCGGGCGGTGAGTCAGCATCCTCACCATTGGTGCTCTTCTTGATGCTGATCCCGGCACTGACTCCGAAGTAATGGCTAGGGTCAGTGTCGATAAGCTGATTGCCGGTTGAGTCTTTGGCAGTAACCTTAGCCAGGTTGGCATACTGGCCGAGGGTGGCTGTACCAGAGACTTCGCAGGTCATGGACTGACCAGGACCTAGAGTATTCTTCGGGCAGGTGATTAGGCCTAGCTTATCATCAGATACGGTAATGCCAGTGAGAGTATCATCACCAGTGTTGGTAACTTGATAGCGCCAAGTAACCAGCTCACCAACGGGTATTGAGGGGCCGGGCGGTGAGTCAGCATCCTCACCATTGGTGCTCTTCTCAATGTCGATCCCACTGGTGTAGCCGAAATAGTGACTAATATCTTCGGCCGTGAGCTGATTTCCGAGAATATCTGTGGCCGTAGCTGTAGCTATATTTTTATACTGGCCAGCCCGGGCTATACCGCTGGCTGTACAGGTCATGGACTGTCCAGGATCTAGCGTAGTAGCAGGGCAGGTGATGGCGCCTATCTGATTGTCGACTACTTTGATATTACTGACCGGTATATTGCCAGTATTAGTTATCCGATAGGTCCAAAAAACCTGACTACCAGTGGGTATTCTGGGGCCTGGCGGTGATTGGGCATCCTCACCATTGGTGCTCTTCTTGATGCTGATCCCACTGATGTAGCCGAAATAGTGGCTAGGATCGTTGAAGGTGAGCTGCTGACCATCAGGAGCTGTGGCCGTGACTGTGCCGGAATTTGTGTACTGTCCAGCCTGAGCAGTGCCGCTGGCTGTGCAGGTCATGGACTGGCCAGCCTCCAGGGTATCCTTGGGGCAGCTAACAATAACTCCTTGATTATCAACTACTTTTACGTTTGATAAAAGAACATTGCTGAGGTTGCTAACCTCGTATGTCCAGAGAACCTTAGAGCCAGGCGAAACAAAAGGGCCAGGAGGAGTATCGGCATCCTGACCATTGGTGAATTTCTTAATTTTGATGCCGCAGGTGCAGCCAAAGTAATGGCTTGGGTCTTCAGCCATAAGCTGATTTCCCAAAGGATCCTTAGCCACAACTGTGCCGATGTTGCTATGCTGACCTGGTTGAGAGATCCCCTGGGCTGTGCAGGTCATGGACTGGCCCGCATCCAGGGTATCCTCGGGGCAGATGACCGCAACTCCCTGATCATCCGATACCCTGATTTCAGAGATAGGCACATCGCTGATGTTAGTAACCTCATAGCTCCAGTAAACCGGATCGCCGACACTTATGGAGGGGCCGGGAGGAGTATTGGCATCCTGACCGTTGGTGAATTTCTTAATTTTGATGCCGCAGGTGCAGCCAAAGTAATAGCTGGAAGAGCTGGCTGTAATCTGTTTGCCATCTGGATCGGTGGCGCTGACACTACCAATGTTTACGTGTTGGCCTACTTTGGCCACTCCGCTGGCAGCACAGGTCATGGACTGGCCTGCCTCCAGGGTATCCTGGGGGCAGATGACCGAAACTCCCTGATCATCCGTGACCTTGATATTACTTAAGGTAACATTGCCGGTATTGGTTACCTTGTAGGTCCAGGTGATCGGATCGCCGACCGTCAGCTTGATGCCTGGTGGCTTGTCAGCAATCTGATCGTTGATAAATTTGGTCATAATCAGATTGCTGGCCGAACCAAAATAATGACTAACATCGCTGGCCATGACGGTATTGCCAGCAGGATCGAAGGAGATAACAGTGCAGATATTTGTGTACTGACCAGGTTTGGCCTTACCGCTAGCTGTGCAGGTCATGATCTCACCTGGGGCTAGATTATCCTTTGGACAGCTAACAACCACATCCTGATCATCAATTACGCTCACCTGGCTGAGAGGGACCTCACCAGTATTGGTAACGATATATTTCCAGGTAACTTCATTGCCTACCGGGATGAATGGGCCTGGTTTTTCTTTGGCCTCCTGGTCGTTGGTCAATTTCTGAATGGTTATGCTTCCACCAGCTACGCCAAAGTAGTTAGCCGGATCAGAATCATAGAGAATCTTTTTCACTTTCTTCAGGCACTTGGCGGTAACTTTGGCCGTATTTGTCTGCTGTCCGCTCTTGGCTGTAACAGGACCGATTATGCACTCAAATGATGCCCCACCTTTCAGAACTTCCGGTACCTGGCAGGTTTCTGTGGAATATTGGGAATCGGTCAGCGACACTGAGTAAAGCTTAAAAAGGTTAGGATTGGTAACCACAATTTTAAAGTAGAGTTTACTTCCCTCCGCCACCCTGGGACCTGGCGGCGTATCAGCGTCAATAAAGGTTTTTCCTTCATCTGTGGAGATATACTTTTTGACCGTGATCAGCGGCTGGCAGGGTTTGCAGCACAGGCAGCAGAGCATAAAGAGGCGGCCATCAAGGTATTGGATTCCCTGCGGCCTGCTCCAGGTCAGATAATCGCAGATCACCCGCTCATCGCTGAGGCCATCATCCCTGCCAAGGACAATAGGCTCGCTTAGATCAATTCCTGATTCCAGCGGACAGACTGCTCGAAGCAGCTCCCCTGTGGTAAAGTCAACTATGGCAATTTCATCCTCAGAGTCAGAATAGGCCGTATCTTGACTGAGATAGAGAATCTGCCTCATCTCCCCTTCCCAGGGGATGCAGGCGTATGAGATGCCCGAATAGGTAGAGGGATGAAGTGACAGGGCAGAGCTTGCCTTATCAATAGTTATCAGCCGACATGGTGAGTCTTGAAAATTACCAGCCTCATCGAGAGGAATTTTCCACACGGTGTTGTATAGAAGATTGCTGGTGATAGCCAGCAGGAAGTTTTCTCCACTAGCAGGATCAAAGACATAGTCTAGGCCACCGACAGGCTCTGGCAGAATCACAAATTTACCGCTCAATCCCTGTCGAACCATCCGACCTTCTGAAAAATAAAACCTATCCTCTTTCTGCGCTAGACCGCTGACCCGGGTTTTTAGATTCAGGTGCCTGCTCAGTTTACCAGTCTCAAGGTCAAGTTGAAAGATAGCGTTATTGATTGAAAGATTGCCGCTATTGCTGAGAAGATATATGAGGGGCTTATCAGATGTTCCCGTACCGCTTATCTCCCAGGTGTTAGCCCCACATTGCCAGGCACCACTTGGCTCAAGCAGCCAAAAATTTTGCGGGCCCTTGAGCTGAAGGGTTAAGGGATCAAGCTCAACCAGAGCCTGGCCGATGACCTCATGCTGAAGATCAGCAGCCCTTAACCATCGACGACCCTCCCTGAATGCAGTTGATTGGCTCAGGGGACTCGAGCCTCTGATTGACCTAGTGGAAGGGTTGACTGAGGTTGGGGTAGAATACATCAACTGTGGCTCTAGGTTAGTAGCTGTGGGACTTAGATTTTCAGCTTCGAGGGGAGTTGTTGATTCGGCAGCCAAAAAAGCCACCCTGCCTGGAGAGGAGTTTAGGCCAATTAAAATGAGTGTAAGCATCATGATGAGCAATCTTTGACTTTGTCTCATGTTCATTGCGGCCTCCTTATTGGTGGTGATTATCAATATATTCTATTATTGATATAATAATACTAATATATCGATCAAAACCAGAAGGATAACTACTCATCTATGTTTAAAAAATCTATGCTAAAAAAATGGATGAGCTTGAAGCATTGCTGAAGAATAAGGCAAAAAAGGGATATGCTCCGCCCACTGATTTTCCGATATAACAGCAAAACAGCTTATCTTGCGACGGCCTCTCATGAGGAATAAAAATTGCTATTATTCTAGATAAGATAAAATCTCTCTGCTGGATGATATAAGCCCATAATGGTGTGAAGAGCAAAGGAAGCTTTGATATTGCAGGCGACAGCAGGACGACGATGACTGTGATGTGGTTAAAGTGGTGTGTGGTTTTTGAGCGGGTGCGCAAAGAGTAGTGATAGTGAGCCATCAGTTAAATGCGGAAAAATCGGATGAGCAGAAAAAAATCCAGCCCAACCCTAACCAATTCTCGGCCCCAAAAGGGCCTATCGCTTTGCTTCATCTTGCTCTTCTCTTGCCTTACCTTCCTTTTCTTTCCCATGCACCATGTCGCCGCACCCTTATTCCCATTTCTGATTCAATCTGAAGCAGCAAATTCCTCCCCTACTCCATCGCCATCGTCCTCCTCATCGGCATCATCTTCATCGAAGACCTCGCAGATCTTTGACCAAGCCGTCAGCGCCTGGCAGAGCAGCCACCTTAAGGCAGCTCAGAAAGGCTTTGAGGAATTGATTTTCCGCTACCCCGATGCTCCCCAGGTTGCGGAAAGTCTCTTCTATCTTGGAGAAATTTACGAAAAGCAAAATCTCCTCTACGAGGCTCAAGGCTTATATCGTCAATTCGCTGAACGCTATCCCAATCATCAGTCAACTCCTGAGGCTTTGATCAGGCAGGCTGAAATCTCCTATCGCCTCGGAGAGGTGAAGAAGGCGCAAAAGATTTTCAAACAAATCCTCTTCCACTATCCTAATAGCAGTCTGGCTCCCAAAGTTGCCTTTCGCCTGGGAGACTGCCTCTATGAATCAGGGGATACAGCCTCCTCTAGGCTCTATTACGATGAGGGAATGAAGCGGCTTCCATCCTATCTGGATGAGCATCCGCAGACGGCTTTCAATATTGGCAGCCTCTACCTCCAGGACAAGCGGCTCGATCAGGCGCTCTCGGTTTTTCTAGCGCTCGGGAAAAATCACCCGAAATTCGAGGCCGCTGACAAGGTACTCACCTTTTGTGGCGATATCTACGCCGAGCAGGGAAAGATTGCCGAAGCTGTCCTTGCCTACCAACGGGTAATCGAGAGCTATCCTGACTCTATCGGAGCACAAGTCAGCCAGATCAGAATGGCTGACCTAGGAGTAGAATATCCACAGCTGAAAAATTCCTCTGCTCCTCCTGCCTTCCGCGACCCGATTGCGGCCTATCGGCAGATGATCCAAAGAAAGAACACCGATCCTGTGCTGGCTCAACTGGCCGAATATAAACTTGCTCTAGCTTTACAAAAAAAGGAAGAGCATAAGGAGGCTATAGGTGTCTTGCGATCCCTATTGGCTAAAGCTCCCAAGGAGAGCATTCAGCAAGGCGGCCTTTTTGCTCTCAAGCAGGAGCTGGTCAATTACCTCAACCAGTGTTTTCAGAGGAAGGATTATTTGGGAGTGATCAAATTGTATGAGGAGAATAAAAATCTGGTGGATTCCTTTCTGCAGCAACAAAAAACTCCCCTACCCTATTTCAGGATCGCTCAAAGTTACCAGAACCTCAGATTCTATCCTCCGGCAATTCAATTGTATCGGCAGGCTCAGACAATTATCGGCGGCCAGGAGAAGGCTACAGACTCTCTCTCTCCTCAGATCAATTTCCAGCTAGGCTGGATTTTCTTTCAGACCGAAGAGTATCAGAAGGCTATCGACTCCCTAAAGCAGGCTGTCAGCCAAGAGGCCGCATCTTCCAATTCCACACCCCCAAGGGTATCCTTCTTCGCCCTCTCCCTAATGGGAGATATCTGCCGAGAGAGAAAAGACTACCCAACAGCCATCAGCTACTATCAGGCCAGCCTGAAGCTCAAACCACCCCGTCAGGGGGGGGTGGAACAGCTCCTGAAAATGGGGCAATGCTATCGGAGGCTGGGTAAGATCAGCGAAGCTATCGAATCCTTTTCAGAAGCTGTCAATCTTGCCCAGGGGGAAAAAGAACAACAGGTGCTGGCCCAAGGATATCTCTATTTGGCAGACTGCCAATACCAGGCCGAGAGGTATTCCGAAGCCCTCGTAAACTACCGCAAGGCACAGGGCCTTTCCCTGCCCCCACAGGACCGCGACTGGGTGCTCTATCAGATTGGTAATTGCCTGCTGAAAGAGGCAAAACCAAAAGCCGCTGGCGAGACCTTTGCAAAGATCAAGGCAGCTACTCAGGACCCTATCTGGCCGATTATTGTTGATTTTAAGGAATCTGAGATTAATCGGGCATCATCTGACACAAGGAGAAAACCGCTATGAAACAAATCAGCCTAATTGACCTAAAGCCAGTGCTCGCAAACCAGCTCATTCTGCCGCCCTCTTCCTCCCCAAAAAATGATGAAGTGCCTTCATTTGGTGAAGTTATCAGGGAAGCAATCCAGAGGGTTGACGATCTGCAGGCGAAGGCAGATCAAAACCTGCAGGATTTTATAACCAATAAGAGTAGAGACCTTCATGAAGTAATGATTTCCTGGGAGAAGGCGGATACATCCTTGAGGCTTCTGATGCAGGTTCGCTCTAAGATTTTGGAGGCTTACCAGGAAATTATGAGAATGCCTGTCTGATTACCTGCTTTTGGTCTGTTTGAATAATCTTTATTCGAATAATATAGAGAAAATTTATACCTTACTAAAAATGAGTTAATATTAAGTTAATATTGAGTAAAAATATTCACTTAATAGAAGTAAAATATTTACAGAATTACCATCATCTGTAGAGATCACAATATCAGTTGTAGAGATCAATATCGGTCCGATGACTGAAAAATCATCGCCATAAGGCCCACACCATACCCAGGGAAAATCTCATGCCAGCTTTTCTTGAGGCCATAAGAAAATTAGCTGACTCATTCCGCAGCCTTCCGCTGAACCGGAAGATTGCGCTCTCTCTAGTATTGGTTATCCTGGTCGGCGGAGTGGTGGCTCTGATGAGCTGGGCCAACAGAGCCAACTATCAGCCCCTTTACTCACGCCTCGATCCAGAGGATGCCGGAGCTATTCTTAACAGGCTCAAGGAGAGCAAAATTCCCTACCGGTTGAAAAATGGAGGCACTACGATCCTGGTTCCAGAGGATAAGGTGTATGAGCTTCGACTACAGATGGCCACTGATCGGGTGTTTCAGAAAGGGATTGTTGGCTTTGAGCTGTTTGACCAGACAAACCTTGGAACCACTGAATTTGTTCAGACCGTAAATTATCATCGGGCTCTGGAGGGTGAGCTTAGCCGCACTATCGGCAGTTTGGCTGAGGTCGAATGGGCTAGGGTTCATCTGGCCATTCCTCAAAAAAGCCTGTTTATCGAGAAAGAGCAGCCACCGACCGCCTCAGTGGTTATTCGCTTACGTGAGGGGAGCAGCCTGCGCAAGGCTCAGATCAACGGTATTGTCCATCTGGTCTCCTGTAGCGTGGAAGGGCTCATTCCGGAGAATGTCAAGGTTATTGACCATCAGGGAAGGATTCTGAGCGAAAATCCCAATGATTTTTCCAGCCAGCTTATCCAAGCCAACAAGGTAGAATATCAGATGCAGGTGGAAGAGATTTTGGAGAAGAAGGTTACGGCCATGCTGGAGAAGGCCTTAGGCGAGGGCAAGGTAATTGCCAAGGTTTCGGTCAGCCTAAATCTGAAGCAGGTTGAGACGACCGAAGAAAAGTACGATCCCGACCGAACAGTAGTCAAGACCGAACAACGAACCCAGGAGGCAGCCCAGGGACAGACGCCAGCTACTCCAGCTGCCGGCGATAATTCCAATTATCAGAAATCGGATGAAATCATCAAATACGAACTGACCAAGGCAACCAATCACATTATTGAATTGCCTGGGCAAATCAACCGCCTGTCGGTTGCGGTGTTGGTGGATGGAAGATATGAGAAGCAGGATAAGGGAGTAAAATATATCCCCAGGACACCTGAAGAGATAAAGAGTATTAGGACCATTGCCGAAAAGGCTGTCGGCTATGATCCGAGCCGTGGAGATCAGATTGAAGTGGTCAATATCCCCTTTTCCCTCGATTCAGCTCAAGGACACGGCCAGGCATCGCTTGACATTTTAAAAAATTGGCCGCTCTGGCTTAGCCTGGCTAAATATGGAAGCAAACTGCTGTTGATCTTGATTATACTGCTCTTTATCTTCCGGCCATTGGTAAAATGGCTCTACCACTTCACCCCCCAACCTCTCCCTGAAAATATAACTCCTCCCCTGCCGCCGGAAGATGAGGCTCGAAAGATTGAAGAGGCGCTGACCGATGAGCAGGCCATGATCAGCGAGCTCCAGCAAAAACTGCCCAGTCGGCTTAGCCAGGTAGAGCAGGCCTTTCAAATGGCGGATAATGAAGAAAGCCGAGCGCTTGAAGATATGGTCAAGGTAATTCGGGAAATCGCCAAACAGGAGCCAAAGCGAATTTCTCAGTTGACTCACGAATGGTTACTTGAGGAGAGAAAGCAGTCATGAGTAGACAACTGACCAATTCGGAAAAAGCAGCTATTCTTTTTTTGGCCCTTGGAGAGGAAATCACTGCCGATGTCTTTCGGGGGCTAGAAGAGTCAGAAATACAGCTCATCACCCAGTACATTACCAATATGGAAACTCCCTCCCTGGAGGATATCAAGGCTGTGCTTCAGGAAACCATGGAGCGGATTTCCTATCGGCACGTTTTGCCGCAGGAGGTAGCCGAGTATATCAATAATGTTCTCATCAAGGCCCTGGGGGAGAAAAAAGCGGCGGAAATCCTGCGTAAGCTCCAAGCACCGATGATCGGCAAGTCAGCTAATCTTAAGGTGGTCAAGGATCTTGATTCAGAGACCCTGGTCAATCTGATTCGGGGAGAGCATCCCCAGATCATGGCTTTGGTTCTGGCTCACTTGAATCCAGACAAGGCGGCCGAGGTACTTGCTTTTTTGCCTGAAGAGATCAGGACTGATGTGGCCCTTCGGATCTGTAATCTGGAGCGGATCAGACCAGGGGTAATGCAAGAGATAAGCGAATTTTTTCGGAATAAGCTTATTAGCATGCAGGATTCGGAAAGTCAGACCGTAGGTGGGGTCAGCAAGCTTGCCGAGATCATGAACCATATTGATCGGACTTCAGAAGACAGCATTATGTCGAATATAGAGAAAATAGATCCATCTTTGTCTGAAAATATTCGTATGCTTATGTTTACTTTTGAGGATTTGGCTGGGATCAGTAATCAGGAGATGCAGACCCTGCTTAAGGAAATTCCCAAGGATGAGCTGGTTTTGGCTCTCAAGACTGCCAGTGTCGAGTTGAAGGATCTGATCCTGCGGAATATGTCCGAGCGGGCAGCTCAGATGACCATTGAAGATCTAGAATCTATGGGTGCGGTAAAGCTTCACGATGTGGAAAAGGCACAGCAGAATATTGTCAAAATCGCCAGACGTCTTGAAGAGGAGGGCAAGCTCGTTCTAAAGGGTGGCAAGGGCGATATCATGGTTTAAAATCTTGCTAGCGGACACATTTTATCTTCCGGTTTTGTATACGTCTTCTTAAGTGCAGGCATTTCATGTCATTCTCGCGTTGGCGGGAATCCAGAGGGTTGCTGCAATTATACATGGATTATCACTTTCGCGGGCATGACGATAAAAAAGTGTCCGGTAGTGGATTTAAAATTAATTATAGTCTAAATTATGGTCTAAAATTATAATTTAAAAATGGATAAGCCGATATTTGAACGAGAAGATGTTCAGGGTGAATCTTTTCAGGCCCTGATGGAGCAAAAGCTTCCTTTTTTCCAGGCCCTTCAGCAGGATGGGAAGAAAGAGGCTAGCTTTAAGCCAGCGCCTTTCCTAAAAAAATGGGGGGGCTTTGAGGCCGGATCTCCTGATAAGGCTACCCACTCAGCGAGCACTCAGAATGATAAGTCTGAGCAGAGGGTGGAGGAGGAAGAGGAGGAGAAGCAGAAGCAGAAGCGGGAAGCACTCTGCCGGCTCAGAGAGGAGATTATTGCCGCGGCCACTCAGGAAGCCGCTAAGATCAAGGAGGATGCCTATCAACAGGGGCTGGCTCAAGGGCTGGCCCAGGGGAGAGAGAAAGGGAAGCGAGAAGCGGCAGAGCAAATCAAAAGCCGACTCCTTCCTCTTGAAACCACCCTAAAGAATATGATTTGGCAGATTGAGCAGGTTCAGCAGACGATCTTGATCAGACAGGAGCAGGAAATTCTCAATTTATGCCTTGAGATGGCCAAAAAGGTCATCTGTACCGAAATCAGCCAAAGCCGAAGCGTCCTTTTGGCCAGCCTTCGTGAAGGGCTCAAATTTGTCGGCCATCATAAGGTTGTCGCCATCAGACTGAATCCTCACGACCTTGACCTCCTGAAGGAGGTCAAGCAAGAGATTGCTCATGATTTCCTCAACCTGGATGGAGTAAGTGTTGAAGCCGATCCTGCTGTTGTAGCTGGAGGATGTCTGATTCAGACCGATATGGGGTATGTGGATGCCACAATAGATCGCCGGGTGAGAGAGTTAGAAAAAATTTTTATGGCTAATGGCGGATCTTTGGCTGATCACGGGACAGAGGCTATGGGGGGTGATGATGAGGCCAAAAGCTTTTGCTGACAGCCTCGGAAGAAAGCCAGTGAATCAGGAGCTTGATCTGGCTAAGTATTACACCGCCCTACAAGCCCTAAGTCCGGCTATCCTGTGCGGACGAGTAAAGAGGGTTATCGGCCTGGTGATCGAGGGGTTTGGTCCGGCTGTGCCGCTTGGAGGCATATGTGAAATAGAATCCCTTAGCCATCAGCCGATCAGGGCTGAGGTAGTGGGTTTTAGAGAGGATGGGGTTTTGATGATGCCCCTTGGAGAGCTTCAAGGAATAAAACCAGGGAGCGTCATTCGGGTAGTCAAGCTGAAGGACACGATCAGGGTTGGGCCAAAACTTTTAGGTAGGGTGATCGATGCCTTGGGAAGGCCGATCGACTGGCAGGGAGAGCTGAGTCTGCCCGAGGAGTATCCTTTCTATGCCAGCCCCTTGCGGCCAATGGAGCGGGAGAGGATCTGTCAGCCGCTCGATGTCGGGATTCGGGCCATCAACAGCCTTCTCACCATTGGTCGGGGGCAGAAAATCGGCATCTTTGCCGGAAGCGGCGTAGGCAAGAGTGTGCTGATGGGGCAAATAGCCAGAAACACCGAGGCGGATGTCAATGTCATTGCCCTGATCGGTGAGCGGGGCCGGGAGGTCAAGGAGTTCATTGACAAGGATCTTGGAGAAGAAGGGCTAAGAAGGTCAGTCCTGGTGGTGGTTACTTCGGATGAGCCCCCTCTTTTGCGAAGGCGGGGAGCCTTTGTGGCTACAGCCATAGCCGAATACTTTCGGGATCAGGGAAAGCAAGTCCTTTTGATGATGGATTCTCTGACCCGCTTTGCTATGGCCCAGCGGGAAATCGGCCTGGCTGTGGGAGAGCCGCCAACTAGCCGAGGCTATACCCCTTCGGTTTTTGCCCTCCTGCCCGCGCTCTTGGAGCGGGTCGGAGCCTCACGGAAAGGCGGAAGCATTACCGGCATCTACACCGTGCTGGTCGAGGGAGACGATCTGAGTGAGCCAGTGGCTGATTCGGCCCGATCCATCCTGGATGGCCACATTGTCTTATCTCGCGATCTTGCTGCCCGAAACCATTACCCAGCCATTGACATTTTGTCCAGCATCAGCCGGGTTAGGGGTGATATCACCACTGGTGAGCAAAGGGAGGATGCTCACTATCTGCTTGAACTGCTGGCCACTTTTCGGCGAGTTGAAGACCTGGTGCAAATTGGTGCTTATAAGAAGGGGAGCAATCCCAAATCCGATCTTGCCCTGAGCATGATTGATTCAATCAACGAATTTCTCAGGCAAAAAATCAACGAAAGACAAGATTTGGCTAGTAGTTTCAAAGCCCTCCATGAGCTTGTGGCCCCAGTGAAGGACGCTCTCCATCGATCCGATAATAAAAACAGCAGCCATTAAATCGCGGTCAAAAGGCTCTCAAAAATCTAGCACAATAAACCAACACAGCCATCAAGCCTCGCCTTTATGAGGCGAATTAGGGCTTTGAGACCATAGTGAAAACATTTCGCTTACAGTCTGTTCTCGAATATCGAAAGAGTCTTGAAGAGGAAATTCAGCGGGAATTTTCCGAGCTTCAGGCCAAGCTTTCCCAAGAGAGAGAGCTTGGCCTTCGGATCAAAGAGCAGATTTGCGCTTGGCAGCAGAAATTCCATGATCGACAAAAACAGCCGCAAGGTATTTGCTCCGCTGAGATTGACCTCTACCATAAGTTTTTGCATTTTTTGACCAATGAGGCCGCAAGGCAGGAAGAGAAAATCCGCTCCCTTGAGTTGGCTGTTGAGCAAAAGCGGCAGGCCCTGCTTGAGGCTAGAAGGGAAAAGAAGATTATGGAGAGGTTGAGAGAAAAAACCCTTATCCTCTGGAGGAAAGACATGCTGCGGGAAGAGCAAAAGCTCTTGGATGAGAGAGCTGCAAACCGCCGCCGCGGGGGCAGCCAGGATATGGCAGATGAAGAAGGATAGAGGCTTGAGCAAGGGATTGGGACTTCTGCCTGCACCGCAGCCTTCACTGAACAGGAGACCAAAGATGATTAGAGCCGCAGCCCGCAGTCTTCCTCGAACTCTTCTTGGATCAGCCATAGTGGCTGTGGCTGTTTACGCTGCTTTTCTCAAGGGCTCTTCGATCAGCCGCCTGCGCTTGGTCCGTGAAAGCCTGGCTGGCCAGTCAAAGGCATCCTCGGCCTCCATGGCCGCGGGTGGAAGCCCTACCTGGGAAAGCCTGGCTCAGGTTCAACGATCCCTGGCTGAGCGGGAAGCCAAGCTCAGGGAGAGGGAAAAGGCACTCGATGAGCAAGAGCAGCGGCTTTCTGCTATCAAGCAGGAGATTATTCAGAGTCTTGAGCTTATGAAAGCGCTTCAGAGGGAAATTGAGGAAAAAGGCCGAAAGCTGGATGAGCAGCAGGAGAAGCGAATCAAAGAGCTGTCTAAGATCTTCGAAAGCGCTCCTCCGGAGAAGGCCGGCTCGATCATCGCTCAGACCGATCTTTTGACCGCAGCGGAAATCATTATGCGGATTGATAAGAGAAAAGCAGGCCGGATCTGGGGATATGTAGACCCAAAATTGGCCGCGAAGATTACCCAACATATCGCCCAGCAAGATGCCTGGAAAAGAGGACTACCCCCCTCTTCTTCCTTGACTGATGAAGCTTCCGGTCAGGGTGAGGCAGAAAAGAAGGAATAACGTAAAGTAGAAAAAAATAATAAGTTATATTTACCTATTTTTATATTTTCTATGCTTTTGCACTTTTTCTCCAAGACCTTGATTTTACTGGATTTGCTATTAGAGGTAACTTTCAAGAATTTCAAGGCGTTAAGAAATTTCTGCAAAAGTGTAGATATTTACCTATTTTATATTTTAACTTATAATGAAATTTAATATAAAATTTTAATATTTTAAATACTTACAAAAAATCAAAAAAGTGTAGGAAGAAAAGTGTAGGAATAAGAGGTGAATAAGGTTTATGGATATTGCTACTGTATCTGGAATTGCGTCTGCCTTCGCCCTGGTGCTGATTGCCATATTCATGGGCGGAAGTCTGATGATTTTTGTCGATATTCCCTCGGTCATGATTACGGTCGGGGGAACGATCGGAGTTAGCCTCATTCACTATCCCCTGGGCGATATTCTGGGAGTGATGAAGGTAGTGAAAAATACCTTCTTTTCAAAAACGCACAATCCCCAGGAGTTGATTAAGAAAATTATCGAAATGGCCAGCCTGGCCCGCAAAGAAGGGCTTCTGGCTTTGCAAAATACAGCTAAAAGCCTAGAGGACCCCTTCATACGGGTAGGAATTCAGGGGCTGGTTGACGGCCTGGAGCCTGAAGCCATCAGGCAGATCCTGAATACTGATATCGAGCAGATGGAAGATCGCCACTCCCACGGAGCCGAGATCCTGACCAGTATGGCTGCCTATGCCCCAGCTATGGGGCTCATCGGCACCCTCATCGGACTGGTGCAGATGCTGCAAAATCTGAATGACCCCAGCAAGATCGGCCCTGGTATGGCTGTCGCTCTCCTCACCACCTTTTACGGAGCCATTATGGCCAACATGGTTTTCCTCCCTTTGAGCGGGAAATTGAAAACTCGAAGCTCCGAAGAGGCCCAATATCGGCAGATTGCCCTGGAAGGCATCATTTCTATCTCAACCGGCACCAATCCTCGCATTATTGAGCAAAAGCTCCACGCTTTTTTGCCGCCTAAGATGCGGATTTCAAGCTTCAACTAATTTCATACCCGCATTCATGCACCAATATAATGCGCCTCCTAAGACAAGAGGTCTTCATGGCTTGGAGAATGGTTATTGAATACTGATAACTATTTGATTTAATGATTTATTTTTTAGCTTTATTTTTCGTGTCTGTCGGCATTAATCTTGCTGGAATATAAATAATGAAAGGCTGCTAACCTCTATATTTCACTCTTAACCATTAGAGCGGGAAAATCTGATCATTATTTATGAAAATAAACGCAAAAATTCATCCTATCTATAACATTTTGCTTGGAGAGTTTTGGCTGTCTGAAGAGGGAGACTCAACAGTCGTGCTCATGTGTGCCTTGGTTCTTCTAATGATGGCTTTTTTTGCAGTCTTAAATTCCATTTCGGTGAAAGATAAAAAAAGGGAGCGGGCGGCACTGGGCTCAGTTACAGAAAGTTTTGGCGCTCTGCCGGGCGGGGTTCTGCCGGATGCAGGTAAACAGTTCCTGCTTGCCTCCCCGCCAATGGTTGATCCGCAGCATGAGCTGGCCAGCAAGGGAATTAGCCCTGAGACCCTTTATGAGCTGGTACGGTTAAATTCAGATAAGAAGTGGTATCAGATTATAACCCTTAAAAAATCGCTTGAGGGATTAAGTATTGCCCTTTCGGATCAGGGTTTTTTCACTCCCGGCAGAGCGGAATTAGCCGCGGAGAAACTGCCTATGCTAAATAAAATCAGTGCGCTTATTCAGGACTCATCCTGTGATGTGATCATTAAAGGGTATACTGATAATACCCCTATTGCCTCAAGTAATTTTGGGTCAAACTGGGAGCTGTCTGCGGCGAGAGCCATGAATGTTATGAAATATTTCATCCAGCAGGGTATCTCCCCCTCCAGGCTGGAAGCAGCAGGCTACGGGGAGTATGATCCTCTCTTCCCCAATGATACTGAGGAGCATCGAGCCCTAAATCGAAGAGTTGAGATTCAATTGGTTCAAAAGGAAAAAAAAGAGCTTCCCTCAAGGGATGACTCAAATGATAAGGATGGAATCATGGTTCATGGCTTTTGGTTTAAAATGCGAAGCCTCATGCAAAGATAAAATCCAAAGATAAAATCAGGGTAGTATGGCCAAGAAAAAAGAAAAGAAAGAAATGGATCCCCAAGCCTGGATGTTCAGCTTTTCAGATCTATTGACCAATATGCTGACCTTCTTTGTGCTGCTCTATTCCATGTCATCTATGAACAACCTGGCCTTTGAGCACTACCTTGGCCCTTCGCTTCGGGGCGCTTTAGGAGTGATTAACCGTGGGGAGCTGACCAGTATTGGAAAGCCCCGCTTTATGCCGGTTTCTCTACCGCCGACTGAGGAATTCTCTCTCATTGAGGATGCGCTCATCAAGGCCCTGTTGAGCGATGCTAAAGAGCAAGATGAGGCTGGGCCGGATTCTAAAAATTTGCAGACCATAGATATCTATGCCAATCAAAAATTTGCCCAGGTATTATTTCCAGCCAAGGTCCTGTTTGAAAAAAACAGTGCCGAGATTTCTCCTCAGATGGCCCAGCACCTTCGGGGAATTGCTGTGATTTTAAACAAATTCGCTCACCCTGTGCGGATCAATGGCTATAGCCACTCAGCAGGGGGGCAAGAGAGTGAGGTCTTGTCGCTTAAGAGGGCCTCGGCAGTGTTAAATTTTCTCATTACCGAGGGAGGTCTTGCCCCGGAGAGGTGCAGTTTGGCTGGTTATGGAGACCTGCGGCCTGAGGGAAGAAGAGTAAAGAGTGAGGATTATGTAGAGATTTACGTTATTAAAGCGATCAATTACACCACATAAAGACTACGCTCATGGCTACCATTCGTGAGGAGCCGGAATCTGAGTAATTTTTACCCTCGATTCCCGCTTTTGGCGAGAGTGCCGGAATGTTGATTTAGCTGACTTTTCACTAAAAATGGCCATGAGCGAAAGACTATTTTTCAACCTCAAAGACATCTTGAGAATCTCCATCCTGGTTGCTGTTGAAAGTCAAAAATAGTGCACAACTAGCTTAATGGTTTTCTCGCTAAGTGCGTAACATAAGTGGGCAGCGGATCAATTAGGCTATCAATTGTAGCTTGCGGACCTTGTGCCTGACCAGTTTGCTTTATTAGTGAGAAGGCCACTTAATGCAGGTAGCTAATTTACAAATTTTTGAGGAGAGAAGTTTATGGGTATTCGAAATGAACAAGGCTTTTTATCAACCAAGCTACTGATCATTATCAGCGCGGTGGTGCTCCTTTTAATCGGAGCAAGCATTTTCATCTACCTGAAATTTCTCTCGTCTCCCAAAAATGCTGCGGCTCAACCTCGCTCTGCCCAACCCCAGGAGGGGAGCTTGCCTCAGCAGCCTGACACGGCTGATATCCAAGGCCCTATTTTTGATTTAAATACCTTCATTGTCAATCTTATGGGAGATTCGGGAAGGAGATATCTGAAGGTTACCATTAAGCTTGAGTTGAGCAGCGAGCTGCTGAAAGAGGAAATTACTAAAAAAATGCCGGAGATTCAAGACAATATGCTGGTTTTGCTATCCAGCAAATCGTACGATGATATCGCCGATGTCTCCGGCAAGATACGGCTTCGGGCTGAAATCATGAATCGGATCAATGCGGTATTGACCTCTGGTCAGGTTCGCAAGGTCTACTTTACCGAGTTTGTCATTCAGTAAATTTTTGGGAATAACTATGCTTTTGCAGAAATTTCTTAACGCCTTGAAATCCTTGAAAATTATCTCTAATAGCCAATCCATTAAAATCAAGAATTCGGAGAAAAAGTGCAAAAGTGTAGGGGAATAAGTTTGTCATTTATTAGCTTTTGGGAAAGATGAGTTATGTCAACCGAGACCAATATCAACGATATTCTATCTCCTGATGAAATTAAGGCCCTGAGCGAAGCAGTCTTTGACGGAAAGATCGAAACCGAAGGCCAGACTCTCCCATCCCAGATGGTGACGGAGTTTGATCTGACCGATAAAAAGACGCTACCCTCAAAAATGGTGGGGCTTGAGATCATCAACAACCGATTCATCCGCAAATTCAGAGCCACGCTGTCCACCATGCTGCGCAAGGTGGTGGAGGTGGAGATTATTTCCACCAATCACCTGAGCTTTGCTGATGTCTCAAAATCAATCCCTGTTCCCTCTTGGATCAACCTCCTGCACTTTGATCCTCTGCCTGGCTCTCCTTTTATCTCCTTTGATACCCATCTGGCCACGGTTATCATCGACTATATGTGTGGAGGAAACGGCCAGATCAGCAAGAGTTTGAAAAAAGAGGAATTTGGGCCCATTGAGCAGCATCTGATGAGCAATGTTACTCATGAAGTCATTGGCTGTCTTGAGGAAGTGTGGAAAATCATTTTACCCGTCAGTATAGATGCCGGAGATATAGAGTTTGACAGCCGCTACATTACCAGTGTTTCCCATGACGAAATGTTTGTGGTTACCTACTTTTCAACCAAGATTGAAGAATCAAGCGGCGTGCTTACCCTGGCCCTACCCTACACTACCCTCGAGCCAATCAAGCAGAAGCTGACCAGCACGGTCGGCCATGATGAGCAAAAGGCTAACTTTTCATGGATGAGCAGCCTGAAGGAGTACCTTCCTGATATTCGGGCCAATATCACGGTTGAGCTGGGAAAGAAAAATGTCACTGTTCGGGACCTTTTATCCATGAGAGTTGGAGATGTTATTATTTTGGATCAATTTATCGGGGATGAGCTAATGGTCTATGTAGAGGGCGTGCCTAAATTTAAAGGCTATCCAGGCCACTACAAGGGCAACAATGCCCTCAACATCACCTCTGTTCTCTACCCGCGCAAAGGAGAAGTGCCTAATGTCGGGAAAAACATCACCAGTTGAATCTACCTCTATGAACGAAAAGGGCGATCAAGCAGCTATGTCTCAAGAGGGCTTCACTCCCTCATCTTTCCCGGAACCATCGCCGGAGCAGGAGCAATTCATCCCTCGTGGCTCCTTTCCCCAGGCAGGAGAGGTGCTATCGCAGGATCAGCACTCCTTTCCCCACAACCTAGATTTTATCCTCGACATCCCCCTGGAAATCTCGGTTGAGCTAGGGCGGACTAAGGTTCGCATTGCCGATATCCTAAAACTTGGACAAGGATCGATTATCGAGCTTACCAATCCAGCCGGAAGCGCCCTTGAGGTCTTGGTTAACCATAAACCTATTGCCAAGGGCGAAGTAGTCGTAGTCAACGAAAAATATGGCATTAGACTTACCGAAATTCTCAGTGTCATGGAAAGGATTGAAAAACTCAGATGAAGCCACTCTCTGCTTTCATTATCGACAGGAAAATGAAAAATCTTGGGCTAACCTTGCGGGAAAAAAGAGAGATGCTTATGCTCTTTCTTCTTCTTGCGCTCTGTCTGCTAGTAAGCCTGATGCCGGTGGAGGCTGAATCATCCTCATCTACTCTGGGGCCAGATTCTACCCGGCGTCGAATTCTCGGCAGAGAAGGGAAAAAAGGCCCTCAGGCTCAGCCTGGGCAAAAAGCAAGCCAAGAGTTTGGGCATCTGCATTTGGGCCAAGAGCCTGGGCAAGCAATCCAGGCTGGGCAAACAAACCAGTCTGGGCAAGCAAGCCAGGAGCCCGGGCAAACAAGCCACCCTGAGCAAGACAGCCAGCAGCCTGGACAGGCAAGCCAACCTGAGCAAGCAAGCCAGCAGCCCCCCGCGGCCACTGATGAGGAGAGCACCACCTTGTCAGATAATTTTGATCTCCTGAAGGAGAGACTCAGCGAGAGGCTTCAGCCCAAGCAGCCCCCTTCTTCCTCTGCTATTGTCAATCTTGCCCCTCCCCTGCTGAAGGCCACTCTCTCCTTGGCCTTGGTTTTAGCGGTCATCTTCGGTTTGAGTTACCTGGTGAAAAAATATTATCTTAGGGGAAATCTGCCGGGCGGGAAATACATCCAGCTTCTCGATACCTGTTCCTTGGGACTTAAAAATTCCCTCATTCTGGTGAGGGTAGAAACCCAGACCCTGCTGCTTGGGCTGAGTGGTCAGCAGATCGTTCTCCTGACCCAGCTTAACTCTGTGGTGGGGAAATCGAAGTCTTCCGAGGAAGCTGCCAAAGGCAGACCGAAGGCTTCTGAAAGCTTTGCTGAGCAACTATCAATGAATACACTGAAATTGCAGCCGTCTTTACAGGTTTCGGAAAGTGCCACCAATATCGCCGATATCCTGGAGAGCCGACTAAAAGGGTTGAAAAAGGTATGATTAGAAAAAATATTCAAAGGTATATCTTAACCGCATCTGCTTTTCTCTTTTTGATTTTCGCTATCCTTCTGCTGCGGCCTAATCTGGCCGCGGCTCAGGCAGGGGCGCAGCAGCAGGGTGGGTTATCTATTCCCAAAATCAGTATTAGTATGGATGACTCAAGTCGGCCAAAGGACGTTGGCACTTCGCTTCAGATACTTTTCCTTTTGACCATTCTCTCCCTGGCTCCGGCTATTCTGATGATGGTTACCTCCTTTACTAGGATCGTGGTGGTGCTCTCTTTCTTCCGTCAAGCCCTTGGAACCCAGCAGTTGCCAACTAATCAGATCATTATTGGCCTATCCTTATTTTTGACCTTTTTTGTTATGTCTCCTGTACTGAAAAAAATCAATGCCGAGGCTCTTCAGCCCTATCTCAGCCAGCAGATCAGCCAGGCTGAGGCCTGGGAAAAAACCATTACTCCCTTGCGGGGATTTATGTTTCGTCAAACCAGAGAGAAGGATTTGGCTTTGTTTGTTGAGCTGGCTAAGCTAAAGAGGCCTCGAAAGCCGGAAGATATTCCCACCTCAGTTCTCATTCCTTCCTTTATTATCAGTGAGCTTAAGACCGCCTTCCAAATCGGTTTTTTAATATATCTTCCCTTTTTGGTAGTTGATATGGTGGTCTCTTCGGTCCTATTGTCTATGGGGATGATGATGCTGCCACCGATTATGATTTCCCTCCCCTTTAAGTTGATTTTCTTTGTCCTGATTGATGGCTGGAATCTTATGGTAGGTTCGCTGGTGAAAAGTTTTGCTTAAAGGAGTAAATAGGCTATGACCACGGAATTAGTGATTCAATACGTCAATGAAACGCTAAAACTTGCCCTGCTCATCTCGGCTCCGATGCTGATTTTCGGGCTAATTGGCGGGATAGTGGTGGCTTTGTTTCAGGCTGTCACCCAGATTCAGGAGATGACCCTAACCTTTATTCCCAAAATTTTGGCCGTAGCCATCTCCCTACTGCTGTTTTTCCCTTGGATGATTGCCATGCTAAAAGGGTTTGCCACTCGGATATTTATTAATATCCCTATGTACATCAGGTAAGAGCAAGTTTATGGATATATTCTGGATTACTGAGACACAGCTTATACCCTTCCTTCTGATCTTTATCCGGGTCAGCGGAATCCTCTTTGCCGCTCCGATGTTCGGCGAGCGGGCAATACCGGTACAGGTTAGGATCTGTCTTGGGCTTTTGCTTGCCCTCATTCTCGTTCCGGTAGTTCAAAAGGACAGATGGCCGTCATTTTCCGAGACTCCACAGCCGATTGTTCTGGTCTCTCTGGCTTTGATCGAGCTCATGGTAGGGTTGATTCTCGGTTTTATCAGCCGGCTATTTTTTGATGCAGCTCAACTAGCCGGGCATCTTGCCGGCTATCAGATGGGATTGGCTATGGCCAATATACTTGATCCGATGAGCGGTGCGCACCTGTCCCTGCCGGGTCAGCTTCAGACTCTTGTTGCTGGCCTTATCTTTTTGAATCTCAATGCTCATCATCTGCTGATCAGGGCCTTGGTCAAAAGCTTTGAATTGATTCCTCCCAGCAGATTTCAGCTCCAGGGGGTGCTGGTGGAAAGGGTTATGGTTCTGGCTGGCAGGATGTTTATCCTGGCCATCCAGATCGCCGCACCAGTGATTGCGGTCAGCTTGTTTGTCAATCTTTTCCTGGCGCTCATGGCCAGGACCATACCGCAAATAAATGTTTTTATTGTGGCCATGCCGCTAGGCATAGCTATCGGCCTGTTTATCCTGGCTATGTCCATGCCCTTGGTGGTTCAGGTACTCGGCCGAGCCTTTCATGATTTAGATAAGACTTTGCTTTTTTTGATGAGGAGGATGTAGCCTTTGCCTGATATCGACAGATCGAAAAGAACCGAGCAGCCGACTCCCAAGCGAAAGCGTGAGGCTTGGGCCAAGGGACAGGTGGCCAAATCACGTGAGCTTGGTACTGTCTCTATCCTTCTGGCCAGCCTGATCGCTTTCCACTTCTTCGGAGCCAGATTTATCCATCATCTGGCTGAACTTGTTCGGTGGTTGATTCGATCGAGTGGGGAGCTGACCATCATCCAGGATAGCAACCTGCTTAGCCTTCTGTTTCAGATCGAGGTGAGGCTATTATACCTCCTTGGGCCAATTATTCTGCTGATGTCTGTCTTTGCTCTTGGGGCTAACTTTGGCCAGGTCGGCTTTCTGTTTACCACCCAACCCCTGAAGCCTGATTTTAGCAGGCTTGATCCGATCAGGGGATTTTCGGCTCTCTTTTCACTCAGATCGCTGGTAGAGCTGATAAAGTCTCTGCTCAAGCTGGGGGTTCTTGGCTACATCGCCTATGTTACCATGAGGCAGGAGTTGCCCACTGTGCTTCTGCTTACGACTATGCCTCTTGGCGGCATCTTCTCCTCTATCTGCTCTGTTTCATTCAGGATACTTCTTCGCTCGACCATTGCTCTTTTGATTATGGCGGCTTTGGATTACCTCTATCAGCGGTATGAATGGAACAAGAGCCTGATGATGACCAAAGAGGAAGTCAAGGAGGAGCTTCGCCAGGCTGAAGGTGATCCCAAGGTGCGGGCCCAGATCCGCAAGACTCAGCAGCGGATTGCCCGCCAGCGCATGATGGCCCGTGTCCCTCAGGCCGATGTGGTCATAACTAACCCGCAGCATCTGGCTGTGGCCCTGCGCTATGAGGCTCAAGAGATGGCCGCCCCGACAGTCATTGCCAAGGGAGCGGGATTCATTGCTGAAAAAATCAAACAGATAGCCAGAGAGCACGATATTCCCCTAGTGGAGGACAAGCCCCTGGCTCAACTGCTGTATAAAACCGTGGACATTGGACAGACAATACCACCGCATCTTTACCAAGCAGTGGCTGAGATCCTAGCCTATGTCTATCGTCTGAAACCAGAAAAATATAAGAAATAGGTAGTTACTGATGGCCGAGCAATCTCAACTTCAGGTTCCAATCAGAATCTTGACCGCAAAGAGCGATCTTTTGATTGCCCTTGGGGTGATCGGCATCGTTGGGGTGATGATCATTCCGCTTCCCCCCCTGATGCTCGATTTTTTGTTGAGCTTTGATATTGCCCTCTCAGTGGTCATTCTACTCTCTGCTCTCTATACCCTTGATCCCCTTGAGTTTTCGGTTTTTCCCTCATTGCTTCTTTTGGCTACCCTCTTTCGGCTGTCGCTCAATGTGGCCTCCACCCGGCTTATCCTGTTGCATGGGGAAAATGGAGTGGAAGCTGCTGGTAAAGTGATCATGGCCTTTGGCAGCTTTGTCATCGGTGGCAACTATGTGGTTGGGCTGCTGGTGTTCTTTATCCTGGTCCTGATCAATTTTATCGTAATCACAAGAGGTGCGGAGCGCACCGCCGAGGTTTCAGCCCGCTTTACCTTGGATGCTATGCCGGGCAAGCAGATGAGCATTGACGCTGATCTCAATGCTGGCCTCATCAATGAGGAGCAGGCCAGGCTGCGGCGGCTCAAAATCTCCCAAGAGGCTGAATTCTATGGTTCTATGGATGGTGCTAGCAAATTCGTCAAGGGAGATGCCATTGCTGGCATGGTTATTACTTTTATCAACATTGTTGGCGGGCTAGTGATCGGCGTGCTGCAAAAGGGAATGTCTGTGAGTGAGGCCGCAACTACCTATATTATCCTGACCGTAGGAGATGGCCTAGTAAGCCAGATTCCAGCTCTGATCGTCTCCACCGCTTCAGGAATCATTGTTACTCGGGCGATCTCAGAAACCAATATCGGCCAGGAAATGACTAAGCAGCTTCTGATTCACCCCAAGGCCATCGGCTTGACCTCAGCTATTCTGTTCTGCTTTGGTCTTGTGCCCGGCTTGCCGACCTTCTCTTTTCTCGGCCTATCAGCAGCCAGCGCCATCCTGGCTTATTCGGTCTATAAAGTGCAGATAGGTGAAACCAAAAAGGCCGCAGAAGAACTTACGGTTAAACCTGCCCCGTCTGAGGCTGAAAGTAAGCTTATCAGCCTGGTTGAGCCCCTGGGGCTTGAGGTTGGCCTTCGCCTTATTCCGCTCATTGACTTGAATCAGCATGGGGAAATCCTAGATCGGATTACAGCCATCCGCAAGCAGTATGCTTCGGAGATGGGATTTGCCTTTCCGGCGGTCAGAATCAGGGATAATCTGCGGCTTGATCCCAATTCCTACTCAATTCTAATCAAAGGGGTCTCTGTAGCGCAAGGAAGCCTAATGCCCGGCCACTGCCTGGCCATGAATACTGATGAGCAGGCAGTGCCCATCGAAGGTATCCCGACCCGGGATCCGACTTTTGGACTTCCAGCCCTGTGGATTCCTGAAAAAGACACTAATAAGGCTAGAGCCCTTGGGTACACTGTCGTGGACCTATCCACGGTCGTAGCCACTCACTTCAAAGAGATTGTCAGGATGCATTCTCATGAGATCTTGAGCCGGCAAGATGTCCAGACCATGCTCGATACTCTGGCTGAAAGCCATCCCAAGGTGGTAGAGGAGGTAACTCCTGCTTTGCTTCCGCTCGGCACTATTCAGAAGGTGTTGCAAAACCTGCTAAAAGAGCAGATTCCAGTCCGCGACCTGGTAACTATTATCGAGACTTTAGGAGACTATGGTCGGTCGGTTAAGGATCCAGACCTTCTGACCGAATATGTCCGGGGCAGGCTGGCCCGCACCATCTCAAGCCTGTATCAGGATGAGGCTGGGATAGTGTCTGCCTTTATTTTGGATCAGAAGATTGAGGATCTGATCAGCCGCTCGGTTCAGCATACGGATCAGGGGAGCCATCTGGCTATGAATCCGGCGCTGGCGCAACAGATCATTGCCCGGATTGGCGAGGTGGTCAATCAGAGTGAAGAAGGGGACAATTATCCCATTCTCCTCTGCTCTGGTACGGTCAGGCGGTATGTTAGGGGATTGACCGAGAGGTTCGTCCCTAAGTTAGTTGTCTTGGCTTATCATGAAATTGCGGATAACGTCAAACTTCAATCACGAGGTGTAGTGGAGTTAGGGGATGCAAATTAAAAAATATGTAGCCAGCACAATTCAGGAGGCTTTGCGGCAGGTAAAAAAGGAGCTTGGACCAGAGGCGCTAATATTGTCGGTCAACAATATCGGGGCTAAGGCTGGGCCGCTGGCTCTTGTGTCTCAAGCCCGAGTGGAAGTAACCGCCGCTATTGATGAGGATGCTCTCGCTGGCCATCCCCCAGCGCGATATCCAGCCAGTGTGCTGCCTTCTTCTTCGGTAAACCCATCATCTAATCTGGATCTTGGGCAGAGGGTTAAATCTTTCAGCCCGGCATCGGCCAAATCTGCTGATCTTGATTTCCCCTCCAATCAGCGGCACTCATCATCCAGCAGGCACTTGGCTGACGATCTCCAGCGAATGACCCAAGGGGCAATGAAGATGGCCAAGAGCATGAGAGGGGCTCTCATCAGCACCCTGTGCGGAAAACATTCTGGACCGCTGGTCCAAGCAAGCCAAAAGAGCGATTTGGGGCCGATCGCCTCTCTGTGCCAGATTCTCAAAAATATCGGTCTTCAGGAAGATATTGTTGATCATATATTTGATGTTCTGACCATGGAAATACCACAGCCTGAAACCTATACCAGCCTACACCTGGAAGAGCTGGCCAAGGGGATCCTGTCGAGGCTAGTCAAAACCTCAGGGCCAATTAAGCTAGGAGGGTCACGAAAGCCAAAATATGTGGCTTTGGTCGGACCCACGGGGACCGGCAAAACTACCACTATTGCCAAACTGTCCGCCGAACTCCTTCTCAAGAGAAAAAAGAAGGTCGGCCTGATCACTATTGATACCTATCGGATTGGAGCCGTGGAGCAGCTAAATACCTATGCTAGCATCATGAATATTCCCGTGGTTGCAGCCTGCACCTTTGAGCAGATGCGAAAAGCCCTGCTCCAATACCAGGATCAGGATATAGTTCTAATTGACACTGCCGGCTTTAGCCATCATGACCAGGAGCACCTGCAGCTTCTTAGTGCCTTCATGTCCCAGCTTGCTGATCCTGAGATTCACCTTGTGCTGAGCATAAATACTAATGAAAAGGAGTTGATCAATATAAGCCAAAAGTTCAGCCTGCTGCGATATGAGCGTCTGCTGTTTACCAAACTTGATGAAAGCTCATATCCAGGCACGATCTTTAATCACATGGTTTATACCGGAAAACCCATCTCCTATATAACTACAGGCCAGAGGGTCCCTGAGGATATCGAGGTGGCTACACCAGGTGGCATCATTAATTTGTTGTTTCGCAAAAGCCACCCTCTGCCTTCAGTTGATCTTTTGGGGCCCAAGGCAAGTGAGCGCACCAGAGAATGAGGGAAAGAGCAGATGTTTGACCAGGCAGACAATCTTCGCCAAATAGTAGCCGAAGCCGCTGCCCAACCTGATAAGACAGACTCCCTTCGGCTCATTCGCCGGGCCAGAATATTTTCTATTACCAGCGGTAAAGGAGGAGTGGGAAAAACTAACATTGCCGTAAATCTGGCCTATGCCCTGAGGCAGTTCAACAAAAGGGTGCTGATCGTCGATGCTGATCTTGGGCTGGCCAATGTCAACATTCTGCTGGGAATCTCGTCTCAATGGACGCTCCAGCATGTTATCCGGCAGGAAAAAAGCATCTTTGAGGTGATTGCCGAAAGCCCTGATGGACTTTCGATCCTGCCGGCACCCTCAGGTATTGAAGAGATGACCCATTTAAGTGCAGCTCAAAAGCTTGCTCTGAAATCCCAACTAGATCTGCTGGATCAGCACTACGATTTCATCCTGATCGACACCGCGGCCGGCATCTCTTCTAACGTCATGGCTTTTAACCAAATGGCACAGGAGGTGATTGTCATTCTATCGCCAGACCCAACCTCTTTGGCCGATGCCTATGCCACCATCAAGGTTTTGGCCACAAGGTACGGAGTCAGCGGGTTTCATGTTATTGCTAACCATACCCATAATGCCCTCCATGGGAGGGAGCTTTTTCAGAAATTGGAGAAAATCTGCCAGCGCTTTCTCAAAGTTCCTATCCGACACCTGGGGACTCTGTCGGCTGATCCCAAACTGACTCAGGCCTCAAGGAACCAGCAGATCGTGGTCAAGCAATATCCGAAAGCCAAGATCAGCCAGGAGATCCTAAGGATAGCAGAGTCTGTTGGCGGTATTCCCTATGACCCGTGGTCTAACAGAAGTATTTATTTTTTCTTGAGTAATGTCCTTAATCTAGGACAGGAGTGAGAGGTACCCGATGAAAAATATTCCCAAACCAGAGAAGCAGTACGAGACATCCTGGATCGAAACCGAGGAGGAGCGCAATCAGCTTATCCTAGAGCATCTGCCGATGATTAAATTCATCGCTACCCGCATTGCCAACCGTCTGCCTCCCAATGTCCAGACCGAAGACCTGATTGAAGCAGGCATCATTGGCCTGCTTGATGCGATTGAAAAATTTGACGCCTCCAAGGATGTCAAATTCAAAACCTATGCCGAATTCCGAATCCGCGGGGCCATTCTCGATGAGCTGCGGGCCCAGGACTGGACCCCCCGCTCTATCCACCAGAAGATCAAGAAGGTGGAAAAAGCCTACATCGACGTAGAGCAAAGGACAGGCCGAGCTGCTACGGACGAGGAAATCGCCGCCGAAATGAATATCTCCTTGGAGAAATATCACAAGTTGATCAATCAGGTGCGCAACGTATCCATTATCAGTCTTGAAGATTTAACTAAACTTTTGCCCCTTGATGAGAAGGATAACATTCTCGAATGCCTGAAGAGCTCGCAGGATGAAACCATCTATGAAAAGGTCAATCTGAAGCAGATTAAAGACCTTCTGGCCAAGGCCATCAATGAGTTGAATGTCAAGGACCAGATGATTCTCTCACTCTACTACTGGGATGAGTTGACTATGAAAGAGATCGGCAATATTCTGGGGTTGGCCGAATCGACCATTTCCGAGCGTCATACCAAGGCCATGCTTTTGCTGAAGCAGAAGCTGCGGGAGGTTATTCTGTGAGCGCAAAGCCGCGCTTTGATCATCAGAAATGATATGGTGGGGGATAAAGAAAGGGGGAGATATGATCAATCCAATCAGCATACAGCCGCCAGTGGCTGGTTCTCCGGCTGTGGGCAAGAAAAATCAGGAGAGACAAAAGAGCGGACGCACTCCGCTCAAGGAGTTGGCTCAAGCGGGAGTGAAGAAAAGACCCAAAGAGGAGCCCTCACCACAGGAGCAGCCAAAGCAGGCGCCCCCAAGGGATGATGTCCCTAGGATTTCACCAAGGGATGATGTTCCTAGGATTGATGTATTGATATGAATTTATTAGTATATGAATTTATGTAGTGTATGAGGTAATTATTTTCATGGGTAATTGTTTTGCAGGTAATTGTATTTTGCAGGGAGAATTACAAAAGTGCCAATTAAAATAGATAATATGCCTATGAAAGTCGAAACTGAGTCAAGCAGAGAAGCTGGCCAGATTATCCAGAGAAAATTGTTTGATCAACCCTTTCCTGCTCTTGAGAAGGGGGTGGACTACCGAGTCAGGCGCAATAGCCTGATCTCATCAAATATCGCTAATCTGAATACTCCTAACTACCGGGCATTTGATCTGATTATGAATGAAAAACTGCAAGAGCCTAAACTAGTGCCAACTTCCACGCCGGTCAAGAATGATGGAAATTCTGTGGACCTGGATTTAGAAATGAGCAAACTGACTGAAAACCAGCTCATGTTCACTACTCTGACCCTAATGCTATCGAAACGGTTCGAGCAGCTGCGAACAGTAATCGCCGAAGGGAGAAAATAGGCCATGAATCTTTTTACCTCACTTGATATCAGCTCCTCCGGACTGATGGCCCAGCGCTATCGGATGAATCTTATTTCCAGCAATATTGCCAATGCTACCACCACCAGGACTGCTGATGGCAGCGGCCCCTATCGCCGTCAGGATGCCATCTTGGCTCCGGTGGCAGTTCAGCAGCCACCCTTTGATGAGTTCCTGAGATCATTTGGAGCCAGGCCAGTGAATAAAGTCGAAGTGATTGGCACCTTTACCGATCCCAGACAGCCAAATCTGGTCTACGATCCTTCGCATCCAGATGCAGATGCCGACGGGATTGTGGCCATGCCCAATATTAATCCCATCGAGGAGATGGCTAACTTGCTCACTACGGTCCGAGCCTATGAAGCAAATCTGGTGGCGGTGAGTGCGACTAAGGATATGATCAAAAATACTCTCAAGATCTAGACCTTTTATAAGAATAAAAAGGAAAAAATTTAACAAAAACCGCTTGAGGACAAAAAGAATGATTGCGGCCAACGATATGCAACCATCAGCAGGAGTGGCTATCTGCCGCCCTTGTCAGGGTGAAAAAATTAGAGCAGGCAGGCAGCCTAAGGCAAGCTCCCTACAAGAGAGCAAATTCCAGACAGCTGACCTTATCTTTGGCCACCTCTTTTTTCAACTCCTGAGCCGCTCTCCAGGCTCCTTTGGCCAGACTCAAGCAGAGGATGATAGGCAGGCTCTTCCTCATAAGAGGGCAGGAGTAAAAGGCCTTCTGCTCTGCTCAGATCGAGGAAAAGCGTCTCCTTTGTCCCATTCCCCATCCCCTGCTGAGAGCGAAGTTTTCCGCCCCGGCAGGGTTGAGGAAAAGAGCGAAGTTTCCCGCCCCAGAAGTGAGAAAAAGAGCAAGGAGGTCTTTCCCGGCAAGGGGGGTGAGGGACAGCAGGCCGCTGCCAGAAAATCCAGTGGGTCAAAAGCTACTCACTACATTCCAGGTGAGACTGCGAGCAAAGAGTTTGGGGAAGGAGCGGCTCTCAAAAGGAGCGGTCTTATCCCCATAAAGAGTGGCCACTCTAACCCCCTCATCCCGCCTCGGCATCTTACCCTAGAGAGGAGATTTTCAGCCAAAGCGGAGAAGAATGAGGCTAGCAGCAGCCTACTCGAAAAGGAGGTCAGCAGCCTACTAAAGGAGAGAAAAAATCTGATCTTACAACCTTCGGCAGGAGGAGAAAAACTATCGGCAGAAGGACGAGCGGGCGGAGGCAGGCCTTTATCCAAGGAAATTGACTGGCAGAGCATGAGGCTCTCTGGTGAGTTTAATCCTTTCGAGAGCAAGTCTAGCCAGTCAGCCCCCACCAGGCATGGTCAGCAGCAGGATAAGCCCAACCCGATGGCATCTTCCCTGCCGGGTGAGAAGAGCAGCCTAAAGCCGCATGGCGGTCAGGAAGAGCGGCAGCCGCCGCAGCAGCAAGGCCAATCATTTTCTTCCCCGCTTTGGTCTCCATCTTTAGACACTGCATCTTTAGACACTGATTTTTCAGCCATTTTTAGAACCACGGGAGAAGAAAAGCAAGCTTTCTACTCTCATGAGCAGCCAAAACCCAACCCTTCTGGTCCCCATGAGGAGAAAGCCCAAAAAGTGGCAGCAGCAGCGGCAGTGGCAGCTTATGGAAAATATGCCGCCAAGCCATATCCTGCAGAGGGTGTCTCTCTGCCAGCCTCGTGGGCAGCCCGCCCAGATTCATCTTCCCCGCTAGAGGAGATCTGGCAGCAGATTGCACCTCGGCTTAATGCCCGAATTTGGGACCACGGCCACAGTCTGACCGTTGATCTCCATCCAGATCACCTTGGCAGGCTGCACATTAGCCTTGAGCTGAAGGGAGATATGTTCAGGGCTCATCTTGCCGCCGAAAGCCCCAAGACGCAGAAAATCCTTGAGGAAAATCTAGCCTCCCTCAAGCTCTCACTGGCCAGACACCTGGCTGATTGGGGAATCGAGGTAAAGCAATTTTCTGTCTCCATCGGGGGAGGAGGCGGCGCTGGCGGTGAAGGCAGTGGGGTTAATGGCGGGGGGGGTGGATTTTCTGGATATCCAAAAGGAGGAGAATATCCGCCAAGGAGAGAGCAGAGCATCATCTGGGACAGCTTCTCTGATGAGCTCTTTGTCTCACCCTCTGATCAGATGGGAAAGCAGTCTGGAGAGGATGGAATAAATTATTTAGCTTAAGGTTTTTTGAGATTTACCTTTTTGAGTACCATAAGTACCATCTGAATTTACAAGGAGATAAGAAACATGCAAGCATCCAGATTAGTTGAGTCAGCGATTTCTCCGCCGGTCAAGGAAATGGTCTCAAAACCAGACAGCCTAAACAAAGACGACTTTTTAAAGCTTCTCCTGGCTCAGATCCAGCACCAAGACCCTTTAAATCCTCTGAATAATACGGATTTTCTTGCTCAGTTGTCCCAGTTCAGCCAGCTTGAGCAAATCTACAACCTCAATCAGAGTTTTCAGACCCTAGCTGCGACTCAAAATTCCATTCGCGATTCCCTCCTGGCCAATCTTCTTGGGAAAACAGCCAGGGTGGAGGCATCAGAAATTTACCTCGACCATCAAAATAGCATTAACCTCAGCTATGAACTAATTGATTGGGCTGATAAGGTAACAATTAATATCTACGATGCAGATGGTCATCTGGTTAGAACTATCGAAACTTCTAATCAGGATAGCGGAATGCAAAAGATTGTATGGGAGGGTACTGATAATAAGGGGATGAGACTGCCGGTAGGGAAATATACGGTTGAGATAACCGCCTATAGCCAGGGCGAATCAAGCTGGCTAACTCCCTATCTGATTGATCAGGTCAAGGAGGTTATCTTCTCACAAGGGGGTGATCCTCTACTGCTGGTGGCGGATCAGGCTGTGCCTATCTCAAGTCTTGTGCAAATCAGCGGACAGTGATTGTAGAGACAGTGAGACATTGATCTTACAAGCAATTAAGCAAGCGGTTAAGCTCAAAGTGACCCTTCGTTAAGAAGCTTTAAGGAGGAAGTGATATGCTCGGTTGCCTATCAACAGGAGTCAGCGGTTTAAGCGCCAGTAATAGCGACATGTCCATCATCGCCAACAACATCGCCAATGTCAATACTCCTGGCTATAAAGCCAGGCGGGCAGAATTTGCCGATCTTCTCTCTCAACAGACCGGAAATATGGAAATTGGAACCGGAGTAGCGATCAGCAATGTCTCTTCGGTCTCGAGTCAGGGGCCACTGACCGCCACCAGCAATATATACGATCTGGCTATCGACGGGGCCGGCTTCTTTGTGGTGAAGGACGATCGCGGCCTGTTTTATACTAGAGCCGGCCAATTCCATAAGGATAAAGAGGGCAAACTAGTTACTCCCAAAGGCCAGGTAGTTCAGGGCTGGATGCTCCAAGAAGGAGGGGGGATGGTCGGCTCTCCCTCGGATATTGTTATTTCTAATGTCTCAATTCCCCCCAAGGCTACCGAACATGTTACTATGAGCGTAAATCTTGATTCCAATACGCCACTTTCGGCTGGGGCAGCCTTTGATCCGCAAGATCCTTCAAACACTTCCAGCTACTCCACCTCTTTGTCATTTTTTGATTCTCTCGGCAACAGGCATGATCTCACCTTCTACTTCCGCAAGCAGGCTGAAAATCAATGGGAATGGCATGCCTTCGAAGGCGGGACTTCGCTTGAGCAAAGCGGCACTTTGAGCTTTACTGCTGAGGGAGTTTTGGATAGTACCACACCAGGCACCGGCAAGGTTACTTTCGGCGGACAGGTGATTAATGTCGATTTTGGGGGATCGACCCAATTTGCCGCTGCCTCCTTCACCACTGCTCTTTCCCAGGATGGCTATGAGGCAGGCTCTTTAAGCCGGATCTCGATCACTAGGGAGGGGATCATTCAAGGGACCTTCACCAATGGCTACTCCAAGGACATAGCCCGCATCGCCCTGGCCGATTTTAATAATCCCGATGGTCTGGTGCATATGGGGAATAACCTCTATCAGGCTAGTGCTGAGTCAGGCCAGCCAATCATTAATCCACCTGGGGCAGGAGGGATGGGAAACATTGCCGCCTATAGTCTGGAAAATTCGAATGTTGACCTTGCGGCTGAATTCGTGAAGATGATTGTTACCCAGCGAGCCTTCCAGGCCAATGCCCGAACTATCACTACGGCTGATCAACTACTGGCCGAGCTGGTGAGCCTGAAACGGTAGCCGCTATTCATCCTATTTATCCGCAAAGAGCCAAGCCCATGAATAATCAGGCATGAATAATCAGGAGAGAGCAAGCTTATGAATATCGGGATGTATCGGGCCGTAGCTGGCTGCATTGTTCAACAAGAGCGACTTGATGCCGCTAGCATGAACATGGCCAATAGCAGCACTATCGGCTACAAAGCCATTCGCCTTAGCCTGGGATTCAACAACGATGTCGTCCAGGTGGATAGAAAAAACATCGACTTTACCGAGGGGGGAAGGCAGGATACCAGGAATAAGTTAGATCTTGCCCTCGACGGCGATGGTTTTTTCGTTGTTCAGACCAGCCGAGGGCCTGCCTACACTAGAAAAGGGAATTTTTCCCTAAATGCCCAAGGTGAGCTGGTTACTCAGGAAGGAATGCCGGTTCTCGGACAAAATGGACCAGTGAAGATCACAGGCCATGATATCCACATCAGCGCTGACGGAACGATTCGGGCTGATGGCCGCAGGGTGGATAAATTGCGTCTGGCTACTTTTCGCAGACCCTATCCCTTTGATACTAGAAGCGGGAGCCTGTTTTTTCCAGATCCGGCGACAGGAGCACAGGAAGAGCCAGCCAAGGGAGCAGTGGTCCAGCAGGGCCAAATTGAGCTCTCTAATGTCAACCTGATGAAGGAGATGGTTCGGCTGATCGAGATCTCGACCAGTTATGAGTCATGCCAGAAGGTTATTCAGACCGTGGATGAGATGGACCAAAAGATAATTAATGAAACCAATAAGATGTAATCATAAGATGAGCCTATCAGAGCTTGAGGTGAAGGGCAAAAAGAGTATTATGACTGACTGCAAACTGGCAGATTTCGAGTAAATAGTACAAGGAAGGAGCATAAGGTATGATTCGCTCTCTATGGATCTCAGCTTCCGGCATGGAAGCCCAAACACTCAATATTGATGTCATTTCCAATAATCTAGCTAATGTCAACACTACGGGTTTTAAGCGTAGCCGAGCTGATTTTCAAGATCTTCTCTATCAAACTCTTCGACCTGCCGGAGCCTCTTCTTCTTTGGGTACCCAGGTCCCTACCGGCATCGAGCTAGGGCAGGGAGCCCGAGCAGTGGCTGTTCAAAAGCTCTTCCTTCAAGGGGATTACCAGAAAACAGAGAATGAGCTTGATTTGGCTATCGAAGGAGATGGCTTTTTCCAGGTCATCAAACCAAACGGCGAGATGGCCTATACCCGCTCAGGCGCCTTGAAATTGGACAGCCAGGGCAGGCTGGTAACCTCTGACGGATTCCCAATCGCCCCTGAGATCACCATTCCTGCTGATACGGAGAAAATCAACATCGGCTCAGATGGTCTGGTTTCAGTTAAACTGGCTGGCCAGGAGAGCTTTACTGAGCTTGGGAGCATCGAGCTGGTGAATTTTCCAAATCCATCCGGCCTGAGCAGTATTGGCCGCAATCTCTATGAGAGAACAGGTGCCTCGGGCGATCCGGTTGCCGGCACCCCTGGCCAGGATGGCTTAGGGACCATTGCTCAAGGGTATCTTGAGATGTCGAACGTCAGCATCATGGAGGAGATGGTCAATATGATCATTGCCCAGAGGGCCTATGAGGTCAATTCCAAGGCCATGCAGACCGCAGATGAAATGATGCGCCTGGCTAGCAATGTGAAGAGATGATGAAGACCAGTAGGGCAAAAAAAATCAATAGCGGATCAGGCAAGAGGCTGGCCGCGGCCAGCAGCCTGTTTTTGCTGATTCTGCTGCTTGCGCTTTGGCCAGAATATGGTCGAGCAGTGCAGGCAGATGAGCCGCCTGCGGACAAAAGCCGCGTTGCAGATAAAAATTGGGCTACAGCCGTAATCCTCAAGGATCGGTGGGCCGCAGAGCGTGATGATGAGGTTCTGCTTGGCGATATCGCCCGGCTTCAGGGGAGTGATGTAGCCCTGATCGAGGAGTTAAGCCGCATTCCGGTGGGAAGACCACCCCGGGCGGGCACCGCGGCCACTGTCGTTACCCTTCAGGGGATCAGGCACCTGCTCAGGAGATCTCTTCCGACAGATATTTTTGTCAAGATTGCTTTTTCTGGCTCTGATCGCTGTCTGATTGAGCGAGCCTATCGGGAGATTGAGGCCGCCGAGATAGAGCGGCTTTTCAGGGAGTGGTTTTCGGAGCGCTTTTCCAGGCAGGAATTTGAACTTGAGCGGGTCAGGGTTTTTCTCACTCAGCCGGTGAAAGTGCCAGATGGGGGAGAGATCAACTATGAGGTTCATAACCCTGAGCCTCCAAGCAGACAGGAGGAAACTTTCCTATTCAGGATCTCCCATAGGGGAGAGCTGATCAGACAAATCAGGATTCTGGCCACAATCGGCTATCGGGCCACCATGCTGGTAGCTGCAAAAGATCTGGCCAAAGGCGAGGTGATCAGCCCGGCTAAGGTGATCGAAAAAGCTGTAATCCTCCGCAATCGTCCCGATCCTGAGCAAGCGGTTGATCCTAGCCGAATCATAGGCCTGGTTTGCCGCCAGCCAATCCGAGCGGGAAGTGAACTAACCCTCAAGATGCTCGATCAGCCCATTTTGATCAGAAAGGGAGCGATCATCAAAATGGTGCTCGAGAGCAATAACCTTCGAATTATCGGCCTTGGGAGGGCTAGGGCTGACGGGCGGCAGGGGGAGATCATCCGGGCTGAAAACCTGAGTTCGCAGGGGGATGTGTATGGAAAAGTCGTTAGTGAAAATCAGATTTTGGTTAGTTTTTAAGGCTATCTGCGGCCTGGGGCTAGCTTGCATCCTAGGGATGTCTGCCGGGGGATGTAGCGGAATCATCAAAAAGTCAGGCCAGGGGCTGGGTGAGAATGCAGCCTTGGATTTGTCCCAGCAGGAGGATGATTCGGCAGCTTCTAAAAAGTGCACCCCCTCGGCAACATCGGCAAGCAGCAATGGCTCCCTCTGGAGCGATTCATCGTCCGCAGGGTATCTGTTTGTCGATCCAAGGGCTCGGGCCGTAGGAGATATCGTTACCGTAAACATTGTAGAGCGGGCCAGTGCCAGCGGCAACGCCACCACCAAAGCAGGAAGAAAATCATCAGTGTCGGCAGATGTTACCTCGCTCCTTGGACTTGAAAAATCCGCAGCCAGCCGAAACCCCAATCTTGACCCAACTAACCTGCTGAGCGCATCAGCCAGCAACAGCTTTGATGGCTCAGGAGAAATTAGCCGAAGCGGCAGGGTCAGCGCTACCCTCAGCGCACGGGTCATTCGGGTTCTGCCTAACCATAATTTGCTCATCCGAGGCACCAGACAAGTAACCATCAACAACGAGCAGCAGCTTATTGTCATCCAAGGCATTATCCGACCCGAAGATATTGCCCCGGATAATACCGTATCCTCAACCTCTATCGCCGATGCCCAAATAGCCTATACAGGCAGAGGCGTGATGAGCGAAAAACAACATCCAGGCTGGCTGAGCAGAATAATTGATCTAGTTTGGCCGTTTTAGATTGGAAGGAACCCTTTTGAAAAAGGGTTCCTTCCAACCCATCCTCCTAAAACTTTAATATCTTAAATATTAAAATTTTGGGAAAAGGGTTACAAATAAGGAGCATGACCATGAGAATTGGCACAATCGCATCAACTCTCCTGTGCCCACTCATCATTAGCCTGGCCGAAGTCTGCCTCCCTGAATGTTGCCAGGCAAGTCGGATCAAAGACTTGGTCCATATCCAGGGCGTTAGAGAAAACCAGTTGATCGGCTATGGCCTGATCGTCGGTCTAAAGGGAACCGGAGACAAAGGAGGAGGCAAGTTCACCATCAATTCGCTGGCCAATATGCTGAGAAAGCTCGGCGTATCGGTTGATCCTGCTGAACTCAAGGTTAAAAATGTAGCCGCAGTCATTGTTACCGCTACCCTGCCTCCCTTTGCCAGACGGGGAGAGCGGATCGATGTAACTATCTCATCCCTAGGGGATGCTAGTAGTCTTCAGGGCGGCACACTGCTTTTGACCCCACTTAAGGGAGCAGATGATCAGGTCTATGCCGTAGCTCAAGGACCTCTGTCAGTGGGTGGATTTGCCGCCGAAGGTGGGGCCTCAGGAGTGCAGAAAAATCACCCCACTGTAGCCAGAATCCCACAGGGAGCCTTGATCGAGCGGGAGGTCCCTTTTAGCCTCAATCCCCAAAGCCCCTTGATAATGACCCTTGATAGGGCAGATTTTGTAACCGCGGCCAGAATTGCTAAGAAAATTAATGACACCCTAAATATGGACCTTGCCCATGCTCAGGATCCCCGAAGCATCAGCCTGACTATTCCCTCTCAGTTTCAAAAAAATCTGGTGGAACTTGTGGCCAATATTCAGGAGATTGAGGTCGAGCCAGATACCCAGGCTCGGGTAGTGATCAATGAGCGCACCGGCACCGTAGTGGTCGGCGAGAATGTCCGAATTTCCAGCGTGGCCATATCACACGGCAATCTGAGCATTGAAATTAAGGAAACTCAGCAGGTCTCTCAGCCCCCTCCCCTATCGCCCGGAGAAACCCAAAAGGTTCCTCAAACAGATATCACTATCCATGAGGAGCGGGGAAATTTGATCCCTCTGCCAGCCAACACTACGGTTGGCGAGCTGGTCAGGGCACTAAATGCCATTGGGGTAAGCCCAAGAGACCTGATTGCTATCCTGCAATCAATCAGGGCCGCTGGAGCACTCCATGCAGAGTTGGAAATCATATAACCCAAGATCGGAATGACTAACTAAAGATTGGAGATGACAAGCTATGAACCCGATCGAAAACTTTAGCCTAACAAGATTCTGGCCGCCGCAGACACCCACTTGCTCGCTCGCCGCCGCCGCAAGCCCAAGCGAGACCAAAGTGCGGCATTCGCAGCCGACACAATTTGAACTTGAGCAGGTTTGCACTGAATTTGCCTCCATCCTTTTTCAAACCCTCCTAAAAAGCATGTATTCCACCATCCCCAAAACATCGCTCTGCCCACAACTTGAGGCTAAGGATCTGATTAACTCCTTCCTTGATCAGGGGCTTGTCCGATTCATGGCCCTGCAAAATGCAGCCGGCTTGAAAGACCTACTTATGGCTCAGATTACCAAGACAGCCAAACCTTAACTCTTTCCTAATTTAGCAGAATAGCCGCAAGATCTTATACTTCCAAAATGAAATATCTTCCGATCTCTTAAATCATTCTGAAATTTAATAAATAATTAAAATAGTATTAATTTAGTAATTAGAAAAATTTAATAACTATATTCACTTGACTTTTTAAGACTAAATAAATTAAAATAATATTAAGATAAAATTAGATCAATTTACTTAAATAAAAAATTATATTAACATATTGATATATATTTTTATTGATGAATTTTTATTCATCTATGCTTTTGCACTTTTTCTCCGAATCCTTGATTTTATTTTAATGGATTGGCTATCAGAGATAATTTTCAAGGACTTCAAGGCATTAAGAAATTTCTGCAAAAGTGTAGTTATTCATGAATATTGACATAAGGAGTATATATCGTGGTGCGAAAGACTAAAACTACTGTATTGATAAGGACCGCTGTATTGATCATACTATGTGTAGGCTTATGGTTTCTTCATGGATGCAAGAGCGAAGAGGATCAAGGTGTAAGCAAAAAAAGTGATTATCATGATATTGGCACAGGCGATAATACAGGCAATAGTAGCTTGTCTCAAGCCAATAATACCCCGCCCGCGGTCCATATAGATCGGCCTCTTCAGGGCAGCACCTTCACAGAAGGCGATTCTGCTGCCCTCATAACCGGGATTGGTAAAGACCAAGAAGATGGGCCCCTGGCCGGCAATTCACTCCAGTGGTGGGTATCGAAATGGTGGAGCTCAAATCAATGGTCGGGATCAGATGTAGATGACTATGTCAGAAACCCTCTGGCTTGGGGCCCATCCTTTTCTCCAGGCAATCTATCATCTGGTCAATACATCATTACCCTGATAGCAGCGGATAGTGTTGGGTTAAGCTCAAGTGATTCGATCAATATCAGGATCTGCTCAAAATGCGATGCTGACTCCCAGCAGCCCAAAGGCCAAAACCAAAAAGCCAATGTTGTGGTGCAGGGGATAATAAACCGGCTCGTGGATGATCAAGGCCACCTTGTGCTCCTTGGTGAGCTAAAAAATATTGGCTGCCGGGATGCAACCTTTTGCAAAATAACCTTTACCCTGCTGGATAGCTCGCTTCAACCTATTGGAGACCCTGTATTCGCCTATGTCCATGGTACAAACAAAACCATAACCCAACAGGGTATTGAAGATAATGCTATTCTTGAGCCAGGGGCTTGCGGTGGGTTTTACCTGCCTACGAATGTGCCCGATGAGAGTGTTTCATTATATGATTATAAGATTAGCTATCAAGAAGATGAGACCTCTTCTCCTGGTGCTGATTTGGTGGTCGATTGCCCGATAGAGCCTGGTGCCAATGAGACGGATGGTTTTCTGAAGCTGTCAGGTAGAATAAGGAACAGGGGAAGCAAAACAGCCCTGTTTAGCCAGATAACTTTTATCTTAAAGGATCGCAATGATATGGTTATTGACGTAATCAGTGCGGATATTCAAGGCTCATTTGTTTATTTGCCGGATATTGATGCTTATACCGATACAGCCGTGCTGGCTGGAAAAAAAGGAGTTTTTACCGCCAAGTCACTAAGGCTCTATCCCAATGAAGTGGACTTTGATCGAAGCTACTACACCCTAACCTGGCGAGACTGCCAAAAAACAATATCTTCTAGAGCCTCACGGCAGCGAGGAGTTGGCTTGAGCGCTTTTGCCAAAACTTCCACCGCCCTCTGCCATGATCCTGGCCAAAGGCATGTCGAGAGCGAGACAAAAGAATTTCTGAGTTGGCAGAAAAAATGCGAAAATTGAGCCAAAAGCACTAAAAAGCTCTAAAAAGCACTAAGGCTAGACCGTCTGCCCTGGCTAGGGAAGCAGCAAGCCCTAAAGGCTTAAGCAGCCGCTCTCGCGTAAACCTTGCCGCCGATTAGAATCAGGCTGGCCGTCGCGGTCAGCAGGATGGCAAAATCGGCTCCCAGCCTTGAGGGTGAGGCAGGCACTTTTCCAGCCAGCATCAGGATGCGAAGCGCATCCACCTCGTAAGTTAGTGGATTGATTTTGGCTATTGCCCTAAGCCAGCGGGGCATCATTGAAATTGGATAGATGGCATTACTGGCGAAAAAAAGCGGCATGGTCAGAATCTGGCCTATGCCCATAAAGCGCTCGCGGGTTTTGACTAGACAGGCAATAATCAGGGAGAAGGTTGAGAAAAAGGCCGCACCGAGGATGACGATGATCACGACACCCAAGAGGGCCAGCGGTGTCCAGTTTATTTTCACCCCCAGGATGAAAGCCAGAAGATAAATGATCACTGCCTGGGCCAGGCTGCGCACACCAGCAGCTAGCGCTTTTCCCAGCACCAGGGCCGGCCGTGGGGTAGGAGAGGCCAAAAATTTGTGAATGATCCCTAAATCTCTCTCCCAGATAATGGCGATGCCGTAGAAAATAGAGATAAAAAGGACGCTCTGGGCCAAAATACCAGGGGTCATGAAGTCAAGATAGCGCAAGCCTGGCGTAGGGATAACCCGGCTATGGGTGAATACCTGTCCGAATACCAAAAGCCACAATAGAGGCTGAACAGCTCGCATGATAAGCTCGGTTGGATCGTGGAGGATTTTCCTGACCTCAAAGCCAGCTATGGTGAATGTCTTGCTCAGAAACCGAATGATCGGCGTGATGAGCGGTCCGGTCCAAGAAAGCCCTGGCCAGAACTGAGGACTAGCCAAGTCGCTTGGCAGTGCGCCGTGTTCTTGAGGTTTCACGGTAGCCGCCTCCTCCTGATTCCAATGCCTGACCCGTATAGTGGGCAAAGACATCATTTAGGGTGGCTCCATCCGAGCCGATCGAGGCCTTAAGTTTAGCCGGACTGCCAAAAGCAACCATCCGGCCAAGGTGCATTACAGCCACTCGATTGCACAGGGCATCGGCCTCTTCCAGATAGTGAGTGGTCAGGAAAATTGTTGTGCCATAGGTAACCCTAAGCTTTTCAATGTGCTTCCAGACCGCAGTCCGGGCAAGAGGATCAAGCCCTACGGTCGGCTCATCCAGAAAGAGCAACCGAGGCCGGTGCAGCAAAGACTGAGCAATCTCAAGCCGTCTGATCATTCCTCCTGAGTAAGTGCGCACTAACTTATTAGCTGCATCGGATAAGCCCATGAACGAGAGAGCCTCCTCCACCCTGCTCTTTTGCTCTGAGCGGGGCAGATCATAGAGCTTGGCAAAAATTAGCAGATTCTCATAGCCGGTCAGGGAACCATCAGCAGATAGAACCTGTGGCACATAGCCGATCAGCCGCCGCACCTCAGAAGATTTGCGTATAAGGTCAAAGCCAGCTACTGTGGCTGTGCCCGATGTTGGTGAAAGCAGGGTGGTCAGCATCTTGATGGCCGTACTCTTGCCTGCCCCATTTGGGCCAAGCAGCCCAAATACCTCACCAGCCTTTACGCAAATATTAAGACCATCTACCGCTATCAGAGGGCCAAAGCGGCGAGTGAGTTTTTTTGTCTCCAGAATGATCATGGTTTTTCCCCAAGGAAATGTCCGCGCCTTGTGTGAATTATCCCTATGCTGTGTCCATCTAAACCACAGAATTACAGAAATGTCCGCTCTTTGGGTGGATTATCCCATTCGAAATATCCGCACCTTGTGCTGATTGTCCAGTTTGTATTGCCGAGGCTGGCGCCAGTTCTAGCCATTATTAGCATATGGGGTTAAGTTTATAACAGAATATCTTTTCGGTCAATTTTTGAGATTATCTTTACCACCTCTTATTGAAAAGATATCGCTCTTATATCAGACACCATAAACCCTATATCAGAACAACCATAAACCCTCGAAGGGGCTTAGCTCTTATTAGGATTACGTCTCTTCTCTCAATGGTAGCTAATAAATAAGAGCGAAAGATATTAAGGGATTAGTCCACCGCCGCCCCCGATTCCACCGCCGCCACCGATTCCACCGCCGCCGCCGATTCCACCACCGCCACCGATT
>Ga0078972_1001071_pt1 | contig 107438 bp, 98 predicted proteins | sample YelNatPaOPGAMG01_FD_67568 | JGI IMG/M metagenome (GOLD analysis project Ga0078972, IMG submission 67568) | Hot spring thermophilic microbial communities from Obsidian Pool, Yellowstone National Park, USA - OP-RAMG-01 (SPADES assembly) (version 2) | ecosystem: Environmental > Aquatic > Thermal... | reverse complement strand
TCGGGAATACTTCTCGAAACTCGGCTGGCAGGCAAATGTTATCTGGCGCATCGCGTCCTCGTTACTCCTACATCATTAGACGCCAATGACGCGGATTCGGAACTTAATCAGAGGCTCCTTAACCTTTAACCATCCTTCTTCGTGCTGGTCAAAGTGGTGATAAGCCTCAATGGATGATGAGAGGGGCTTGCGCTGTGTGAAGAATTGCTCAGGGCGCATGACGCCTGAGCGCACCAACTCTATCATGCGCGGAAGATATTTTCGATGATTACAGTTGCCCGCCTGGATGGTGAGATTTTTGTTCATTGCCTCGCCAACAGGGAAACTCTTGAGTGTCGGCGGATAGACACCGATAATGGATACAGTGCCTGCTTTCGCAACACTGGCTACGGCCCAGTCGAGCACCTGCGTGGGGGCGCCGCCAATCCACCACTTCTTTGCTGCCTTGCTAACTTCAGGCGCTATGGCGGTTGTTTGAGATTTGAATTCTGTTTCATCTCCACCGGCCTCACCTGCCGAAGTGGCGTCGACGCCAACCGCATCAATCACCCGGTCAGCACCGGAGCCGGCTGTGAGTTTGCGCAGCACTTCGACTGGGTTCTCAGTCCGGAAGTTGATCGCCTCCGCGCCGTGGGAACGGGCCAGATCAAGACGATAGTCGACCTCATCAACGACGAAGATTCTACCGGCGCCAAGATGCTGAGCACAGGCGATGACCAGCATCCCGACCGGCCCACAGCCATAAATCGCGACCGAGTCACCGGGCCGTATCTGGGCCATGTCCGCAGCCTGGTAAGAAGTCGGCAAGATGTCACTCATTAATATTGCTTGGTCGTCGCTGATTTCCTCAGGCAGCCCAACAAGGTTGGTTGCGGCAAAGGGCACGCGAGCGTACTCTGCCTGTAAACCATCCAGACCGCCGTTGCCCTCTGGTCCGCCGAAAAAGACTGTGCCGGCAAGTTTGCCTGCGGGGTTTATTTTGTCACATTGAGAGAAATAGCCAGCGCGGCAATAGTTGCAGCTTCCACAGCCGACTGTTGAGGGAATGATGACGCGATCACCTCTTCTGAAATTTCTTACTTCAGCGCCCGTCTCTTCTACGACACCTACCGCTTCGTGTCCGATGATTCTCCCGGGCTTCATCCCGCTCACTGATCCACGAATGAAGTGCAGATCGGTTCCGCAAATGGCCGACGATGTAATTCGAACGATTGCATCATTTGAGTCTTGAATCTTTGGATCCTGGACTGTCTCAAGCCGGATATCGCCTACGTCATGAAAGACTACTGCCTTCATAGGTACCTCCTGTTCCTACTGTTTGTGATGCCAGGAAATTAACTGGCGTGGTCGAATAGAGCTGTCATGACGCGCCAATGTGATCACGAATTGGACAGAGCACCTGGGCCAGCGGCGCGGCGCAATGGCACCGCCGGCCATCACTTGCGTCTCGACGGTCCCGCGCAACGGCAGTGATACTACCGCGTCAAGCACAAATCGCTGATAGGGCTATCTTCTTCCGCGGCTCCGCCGAACAGACTCATGCAAGCGCAAACTCTGGCGCAGGCCCAGAAACCCACTCCACGGATCGGCCTTGAGTCTCTTGCGCCAGCCGTCAAAGTCCATCACGCGGAAGATGGGCCGCTCTGCCGACTTGAGTTCGGACCAGCGCAGCGGCAGCGCGACGGGCGCTCCCGGTCGCGCTCGCGGAGAGAACGGCGCGATGGCGGTCGCGCCCCGTTCGTTGCGGAGATAATCCAGATAGATCTTGCCTTTGCGGGCTGCTTTGGTCATTCGCGTCAGATAGAGATCAGGATTTTTCTTCTCCATCTCAAGCACCAAGCGATGGGCAAACTCTTTGACCTCGGGCCACTCATGTTCGGGCTCGATGGGGGCCACGACATGAAGGCCCTTGCCGCCGGTGCTCTTGAGGAACGATTTCAAGCCGGCGCGCTGCAGGCGCTTGCGTACCTCCGCAGCCGCACCGGCCAGCGTCTTCCAGTCGATAGCATCGTCAGGGTCTAGGTCGATCGTCAGACGGTCCGGCTTTTCCAGAGAGTCGCGCGTCGAGCCCCAGGCATGAATCTCAAGCACGTTGGCTTGCGCGAGCACCAGCAAATCGTTTGCGCTTGTGATGGTGAGGAAGGGCTCAACCTTGCCGGTTTTGCGGCTCGCAATCTCAATGCTTTCAATCTCGCCGGGGAGCGTGTGGTTGTTGTGCTTCTGAAAGAAGCAGCTCAGATCACTGCCCGCGGGACAGCGCACAATCGACACCGCACGCCCTTGAATGTGCGGCAGCATAAAGGGCGCGACGCTGGCGTAATAGTCAGCGAGCGCCTCTTTGGTCAGGCCCGAATCCTCATCGAGCACTTTATCGCGATGGCTGAGCCGAACCTCTGACCGCACCGTGGTGCTCTTCGCGCGATGTTTCTTCGCCGCTTTTCCTTCCGGTTCTGGCATCTGTCCCCCTTCGCGCCGCACAGTCTTTGCCGGCTTATCTTCACGCAACCCCTTGAAGGCAGCCTGGCGGACGAGACCGTCGGCCGTCCAGCTTGCGAATGAAACCTGGGCCACGAGTTGCGGCTGCACCCAGATGGCTCCTCGCCGCGCATCCTTCTCCGTCTTTGCAAACGGCGCAGTCTTCCGGCGAATGGTCTCCAACTGCTCTCGCATCCGGCGATGCGTGGCGCGCGTGAAACCTGTTCCCGTGCGGCCCGCATAGATCAGCTTGCCGGCGTCGTAGTAGCCCAGCAGCAATGCGCCGACGCCATAGGTGCCGTTGGAAGGGAGCGTGTATCCGCCGATGACCAGTTCCTGTTCGAGATAGCACTTGAGCTTGCACCAGTCGCGGCTCCGGCCGGAATGGTAAAAGCCCTGCGCGAGCTTTGAGACGACTCCTTCCGCGCCGAGTTCGCAGGCCTTTTGAAATATCTCCGCGCCGTTGCCCTTTACATGCTCGCTGAGGCGCACCGCGCTGCCTGCGGCCGCATCCTGCAGCAGATGGCTGAGCATCTTTTTGCGAATGAGCAGCGGTTCGCCGCGCAGATTGTGCCCATCCAGATGCAGCAGGTCAAAGGCGAAGTATGTGAGCGCATGCCGCGAACCATCCTTCAACGCAGCCTGCAGCTTGGCAAAGCTGGTCGTTCCCTTCTCGTCAAGCACCACCAGTTCGCCATCGAGCAGCGCGGCCCGCACCGGCAATTGCAGCAGAGCATCGACCCGCGGCCGCATCCGGCGCGTCCAGTCAAGGCCGGTGCGCGTGAGAAGCTGCACTGGGGGATCGGCCTTCTTATCCACACGCGCCTGGATGCGATAGCCATCGAGCTTGATTTCGTAGACGCGATTCTCACCAGCCCCCGGCTCGCTCACCAGCGTCGCAAGTTGTGGAGGCACAAACCGCGGCAACGCCTCGCTGGGCAAGCGCTTGAGAGTAGCCGCCATTTCGCGCGGAAGACGTACGGTAGGCGAGGCTTGCTTCGGGGCATTGGCACGATGCGCAGCGGCGGAGCTTTGCGTCTGCGCGCCCTTCGCATTCCACACGGCATCCTGAGCCTCGGCGATCTGCTGCATGTCCCGGCCACTCACTACGCTGAGCGGAGCTTCGTCCACAATGGCCGGCGCATCGTCGCCGCGCTCGGTTTCGTCGTGCTCCTTGATCAGCAGCCATGAGGGCTTCGATCGCCCCGCAAACTTCCCCTTCATGCGCACCAGCGCCCAGCAGCCTTTCAGCTTCTCGCCCTGCAATCGAAACTTCAGATTGCCCTCACGCAACTGGCGGGCCGCATCGCCCAGTGGCTCCCAGGTGCCGCGATCCCACAGCATCACGGTGCCGCCGCCATACTGGCCCTGAGGAATAATGCCCTCGAATCCGCCATAGTCCAGCGGATGGTCTTCCACCTCGACGGCGAGCCGCTTGTCGCCGGGATAATAGCTCGGCCCCTTCGCAATCGCCCAGCTCTTGAGCACTCCCTGCCACTCCAGGCGGAAGTCGTAATGCAGATGACTGGCCGCATGCTTTTGCACCACAAAGCTCAACGCTCCCGCGTTCGAACGCTTCCCCGCCGCGCCCTTTGGCTCGGGCGTGACGCCAAAATCCCTCATTGACTGATATCGCGCGAGAGGCTTGTTTTTAGAACGAGTCGCGGCTCGAGCCGCAGTGTGAACCGCGTGATTAGATTTGCGCTTCGGCGGCTTGCGGCTTTGCTGTTTCATGCGGGCTCTCAGGCAGACTTGCGCCGCTTGTCACTCGACGAGCCAGAACGAACGGCTTTGAGCTTCTGTTCGCCCTTGGACTTACGGCGCGAGCGGTGCTGCGCGCCGGAGACAGGCTTTTTGCGCCCGTTCTCCTCGCCGACACTGCGGCGCAAGGCATCCATGAGATCGATGACCTTGCCGCGCGCCGTCGCCACCTCCTGCCTTGGCAAGGCGACATGCTTGAGGCGGGCATCGACCAGTTCTCTAAGAGCAGTTTCGTATTCGTCCTTGAACTTCTTCAGATCAAATGAAGACGATTTTCTCTGGATCAGCTCGCGGGCGAGTGACAACTGCTCAGGGTCCACTTTGCCGGCTTCGATCCCGGCGAAGTACCGCTCCGCGCTCCGCATCTCTTCGGCAAAGCGCAAGGTGTAGGCCATCAGCCCCGGCAGCCTCGGGTTGCCGGGCGCGCAAATGGCGACGAGGTGCTCCCGGCCCGCGAGCGCGATTTTCCCGATGCCGGCTTTGCCGGTTTCTTCGAGCGCCTTTCTGACCACGGCAAACGCCTCGGCCTGCGAGGCGTTCTCCGGCAGCACAAAATAGGGCTTTTCATAGCAGGCAGGATCAATCTCATCGACAGTTACAAATTGCTCCAGATCGATGGTCTTGCTCGAGGCCACGCGCAAGTTCTGAATATCTTCCGGCTCAACCGGAATGTATTTTCCCTTGCTGTATTCATAGCCTTTGACGATCTCGCGATTCTCAACCGCTTCGCCGCTCTCTGGCAACACCTTCTGGTGCCGCACACGCTGGCCGGTTTCGCGATCAATCTCGTGGAAGTGAATCTCGCTCTTGGATTCCGTCGCCGGAATGAGCGAGATGCCAAACGACACCAGAGAAATTCTGAGTTGACCTGACCAATAGGGGCGCGCCATTGTGACCAATCCTTGCTGCGTCAGATTCGACGCACAAATAAGACGTTGCTTCTCCGTCCTTCTCTCTTCGCTGATCACGATTCGCAGCCAGGCCGCCACAAGAGACGCCGTGCAACCGTTTGCGCCGCCCAGCCACCTTACTGCAAAGAGGCTCGCATGAAGCGTAGGCTTCCGTAGCCACGCCGAGCCCGCCCGATTCTGAACAAGGAAGGACCGCAATGATTCGCAAACTGAAATCAGGAAAATACCGCATCTACTCGCGCAAGAAAAATCCTGACACCGGAAAGCGCCGCAACCTGGGAACCTTCGACACTCGTGAAGCGGCTCAGCAGCACGAGCGGGAAATTCAATACTTCAAAAGACACTGAGATGCCTGCGGTGAAGGCCTCACTCAAGATCACCAAGCGCACGGCAGCATGCAGACGACGAGGAATATCATGGCTTCTGACCATCACAAATCGCACAGGAAAACAGAAAATCACCGCTGGGTAAAAAAAGTCACCAGCGACTCCACGCATCCGCGGGAAGGTCTGTTTACGGAGTCGCCGGAAGTGATCGCGCGCGAGCTGGCCTCGAAAAAGGTTTCGCCGAAGGGGCCGGTTTCCGGATTGCGCATGCTCACCTATTTCATCAATCGCGGCGGCAAGGGACTCAGTGCCTCGCGGCGGCGCTCGCTGGAACGAGCCAAGGAGCTGCTCTCAGAGCGCATTCATCGAGACAAAAGCAACCGCAATAAAAAAGCCGCCTAGGGCGGACAGAGGCGGCTTCTGCGACGTTCACTATTAAGAATGAGCGTTGCCCATGGCGAATAGAACATTTGCCACCCAAATGCTCCGGACCACTTCTTCTAAGCTGTTGATTCTATGGTGGGCGCAGCAGGATTCGAACCTACGACTTCCACCGTGTGAAGGTGGCACTCTACCGCTGAGTTATGCGCCCTTGAGGAGGGGAGGTGTTCGTAATCGTTAGATTACCATTCACGCGGCTCGTTGCCAACGCGCGCTCCCTGTAAAATCATCCTCAGCGGACGCATGCCTCCCGGGGACCTCCATTCAGACCGCCCCACTCCCCCGGCCCATTCCGGCCAGCAGCCCCATGCGCACGGCCCCGGCTCCCCAGATTCCGCTCCAGACGCAAACTCACCGCAACTCTCTGAAGAAGATTGTGTCCAAAAGGATATGGCGACCCTGGCAGCCAGTCCGGCATTGGAACGCCCCCGCACCGCGCGGCGGCCGGCGCAGGCCCCTGAGGCAACCGCACCCGCGCATTCTGCCGTCGCGGCCGTCGTGGATGAAGACTCCGCCATCATGCTGCAGGTGCGGGCCGGCGACGACGCGGCCTTCAACACCCTGGTGGAAAAGTATCACCGGCCCATCATCCACTTCATGTTCCGCATGGTGCACAACCAGGCCATCGCCGAGGAGCTCGCGCAGGAGGTCTTCCTCCGCGTCTACCGCTCGCGAGAAACCTACCGGGCCGAGGCGCGCTTCTCTACCTGGCTCTATCGCATCGCCACCAATCTCGGGGTCAACCACGCGCGTGACACCCGGCAAGAGCGCAACGCCCACACCGTCTACCTCGACGAGCAGGATTCAGAAACCGGCACCACCCCCGATGTGGCCGATGCCCGTCCAAACATCGAGCACGATCTCGTAGCCGGCGAACGTCTCCAGGCCATTCGCCAGCAGATCATGGCGCTGCCCGAGCGCCAGCGCAGCGCCGTGCTCATGCACAAATATCAGGGCCTCGATTACAAACAGATCGGCGAGGTGCTCAAGCTGAGCGAGTCCGCCACAAAATCACTGCTCTTCCGCGCCTATCAGACGCTGCGCGAGCGCCTGAAGAGCTTCGTAGAGGAGAATTGAGGAAACACCATGACTTGTCACAACGCAAAGTCACATTTTGAAGAACTGGTGCTCTCTGGCCAGCCGGCGTCTCCGGCCGTGCGTGAGCATCTGGCTGCCTGCGAGGGCTGCCGCCACGAGTGGCAGCAGATGCAGGCCACCCTCGCGCTGCTCGACGAGTGGCAGGCGCCCGCGGCCAATCCCTACTTCGCGGTTCGCATGCAGGCCCGCCTGCGTGAGGAGCAGCAGGCCCGCCCCGCCGGATGGCTGGAGCGCCTGCGCCTGCGCGTCCTCTACGGCAACCGCCATCTGCGCCCCCTCGCCGCCGGAGCCTTCGCCCTGGCGCTGCTGCTCGGTGGCGGAGCCTATGCCGGCATTGAGACGTTGGCCAGCCATCAGGCCGTCGTCACCCCCCAGTCGGCCACGCTGCGCGACCTGCAATCGCTCGATCAGAACGCTCAGGTCTTCCAGCAGCTCAACGCGCTCGACGGCACCACAGACGGCTCTGCCGGCAGCATGTAAATGCTGTGGCCAGCCTCACAGAGTGGCGGCCATGATAGAAGTAAAAAGACTTTGCCTGGTTCCCCGGAGACTCACTGGCATGAGAGAACCCTCAGGTCACAAGCCGCGCCGCACCCTTGTGGAATATCTCTCCACGGGCGCGCTCCTGCTTGCCCTGAGCGTTCCCGCACTGGCTCAGCATCATGGCCAGGCCGGCCACTTCGGCGGTGCGCATCCGGGCCTTGCGCACGGCATGCAGCGGCACGAGGGGCCGGGCCGCTTCGGGCAGCAGCCTGGGCGATTTGGTCCACGCCGCGGGCAGGAGCATCTGCCCGAGTGGTTCCAGCAGCACCAGCACATGAGCCTCTCACAGCAGGAGCAGGCGCTCCGCCGCGAGCCCGGCTTCAACCGTCTCAATCCCGCCCAGCAGCAGCGCATCATGCGCCGCCTGCGCAAGCTGGATAGCATTCCCCCCGCGCAGCGCCAGCGCATTCTCGCCCGCAATGAGGCCTTCGAGCGCCTCTCGCCCGAGCGCAGGCAAGAGGTTCGCGCCGCGGCCCAGGCCTTCAGCCAGATGCCCGTGCCTCAGCGCCAGCAGATGCGCCGCGCCTTCCGCGTGCTGCGCACCCTGCCGCCCGCGCAGCGTACAGAGATTCTCAACTCCGCGCGCTTCAGCGCCACCTACTCGCCGCGCGAGCGCAACATCCTCGGCAACCTGCTCTCCATTGAGCCTTACCAGCCGCCGCAGCCGGGCGCACCGCAGCCGCGCAAGCCCTGGTAGGCCAGCGCCCAGCGCTCGAAACCGCTTATTTTCTGAAGAAATTCCGCGCCAGAAACAGCACATTCGCCGGCCGCTCGGCCAGCCGCCGCATGAAGTAGGGGTACCACTCCGTCCCAAACGGCACATACACGCGCATGCCATAGCCCTCGCGCACCAGCGCCGTCTGCAGGTCGCGCCGAATGCCGTAGAGCATCTGAAACTCAAAGCTCCTCGGGTCCAGCCCCTGCTCGGCCACAAATTGCTTGGTCGCGGCAATCATCGCCTCGTCATGCGTGGCAATGCCATGAAAAATACTGCTGGTCAGCAGCATCTTCATCAGCTTCACATAGTTCTGATCGACGTCGCTCTTTTCAGGAAACGCAATCGACGCCGGCTCCTTATACGCGCCCTTGCACAGGCGAATGCGAATGCCATCCTGCGTCAGTTGCGCAATGTCCTGCGCGCTGCGAAACAGATACGCCTGAATCACAATGCCCACATGCCCGGCATGGCCCGGCCGCGCATGCAACTCGCGCACCATGTCGATAGTCGTCTGGGTAAACTCCGACCCTTCCATATCGATGCGCACAAACGTACCCGCCTGCGCTGCATGCTGCACCAGCTCGGCGGCAATCTCGTGCGCCAGCGACTCGTCCAGTTCGAGGCCCATCTGCGAGAGCTTCACGCTCACGTTTGCATTCAGTTTGCGTTCCTGAATGGCGTCGATCAGCCGATGATAAATCTCCGCCGAGCGCCGCGCCTCATCGGCCCGCGTCACGCTTTCGCCCAGGCTGTCGAGCGTCACGGCGATGCCCTGCCGGTTCAACTCTTCGGCGGCGCGCAACACCTCTTCTACCTGCATACCCGCCACAAAACGCGACGACATGCGGCGGCCGATGCTCGAACGCTCAGAGAACGTCCGCAGCGCGGCGTTCCGGGAAAGGGCAATGAAAGCGGATCTCAGAATAGGCATCGATTTGATCGTTCAGACGAACTTTTCATTGTTGCATGAAACCCGCCCGGACAGCACCACCACCCATCTCCCCGGGTGCCCCATGCAAGCCCGCCGTTGGCTTGAGTGGGGTCGTCCCCCCAAAGCATTCTTGTCATCCCGACCGAACGAAGTGAGTGGAGGGACCTGCATTCACCTCCCATACTCCGCCGGGTGCCCCATGCAAGCCTGCCGTTGGCTTGAGTGGGGTCGTCCCCCCAAAGCACTCTTGTCATCCCGACCGAACGAAGTGAGTGGAGGGACCTGCATTCACCTCCCATACTCCGCCGGGTGCCCCATGCAAACCTGCCGTTGGCTTGAGTGGGGTCATTCCTCCAAAGCATTCTTGTCATCCCGACCGAACGAAGTGAGTGGAGGGACCTGCAGTCCCCTCAACGCCCAAAAATACACCCCAGCCGTGCCGGTAATTTCCCCTCCATCCGCTATCATGAAAATAGAAGCTCAGAAAGAGACCGCTCCAACCGGTCCCTTTCTGAGCTTCTTCGCTTTTCAGCAGGTCTTCGAGGGGGTTAATTCACGTTGATTCTAAAGGACGTGCCAGTCTAACGCCCCACAAGTCCAGCCATATCAACAGCTTGCAAGACGTTAATGAGAGTTTTTTCGCCTTCGGAGTAACGTTACCCGCGCACTCCGCGTCCCAGCAGAAGCCGGGATGCCACACGTCCGTCCGTTCGGACGTGGGAAAAGAACCTTTCCCCTACGCCGTATGCTGCCCCGCGGTCACATCGTCCTGAGCCGGATCAAACCGCAGCACCCGGTTCCGTCCGCTGTTCTTCGCCCGGTAGAGGGCGGCATCGGCATGCGCGACCAGCTCGCACTCTGCTTTTCCACTGCCAGAGCCGGAGTCCACTCCGATGCTCACCGTCAGCGGATGCCCGCGCCAGCTCAGGTTCGCAATGTTCAGCCGCAGTTGCTCGGCAAAGGCCACCGCCGGCTCGGCCTCGGTGCCCGGCAGCACCACCACGAACTCCTCGCCGCCATACCGCGCCACCATATCGGTCGAGCGCGTCATGAACTGCAGCGTCTGCGCCACCAGCCGCAGCACGTCATCGCCCGCCTCATGGCCCAGCGTGTCGTTCACACGCTTGAAGTGGTCCACATCCACCATCAGCAGTGACAAGGGCGACTTCGTGCGTGCCGACATCTTCCACGCCTGCTGCAGGCCCTCATCAAACGCGCGCCGGTTCTTCACTCCGGTCAGCCCGTCAGTCGTCACCAGCTCCTGCAGGCGCGCATTCAGTTCCTTCAGCCGCGTCTGGCTCTCGCGCAGCCGCTGTTCAATCTTGGTCTGTTTTGCGCGAGCCTCGCGCAGCTCCAGCAGTTGCCGCCGCATCTGAAATTGCGTTGCCACCTGCCGCGCCAGCACCCGCAGCGCAACCTGCTTTTCTTCGGTCAACTCGCGCGGCTCTTTGTCCAGCACGCACAGCGTTCCCACGTGAAAGCCCTCTGGACTCACAATCGGCATACCGGCATAAAAGCGAATGTTCGGATCCTCAAGCACCAGCGGACTGCCGGAGAACCGTTCATCCTTGGTCGCATCCGGCACCACGAACAGCTCATTCTGCGCAATCGCATGCGCGCAAAACGAGATCGAGCGCGGCGTCTCCTGCTGATTCAGCCCAATGCGCGACTTGAACCACTGCCGGTCTTCATCCACCAGCGTAATGCTCGCCATCGGCGCGTCGCACACATACGCCGCCAGCCGTGTCAGGTCGTCGTAGGCCGCCTCTGAGGGCGTATCGAGAATCTTCAAATTCTGGAGCGATTTCAGCCGCTCCGCTTCATTGCGGGGAATCGGTATTTGCATAACCTGCAGATCGGGTAGCCCCATGGGTGAAATTTGTAATCCACACAGCAACAGTTTGTACATCCCGCAGTACGGTCTGCCGTCCGTGCCATGCCGTCTTCAGGGATGCGTACAGGATAACCCTTCCCCCTGCCGGCTCTTCTGTCTGACAGCACTTTCCCGGCTCACCGCTTGCTATCCGCATTACGCCCGCGCGGCAAGGTTCGGATTCCCATTTCACCGCACTTTTATTCTGGAAACAGCAGCGGCACGCGCTCCCGCGCCACGCCAATCTCCGCATACCGCGCACCCAGCACCTCGCCATCGGCCTCCACCAGCAGCCGCGAGCGCCCGTCTGCTCCCTCCAGCGGGCGGCAAACCATCCGCGTCACATCCTCATAGTAAGGACGAATCTTCATCGGATTGCCCGGCCCCTCCATCGGCACCTTGTTCGACAGCGCCTTCAGAACACTCATGAGAAATCCCGCTCGCCCCGTGCGCGGAATCCACGCCAGCCGAAGGTGCGGCGCGAATAGGTCTCCACCCGGCTGCCACAGGTTCAGGTGCGGCAATTGCACCGCAATGGCCTCTGAGACCGCATAACGCCGCGTCTCCCCGCTCACCGCCGTGAACTCCAGGTCAAACTCCTCGATCGGGTCCTTCAGCAGAATCCGCGCCCCGCCCGCAAAGTATGCCGACCGCCCGCCGATCCGCTTGCCCTGCCCCGTCTGCGACAGGTTCATCAGCGCCGCATGCAGGCCCATACCGGCGGCGATCAGAAAGTACCAGCTCCGTGACCGCTTGTGACCTACCGGATGCACCGTCAGCCGCCCCAGCGTTACCTCACGCGGCTTCGCCTTCAGCAGCATCGCCGCCGCCCGCTCTGGATCACGCGGCAATCCCAGGTTCTGCGCAATCACGTTTCCGGTGCCCATCGGAATCACGCCCAGCGCCACGCCCTTGCCCGCGATCCCCTGCAGCACCTGAAAGACCGTGCCATCGCCGCCGCACACAATGAACGTGTCATACCCGGCCTCCACAGCCTCGGCGGCCTGCGACCCTGCAGAGAAGGCCAACAGCGTCGGAGCCACTGTCATCTCCTGCCCGCACGCGGCAAAGCGGTCCCGCAGCAGTGCCTCCAGCCGTTTCAGCAGCGCCTGGCGCTTCGGCGTCGCCACCAGCATGGGGTTGTAGAAAACAAATGTCCGGGACATATAACTATCACCATACCGGCTACGGATCAAGATTGTGAGAATCCCCGCGTCCCGGGAACCGCAAGCGTCAACCGCCGCGGCATCGAAAACACAAAGCGCGGAAGGCCTGCCATGCCTTCCGCGCCTCGATCTTCGCCCGGCTCCCGGGCCGGCCCGTCGTGCTTACAGTGCCGCCGGCTTCTCCCAGTCAGAGAAAACTATCTCCTCCAGCGGCTTGCGGCCGCGCGGCATCTTCTCCTGCTCGCGCATGCTCTCCGGCAGCGTCTCCGGGTCACCCAGGTAGCCCACCGCCGTCACCGCGCCAATATCAAAGTTCTCAGGAATGCCAAACGCCGCCCGCGCCTTCTCGTGGTCAAAGCCTCCCATCGAGTGCGCATGCAGCCCCAGATGCGTCGCTTGGAGCATCAGCAGAGCCGTAGCCGCGCCCGTGTCATAAAGTCCGTACGGGTTGGGGGTGCCATTATGGCTGAACTGCTTCCGCCCCGCGCTCAAAATCAGCACCGGAGCATGCCCGGCCCACTGCTGGTTAAACTCCACCAGCGTGTCATAGATCTTCTGATAGGTTGCATCGCCCTTCACGCCCACCACAAAGCGCCAGGGCTGCTCGTTGTACGACGAGGCCGACCAGCGCGCCGCCTCAAACAGCTTGCGCAGGTCCTCCCGGCTCACCGGCTTCGCGGCAAACGCACGCGGGCTCCACCGGTGCAAAAACAGTTCATGTACCCCATCCACCGCCGGGGCGTGCTTGTGCTTGTCATCCCATGCCTTCAATTCCACTGAATATCTCCTCAAACCATGCTGAAATCAGACACCAAATTGGCCTGCACACATCTGGATTCATTCTGCCGCCAGGAGATGCAACTCCCGCTGGCTTTTCCTCTCCATCAAAATCACAGCTCCGGGAACCAGCCGCCCCTTCTGCGCGTAGATGCATGACAGAAGGGAGACGTCCTTCCTATGGTCAAGTTTCTTCTCTGGTGCCTGCTCTTCGTCTTCTGCTGGCCCCTGGCGATTCTGGCGCTGGTGCTCTACCCCATCGTCTGGCTCTTGCTGCTGCCCTTCCGCATCGTCGGCATCGCCGTCGGCGGAGCGCTCGAACTCATCGCCGCCATCATTTTTCTTCCCGCCCGCCTTCTGCGAGCGCTATAAACTGGGGCGGCATCTGGAAATGCCGCTTCCGGTTGCCTGGCCGCTAAATATTTAGCATCTTTCCGGCGCTCCAGATCATACATACACGTATGTATAAAAGTTGAGCCCACGTGTCCGGCTCGCTTCACTTCAATCATTTCATTAACTGCAAGCAGGAAGCCTTCATCGTGATGACCGAACGCAACCGCCGCTCCATGTCCAGAATCTCCTCTGCCGCGCTCGCGCCCATCCTTGGCGCGGCCTTGCTGCCGCTTATCGTTGCCGGATGCTCCGGCAAAAAGCAGGCCGCGGCCAATCCGCATGCCATGGGTCCGTTCCCGGTCACTGTCATGGCCGTGCAGCAGAAAAATGTTCCCATCTACGGCGACTGGCTCGGCAATCTTGCCGGCTACGTTACCGCCAATATCCAGCCGCAGGTCTCCGGCTATCTGATCCGCCAGAACTACAAGGAAGGCTCCTACGTCCACAAAGGCGAAGTGCTCTTTCAGATTGATCCCCGTCCCTTCCAGGCCTCGCTCGACCAGGCCAAGGGACAGTTGGCACAGGTGCAGGCACAGCTCCAGTTGGCCAATATCAATGTGAACCGCGACAGCCCGCTCGCCAAGGCCCATGCCATTGCGCAAAGCCAGCTCGACAACGACCTGCAGCAGCAGGCGGCTGAAAAAGCAGCGCTTGAGAGCGCCAAGGCCAACGTGGAAACCGCGCAGATCAACCTCGGCTTTACCAAGGTTCGCTCCCTGATCGACGGCATCGCCGGTCTGGCCCAGACGCAGGTCGGCGCGCTCGTCAGCCCCACCACCACGCTCACCACCGTCTCTCAGGTCAACCCCATCAAGGTGTACTTCTCCATCAGCGAGCAGGAATACCTCGCCCTCTCCAGCAGCGTGCGCGCCATGGGCAAGGCTGACCTGCTCGACAGCGGCAACGCTATCCCGCTGCAGCTCACGCTCGCCAACGGCCAGGTCTATCCGGAAAAAGGCCACATCATATTTGTTGATCGCGCCGTCAATCCGCAGACCGGCACCATCCTCATCGCCGGCTCCTTTGCCAATCCTCGCGGACTGCTTCGCCCCGGCCAGTTCGGCCATATCAAGGCCGAGACCCGCGTCGATGAGAACGCGCTGCTCGTTCCCCAGCAGGCACTCAATCAGCTCCAGGGCAACTACGTGGTCGCCGTCGTCGGCTCTGACCACAAGATCCACATGACCCCGGTCCAGCTCGGACCCGAAGTCGGCAACATGCAGGTCATCAACAAGGGCCTCCAGCCGGGCGACATGGTCGTCATTCAGGGAATCGAGAAACTGCGCGACGGCATGCCGGTCGTTCCGCATCAGGTCTCCTCCCCGGCGCCGGACACCGACGGGGCGCAGAGCACGGAAGGGAACTAACTCAATGATGTCCAAGTTCTTTATTCGCCGGCCCATCGTGGCCATGGTGATCTCCATCCTCATGGTCATCATGGGGACCATCACCCTGTTCACGCTTCCGACTTCGGAGTTTCCCAACATCGTGCCGCCTGAGATCCAGGTGCAGGGCACCTATCCGGGCGCCGACGCCAATACTCTCGCGCAGTCCGTGGCCACGCCCATCGAAGAGCAGATGAACGGCGTCGACAACATGAACTACATGTACTCCACCAGCGCCAGCAATGGAGTCATGCAGCTCACGGTGGACTTTGGCGTCAATACCGATCCCAACATCGATCAGGTGCTCTCGCAGCTCCGCGTTTCGCAGGCGCAGTCGCAGCTCCCGGCCGAGGTCAACACCGCCGGCGTCACCGTGCAGAAGTCGCTGCATGCGCCGCTGATGCTCATCTCCCTCAACTCGCCGCATGGCACTTACAACGGCATTTTTCTGGCCAACTATGCCTACATCAATCTGGCGGACCAGCTCTCGCGTGTCTACGGCATCTCGCACGTCCAGGTCTTCGGCGCGGGCCAGTACGCCATGCGCATCTGGGTGCAGCCCGACAAGCTCGCTACCCTCGGCATCACCGTGCCGCAGGTTATTCAGGCCATCCAGACGCAGAACAACGTGAACCCTGCCGGCCAGGTCGGCGGCGAACCCGTACCAAACGGACAGCAGTTCACCTTCACCGTCCGCACCCAGGGCCGTCTCGCTACACCGAAGCAGTTCGGCAACATCATTCTCCGCGCCAATCCTGATGGCTCCATCGTCCGTCTCAAGGATGTCGCCCGCATCACCCTCGGCGCGCAGAACTACAGCCTCATCGCCCGCTACAACGGCAGGCCCTCGGCCATTCTCGCTCTCTATCAGTTGCCCAACACCAACGCCGTCAAAACCTCGGCCGCCGTGCGGGCACGTCTCAAGCAGCTCTCAAAAGACTTCCCTTCTGACGTCAGCTACTCCGTCAGCCTCGACACCACCAAGGCCGTCACCGCCGGCATTCATGAGATTCTGACCACCCTGCTCGAAGCCCTCGGGCTCGTCGTTCTCGTGGTCTTCGTCTTCCTGCAGGGATGGCGAGCTTCGCTCATCCCGCTGCTGGCCGTACCGGTTTCGCTCATTGGAACTTTCATCGTCTTCCCGATGCTCGGCTTCTCCATCAACACGCTGTCCCTCTTCGGACTCGTGCTGGCCATTGGACTCGTCGTCGATGACGCCATCGTCGTCGTCGAAGCCGTCGAGCATCATATTGAAGAAGGCATGTCGCCCCGTGACGCGGCCATCCGCGCAATGGAACAGGTGGCCAACCCGGTCATCGCCATCGCCCTCATCCTCGCCGCGGTCTTCATTCCCACCGCCTTCATTCCCGGCATCACCGGCCGCCTCTACCAGCAGTTCGCGGTCACCATTGCCATCTCGGTCATCTTCTCGGCCTTCAACGCGCTCACCCTCAGCCCCGCGCTCTGCGCCCTGCTGCTGCGCCCCAAAAAGGAAGGCCGCGGCCCTCTCGCCGCATTCTTCCGCGGCTTCAACAAGGTCTTCCGCCGCACTGCCGACGGATACGTCAACACTTCCGGCATGCTCATCCGCAAGTCCGGATTCGCTCTGGTCTTTCTCGCCATCGTCGCAGCGGCTGCCGTTTTCCTCGGCGGCTCGCTGCCCAAGTCCTTCCTGCCCTCAGAGGACGAAGGCTACGCCTTCATCGCCCTCCAGCTTCCGCAGGCAGCTTCCCTGCAGCGCACCAGCGCCGCCGCGCGTGAGGTCGAGAAAACCGTCCTCCAGATTCCCGGCGTACAGGGCATCACCTCGGTCGTCGGCTTTAACCTGCTCACCGTCACGCAGAGCACTTACAACTCCTTCTTCTTCGTGACGCTCAAGCCGTGGGATCAGCGCACCGCGCCCAACGAGCGGTTCAAGGCCATCATGGGCAACCTCAACCAGAGGCTTGCCGCCATCAAGGATGGTCTGGCCTTCTCCTTCCCGCCGCCCGCCATTCAGGGTGTCGGAACCTCCGGCGGCGTCACCATGGTCCTCGAAGACCGATCTGGCAACGACAACCCGGCCTATCTGACCCAGAACCTTTACAAGTTCCTGGGAGCACTCCAGAAGCGCCCGGAAATCGCCAATATGCTGCCCTCCTACTACCCGGCCGTGCCCCAGCTCTACGTCAAGGTGGATAAGGCCAAAGCCCTGCAGCAGGGTGTAAAGCTCAGCGATGTCTACCAGACGCTACAAACCTTCATGGGCGGCTATCTGGTCAACTACTTCAACCGCTTTGGCCGGCAATGGCAGACCTACGTCGAAGCCGATGGAGCCTCCCGCACCAACATCAGCAACATCGGCCAGTACTACGTCCACAACGCTAGCGGTGGCCTCGTCCCCTTGAGCGCCATCACCACCGTCAAACGCACGACAGGCCCGGACTTCAATCTCCGCTTCAACGAGTACCCGGCCGCGCAAATCAACATCACCGGCGCGCCCGGCTACAGCTCCGGCCAGGTCATGGACGCCATCCAGACCGTCTTCAAGCAGACCATGCCACCCGGAATGGGCTTTGATTACGAAGGCATGTCTTATCAGGAGCAGCAGGCCGCGCAGGGTGTTCCGCCCGCCGCCGTCTTCGGCCTCTCCATCATGGTGGTCTTCCTCATTCTGGCCGCCCTCTACGAGAGCTGGACGCTCCCCTTCAGCGTGCTGCTCAGCACTCCGGTCGCCGTGCTCGGCGCATTCCTGGCCCTGCACCTGCGCGGCCTTGAGAATGACGTCTACGCCCAGATCGGCCTCGTCATGCTCATCGGCCTCTCCGCCAAAAACGCCATCCTCATCGTCGAGTTTGCCCGCGCCGAATACCAGCGCGGAGAAAGCATCTACGATGCGGCCCTCGGCGCGGCCCGGCTCCGTTTCCGGCCCATCATCATGACCGCCTTCGCCTTCATCCTGGGCTGCATTCCGCTCTGGGTGGCCACCGGCGCCGGCGGCGTCGCACGCGAAATCCTCGGCACTGCTGTCATCGGCGGCATGCTGGCCGCGACCTGCATCGCCATCTTCCTGGTCCCGGTCGCCTTTGCCGTCGTCGAATGGCTCTCGCACCGCTTCAGCAAGAAAGGTCCGCACCACATGACCGAGGAACACGCGCCCGAACACATTCCTACCCGGGAGGACGCATGAGCTTCCGCCACTCCACCCTGCTCGCTTCTTCGCTCGCTGTGCTGCTGCTCGCAGGCTGCACCGTCGGGCCCAAATATCAACGGCCTCAGGTTCCCGTGCCGCCGTCCTATCGCGGCGGCGCGGTGGTGAACTCCACCCCGGCAGACGCCAAGGCCACCGCCGCCTCGCTCGGCGCGGAAAAGTGGTCGACCGTCTTCCAGGACCCCGTCCTCCAGAAGCTGATCTCCGAGGCCATCACCAACAACTACGACATCCGCATCGCCGCCCAGCGCATCCTTGAGGAGCAGGATCAGCTCGGCATCACCCGCGCGCAGGAGTATCCCACTCTCAGCGGCGGAGCGTCCTACAACACCATCGGCCTGCCCGCCAGCATCTCCAAGGCGCTCGGCGGAAACAACAACAACAGCAACACCGGCCGCAAAAACATCTACGCCGGCGGCCTCTCGCTCTCCGCTGCCTGGAACCTCGACTTCTGGGGCTACTACCGCAGCCAGACCGCGGCCGCGCGTGACCAGTTGCTCGCCTCCACCTGGGCGCGCCGCATGACCATCGATACGGTGGTCGAGAATGTCGCCACGGCCTACTTCCAGTTGCGCACCCTCGACGCCGAACTGGCCATCACCCGCCAGACCGTCGCCGCGCGCAAAAACTCCCTGCAACTCACCCAGACGCTCGAACGCGGCGGCTCCGGCACCCTCGAAGACGTCCGCCAGGCGCAGGAATCCCTCTACCAGGCCACCGCTCAGATCCCCGATCTCGAGCGTCAGATCGCGCAGGAAGAGGATGCACTCAGCATCCTTCTCGGCCGCAACCCCGGCCCCGTTCTGCGCGGCAATCTCAGCTCCGTCGACTGGCCCGATCCCCATCAGGTGCCGGCCGGCCTGCCCCTGCAACTGCTCGAACGCCGCCCCGATATTGAAGAGGCAGAAGCCCAGCTCCGCGCCGACAACGCCAACGTCGATGTCGCCCGCGCGCGCTTCTTCCCGCAGCTCTCCATCACCGGCAACGGCGGCACTGACAGCAGCCAGTTCAAGCAGCTCTTCGATGGCAGCAACATCCTCTGGTACGTCACCGGAAGCCTGACCCAGAGCATCTTTGACGCCGGCTCGCTGCGCAACAATCTGCACCTCACCCAGGCGGAGAAGCAGCAGCAGGTGCTCACCTACTCGCAGACCATCCAGAAGGCATTCCAGAACGTCTCCGACTCACTCATCGCCCTGCACCGTTATCGCGAATACCGCGCGCAGGAAGAAAAGTACGTCGCCGCCGCCAAGGATGCCACCCGCCTCGCCCGCATGCGCTACAAGGGCGGAGCCACCAGCTACCTCGAAGTGCTCACCAATGACATCACCTACTACCAGGCTCAGATCAGCCTGCTGACCGCGCGCGAGCAGGAAGCCATCAGCTTCGTCCAGCTCTACAGCGCCCTGGGCGGCGGCTGGCAATAGTTTCCCCTTGTTCCTCTTCCCCATTGGGCGGACACAGTGGTCCGCCCTTTCTTTTTTGCCCGCCCAATCTCACCCGTCCGCCCGCATCTGGCCCTCCTTCTGGCCCAGAATGCGGTCCAGCGAGGCATTCAGCTCCCGCCACTCCGCAAGCAGTTGCCCGAGCATCTGCTCGCCCATCGGCGACAGGCGGTAGAAGCGCTTGTTGCGCTTGTCCTCTTCGCGCCACTGGCTCAGCAGCAATCCCTGGCTCTCCAGGCGGCGCAGCAGCGGATAGAGCGTGCTCTCATCAATGGCCAGCCCGCGCTCGGCCAGCGCCTTGCGCAGCGTGTAGCCGTAGTGCTCCTGCCTCAGTTGCGCCAGCGTGGCCAGCGTCAGGCAGCCGCGGCGCAGCTCGAGCCGCAGGTTCTCAAAGAGCGAACCTGCGCCGCTTCCGGCGAGTGAATCAGAATCCTTCATGCTGTTTCCCATACACTGTACACCGCATACTGTATGTCACACACTAACTGCCCTCAAGAGTGCTCTCTGTTTCCTGCCGGGAATTAACCCCAAAATCGCTACACTAAAAATAGGGGGAAATGCGCTTCGCCCCACCGGTCGTGGCCCGCTAACTGGCTGACTCGCATGCCAGACAGCCGAACAGAGGGGTTTAATTCGCGTTGATTCTAAAGGGGTTACAGGACTAATGTTCCCGTAACCCCTTTAGAATCTTTCACTTCTGGGACGTTAATAGATATTTTTTTTGCCGCTTACCGGTTCCTGTGGAAATCCACGCACTCCCGGCCCGAGCACAGCTCATACCCATGCGCTCCCGCCAGCACCTCCAGCGGAACCGGACGCCGCCCCGTGAAGGCCTGCGATGAGGCTTCGAGCAGCCGCTGACCGGCCAGGTTCAGCACCACGAACTGGTGATGCGCCAGAAAGCCGAATCCATAGGCGCCTGGCACGAGCGTATGGCCGCCAAAGTCAATCTTCACTTCAGTCAGCAGATAGCCCTGGTAGCTCTGCCTCACCTCGGTCGCGTACCCTGACGTATCCACCAGCGCCGCCAGCATGTATTTGCCGTCCGCGAAGTGAACGCCGCCCGAGTTGCGCGCCTGCGTCGGAGCCGTCTGGCCACGGAAGAAAACCGTGGCCGGCATAATCTTGCCCGCCTGCGTGCGATCAAGCACAGTGCTCTTTGAGCCGGACTGCGCCATCGCCGCCGTGGCTGTGAGCGCCATGCCCACCAGAACCGCCACGCACCCACGAGAAAATAACTTCATATTGCCCCCTCTCCAACGCATCGATTGTATTGCACTGCATCTCCGGGTGCCCCTCAGGCCTTGAGGCTCGAGGGCTTCATCTCGCCGGTGATGCCCTTCCCTTCCTCGATCGTATAAATGCGATCCACGGCCGGAATCTTCACATGCTCCACCGCGCCGCTCGGCCACTGAATCTCCACGTCATCAATTGCCGTCGCCTCGCCCAGGCCAAAGTGCAGGCGCGGATCATTCGACGAGAGGAAGCTGCCGCCAGCCATCTTGTCGCAGCGCTGGCGCAGGGTTCCCGTCTTCACATACACCGCGGCGCCCACCGCGTCGCGCGGGCTCTTCGGGCCGCCCACCAGGTTGAACTTCACCCAGTGGTTCGACGTCTCAAAGACATTCCGCATCAGCACGGGATGGCTGTCCATCACATTCACCACGACATCGATCTTGCCCGTGTTGAAGAGGTCGCCAAAGGCCGCTCCGCGCGAAGCCATCACATCCGCAAGGCTCGTGCCGATCACCGGCGGCACCAGGCTGAACTTCTTGCCGCCTTCGTTGTGAAACAGTAGCGGACGCTCGGCATACGTCATGCCCCAGTCATGCTCATCCACCTGGGGATACACATGGCCGTTCAGATACATCAGGTCCTTCCAGCCATTGTTGTCGTAGTCGATAAAGCCCACGCCCCAGCCCAGAAACGGAATCGTATCGCGGGCCGTGCCGAGCTGATAGCTCACATCGGTGAAGTTAGCCTGGCCATCGTTGTGGTAGACCACAAAGTAATCGTCAGAGAAGTCCGTCGTCGCAATGTCGAGCCAGCCGTCATTGTCGTAATCGGCCACCGCCATGCCCATGGTCGCTGTCTCGCGGCCATCCTGGTTCAGCGCGAAGCCCGAGGCGTAGCTGTTGTCCGTGAACGTGCCGTTGCCGTTGTTGCTGTAGTAGTAGTTCGGCGTGGAGTCATCGGCCACGATCAAATCCTGGCGTCCATTATTGCTGAAGTCTGCAAAGATGCCGCCAAAGCCGTAGTAGGCACTGGGATCGCTGACGCCCGCCTTTTTGCTGATGTCGGTAAAGGTGCCATCGCCGTTGTTCTGGAAGAGATGGTCCGTCTCGCCCTGCAAACCGCGAGGTCCGCACATGGTGGCCACGCCGCGATAGTTACAGAACGCGTAGGAGACCGCCTTCGAGCCGGACACCGGCGGATTCTTCAGGTCGTAATGAATGTAGCCCGGCACAAACAGATCGAGCCTGCCGTCACCGTTGATGTCGCCCCACGTCGCACCCGTGGACCAGTTGCCCAGCGCGACGCCCGCCTTCTCGGCCACGTCAGTGAAGGTGCCATCATGATTGTTTTTGTAAAGACGGTTCTTGCCGAAGTTGGTAACGTAAATATCCGGCCAGCCATCATTGTCAAAGTCGGCGACCACCACGCCAAAGCCCCAGCGCTCATTCAGCACTCCGGCCTTTTCGGCTACATCGGTGAATGTGCCGTCGCGATTGTTGTGAAACAGCGCCGCGCGCGGCTGCGGGGCCTTGCCATCCATCGCATCGTAGGTCGAGCCGTTGACCAGATAGATGTCGAGCCAGCCATCGTTGTCATAGTCGATCAGCCCCACGCCCGAGCCGATGGCCTCAAGGATGAACTTCTTCTCCCTGGTGCCCATTACGTGCGTGAAAGCATCGAGACCAGCCGCCTTCGTGGCGTCCTGGAAGACGATGGGGCCGCTCTTTACAAATCCGCCGGCGGTAATGGGGCGATGCTGCGCATCATAGATCGCGGCATGTGCGCCGGCCGTCGAGCTGCCGCCGCCTCCCCCCATGGGCGTTTGCTGCGCCAGGCCCGGAATCGCGGACAGGTCAAGACCGGGCGTCACCATCGACGCCAGAAAACTCAAAGTAAACACACGGCGGTTCACCACTCAACAATCTCCCGCAATAAGAATGTCCATGACTGAGAAAAACAATACGCCAGTGGGCAGGGAGCGCTCAACGCGCTCCTCCCTTGGCGACCGCTGCCGGTGGGGCGGTTTTCGCCGATGGCGTGGGCGAGTTCCATGACTGCATGGCCTCGGCCTCGGTGTGCACATGCCACGGCACCGCTTCATCGGCGATGGCCGGATGCTTCGCATAGTAGCTCTGCATACCAATATCCGCCATCGGATCGAGCTTCTGGTCGGCGAAGAGCTTCTCCTGCTTGGCCGCCTCCACATGATTTCCCAGGCGGCTGTAGACAATGCCGAGAATGTAGTGCGCTGCCAGATCGTTGGGATTGATGGACTGTACCGTCTGGTATTGCACCTCAGCCAGCTTATACTCGTGCTGCTGGTAATAGCTGAAACCCAGCTCGCGATGAATGTCAGACGAGAGCGGGAAGAGCGAGGCTGCCTTCTTGAGATCGGCAATCGCCTCGGGCAACTTGGCCTGATTGCGGAAGGTAAGTGCCTGCCAGTAGAGCGTGCGCGCGCTGTCGGGATTCATCGCCAGCGCCTTGGCCAGGTACTGTGCCGCCTCGGGATACTTTTCCCAACGGTAATACGCGATGCCAATGTTGGCCCAGGCGCGGTCATAGTCCGGCCGCAGCTTGGCCACCTGCTCAAAGGCATACACCGCTTCGCCATACTGCTGCTGGTTGAGCAGCGTGATGCCGAAGTCGTTCCAGCGCATCCAGTCCGGATTGTCACCCGGCTTGGGCGGTACCGGCTTGTTCTGGCCCAGGTAAAGCGTGCGCGTGCGCGAGGCCATCACGGTCACAGGCAGCGGCTTGTGCCCTGTGCCCAGCACCCAGTTGGCAAAGGCCTGATCAAAGTGACGGTAGTTCACCTTGGCCGTGACAGTGAAGGGGCCGGGGTCGCCCTCGGGAATCTGGAACTGGTATCGCACCAGCGTCGAGCTGCCTGACTGAATGGTGTAGCCGATGGCATTGGTGTGCTTGAGCCAGACCTCATGATGCTGCAGCAGATTTCCCTGCGCATCGAGCATCTGCGCCACAAAGCTGTGGGCGTTCGGGTCCACATAGCCATTCGGCAGAATGCCGCCGCTGTTCATCACCACGCGGCCATGCGCATCCTTGACGACAAACTGCACCCAGCTTTCCAGAATGTCGCGCTGCTCCGGCACCAGCGAGTGGCCAATGCCCTTGTTCTGAATCACGACCGCCAGTTGCACATTGTCGCCGGGCTTGAGTGTGAAGCCGGTCGAGCCGAGCGGGCCGGTCCACTGCTGATCCTTGTTGAGGCGAACGGCAAAGAGGTCCACATTCAACCGGTCATGCTGCAGGTTTTTGACCGTCTCGGCGTACTGCTTCTTGTTATGGAAGTAGACCGGCACGGCCGTGTTTCCGCCAATCCAGCGGTGCGACATGATCATGCCGTTCTTCTTGGAGTAGTCCGGCAGCGAGGTCCGCACCAGATCCATGTGGCAGTTCTGGCACACCAGATGGGGCTTGGTGTAGAAGGGCAGCGGCGACTCGTGCGAGAACGACGACTGCTGCCACTCGTCATAGAGCGTAATGGCCGGCAGCCACTTGTAATGGTTGAGCGTGCGCGGCAGATCGGCTTCATGACACGCCGCGCAATATTGCGGCGACTTGTAGAAGGGCTTCATCACGGCGGCGATGTGGCGCTGCACGTGAGCCATGATCTCGCTATAGGGCACTTCGCCGGGAATGGGCTTGCCGTTCGCGTCGAGCAGCGCCGAGGGCGTGCCCATCACATAAGAACCGATGCCGTAGGTAGGCTTCACTTCGGCAATGGAGTGGCACACCGAGCAGGTGACGCCCTCGTTGTTGTACCAGGTCGCGTGCGTGTATTTGTCCGGCGTCAGGCTGCCCGAGAGCAGCGCGATGGGATTGTGGCAGGCCTCGCAGTGCCGGGCATAGGCTACGCCCTTGGTGTGCTTGAGCAGGTCTACATTCTTGACGTAGTAGGGTTCGCGGAACGAGTTCGAGTGCAGCGAAGCGCGCCACTGATGATAGCTGGCCTGGTGGCAATGGCCGCAGTACTCCGCCGTCGGGAATGCGCCCGGCTGAATGAACTGGCCGCTCTGCGTGCTCGCATAGCTCGGCGAGAACGGCTTGTCAGAGCCGAAGGGATACTGATAAGTCTTGCTGACGGCCGCCGAATACTTGGTCTGCGGCGTCGCCGGGCGGCTGCCCGCATGCGTGGGCCGCAGAAAGAGAAACGTGCAGCCTGCGAATAGAAGGAGTGCGGTACCGGCCTTAAAAAGTGTCCTGCGAAACTGCATATTTCTTCCCTGTTTTGGTGGTCGCTTCTTGAAAAATCAATTCGGGATTACGGAGAGCAGGGTACAGGAGGCCACCTACGGCGGGCAACGCAAAAATCGCTTAAAACCCGCGAAAACACTGACGTTTTCGCACTCCACCTTGAGATGGAGAGGGTAATCAACCGAAAGGTGGAGATAGTATTCCTCCCCTGGTGGGGAGCAGTACCATGGGGAGTATGAATCGCTTTCAAGTTGTGCTTGCCGCCGCACTCGCCGCGCCGGTTTTCGCTGCTTCCGGTTTTGCGCAAACTCTGCCGCCGGTTCCCGACTCCCAGGTCATCAACATTACGCCCACTCCCGGAACCTTCACCGAGCCCGGCGTGGCCGTGAATCCTGACAATCCAAAGCAGGTGGTAGTGGTTTTGCAATATACCGCCAAGGCCGCCTACACCGAGGACGGCGGCCAGACCTGGCACCTGGACCGCACCGGCGTCGCGCCGCTCAACTATCGCATGTCCGGCGATGTGTCCGTAGCCTTTGACAACAAGGGCCACGCCATCATGGACTGCATTGCCTTCGACAAGCTCGGCAGCTTCAACTACTGGGGCCATGGAGCCACGCGCAACGGCATCTTTCAGCGCCGCTCGCTCGACGGTGGCAAGACCTGGGAGACGCAACTGCGCACCGTGAGCGCGTTCCCGACGAAGCCGGGAGTTCCCTTTGAAGACAAACCGTACATCGTGGCCGATGACAGCCCGCAGAGCCCCCATGCCGGCAATCTCTATGTGGGCTGGACGCGCTGGACGCTGACCGACTCGCGCATGCTCTTCTCGCGCTCGACCGATGACGGCGTGACGTGGAGCAAGCCCATTGAGATTTCCCAGACGCGCGGCCTGCCTCGCGATGACAACGGCGCATTGGAAGGCTTTGACGGCGTCGTGGGGCCGAAGGGCACATTGTATGGAGTCTGGTCTGCCGATGATGAGATTGTGCTGGCCGAGTCGCACGACGGCGGCAAGACCTTCACGCCCTCGCGCAACATCATTCGCACCGCGCCGACCATGTTTGCCGTCGATGGCATGGACCGCGCGAATGGATTCCCGCAAATTGCCGACGACCCGAAGAATGGCGAACTCTACGTGACGTGGAGCGACTATCGCAATGGCGAGGTGGATATCTTTCTGTCACGCTCCACCGATCATGGCGCGACCTGGAGCGCGCCCGTGAAGGTGAACAATGACCCGAAGCATGATGGGGCCGATCACTTCTTCCAGTGGCTGGCCGTCGATCCGGTGACGGGGGCGGTGAACGTGGTGTTCTATGACCGCCGCGGAAACCCACACAAGCAGATCGTGGTGCTGGCGCGCTCGACCGACCACGGCGCAACCTTCAAGAACTATGCCTGGACCAACACGCCCTTCAGCGGCAAAGACGTCTTCATGGGCGACTACCTGGGCCTCGCCGCGTATGGCGGCAAGGTGTATGGAGCATGGCCATTCCATCCCCAGGGCGCAAAAGGCACGATTTTGCAGATTGGCGAGGCCAACTTTAACAAGTAACTTTCACGCGAGCAAATAAGAAATCCCCACTCCGGCGGCTGCTCTGGCCGGAGTGGGGATTTTGTTTTGCACGAGCGAACGAGTCAGGCTCAGCGTGGTTGCATCAGCGGGTCATCAGGTAATGCACCTGCTGCTCGATTTCGGCAATGGCGACCGGCTCCAGATGATGGCTCTGGAGCGCAGCGTTCAGTTGCTTGAGCGAGCCATCCTTCACCTGGTGCCACTCGGCAGACTGCTCCTGTACCTCGTGCGTGGCACGCTTGCCGAGCGTGAGCGCCTGATCGGTCGGCGTGCGGTCGCCGCTCTCTATGGCGCTGAGCACGGCCAGCAGCTCGCCATTGGACTTGGCGAGGCCGCCGCGATCATGGCCGGGGCGCACCTTGCCTTCGACAAGCTGGTTGAGCGTAAGCTGTACGGCCTCGACCTGCGGCAGCAAGCCGGCGTTGGCGACTTCGGGCTTCTTCGCCAGGCCGTCAAGCTTCTCGCGCACAGAGTTCACCTCGGCGAGCGCCTTGCGGCTGACCAGCGTCATGGCAAAGATACGCTGCGCCGCGGTGAACTGGGCCTGCAGTTCGGCCGGGGTGGCCGGGCTGTTGGGATCCATGATGACGGTAAGCGGCTGGGTCTGGCTATGGCCATCCACGGTGAGCGTCACCGTGTAGTGGCCGGGCAGCACACGCGGACCCTTGGGTGCCCCGTCGCCCGCATCGTCATCGTCCTTCTTCGTGGCGCCCGCTGCGGCCCATTGCAGGTCCCACACGAAGCGGTGCTCGCCCGGCGTGCTGAGAATGCGCTGCGGCTTGGGGAACCAGCGCGCCGCGATGGGCTGCGGCGGTTGCGGCGGCGGAGGCGGCTCGTTGCTGCGATAGCTGCGCACCACCTGCCCGCTGGCATCGCGAATGGTCAGCGTGACCAGCGATGCCTTCGCCGGCAGATAGTAGTCGAGAATGGCGCCGTTCGGCGGATTCTTTGCGGTCGGCTCCTCGGGCGGCAGCGGCGTGCCGGGGAAGGCGTCGTTGTCGATGCGGTAGGCCGGCTCAGGCTGGAAGAGCAGTGGCTTCTGCGTGGACGTGGCCGCACTGAGCTGGCGCAGCGGCGTCATGTCGTCGAGAATCCAGAGCGAGCGGCCATGCGTGGCCACGACAAGATCGTTGTCATGCACCGTCATGTCGCGCACCGAGCTGGTGGGCAGATTCAACTGCAGCGGCTGCCAGTGATCGCCGTTGTTGAAGCTGACGTAGATGCCGTATTCGGTGCCGGCAAAGAGCAGGCCCGGCGTCTTGGGGTCTTCGCGCACGGCGCGCACAAAGTGACCGGCGGGAATGCCGGTAGTGACGAGCTTCCAGCTCTTGCCGTAATTCTCTGTGCGGTAGATGTAGGGTGCATCGTCCATCATGCGATGGCGATCGACCGCCGCCCAGGCTTCGCCCGGATGGAAGCAGGAGGCTTCGATCAGCGAAATCTTGCTCCACGGCTTCAGGCCCGGCGGCGTCACGTTCTTCCAGTGCTGGCCGCCGTCGGTGGTGAGGTAGATGAGGCCCGTGTCGCTGCCTGACCATATCTCCTGCGCGTTCACAGGCGAAGGGGCAATGGTGTAGACGACGCCGTAGCCTTCTTTGATGGCCTCTTCGGGCGTGGGCGTGACGCCGGGCTTCGGAGTCAGCTTCGGTGTAGCCGCGCCGGTGAGGTCGGGACTGATTTTGGTCCAGTGCAGGCCGCCGTCCTCGGTCTTCATGACATATTGCGTGCCGAGGTAGAGTGCTTTTTTGTCCACGGGCGAGAAGACGAGCACCGGCGTCCACGGGTCGCGATATTTATGCGCGTAGATGGGGCTCTCTTCAAAGCCCGCGCCGGGGCGCGGCGAAATGTCCTGGCTGAGCGAGGTCTTGCGGTTCCAGCGCGTGACGGTGCCGTAGGTGTCAGTCTCGTAAACGATGTTCGGATTGAGCGGATCGGGGGCCATGTAGCCCGCCTCGCTGCCGCCGGCCGGGAACCAGTCACGGGGCGTGATCTGCAGATGATTGGTGCGGCTGTAAACGCCGGCGCTGCCGCTGTCCTGCTGCGCGGCGTAGACCACGTAAGGAAACTCATTGTCGGTGATGACGTGATAGAGCTGCGCGGTGGGCTGGTTATACCAGGTGCTCCAGCTCTTGCCGTGGTCCAGGCTGATGGTGGTGCCCTGGTCGGTGCCGAGAATCATCGAGTCGGGATTCTTCGGGTCCACCCAGAGCTGGTGATAGTCATCGCCGCCCGGAGCGCCGCGAATGATCGTGATGGTCTTGCCGCCATCGGTCGAGCCATAGAGCGCGACGTTGGGAATGTAGATGTCGCTTGCATGCTCGGGATCGACCGTGATGGAGTCGAAGTACCACTGCCGGCTGGTGAGGCGTGCGTCGGAGTTGATGAGGGTCCAGGTGTTGCCGCCGTCATCGGAGCGGTAGAGGCCGCCGTCTTTCGCCGAGATGAGCGCGTAGACGCGCCGGCCATGCGCGGCCACGGCGACGCCTACGCGGCCCCACGGCTGGGCAGGCAGGCCGTGGCCGCTGATCCGGGTCCAGGTAGCGCCCGCGTCGGTGGAGCGATAGAGGCCGGTGCCCGGTCCCGGGATGGGCGGATAAGTGCTCCACGGCGGACGATGCGCATTCCATGTGCCGGCGAAGAGGACGCTCGGCTTGTCCTGGGCGATGGCGAGGTCAGAGATGCCCACGCTGGGTCCCTTGTCGAGCACGTGCTGCCAGGTGCGGCCGCCGTCCGTCGATTTGTAGACGCCGCGCTCCGCGCTGGGGCCATAGGCATCGCCGAGCACGCCCACATAGACGATGTTGGCGTTGCTGGGATCAATGACAATGCGGCTGATCTGTTTTGCGTGCGTGAGTCCGATGTGCTGCCAGCTCTTGCCCGCGTCGGTGGACTTCCAGACGCCATCGCCGGAGGCGAGGTCAGAGCGAATGTCGGATTCACCGGTGCCTACGTAAATGGTCTTCGGGTCAGAGGGCGCCACCTCAATCGCGCCGATGGAGGCCACCGGCTTGTGATTGAAGATGGGCTTCCACACGGTGCCGGCGTCGGTGGTCTTCCAGACGCCGCCATCGACCGAGCCGAAGTAGAAGGTGGTGTTGTTGCCGGGCACTCCGGTCACGGCGACGGCGCGGCCCGCGCGAAAGAGGCCAATCAAACGCCAGTGCAGGCCAGAGAACATTTGCGGAGGCACGGTTTGCGCCGGGACGAACAGGGGCGCGCAAAGCAGAAGAGCAGCGGCAGAACGCAGGCAGTTTCTAAAAAGCATCGTGGAATGATTTAATCTTGAGTCCCGGAAAATATCAAAGCCTCTCACGGGTTGAGCAGTTGGTAACGTTGTGAGCCGCTCGCCGGGCCAGCACATTTCACTCTTTGGAGCTGCCTCTGATGCGCACTCTCCCTGCTCCGCTTTCCGTCGCGGCCCTCGCACTGAGCGCGGCCGTCCTGCCGGGCCATGCCCAGGCCATCCACCCGTCCCCTTCCGCGGCCGCGGTGGTCTCATCTTCCACTTACAGCCACGACCTGCACTGGCGGCTGATTGGGCCCTTTCGCGGCGGGCGCACCCGCGCGGTGAGCGGCGTGCCCAGCGAGCCAAATGTGTTCTATGTGGGCGCAGTGGACGGCGGCGTGTGGAAGACGAACGACTATGGGCGCACGTGGCATCCGATTTTTGACCATGAGCCGACCGGATCCATTGGGGCCATCGCGGTCGCGCCCTCTGACCCGAAGATCATTTATGTGGCCAGCGGCGAAGGGCTGCACCGGCCCGATCTTTCCGTCGGCGACGGCATTTACAAATCGACCGACGGCGGCAAAACCTGGGTACACCTGGGTCTGCGGCATGCACAGCAAATCTCGCAGATGGCGGTCGATCCTGAGAATCCCAATCGCGTCTTTGTCGCAGCCGCCGGGCATCCTTACGGGCCCAATCCGCAACGGGGCATCTTCCGCTCGCTCGACGGCGGCAAGACCTGGCAGAAGGTGCTTTACCTCGACGAGAACACGGGCGGCAATGACGTGCGCATTGACCCGAAGAATCCGCAGATTGTGTATGCCACGCTGTGGGAGGCGCGCGAAGGCCCGTGGGAGAATGGCGAATTTAGCGGGCCGGAGGGCGGCATCTACAAATCGACCGATGGCGGCAGCACGTGGAAAAAACTGCATGGCGGCCTACCGGACAACATCATTCAGGCGTACGTGGCGATTTCCCCCAGCCACCCCGGCACGCTGTTTGCCTCGGTCGCAGTGCCGGGCAAAGTGCAGCTCTACCGCTCAGAGGATGGCGGCCAGACATGGACCGCACCCACCACGGACGCGCGCCCGAAGAATCGCATTGGCGGCGGCGACCTGCCCATGCCGGCCATTGATCCCGAACACCCGAACGTCTTCTACATGACCAGCATTGTGACCTGGAAGAGTGAGGATTACGGGCACACGTGGCATGCCTTTCGCGGCGCGCCGGGCGGGGACGATTACCAGAACATCTGGATCAATCCGCACAACTCGAAGGTGATTGCGCTGGTGGGCGACCAGGGCGCGCTGGTGACGGTGAATGGCGGCCAGACGTGGAGCTCCTGGTACAACCAGCCGACGGCGCAGATCTATCACGTCGCGGCGGACAACGCCTTCCCCTACCGGCTGTGCGGCGGCCAGCAGGAGAGCGGGTCGGTGTGCATTCAGACGCGCGGCAACGATGGTGAGATCAACTTCCGCAACTGGCATCCGGTCGGCGCGGAGGAGTACGGATATGTTGCGCCCGATCCGCTGGACCCCAACATTGTGTACGGCGGCAAGCTGACCAAGTGGAACCGCGCGACCGGGCAGGTGCAGGACGTGCTGCCGGTGCCGCTGCGCAACCATGGCTTTCGCGCGGTGCGAACCGAGCCGGTGATGTTTTCGCCGGTGAATCCGCACCTGCTGTACTTTGCGGCCAACACGCTGTGGGAGACCTACGACGGCGGCAACACGTGGAAGCAGATCAGCCCGGACCTTTCGCGCAAGACATGGGCGATTCCCTCGGTGGTCGGCATCTACAGCAAGCAGCCGGACGCGCAGCCGAAGGATCGCGGCGTGATCTATGCGCTGGCGCCGTCGCCGCTCAGCGTGAACCGCATCTGGGCCGGGACCGACGATGGGCTGATCTGGCTGACGACCGATGGCGGCCAGCACTGGAAGAACGTGACGCCGCCGGAGCTGAAGCCGTGGCAGAAGATTTCCATTCTCGACGCGGGACACTTTGACCCGAACACGGCCTATGCGGCGGTGAATACGCTGCGGCTCGACGATCTGCATCCGTACATCTATCGCACGCACGATGGTGGCAAGACGTGGACAAAGATTGTGAACGGCCTGCCGGACGATGAAGACGTGAACGTAGTGCGGCAGGACCCCAAGGTGAAGGGGCTGCTCTACTGCGGCACCGAGCGCACGGTGTATGTCTCGTTTGATGATGGAGACCACTGGCAGCCGCTGCGCATGAATCTGCCGGCGACGTCGATTCGCGATCTGATTCTCAAGAACGACGACCTCGCGATTGCCACACACGGGCGCGGCTTCTGGGTGATGGATGACGTTACTCCGCTGCGGCAGTGGAAGAAGGTTGCGGGCAACGCGCCGGCGCTGATGCGGCCCGAGCTGACCTATCGCGTGCACTGGGACACGAACACCGACACACCGCTCGCGCCGGATGAGCCGCATGCGGACAACCCTCCGGACGGAGCGATTCTGGACTACTGGCTGCCTGCCGATGCGCAAGGCGCGGTGACGCTGACCATTCGCGATGCGGAGGGGCATGTGGTGCGGCAATATTCGAGCGCGACGCCAGTGCCTGCACCGAATCCGAAGCTGGCGATTCCGGCCTACTGGCTGCGCCCGGCGCAGCATCTTTCCGCGCAAGCCGGGCTGCATCGCTTTGTGTGGGACCTGCACTTCACGCCGGTCGCGGGGATTCCGGCCGAGTACCCGATTGCCGCCGTGCCGCATGACACGGCCCCCGCGCCCACTTCGCCGTTTGTGCTGCCGGGCCAGTACACCGTGCAGCTCACGGTCAATGGCAAGACGTATGCGCAACCGCTGGTGATTCGCGAAGATCCGCGCGTGAAGACGCCCATGGCCGGCCTCGATGCGCAGTTTGCACTCTCCGATGCCGTCTATCGCGATCTCAAGACCGTGCAGGCGGTGATTGAAAAGGCCAGCGCCACGGCCAGCAAGCCAGATGTCGCAGAACTGCTGGGCGAGCAGGGCGGCTTTGAAGAGGGGCCGCGCCAGATGCAGCCGACGCTCTACGGCATGCGCGGCATGCTGCTGCAGATGCTCACGACGCTGCAGGGCGCGGATGTGGCTCCAACCCAGCCGCAGCACGCCGCCGTGAAGGAACTGCACGGCGATGTAGAGAAGCTGCTGGCCCGCGCAAAAGCACTCGGCCTGAGCTGATGCGAGGCAGAACCGGCCCGCGCCGCCCCGCTTGATAAGCCCGGGGCGGCGTGGGCCATGATCTGCCTGTTTTCAAGGACTTTCGAGTAGAAATAGCCCTCTTTTAACAAGGAACCGGTATCCTGTTAACAAGGAGTACTGCCCGCATGATGCCGATGCCCGTTCGCCGCACCCTCAGGCGCTGGAACCGTCTCTACCGCGAGACGCGAGTTGTCGCCCAGGCGCTGCGCGAGAAGGATCATCCTGTCTTTGCCCACGTCGTGGTGACGCGGCGCTGCAACCTGGCCTGTACCTATTGCAGCGAGTTTGACGACCACTCGCAGCCGGTGCCCACTGAAGAATTGCTGAAGCGCATCGACAAGCTGGCAGCCCTCGGGACGACGACCGTGACCATCACGGGCGGCGAGACGCTGCTGCATCCCGAGCTGGAGCTGGTGATTGCGCGCATTCGCAGCTACCGCATGATCGCCGTGATGATCACCAACGGCTATCTGCTCTCAGTGGATCGCATCAAGAGCCTCAACAAGGCCGGGCTGGACCGCATGCAGATCAGCATCGACAACATCGAGCCCGATGATGTGTCGATGAAGAGCCTGCGCATTCTTGACCTGCGGCTGCGCTGGCTGGCCGAGCATGCCGAGTTCCCTGTTCACATTCACTCGGTGGTCGGCGCGGGCACCAGCAAGCCTGCGGACGTGATTCAGATTCAGAGCCGCGCCCGGCAACTGGGCCATCTGAGCACGGCCGGCATTGTGCATGACGCGACCGGACACATCCTGCCGATCGACGAAGAAAGCCGCCGCGTGCTCAAGCAGGTGGAAGGCAGCACGAAGTCTGCGTTCTCATTTGCGCGGCACAATCCGTGGCGGGCCAAGCTGCTGGCGGGCAAGCCGAATGACTGGCACTGCCCGGCCGGTGGACGCCACCTGTACATCTGCGAGTTCGGGCTGGTGCACTACTGCATGTCGCAGCGTGGCTATCCGGCGATTCCGCTGGAAAAGTACACCCTTGAGGACTGCATTCGCGAAGCGAAGAAGCCCAAGGCCTGCGCCCCCTATTGCACCATCTTTTGCGTGCACCGCATTGCGTGGGTTGATCGCCTGCGCGAGAACCCAAGCCAGGCGCTGACCGAGCTGTTCCCACCGCAGGAGGGCAGCGACCAGCCGGCCATTCCCGCGCCCGTGCGCGCGCTGACCGCGCTGTTTGCCGCGCCCAAGCCGGGCAGCAAGCCAAGCGGAGCCACTCTGGCCTTCCGCAAGGCGGCCATGCGGCTGCTCAAGATCAGCTAAGACAATTATCAGTTCGCGGTTGCGTGAACCTTCCGCTTGCCACCCGGCCCGGCCAGGGCGGCGTGGCGGCGGAAGGTAGCGCCGGAAATCTGCAACTGGGCGCAGACGGCTTCAGGCGTGGCGCCTGAGGCGATGGCCTGCGGCACCTCAATGGCCAGACGCTCTTCGCGCAGCAGCACGCGGCGATAGTAGTCCTCAAGCTGGCGCGTGGCGGCGGCCCAGTCCCACTTTTCGGCGTCCAGGCGGGCGCGGCGGCGCACCTCGGCATGGTGGTTGGGGTCGGCCAGCAACTGCTGCACGGCCTTGACGTGGCCCATCTCGTCGGCAGGATCGTAGAGATGGCCGGTAATGCCATCCTGCACAATGTCTGCCGTGCCGCCGGCATTGGGCGTGACCACCGGGCAGCCGGCTGCCATCGACTCCAGCAGCACGAGGCCCAGCGTCTCAGTCCGCGAGGGCAGCAGGAAGACATCGCCCGAGGCGAAAGCCTCGGCCAGATCGCGGCCGCGCATGAATCCGGCAAAGTAGGTCTTTGTTCCGGCAAAGTGCTGCTGCAGCTTTTCGCGGTGCGGGCCATCGCCGACCAGCGCCAGGCGCAGGCCGGGAACCGCCTTGAGCACGTCCAGGCAGCGCTCAATCTCTTTCTCAGCCGAGAGGCGGCCCACGTAGAGCAGCAGCTTGTCTTCCGGGTGGCCTTCGGTCAGACGCTCGCGCATGGCCTGGCTGGCGCAACTGGGGTGGAAGGTCTCGGTATCCACGCCGCGCTGCCAGAGATGCATGCGCTGGATGCCGTGGGCCTCCAGCTCGGTCTGCATGGCTGAGGATGTCGCAAGGGTAAGATCGGCCCGGTTGTAGCCGGCCCGCATGCCCCACCACATCAGGGGCTCCAGCGAGCCGAGGCCGTAGTAGCCGAGATATTTGGGCAGATGCGTGTGGTAGGAGACCACCAGCGGAAGCTGATATCGCACGCTGTAGTAGAAGGCCGAAACGGCCAGCATGGCCGGGTTGATGGCGTGAATGATGTCTGGCTGAAAGGCGGCCAGCGCCTCGCCGACCGAAGGCCGCGGAATCGCGATCTTCAGGTCGGGATAAAGCGGGAAGGGGAATCCTGAAACACCGTAGACGGGCGCGCCCTCAAAATCATCGATTCCCTTGGGAGCAATGATCATGACCTCATGCCCGGCCCGCCGCAGATTGCGGATGGTGTGGCAGAGACGGGTCACGATGCCGTCGATCTTCGGCAGGAAGGTCTCCGTCAGGAGTGCGATGCGCAGCGGCCTCGCCTGGCCTGGCTCCACGGTCTGGATTACGGATTCCCCTTCGCGCAATGTTTACCTCCAGGTCACCTTGGGCAGAATCTGGCCGCGGTCCACGCGATCCTTATACCGGATTGCGAAGCTCAGAAGCGAGCTCAAAAGCGAATCGGAAAGCTTGTGCGGTTTGAGGCCCAGATCCTGCAACAGCGTGTTTTTCGCGTTGTAGTAGTGCTCTTCCTTTTCGACGCGCGGATTCTGAATATGGCTGATTTCCACATTCAGGCCGGCTTCCTTACCTGCCTTCTGCACCATCTCTGCCAGTTGCAGCACGCCGAACTGCTCAGTGAACTGATTGAAGACGCGGAACTCGCCCTTGTCTGCCGGATTGGTGCAGGCAATTTCGATGCAGCGCACCGTGTCGCGGATGTCGAGGTAGCCGCGCGTCTGGCCGCCGGTGCCGTAAACCGTCAGCGGGTGGCCAATGGCCGCCTGGATGCAGAAGCGGTTGAGCGCCGTACCGAAGACGTGGTCATAATCGAGACGGTTGACCAGCTTGTCGTCATTGGCGGTTTCGTCGGTCAGCACGCCGTAGACCACGCCCTGATTGAGGTCAGTGGCGCGCAGGCCCCAGATTTTGCACGCAAAGCGAATGTTGTGCGTGTCATGCACCTTGCTGAGGTGGTAGAACGAGCCCGGCTGCATGGGATAAGGCAAACGGTCTTCGCGGCCGTTGTGCTTGATGGTGATGTAGCCCTCTTCAATGTCAATGTTGGGCTGGCCGTACTCGCCCATGGTGCCCAGCTTGACCAGGTGAGCATCGGGGCAAATTTCATGCATGGCAAAGAGCAGGTTGAGCGTGCCGGTGACGTTATCCATCTGCGTCATGACGGCATGGTCGCGATCAATCATTGAGAACGGCGCCGAGCGCTGCTCGCCAAAGTGAACGATCGACTCCGGCTCCCAGGTCTTGAGGATGTTGCGCACCAATTGATAATCGGTGATGTCGCCCACGAAAAGGTCGATCTTGCGGCCGGTCTTTTCATTCCAGTGCTGCACGCGCTGATGAATGGATGCGATCGGGGTGAGCGTATCGACACCCAGCGTCGCATCCCAGTGCCGGCGCACCAGACTGTCCACAATGGCCACTTCATGGCCGCGCTCCGACAGATAGAGGGCGGTTGCCCAGCCACAGTATCCATCGCCTCCGATTACGAGAATCTTCATCTGTTGATTCGTCTCCGCAAGTACGTTTCAAATCAGGCGCGGAAATGCGCCCCTCCCAGCATCGCACAACGGCCCCAAAGATTGCACGAAGGGAGACGCTAAGGTTTGTTTCTTTAAGGATTTGTAATGAAAAAAAGTACATTCTGATGAACATCAGACGGCATGAAAATCGAGACATTAAAGGTCGAGATTTTGACGAATCAGCCCGGTGAATGCGTAGCAACGGCACACATCGAGGGACTTGAGCACACTTTCGATATTGCGCGGTGGATTGAGTTCAGCACCCTGCTGATGAAGAACATGTACGACTATCTCTGGATTTATGGAATACAGATCCACCAGATATTCGTCTGGCGTTTTAGCGACGATGTTCTGGGCCTGCAGCCAGTCGGCGGGAAAATGTTTCGTGTTGTAGCTCAGAATGACTTCGGCCCCGCATTTGATAGCAGCAGCGACGACATGCCGGTCTTTCGGTTCATTTCTCATGGCTGGAATAAGCTCCTTGTAGCCATCGGCCACCCAGGCATCTGCAAAATGCATACGCAGTTCTCCAACCAAATAGTCAGCGTCTTGCTCTGAACGCCCCAACCTGGCAATCAGATTCCTCCGGACTTCCTCAATAATGTCATCGGACCACCGGCAAAGGAAAAGCCGCCGTTCTGACAGCCGTAGAAGGGTGTCGCGAACAGCGGCTTGTATAAGGACATTGGCGTCAATAATGACAGGAAAATCGGAGGTTATCTAGCTTTCATCTACCGGAATAAACGTATCGTATAGCCCTGATTCCTCTGATTGCTGAGCGATGCGTTGAATCGCTTCATGGCGATTGCGCTCTCGAGCTTCTCTGTAATCGCACAAATCCTTGAAGAAGATGCGCCGATGGGTTCCGGCCCGGTGAAACTTCAACTTCCCGGCCTCAAGTTCGTTCACCAGATATTGACGGGATACTCCCAGCATATCTGCGGCCGCCTGGGTGCTGAGCTCCTCTATTACAGGCATCAAGGCGACAGCTTTGCCTCGTTGCATGTCATCGATAATCCGCCGAAGCACCTGGTAAACGGTCGGAGGCAAATCAATCCTGGTGTTGTCAGGCCCAACCAGGGCCGCTGTGCCGTCATGAATGAGCATCCGGTACAGTTTTTTGACTGCCAGAGCCTCTTCCTCATTTTGCGGGGCGATGCGAATTGCTTGCGTGCCCATAGGCTCCTCCTGTGCGAGTGCGCGAATATGCAAATCCGCATATTCGCTATAATCGCTACTGCTTAGTATCGGCAGCCGGCAGGCATTATGTCAACGAACAGCATTCCTCCTGCCCCGGAATGCCATCCCGAGGAGTCCCTTTTCAGAACACCGGAATGAACGCTTGCAGATCTAAAACCCCAGCCGTGCGATGACCGGCAGATGAGGGCTCAATGGATTGCTTTTGGGTGTATTGTTGGTGGACGCGGTAGGAATCGAACCTACAACCTGTCGATTAAGAGTCGAATGCTCTGCCAGTTGAGCTACGCGTCCACTGTTTGCGGAGATGCCCGCGGAAGGAAGAAGCGAAGAACTCGCTCCTTCATTTTTTATATCACAAGATTGCGGTGCATCCGCCTCAGAAGGAGAAGGAAAGTCCGCCCTCAATCGAGCGGCTGAGCTGCGCGAAATAGAGTTGGCTGCCATCGCTGCTGAGGAAGGGCCGATAGCCCTCGGCGAGCAGGTTGCGCACGTCCACCAGCGCCTCCATTCCATTGGGCAGCATGCGGCAGTGAATCGGCTGGCGCAGATAAAGGCTCAGGTACGCATCGGGCAGCGCGGTGGAAAAGGGCGCGACCGGCGTCAGGGTGCCGGCGGTCTGCCAGCGATAGGCCGCACGCCATGCGGTGCCGGTGCGGTCCACACGCCCAGAGGCAGAGATGGCGACCATGTTTGCGGCCTCAGGTTGCGCCTGGTCAAGCGGCGCGGAGAAGGACACCGGCTCGGCCATCTGGCTAGCCGCGGCGAGGGCCTCGCCCGTGGCGGCGTCGACGGTCAGGCGCAGATTGGCCCCCATGGGATTGCGAATCTCCGCCACGATGCCGGTGGCGCTGTAGCTCTGGCCGGCAGCGCTCAACTGCCCGGCGACCGGATCAAAGAGCAAGTTGCCGGAGTTCAGGTCGACATTGGAGGGTGAGCCGCCGCCATTCACAATGGGGTTTTCGACCTGATCGTGATAGACGCTCACGCTCATGGCACGACCGCTTCCGTCTGTGCCGTGGCTAATGGTGAACTGCTGGTGCAGGCCATGCTCGGTGACCAGTTGGCCATTGAGTTCCGTGGCCGCAGCGGAGAGATTCGTCTCTTCATCCACCATATCGGCGCTCTGCGCGTCGGGGCTGGTGGCCACAGAGTAGGAGTAGCGCGTGTGGCCGGATTGCACCGTGAGCAGCGCGAAAGGATAATTGCCCACCGTGGTGCTGGTGGAGTGGAAGCCCAGAACCTGATCGCCCACCTGGGCCTCGACACCGGGCATCAGGTTGAGCGTTTCGGCGTTTCGCAGAGCAAAAGAACTCAGCCCCTGCACCGCACCGCCCGAGATGCCTGGATGGTCTTCCACAATGCCGACCGAGCGGAAGGAGTTGCCAAAGGCGAGACGGTGCTCGTAGCCGGCGACCATTCTCACGGCTGGGCTACCGGTCTCGACTGGGTCGGCGAGGTCGGCGCGCAGCACCAGACCACGCGAGCCGTCGAGGCTGCGGGCAAGCTCAAAGTCCTGATGCACGCCGCCGTCGCCAAAGCGGCTGTCGCCTCCGCGCAGCGTAACGCGCGCCTTGAGGGTGCGGTTGCCGTTCGAGTCAGTCACAACGACCAGCGGCCCGTTCTGCAGCATGCGCAGCAGCGGCCGGTCGGCAGAGAGACGCAGCGTCCAGGTCCAGTCATCGGGTGGCTCGCCGGCTTTGCGAGGCTCGGCGGGCAGCCAGCGGAAAGCTTCGTAGAGCGTATTCAGCGTGAGATTGACGACGACGCGGGTGCTGGCAGCCAGTTCCAGATTTTCGCGAATGGTGGGCAGAAAGAGCGGATTGGTGGCGCGCAGTTCATAGTTGCCCGGGGGGATATGGTGCAGTGCATAATGGCCGTGCGTATCCGTCGCCATTTCGGCCACAATCTTCTGGTCAGGGCGCATCAACTCCACAAGCGCGCCAGACTCGGGCGCTCCCTGGCTGTTACGCACCACCCCTGAGACGTAGGCTTCAGGCGTTGCAGGATGCGTCTGCGCGCTCGCCGAAATTGCAAGCAGCAGCATCGCGGTTCCGGGAATGAACAAACGTCGAATCACTTCTTGCTTTCAATTTGCTCCCTGGCCGAGGAGTCCTGCAATCAAAGCGACGGCCGGCGGCTCTGACGGCCGCCTGGCCGGTGTGGCATTAGTCTACGACAAAGGGTGCGGATTGGGCGATTTCCTGCCCGGAGATGGCGTCGTGGACCGTGATTTTGACCTTGTACTTTCCGGGCTGCAGACTGGCCAGGGGGAGACGCTTTTCGAGCGTCAACTCGTCGGAGTTCGAGGAGATATCCGCGGACTTCTGCGAGGTGTCCAGCAGCACCTTGTTGGTCTTGGCGTCGATGATCTGATAGTTGATGGTCGCGTTGTTCCGCTTGGTCTTCTCGTTGATCCCGAGGTTATAGACCTGCATCCAGAAATTCAGGTTCTGGGTGCGGTGGAAGCTGGCCGGCATGGATGCACGGGCCATCACGCGCGGACGGATGAAAGTGCTGCCGATGGTGAAGGCTCCGGTGCCGATGTCCTTGTCGGGCACGCGCTCCATTTTGTCTGCCAGAATGAGCGATGAGGTCGCGAGGCTGTTGTCGTTATACTCGGGCACGGTGATGGCCTGAGCCCAGGTGCCGACGTGATCGGGGTTATTCACGTCCTTGATGGCGATGTCGACGCGATACCGTCCGGGACGAAGGGGCAGAGCCTTCCAGTACAAAGAGGAGTGGTTGAGCGTCTGCGGCAGCAGCTCAGAGGGCTCCTCGACTTCCACCGTGTCCTCAAAGGTGGTGACCACCTTGTCGGTGATGGTGGAGACCTGCCCGAAGATATCGACCAGGCCCTTGGAGACGCCGTTGGTCGTCTTGAAGGTGATGTCACCCTGCTTGATCTGAAGGGTGATGGGCACCAGCACGGTGCTGTCGGTGATCTTCACGAAGTCGGTCTGCACATCAAACGGGAAGAACGGCCCGCTGAGCACCTTGTGCGTGGTGATGAAGCTCTGCAGGTCTTTGAACTTGACCACGGGCGGCGCTTCAAGCTTGGCGTACTGCTCGAGGCGGTCAAATTCCTTGCTGCCATTTTCAGCAGACATGGGGCCGGGACCGAGCTGCTCCAGGCCGCCACGGAAGCGGTCTGCCTTCTTGGCCATGCCCATCTGCTCATAGAGGGTTTCGCCGGCGCCGGGCACGTGCAGCAGAGCGTCTTTGGCGGCGCGGTCGATGGTCATGACATAGTTGCCGCACATGCACTGATCGACGAACTCAATATTGATGTTTTCGCCGATGCCTGCAATGTAGCGGTAGTGCCAGTCCTCAAACGGATAGGTATCCGTCTGGCCGCCGCCCTCAGCAATGGGACGGTTATAGGTGCCGCCGCTGGGGTGGGACTCAATGCTGTCGGGCTTGCCGTATTTGATGTAGATCATGCCGCGATCCGTCATCCAGCCGGGCTCACCGTCAGAGAAGTGAGAGTTGGCGTAGGCGATGCGGCGGTAGATCTCTTCGCGGTAGGAGTTATAGGGCGAGCCGGGATCAGGATTGCGGCGAGCCCAGAAGTTCTCAATGAAGGCGTCGCGCTCTTCATCATTGGTGAGCGCCTTGAAGGCCCGGCGTTCCTTATCGGTGATGATCCAGCGCACGGTCTCGTTCAGCCACTTTTTATAGGGGCCCTTGAGTTCCTGGCGATACTCTTTTTCCTGCTTCCGGCGCACGCTGTCGGGCAACTGCCGCTTCAACGGATTCTGGTCGTCCTGAGAATTCTGGGAAGCATCCTGTGTGGACTGAGCCTGGTTCCGGTCCCGGTCTCTGTGTGAAGGCTGCGCGTACAGACAGGGAGCGAAGCTCGCGCCGGCAAGCGTGGCCAACAACAACATCGAAATACGGTACTGCGACATAATGCAACTACTCCTCAACGATTCTTCTATTGTACGAGCCGGTCTCCGGGGCTTTCAAGAAATGGTTTTGGCCGGGCAACCCGAAAGCCGATTTCCGATCATATTTTGCGCTTCATCATTGCTATCATGGGTTGACTTTAATTCCACCCTCTCCTCGTTGGTTTTCTGGAACTTTTGACCAAGAGGCTACGTAACTCAGCGTAACCGGACGGGAATCTCTGTCCGTGCCTTACGAACGCGGCAGGAAAGAGACGCATGAAGAAGGTTCTTCTGGTTGTTGTGGTTGTCCTGGTTCTGGGCGGCATTGTGGCCCTGACGATTGTTCGCGCGCACGCGGGCGGCACCAAGGTGCTGACCGGCGAAGTGGTGCGGGAAGATCTAACCTCAACGGTGAGCGCCACCGGGCAGATCAAGCCAAAAGAGTATGTGAATCTTGGCGCAACCGCGTTTGGTCCCATCACCAACCTTTATGTGAAAGAAGGCGACCATGTACATGCGGGCGAGGTGGTAGCCACCATTGACAACGTTCAGCAGGCCGCTGCGGTGGCCGGGCAAAAAGCCGCCATTGCCGCGGCGCAGCGCACCGTAGCGGCTGATCTGGCCGCGCAGGCGACCGCGCAGGCCAACATTGAGCATGCCCAGGCGCAGTTGACCCAGGCTGAGTCGGAGTACAAGCGCGCGGAAGCGCTCTACAAAGCCCAGGTCATGTCGCTCCAGGATTTTGAGACGGACAAGGCGACTTACTTCGCCGATGTGGCCTCGCTGGCCCAGGCCAAGGCCGGACTGACCCAGGATAAGGCCCAGACGGCAGCAGCCGAAGCTCAATTGAGGACGCAGCAGGCAACGCTCAAGTCCAACCAGGATCAGCTCAACAAGACGCTCGCCATTGCTCCGTTTGACGGCATTGTGACCAACCTGCCGGTGCGCAAGGGTGAAACCGTTGTAGAAGGCATTCAAAACGCCGAAGGCTCGACGCTGATGACCATTGCCAACATGAGCACGGTGACAGCCGAGGTCATGGTGGACGAGGACGACATTATCAATGTCTCGATTGGCCAGCCGGCGCAGGTGACGGTGGATGCGCTGCCGGGTGAGTCGTTTGCCGGGCACGTGACCGAGGTGGGCGACCAGGCGCTGCTGCGCTCCACGGGCGTTTCGACGAGCCAGTCCACCTCAGGCACGCAGGAAGCGAAGGATTTCAAGGTGGTCATTACGCTCGACCATCCGAACAAGGACTTGAAGCCGGGCCTCTCCTGCACGGCCAAGATCACCACGGCGACGCGGCAGAATGTGGTGGCGATTCCGATTCAGGCGCTGACCATGCGCACCCAGAGCAGCCTCAAAAAGACGGCCTCAAAGAACGCTGCCGATACCACGATGGCCAGCACAGAGCCGCAGATTCAGGGCGTGTTTGTGGTGAGCCCGGGAGCCAAGCCGAAGGTACATTACGTTGCCGTCAAGACCGGAATCACCGGCACCACGGACATCGAGGTGCTGAGCGGCCTGAAACCAGGACAGGAGATTGTGATAGGCCCCTACAGCGTGCTGCGAACCCTGAAGAACGGGGATCTCATCCAAAGAGAAAAGACGGGCCTCGCCACCACGACAACGACCGGCAGCAGCAACTAGCAGAGAGCCCGAGAGACGCTCAGCGACAGCAGGAGTACACATGGCAACTGATCTTGGCATAGCGAATCCGCAGACCACCCCGCAGGGGCCCGGCGCCGATGAAATCATCGTGGTCGATAACCTGTGGAAGACATACCAGATGGGCGTGGAGCAGCAGGTGCATGCGCTGCAGGGGGTCACGCTGCGGATTCGCCGCAATGAGTATGTGGCCATCATGGGCCCCTCGGGCTCGGGCAAGTCCACACTGATGAACCTGATCGGCTGCCTGGACACGTCGACGGAAGGCAACTACTGGCTGAATGGGCACCTGGTGAGCGAGCTGAATGACGACGAGCTGGCGCGCATCCGGAATAAGGAAATCGGGTTTGTCTTTCAGACCTTTAACCTGCTGGCACGCGCCTCGGCCCTGCACAATGTGGAGCTGCCGCTGATCTATAACGGCACCCCGGCGGCCGAACGGCTGGACCGGGCGCAAAAGGCGCTCGAAGCTGTCAACCTGGGCACGCGCATGCACCACAAGCCCAACGAACTGTCAGGCGGACAGCGCCAGCGCGTGGCCATTGCGCGCGCGCTGATCAACAATCCTTCGATCATTCTGGCCGACGAACCGACCGGCAACCTTGACTCAAAGACCGGCGTGGAGATCATGGCGCTGTTTGACGAGCTGCACCGTCAAGGCAACACGATTGTGCTGGTGACGCACGAGCCGGATATTGCGGAGTATGCGCATCGCGTGGTGCACATTCGCGACGGAAGCATCTTCTCAGACCAGCCGTCGAGCCGGATGCAGCACGCCTGACAAACCGGAATAGCAGGTACCGAATGGTGACAGCGGAAGCGCATGCTTCCGCTGTGCTGTTTGCGGCGGAAGAATCGACCGGCCCAGACCTATCATGGCGCACGAACTCCAGACAGATAAGCCAGAGCTGCGCCGGGAGAGGAATTTCAGGCCTGAGGCTGCATTTCCTCAATCTTCTGTGCAGGGCTTCCTTGCTAGAATGGACGTTCGATCTCCCCATCCTGGAAGCCTACATTGCCCGCTAAAGAATCCGCTGCTGCTACGCCGTCCGCTGTCAAGAAGTCCCGCAAGGTCACCTATGCCGATGCGGGTGTCAACATCTCAGAAGGCGATCGCGCCAAGGAGCGCATCAAGTTTCTGGCGCAGAAGACCTTCAGCCGCAACGTGTTGAGCGATATTGGCGGCTTTGGCGGCCTCTTCAAGCTGGATGGCAAGTACGAGCAGCCGGTGCTGGTGTCCTCGGCCGATGGCGTGGGCACGAAGCTGAAGCTGGCCTTTCAGCTTGGCATTCACCACACGGTGGGCGCGGATCTGGTAAACCACTGCGTCAACGACATTGCCGTGCAGGGCGCGACGCCGCTGTTCTTTCTGGACTACCTGGCCACGGGCCGGCTCGAGAACGAAGTGATCGAGAAAGTGGTGCAGGGGCTGGCCGAAGCCTGCAAGGCCAACGGCGCGGCGCTGATTGGCGGCGAGACGGCGCAGATGCCGGGCTTTTATGCCGATGGCGAGTATGACCTGGCCGGCTTCATTGTGGGCGTGGTGGAGCGCGAAAAGATCATCACGGGCAAGAACATTCAGAACGGCGATGTGCTGATCGGCTTTCCTTCGACGGGGCTGCATACGAATGGCTATTCGCTGGCGCGCAAGCTGCTCTTTGAGGTCGCCGGCTATGAGCCGGGGCAGTATGTTCCGGCGCTGAAGGACAAGGTGGGCGCGTCGCTGATGAAGATTCATCGCAGCTATCTGCCGGTGATTCGCAAGCTGACGGCGGGCGGCTACACGACCGGCATGGCGCACATCACGGGCGGTGGCATCACGGAGAACCTGCCGCGCATTCTGCCAAAGGGGCTGGCCGCGCAGATCGAGCTGGGAAGCTGGCCGGTGCTGCCGCTGTTTGAGCACCTGCGCGAGCTGGGCGAGGTGGATCAGGATGAGCTGATGCGCACGTTTAACATGGGCATCGGGCTGATCGCGGTGATTCCACCGGAGAAGTACAAGCGGCTGAAGTCGCTGTTTGACCGCGCGGGCGAGAAGTTTTACCAGATTGGCCGCATTGTGAAGGGCGAGCGGCGGGTGATCTACCAGTAGGGCACCACGCCGCCCAGGCACCACATCAGTAGCGTGGAGGCGGCGTTGGCGTGCGATACGCGGCCCTGTATCCGTTGCGGAAGTTGACGCGATAGTCGTGGATTGCCGGTGGCGGCACTGGCGGCCGGCGGAAGCGTGGATGACGGTTGACGTCGGGCGGCAATCCGGCGCGCATATCGTGGCGGCCCGCTTCAAAGCCCTGATGATACGCCTGATGCGCGATCTGTACGCCCGGTGGCGGTGGCGCAGGGTAAGGCTGAGGATGGGCACAGCCGGCCAGCAAAAGCGGTACCAGAAGCGCGGGCAAAAGGAGCATTCGTTTCATTCGATCATCCTTTGGGGAGAGAACTGTCTTCTTTTTCCATGAACCCGGATCGAATGGTGAAGTTGCCGGACTGGCCGTGAATCGAGCAGCAAATCTGACTACCATGGGGACTGTATGACGCGACTTGGCATTCTGCTCTCGGGGCGTGGATCCAACTTTTTGGCGATTGCCGACCGCATTGCGCGCGGGGAGTTGCGTGAGTGCGAGATTGCCGTGGTGATCTCAAACAAGGCCGAGGCCGGGGGCCTCGCCGCGGCGCGCGAGCGCGGACTGACGGCGCTGGCCATCGAGGCCAATGGGCGCAAGCGGGCCGAGCACGATGCCGCGATCATCGCGGCGCTCTGCGAGCATGGCGTGGATCTGGTGATTCTGGCCGGGTATATGCGGCTGCTTTCGCCGGGATTTGTGCGGGCCTTTCCGCAGCGGATTCTGAACATTCATCCTTCCCTGCTGCCAGCGTTTCCTGGGCTGGAGGCGCAGGAGCAGGCCTTTGCCTATGGCGTGAAGGTGGCCGGCTGCACGGTCCACTTTGTGGACGAGGAGCTGGACCACGGCGTGATTGTGACGCAGCGCGTGGTTCCGGTGCTGGACACCGACGATGAGGCAAGGCTGGCGCGGCGCATTCTGGCCGAGGAGCATGAGGCTTACTCCGAAGCGATTGCGAAGGTGATCAGCGGGGAGTATGAGACAGTGGGCCGGCGGTATATTCGCAAGGGCTGAGGCGTGCGCACGCCCCTCGCTGCGCGAGGATGGGGCGGTCCATGGCTGCGGAACGCGTACAACCCCACTCAAGCCAAAACCGGGCTTGAATGGGGCACCCGGGTGGCATGGTGGGAGAAACCTGAGGCGGCATCCGCACGGGAAGCATCGCCGGGGTTCTTCGCTGCGCTCAGAAAGACACATCGTGGTGGGGGCGGAGTTCGGGATGGGGATACAGGTCCCTCCGCTCACTTCGTTCGACCGGGATGACATGGTCAGGGATTGTCGCCCCTGCGAGGGGTCAGGCCCGGCCGCGGTCGCGGAGTATCTCTTCCATGTCGCACATCTTGTCCATGACCAGGCTGAGGCGGTGCGAGAGGGACTGAATCTCGCTCTCGGCGCGGCGGTTGACGTCAAAGTCGAGTTCGCTGCGGAGGCGGTCCTTAATGTCCTGCCGGTTCTGGCTCATCATGATGACCGGCGCCTGAATGGCGGCGAGCATGGACAGGAACAGGTTGAGCAGGATGAATGGGTAGGGATCCCAGGCGCGGCCCTTGAGCGCGATGTTCACCGAGGTGTAGACCACCAGAACCACAGCGAAACTGATGATGAAAGCCCAGGAACCACCGAAGCGGGCCACGCCGTCGGCGATGCGTTCGCCGAAAGTAGTGCGCTCGTCGATCAACTCGTTGGGGTTGCGGGAGGCGCGGCTCTGTACCAGCTTTTGCACGGTGTGGAACTGGCGGGCCTGTGCACTGAGCATATCCATGGCGGCGGAGGGGCGGCGGGTGACGAGTTCGAGCAGATCTTCGCGGTCGATCTCGACGCAGACCACCTCGTCGTCGAGCGCCATGGCGGTGGTGTAGCGCGGCGACTGCTCCAGCATGGACGCAAGGCCGAAGAACTCGCCGTGCGCGGGCTCGTCGACGACGACCTCCTGCTGGTCGTCATCGATGGCGGTGAGGCGGACGCGGCCCTCCATGACGATGTAGGCGTGGTCGGCCGGATCAGTAGCCTTGAAGATGCGCTGGCGGGGCGCAAAACGGCGCAGATCGACATGCGAGGCTAGGACACGGAAGTTCGTCGTCGTCGAGCAGATCAAAGAGGGGAACGTGGCGCAGTTCTTCAAAGTCACAGGGCATGCAGAGGGGGTCTCCTTTCGTTGAACGGCTTTGGCTGGAGGTAGAAGTGTGTCTCTGAAAGATTACAGATGCAGGGCAGAGGCGGGGCGGCTGGCCTGCCGGTTACAATAATGGGTTATGGCCAGTGCTGCTGAGCTGATTCAGATTGACCTTGCCCCCAGGCGTCCGGTGCAGAAGCCGGAGTGGCTGAAGGCGCGCGCGCCGATGGGCGACAACTATCACGACCTGAAGAAGCTGGCGCGAAGCCTGAATCTGCATACGGTCTGCGAGTCGGCGCATTGCCCGAATATCGGAGAGTGCTGGAACCATCGCACGGCCACCTTCATGATGCTGGGCAACCTGTGTACGCGGCGATGCGGATTTTGCGCCGTGCCCAAGGGCAAGCCCGAGCCGATTGACTTTGACGAGCCGCGCCGCGTGGCCGAGGCCGTGGCCCTACTGGACCTGAAGTTTGCCGTGATCACCAGCGTGAATCGCGACGATGACATTGTGGGCGGCGCGCGCGCCTTTGCCATGGTGATTGAGGAGATTCGCAAGCAGGCTCCCGGATGCCAGGTGGAAGTGCTGGTGCCGGATTTTCAGGGTAGCGAAGAAGCGATCAGGATTGTGGTGGATGCGCATCCGGAGATTCTGAACCACAACACGGAATCGGTTCCGCGGCTGTATCGCGCGGTGCGCTCGGGCGCGCGCTATGAGCGCACGCTGCGGCTGCTGGAGTATGCGAAGGAACTGGACTCGACCGTGGTGACCAAGTCGGGCGTGATGGTTGGGCTGGGCGAGGAGATGCATGAGCTGCTCGATGTGTATCGCGACCTGGCGCGGGTGGGCACGGATGTGCTGACGATCGGGCAGTATCTGCGGCCGTCAAAGGATCATCTGCCGATGGCGCGGTATTACACGCCGGAAGAGTTTGCCCTGATGAAGGAAGAGGCACTGCGGATGGGCTTTCGGCATGTGGAGAGCGGTCCGCTGGTGCGGTCGTCGTATCATGCGCATGAGCAGGCGGATTCGGCGACGGTTCGGCTGGTCTGATTCCCTGCCCTGTTGTTGACCCTGCTGTTCTCAGGAGTAAGCCCGCTTGAGCACACCGATGGCCCTATCGAAACAGAGCGGGCCTGCACGCGTTGGATTCTTTGGGGGAACCCGCGTCGGATTCTTTGGGGGAACTTTTGATCCACCGCATCGCGGGCATATAGCGCTGGCACGGCTGGCGATGCAGACGCTCGGGCTGGATAAGGTGCTGGTGGCTCCGGTAGCGGCGCAACCGCTGAAGCGGGACCGGCAGGCCACGCCTTATAGCGACCGGCTGGCGATGACGCGGCTGGCGCTGGGCGGCGAGCCGGGGATGGAGCTGAGCGATGCGGACGCTCCCCGGGCGGATGGCAAGCCGAACTACATGCTGGAGACGCTGCGGGAGCTGAGGACGGAGCTGCCGCCGGGCGCGCAGGTGTTTGTGATTTGCGGGGCGGATGCATTTTTGACGATTCGGCAGTGGTATTGCGCCGAGGAACTGCTGATGGAGTATCCGTTTGTGATTGGGGCGCGGCCGGGCTTTGATTTGAGCCGGATTGCGCAGGCGCTGCCGGAAGAAATTTCAGTAGCGGCGGAGGAGAACCGCGAGGCCGCGCTGCTAACGCTGGGGCTGCGGGATGAGCAGGAGAGGCAGTCCAGGCTGTATCTGCTGCCGGATTTGAGCGAGGATATTTCGGCGACCGAGCTGCGCGAGGCGCTGCGACGGCCGGGAGCCGCGCCGGAGTTTCTGGATGGGGCGGTGCTCGGGTATATCCGGGCGCATGGGTTGTACCGGGATTGAGGGGCGATGGTCCCTGTTTCTTTAGGGTGCTTTTATGTACGGGCTGAAGCCCGTACCCTTCAGTAAGGATGGTTGGACTGCCTTGCTGCGCAAAGATGACGCACCCCTGGCCGGTCTGGTTCAGGAAAGGAAAACACCCACTCAAGCCAAAACCGGGCTTGAATGGGGCACCAGCAAACTGACAGAAACGCAGGGCCGAGATTGAGCAAGACAGTGCGCGAAGAGAAGCGCTACGATAACCGACAAGGAGAACCAAAGCCAAGCATGCCCACCCAAGAGACGCGCCAGATGGTGCTTACCGCAGCCGCAATTTGTGAAGAGAAGAAAGGCGAAGATACGCGGGTGCTGGAGCTCGATCCGGCAGATTCAGGCTTCACGGATTTCTTCGTTATCACCAGCACAACCAATGACCGCCAGAGCGTCGCGATTGCCGACGAGATTGAGCTGCGGCTGAAGCGCGAGTTTGGCCAGTATGCCAACTCGGTGGAAGGACGCAGGCAAGGCGAGTGGATTCTGCTGGACTATGTGGACTTTGTGGTGCACATCTTTCTGGCTGAGAAGCGCGCTTTCTATGACATTGAGCGGCTGCGCAAGTCCGCGACGCCGGTGGATCTGGAGGAGCTGAAGCGCGCGCTGACGAAGAAGACGCTGGCAGCGCGAAAGAAAGCTCCGGCGAAGAAGACGGCAACTGTAGCGAAGAAGGCGGCAGCGCCTGCGGTGAAAAAGACTTCCGCGAAGAAGGCGGCGGTGAAGGCCCCTGCGAAGAAGGCCGTAGCGAAGAAAGCTGCCGTCAAGAAAGCGGTGGCGAAGAAGACGGCGGCCAAGGCCACGGTGAAGAAAACGCCTGTAAAGAAAGCCGCGATCAAGAAAGCGGCGGCGAAGAAGGCCACGAAAAAAGCAGCGAAGCGGTAAAGGCAGCCGGCCGGTGGTTGTGATGATGCGCCGCCTATTGTGCGTTGCCGTGCTGCTGCTGCCCTGCGCGGCAGGTGCGGGGCAGCGGGCGGCGAATGCGGCGAGAGCGGGATCGGGGAGAGCGGATGCGCTGCCACGCGACCCGAAAGCGCTGCTGGCGCTGGGCGCGCGGTCAGACGGGCTGGCGCTCTCAGGGCTGCGGAACTGGACGATCACCATCGACTACCAGCTTTACGATGCGCAGGGATTGCGCACGCAGGCTGGTGTTTTTCAGGAATGGTGGGCCGGGCCAGATGACTACCGGATGCGCTTTTCGCGGCCGGGCTATCATCTGGACGCGTGGGTGACGCCGAAGGGCAGCTACTCGATTGGCGACCCGAATCTGCCGATGGCCGAGCGGCTGGTGTACCGGTGGATGATGGAGCCGATTCCGCCGGAGATGGACACGGACGGCTATGAGTTGTGGCGGAGGGTGATGCTGCTGCCGAACTCGTTGCAGTTTCCGTGCGTGGTGATGAATCTGGCGCATGCGGCGCCGGAGGACCCGGACCCGATCAATCCTCAATATTGCTTTGACTCAAGCCAGCCCGTGCTGCGCATGGCGGATACCGAAGATGGCGAGCGGATTGTGTATCGCGCACTGGCGGCGCTGCGTTCGCAGTATTTGCCGGGCGAGTTTGTGGCGCGCGTGGGGCGGATGCCGTTTTTGAGCGCGCGGCTGGTGGGAGGACGCATTTATGCGAAGCTGCCGGAGGGAGTGCTGACTCCCCCAGAGCAGGCCGTGCCGGGGCCGAGGCCGGAGACGGCGGTGCTGTATATGAGCACGGGGCATGCGCTGGATGCGCATGCGATCTCAAGGCCGATGCTCTCACAGGCGGCGATCAACAGCCGCATGGAGAACGGGATGGAGAGCCTGGCCTATGCGGTGACGATTGGCACCGATGGCAAGATGAGCGACGTGCGCGTGATTGGGGACAACGCTCCTGAGATTGTGGATATGGTGACGAAGGAGCTGAAGCAGTGGCGCTTCCGGCCGTTTGTCGCAGGGGGCGTGGCGGTGCCGGTGCGGGCGCGCATCTGGCTGAACTTTGAGAAACAACTGGGCGAGTGACGCGGAGTTGCTCTGGTAGGATGAGGGCACTCTCATGAAGATGATCGGGAAGTTGCTCTTTTGCTCATTGCTGGCAGCGGTTGCAGGCGGCGCATTGCCGTGTGAAGCGCAGACACCGGCTGCAGCGAATTCTGCCCCCATGCCGACTGATCCGGCTGTGCTGATGCAGTTGGCGGCGCAGACGAATGGGCTGGCAGGCGCGGGGCTGAAGCCCTGGCATATCAAGGTTGCGTACCAGATCTACGACAGCAAGGACAAGCCCGCAGAGAAGGGTACGCTTGAGGAGTGGTGGGTTAACCCTCACAACTACAAGGTGATTTTTGGAACGGCCACCTCGCAAACAATCCTCTATGTCTCGGCGCAAGGTCTTTATCTGGGAGGAGACAAGCAACTTGACATGAATGCGTTGCTGTTGCTGCGCTGGATGGTCGATCCAATTCCTAACCAGGGAAAGTTTGCTGGTGCAAATCTGCAGCGCTCATTGAAAGAGGTGGGGAAATCCAAGTTCGATTGCGTGACTGTGACGCCAGGCAAAGCTTTGGCAATGAAAGACCCGCGCATCTCCATCTATTGTTTTGAGCCCGGCAAGCCTGAACTGCGGCTCGCGCAAGAAGGATTTGGCCCGAAGGTGATCTATAACACCATGGCCACGCTTGGGGGACAGCATGTTGGGTATGACATGGACTTTATTAAAGATCATCACATCGAAGAAACAGCCCATTTGCTCTCTGGCGCACTGCTGCCACACCTGAACCCGGACATTACCGCGATGCCGCCAGAAGCGACCGGCCATCTTATCCCCATTCAAGGCGATTACAATGCCGATCCAGTCGTACATGCCGGCAGGAGAATCGGAGGGGAAAACCCTGTTTATCCGCCGATCGCAAAAAGCAATCTAGTGCAAGGTGTCGTTACGCTATCAGCACTCATCAGCACTCAAGGCACCATCAAGGAGCTGAAGGTTGTTTCCTCAAGTTCCCCCTTGCTCACCAATGCGGCTGTGAAAGCCGTGCGTACCTGGAAATATGAGCCTTACACGCTATCAGGAATTCCGGTTCCTGTTATGACGCGCATCAACGTGGTCTTTCATCTCGGCAGGCTGTAGAAGAGGCCACCAGGAAGCTTTGTGAACATCGATCTCTTTAATATCAGTACCGAAGCGCGGCATGCGGCCAGTGAGCGGCTGGATGAGCTGGCGACGCCGGAGATGGTGGAGCTGCTGCATGCGGGCGACGGCGAGGCGCTGGCGGCGGTAGGTCGTATTCTGCCGCAAATTGCAACTGCGATCGATACAATTGCGGCGCGGCTGCGCGAGGGTGGGCGGCTTTTTTATATAGGCGCGGGAACTTCGGGGCGGCTGGGAGTGCTGGATGCGTCGGAGTGTCCGCCCACGTACAACACGCCGCCGGAGATGGTGCAGGGATTGATTGCGGGCGGCGATGGTGCGCTGCGCACCTCAGTGGAAGGCGCGGAGGATAGCGCCGAGCTGGGCCGCGATGATTTGAAGGCGCGCGGATTCACGGCGCGGGATACGCTGGTGGGCATTGCCGCGAGCGGACGCACACCCTATGTGCTGGGCGCGATGGAGTATGCGCGCGGGCTGGGCGCGTTCACGGTGGGGCTGAGCTGCGTGGCAGATTCGGCAGTGGCACGGGCGGCCGACCTGGCGCTGACGGCGGTGACCGGGGCGGAGCTGGTGACGGGCTCCACGCGCATGAAGGCTGGAACAGCGACCAAGCTGGTGCTGAATATGATTTCCACCGGCGTGATGGTGCGACTGGGGTATGTCTACGGCAACCTGATGGTGAATGTGCAGCCGACCAACACCAAGCTGCGCGATCGCGCGGTGCGCATCATCGCTTCGCTGACGGGGCTGGATGCGACGGGGGCCGAGGCTCTGCTGGAAGAGGCAGGATCAGTGCGCGTGGCCGTGCTGATGCATCGGCTGGGCGTGGAGCGCGCAGAGGCTCAAGCGCGGCTGGATGCGGCGCGGGGGAGTTTGCGCGGGGCGCTGCGAGGGTAGCTGGGGGGGCTGCCTCAGGGGCTGAAGCCCCTTTTTCTTTTTGAGGGGTTAATGTACGGGCTGAAGCCCGTACCCTTCAGGCGTGGGGTGTTGTAGGGCGGTGGAGGGATGCAGGTCCCTCCGCTCACTTCGTTCGGTCGGGATGACAAGGGGCGGTGAGGATGGTGGGAGAAACTCCGGGCGGTGTTTGGCGACTGGGACATCGCCGGGATTCTTCGGCCGATGGCCTCAGAATGACGCATCGTGGGTGAGGGGGAGCTCGGGATGCGGATGCAGGTCCCTCCACTCACTTCGTTCGGTCGGGATGACAAGGGGCGGTGAGGATGGTGGGAGAAACTCCGGGCGGTGTTTGGCGACTGGGACATCGCCGGGATTCTTCGGCCGATGGCCTCAGAATGACGCATCGTGGGTGAGGGGGAGCTCGGGATGGGAATGCAGGTCCCTCCACTCACTTCGTTCGGTCGGGATGACAAGGGTTAGGGTGTCGATTCGGGTCGGGATGAAAAAGGTTAGAGGAGTCGATGGGATCCCAGGTCCGGACGGACCTGGGGCACCCGGCACCTGAAGGAACTACCCCACACAAGCCAACACCGGGCTTGAATCCACCCCATCGACGAAGACCTGTCGATGGGGGCCCGGAAATGGGGTACCCGCCTGTAGCCTTCCGGCCGTGGGGTGTGTATCAGTCTCCTGACGAGGTGACGGCGGCTTTTTCGCGCTCGATGGCGGCGAACATGGATTCGTTGTCGCTGAATTTGTAATCGCCAAGGTTTCGTTTTGCCGCTTCCTGCTGTTCGGCGGCGGCGAGCAGGGTGAGATCGTCTTTTGTGACGGGATGGAGGCCGCGCGACTCGAGCAGGGACTGGATGGTTTCGGGGCTGGATTCTGGGTTGGGAGCGTCTGATTCGGGCAGCGTCTCAAGGTAGTCGAGCGCGGCCTGGGCACCGACTTCGCCGTCGTGGCGCGCGATGCCGACGAGTCCGGTGGAGGCGCGGCGAGCCCAGCCGGCGACGAAGCGGCCGGCGAGCGGCTGTGAGAGCACGGGGTCCCATACCTGAAAGACAGGCTCATCGGGATGGTCGGGGTTGAGCTGCACGGCGTATCCGTTGGGGCCGATGGGCAGGCCGAGCTGCTCGTCATGCTTGTCGCCGATGGCGAAGATGAGCGTATCCACATCGAGAAGAGACTTTTGCCCGTTGGGGACGGGTTTGGTGCCACCGTCGGGGCGCAGAACGAGATTGTTGTCGCCAACCTCGAGCTGTGCGATGCGGCCATCGGGGCCGGGCAGAACCGCGGTGGGCGAAGAGAGAAAGCGGAAAGAGAGGCGCGGCGGGATGGAGGTGAAGTCCTCGGCGTTGAGCGCGGGAAAGTGCTCGGCAAAGATGGCGGCGGCGGAGACTTCTTCGCCAGCGGCGGCGCAGCGGCTCTCGACGCGGGCGAGCTCGGCGAGGAGCGCGGCGCGATCCACGTGATGGATGACGTGATCGATCTCTTTTTTGTCGAACTTGATCTCATGCGGGCCGCGGCGCGCGAGGATGATGACCTCTTCGGCGAGGCGTGAGGGGCTGTCGAGCAGGAGCCAGCGGGCGATGTCGATGGCCACGTTGCCGATGCCGATGACGGCGATGCGGCGGCCGGTGGAGAAGTCGGCGGAGGCGTAGGGCGGGAGCTGGTTGTAGTGGTAGACGAAGTCCTTGGCGGCGTAGACGCCTTTGGCCTCTTCGCCGGGCAGGCCGAGGCGGTGCGCGCCCTGCGCTCCGCAGGTGTAGAGGATGGCCGAGGGGTGCATGGCGTCAAGATCGGCGAGAGTGAGGTCGCATCCGTTGCCGATTTTTATGTTGCCGAAGTAGGAGACGTTGGGCAGCGCCAGGGCCTGGGTGAATTGCTTGCGGAGGCCGAACTTCATTTTGTCCTTGAGCGGATAGATGCCGTATTCGGCGAGGCCGCCGGGCTTGATGTCGCGGTTGAAGAGCACGGCGCGATGGCCGGCAAGCGCGATTTTGCGCGCGGCAAAGATGCCGGCGGGGCCGGCTCCAACGACAAAGACAGTTTTCATGCGGAGACTCCTCGAGAGCGGATGAAGGCGAGGGGGTGATGGGCGCGATGAATTCGCATGCACCCCAAATATACCTGCCGGAGGGGTGAGGCGGTGATGGGGGACACATGGGAGGGGATGCAGGTCCCTCCGCTCACTTCGTTCGGTCGGGATGACAAGGGTTAGAGGGGTCGATGGGATCCCAGGTCCGAACGGACCTGGGGCACCCGGTTCGTGCCCTGATACGTGGTGATGGTGGGCATGGTGGGAGAAACTTTGGGCGGCGTTTGGGGACGTAGTATCGCCGGGATTCTTCGCTTTGCTCAGAATGACGCATCGGTTGAGCGATGTATTTTGCTGATTTGGGCGAAGGAGTGCAGGGCCCTCGACTCTGCTGCTAGTGGTATTCGCCGGCGTCGCCGTAGGCCAGGTTGTCGAAGCGGGTGCACTTGGACAGGTAGGCCAACTGGACAGAGCCGGTGGGGCCGTTGCGCTGCTTGGCGATGATGATTTCGGCCTTGCCCTCGGTTTCGGGGTCAGGCTGGCCGTTTTCGTCGCGGTTGTAGTAGGCCTCCCGGTGGATGAAGGCGACGACGTCGGCGTCCTGCTCGATGGAGCCGGATTCGCGCAGGTCAGAGAGCATGGGCTTTTTGTCGCCGCCGCGCTGCTCAGAGGCACGCGAGAGCTGGGAGAGCGCGATGACGGGGACTTTGAGCTCTTTGGCGAGCGCCTTGAGGCCGCGGGAGATGGCCGAGACCTCTTGCGTGCGGTTTTCGTAGCGCTTGGCTCCGCTGCCACCGGGAGGTGTGCCGGTCATGAGCTGCAGGTAGTCGATGACGATGAGGTCAAGCGTGCCCTGCTGCTGGCGCAGGCGGCGGGCCTTGGCGCGCATTTCAGAGAGCGAGATGCCGGGCGTGTCATCGATGAACATGCGCGACTCGGCGAGGCGCTCAAGGGCCATGGTGAGCTTTTCCTGATCTTCGCGAAGCAGGAAGCCCTTCTGAATCTTTTGCGAATCGACCATGGCCTCGGAGGCGAGCATGCGTCGCAGGAGCGACTCCTTGGACATTTCAAGCGAGAAGACGGCGACGACCTTGCCGCCTTTGACGGCGGCGTTTTGCGCAATGTTGATGGCCCAGGCGGTTTTACCCATGGAGGGGCGGGCGGCGATGATGATGAGCTCGGAGTCCTGCAGGCCGGAGGTCATCTTGTCGAATTCCTCAAAGTGGGTGGCGAGGCCGGTGACTTCGCGGCCCTCTTTGTAGAGGTTGTCGATGGTGCCGAAGGAGTCGCGGACGATTTCAGGAATGCTGGCGAAGCCCTGCGAGATGCTGCGCTCGGTGACCTGCAGCAGCGCGCCCTCGGCGGCGTTGAGCACATCGAGCGCGTCCTCGGACTGGTCAGCAGCGCGGGTGATGGCGTTGGAGCTGATGGTGATGATCTGCCGCAGGAGCGACTTGTCTTTGACGATGCGGACGTACTCGTCAATGGCGAGCGAGCGCGGCAGGCCCTCGGTGAGCGAGGCGATGTAGGCGACGCCGCCGATGGTTTCAATCTCTTTGCGGCGGGCCAGCTCTTCGGCCAGGGTGACGATGTCGACGGGGCGGCCGCTGTCAATGAGCTCGGCCATGCGCGCGAAGATGCGCTGGTGGGCGCTCTGGGCGAAGTCATCGGCGCTGATCTTCTCGGCCGCCTCGTTGTAGGCGTTGTTGTCGAGCAGGACCGCGCCGAGGATGGTGCGCTCGGCGTCGAGCGAGGCGGGCAGGCCGCCGACGAAATCAACTTCAGGAGATACGGACATGGGGCTGGCTCTAGTTTAGGCCGCGAGGGCGGGGATGGTACGGGGAAATCAGGCGGATGCGGGGTGTGGGAATGTGGACAAGCGGGGCGGGTTGACGACCCCACTCAAGCCAGCGGCAGGCTTGAATGGGGCACCGGGCTCACTTCGTTCCGGCCGGGATGACAAGGGTCGGGGTTGGTGGGAGAAACTCCAAGCGGTGTTTGGCGACTTTAGTATCGCCGGGATTCTTCGGCCTTCGGCCTCAGAATGACGCGGAGTGGATGGGGGTGGAGTTCGGGATGGGGATGCGGGTCCCTCCGCTCACTTCGTTCGGTCGGGATGACAAAGGGGGAGGGTGTCGATTTGGCCGGGATGACAAAGGGTTGGGGAAGGCGGTGGGATCCCAGGTCCGAACGGACGGACCTGGGCCGGCACCTGAAGGAACTACCCCACACAAGCCAACACCGGGCTTGTATGGGCCACCCGGGACCTTGGGGCGCCCGGGTTTGTCTGGATTTACAAGGTGGCGGTGGCGGGGAGGATGTCTTCGACATCGACCCAGGCAGTGGGATAGTTGCCGGTGTAGCAAGCCACGCAGTAGTGATTGCCTTCGCCGCCGTCGCAGGCGTGCTGCAGGCCATCGAGCGAGAGATAGGCCAGCGAGTCGGCCTCGATGAAGCTGCAAATCTCTTCGATGGACTGGTTGGCGGCGATCAGCTCGGATTTGCGGGGCGTGTCCACGCCGTAGAAACACGGCGAGATGGTGGGCGGACAACTGATGCGGAGATGGACCTCTTTTGCGCCGGCTCCGCGCACCATGCGGACGATTTTGCGGCTGGTGGTGCCGCGAATGATGGAGTCATCAATGAGGATGATGCGCTTGCCTTCGAGCAGATTGCGCACGGGGTTGAGCTTGAGGCGCACGCCGAAGTCGCGGACCTTTTGCTCCGGCTCAATGAAGGTGCGGCCCACGTAATGGTTGCGGATGAGGCCGAAGCGAAAGGGGATGCCGCTCTCGGCGGCGTAGCCGATGGCCGCAGTGACGCCGGAGTCGGGCACGGGCACGACGAGGTCGGCGGGGACGCCGGATTCGCGGGCGAGCTGGCGGCCCATCTGCTCGCGGCTATCCTGCACCCAGCGGTTGAAGATTTTGCTGTCAGGGCGCGCGAAGTAGACGTGCTCAAAGATGCAGCTGGACTGATTGGGCTCGGCGTACTGGCGCGAGGTGACGCCATCCTCAGTGACCATGACGAGTTCGCCGGGGGCGACGTCGCGCTCGAATTTTGCGTGGAGCAGATCGAAGGCGCAGGTTTCGGAGGCGAAGACGATGGTGTCTGGTCCGTCGGGATTTTGGATGCGGCCCATGGAGAGCGGGCGGAATCCGTGACGGTCACGCGCGGCGAAGATGCGGTCGCGCGTCATCATGACGATGGAGAATGCGCCCTCGACCTGGCGAAGCGAGTCGGCGATGGCATCGACCAGCGTGGTGGCGGTGGAATGCGCGATGAGCTGGATGATGATTTCAGAGTCGCTGGTGGTCTGGAAGGTTGCGCCCTGGCGCTCCAACTCGACGCGCAGATTGCCGAGGTTGACCAGGTTGCCGTTGTGGGCGATGGCGATGAGGCCCTTGGTGGACTCCACACGGATGGGCTGCGCGTTGAGCAGCGCGGAGTCGCCAGTGGTGGAGTAGCGCGTGTGGCCGATGGCCATGTTGCCCTTGAGCTTGGAGAGCACCTCGTCGGTGAAGATCTCTGAGACGAGGCCCATGCCCTTGATGTTGGAGATGGAGTGGCCGTCGGCGCTGGCGATGCCGGCGGACTCCTGCCCGCGATGCTGGAGGGCGTAGAGGCTGAGGTAGACCTGACGGGCCGCGTCGGGATGGTGATAGACGGCGGCGACTCCGCAGTGCTCGCGGAGCTTGGGGTCTTCTTCAGGACTGGCCGTCCGGGCAGGCGCGGCTTCGCCGCCACTTTGCCGGGTGCGGGAGGCGAGGGTCTGGAGGATTTTTGATTCGAAGCCCTCGAAGACGATGCGCTGCATGGGGGTGTCCAGTTCGGGCTCGATGCCTTCGGCCTTGATGCGGCTCATGCGAGCACCTCATTGTGGAGCGCGGATTCGAGGGATTCAGACCATGGGGTGAAGAGGTCAGAGACGGTGGTATGGACCAGGGTTTCGCCGTTGCGAAGGATGGTGAAGCGCTGCTTGACCGTCTCGCCGAGCTGCACGGCAAAGAGCTGAGCGTGCGCGGCGATGATGCGCAGAAAATCGTCTTTCTTCTCAGGAGCGACGGAGACGACGACCAGGGATGCCTCCTCGTGGAAGAGCATCATCTCAGGCGGCGTGCCGGTGGGATCGCTGAACTCTACGCGGACGCCGATCTGGCGGGGAAAGCAGTTTTTGGCCAGTGCGACAGCGAGGCCGCCGTCGGAAATGTCATTGACGGATTGCACGGCGGATGCCTGTGCCAGTTCCGCAAGGGCGCGATGCAGAGCGGCTTCGTCGTCGAGATTGAGGGCGGGCACTTGGCCCCAGAGATGGGCGAAGCGCTGGCGCGCGTACTCGGTGGCCCCGAAAGTGTGCAGGCCTCTGCCGATGGCTCCGGCGATGGACTTGCCGCCGAGCAGGAAGACGAGATCGCCGGCGCGCTGGAAGTGCGCGGGGACGGATTTGGTTACGTCGTCGAGAATGCCGACGACGCCGATGACGGGCGTGGGGTAGATGCCTTCGCCGCGGGTCTCGTTATATAAGGACACGTTGCCGCCGGTGATGGGTGTGCCGAGCGCGGTGCAGGCCTCGGCCATGCCGTCAATGGCGGTGGAGAGCTGCGCCATGATTTCGGGCTTCTCAGGGTTGCCGAAGTTGAGGCAGTTGGTAGCGGCGACGGGAGTGGCTCCGGTGCAGGCGACCTTGCGGGCGGCTTCGGCGACGGCGTGCATGGCTCCCAGTTTGGGATCGAGATAGCACCAGCGGCCGTTGCCGGCGAGCGCCATGGCGAGGCCGCGCTCGTGGCCGAGCGTGCCGGACTCCTTGATGCGCATGACGCCGGCTTCCGCGCCGGGGCCCTGCGCGGTGTTGGTCTGCACCATGGAGTCGTACTGCTCGTAGATGTAGCGCTTGGAGCAGATGTTGGAGGCGGCGAGCAGCTTCTTGAGCTCGGTGGTGTAGTCGGCTCGAACCTCAAGCGCCGCGAGCACGGCGGGAGGCGGATCGGCGGGGACCGGTGCTTTCCAGGTGCCGATGGGGCGGTGGTAGCGGGGTGCGTCGTCGGTCAGGGACTGGTTGGGAATGTCGGCCTCAAGCACGCCGTTGCGCCAGATGCGCATGCGCGGCTCGGCGATGACTTCGCCGACGACAACGCCATCGAGTCCCCACTTGGTGAAGACGTCGAGGACTTCCTGTTCCCTGCCCTTTTCGGCGACGAGCAGCATGCGCTCCTGGGATTCGCTGAGCATGAGCTCGTAGGCGTTCATGTTGGTTTCGCGCTGGGGCACGTCGTCGAGATTCATCTCGATGCCGACGCCGCCGCGCGCGCCCATCTCGCAGCTTGAGGAGGTGAGACCGGCTGCGCCCATGTCCTGAATGCCGACGACCGCGCCGGTGCGCATGGCCTCGATGCAGGCCTCCAGGAGCAGCTTTTCCATGAAGGGATCGCCGACCTGAACATTGGGGCGCTTTTGCTCGGAGCCTTCCTTGAACTCTTCGCTGGCCATGGTGGCGCCGTGGATGCCGTCGCGGCCCGTCTTGGCGCCCACATATATGACCGGATTGCCGACGCCGGTGGCCTTGGCGTAGAAGATTTCATCGCGCTTGACGAGGCCGAGTGCGAAGGCGTTGACGAGCGGGTTGCCGGAGTAGCAGGGCTCGAAGCGGGTTTCTCCGCCGAGGTTGGGCACGCCGAAGCAGTTGCCGTATCCGGCAATGCCGTGGACGACGCCCTCGAGGATGGAGTGATTTTTGTGGAGAAGGACTTGCCGTCCAGGCGCACCTTTTTCTCCATCGTCTTCAGAGAACTCTTCGCTGTGGATGGGGCCGAAACGGAGCGAATCCATGACGGCGAGCGGACGCGCGCCCATGGTGAAAATGTCGCGCAGGATGCCGCCGACGCCGGTGGCCGCGCCCTGGTAGGGCTCGATGTAAGAGGGGTGATTGTGAGACTCGATCTTGAAGGCGCAGGCCCATCCGTCGCCGACGTCGATGATGCCGGCGTTTTCGCCCGGCCCCTGCACGACGCGGTCGCTCTCTGTGGGCAGACGCTTGAGGTGCACGCGCGAGGACTTGTAGGAGCAGTGCTCGCTCCACATGACGCTGTAGATGCCCAGCTCGGTCAGGCTAGGGGTTCGGCCCAGCGCAGTGAGGATGCGCTGGTACTCCTCTGGCGTGATGCCATGCTGTTGGAGAAGCTCGGGGGTAATGGCCGCAGGATGTGGCGCCATGGAAGACACGGAAGAATCAGGTTTCATGACGGTTAAAACTTATTGTCGCACGGCGGCAGCGGCCACGGCGCGAATGTGTTCAGGGGTGGTGCGGCAGCAGCCGCCGATGGCCTGAGCGCCAGCGGCAAACCATTGGCCTGCCAGAGTTTGGTAATCCTTGACCTCGGCGGCGAGGTCAGTGCGGCCCTGCCAGGCGCGGGTGGCGGCGTTCCAGCTTTCGCCGGAGTTTGGGTAGGCGATGACGGGCTTTCTGGTCTGGGACTGGGCGGCGGCGAGCAGGGGTGCGACATGCCGGGGCGCGGTGCAATTGATGCCCAGGGCCAAGACCTGCACGGCGGAATCGACGAGCTGGGCGCAGGCGGTGAGCAGCTCGCCGTGGGCCGCGTGGGCTTCGTCGCGACAGGTAAAGGAGAGCCATGCGGAGACGTTGGGCGTCTCAGTCAGCGCGGCAGCAATGGCGCGAGCCTCGTCGAGCGACGGGATGGTTTCAAAGGCGACCAGATCGGCTCCGGTTTCGGCGATGGCGGCGAGACGGGCGCGGTGGAACTCCACCAGATCGTCGAAGGCAATGCTGTAGTTGCCGTGAAACTCGGCTCCGTTGTGCAAGGCTGCGCCGTAGGGGCCGAGGGAGGCGGCGATCCAGATGGGGCGGGGATTCTCTTCGGCGTAGCGGGCGCGGGCCTCTTCGGCGAGGGCGACGCTGCGGCGGAGGGCGTCTGTGGCGGCGGAAGCCGGGCGGCCCAGTTCGGCATAGCCCTGGGCGGAGATTTGGTAGCTGACGGTCGAGATGCAGTCGGAGCCGGCGCGCAGATAGTCCAAGTGGACGGCCTGGATGGCTTCGGGAGCATCATCGAGCACGTGGGCGGACCAGAGCGGGCCAGAGAGGTCGAAGCCGCGGCGCTCGAGCTCGGTGGCCATGCCGCCGTCGAGGACGCGGATGCGGAGGAATTCGTCGTGATAGAGAGGTTGCATAAAGAGATGGATTTCAAGACTTCGCTGGTGGATGCCTCAACCAGATATCTGCACTATAGGACGCGAGAGAGAGGAAATGGATTCCGGAGACGGCGAAGAGCATCGGCACTGGCAAGCCGCGAGGGGAAGATGGTAGCGTTATCTCGCAGCTTCTATGGCGCGATAGCGCGAACGTCAACTTTCCCACTTTTTTGTCAGAGATGCCCTCTGCTGAAGGAGATGCTCATGGATCGCATCGCCGGTTCCACTTTCAGGCGCGGTCAGATTTGCCGTGCCGGTCTTTATGGTGCTCTTGCCCGGCCCACAGCCATTGCCGCCGGGTTTGCGCTGGCGGCAAGTCTTGCGATTGCGCCTTTCCACGCGCACGCACAGAGTGTTGCCGGGCCGGTCGGTGAGGTGAATCCGATGATCGGCACGGGCACGGGGCCGGGCGACAGCGAGAATCTTTTCCCGGGGCCGAGCATGCCGTTTGGCATGGTGCAGTTGAGTCCCGACACTGAAAACCGGGGCTATGGCTACCACTATTACCAGCACCAGATTCTGGGCTTCAGCATGACGCACATGAGCGGTGTGGGATGCCCGAACGAAGGTGAGGTGTTCTTCACGCCGACGACGGGGCCGGTGGATCTGGAGGGGGACGCTTCCAATTACTCACATCAGCAGGAGAGCGCGAGCCCGGGCTACTACCAGGTGCAACTGCTGCGCTGGGGCATCGAGGCCGCGCTGACGGCGACCGACCGCACGGGCGAAGTGAAGCTGACCTTTCCGGCGGCCAAACAGGCGAATCTGCTGATTCCGATCAGCCATACGCTGAACAACGCGATTGGCGCGCAGGTGCGGATTGCCGGCAACAACCGCGTGGAAGGCTATGTGACGAATGAGACCTTCTGCGGTAGCAACCGGCCCTACAAGGTTTACTTTGTGATGCAGTTCAGCCATCCGTTTGCGAAGTATGGCACGTGGAGCGGCTATCGCGATGGCGCACCCGCTGCGCTGACGGCGGGCAGCCGCGAAGCCACGCAATCCGGCGATGACAAGCAGGTGGGCGCTTATGTCTCGTGGCCGCAGAGCAGCGACGCGCAGACTGTGACGGTGAAGATCGGCATCTCGTATGTGGACCTGAAAGGCGCCGAAGGCAACCTGAAGGCTGAGGCAGAGGGCAAGAGCTTTGCGCAGGTTCGTCAGGAGGAAACGGCGGCGTGGAATAAGGCGCTGGGCGTGATTGACGTAACGGGCGGCACGGCCAAGCAGCGGACGGTTTTTTATACGGCGCTGTATCACAGCCTGCTGATTCCGAGCATTTTCAACGATGCCGATGGGCGCTATCTGGGCTTTGATGGCCAGATTCATCATGTGGCCTCGGGGCACAATATTTACGACAACTACTCGGGCTGGGATATTTACCGGAGCGAGATGCCGCTGGTGGCGTTGATCGCGCCGAAGCGGATGGAAGACATTGCGCAGTCAGTGGTGCTGATGTATCAGCAGGGCGGATGGATTGGGCGCTGGCCGCAGATTAACCAGTACACGAACATCATGGCGGGGAGTCCGCTGACGGTGGTGCTGGCGACGGCATGGCTCGATGGGCTGCACGGCTTTGACATGAAGGCCGGGTGGGAAGGCATGTATAAAGACGCCATGCAGGCTCCGCCACCGGGCAGCTCTTATCAGGGCGAAGTGGGCATGAAGTGGATCAACACGCTGCACTATGTGCCGAACGACAAGGTGGGCTACGGCTCGGTGTCGCAACTGCAGGAAGATGCGATTGCGTGGGCCTCGCTGTATGACCTGGCGAAGAACCTGGGCAAGCAGGACGCTGCGCACACGCTATATGAGCGCGCGCTCTACTACCGGAATGCGTTTGATCCGCAGGACAAGATGTTCCATCCGCGCAATGCAGACGGACAGTGGATCAAGAATTTTGATCCGAATAAGAGCGATGGTTTTATTGAGGGATCGGGCTGGCACTATCAGTGGTTTGCTCCGGCAGACCTGGCGTGGGTGGTGCAGGCGATGGGGCGCGACACCTTTAATGAAAGGCTGACGCAGTTCTTTGATTACAAGAAGCCGGGATGGTATCCGCAGTACTACAACCCCTATAACGAAACCGATCTGGAGGCGCCGTTTGAGTTCAACTTCTCAGGGGAGCCGTGGATGACACAGAAGGTGGTGCGCCGCGTGCTGAATGAGAATTATCCGGATACTCCAGACGGCGTGCCGGGCAATGATGATGCGGGCGAGATGTCTTCATGGGCGGTGATGAGCATGATGGGCTTCTATTCGGTGGACCCGGCGAGCCGCGCCTATGAGCTGGTGAGCCCGGTCTTCACGAAGACGGTGATTCACCTGCATGCGCCGTACAAGGGCAAGGAGTTCACCATTGAAGCGGGCCCGGAGCCGGAGAGCAACGCGTACATTCAGAGCGTGAAGATTGATGGCAAGGCGCATGCGAAGAACTGGATTGACTTTGGCGACATCAGCCGGGGCGGCACGATGCAGTTCACGCTGGGGCCAATTCAGAATCGGCAGTGGGGCGCGGCGGCTGGGGATGCTCCGCCCTCGCTGAGCGAACAACAGCCGTAGGGAGAGAGCAGTTGCGGTAGAAGAGGCTCGCCGGAATGGCGGGCCTCTTTTGCTTTGGGGCAGACAAGAGCTGGGCTGAGGCATAAGCATCCTTTGCGGAAGACAGTTGACGTCCGGCGCGCAGTCTGGTTTCATCGACTCAATCGCATGCGTTGCTCCATGATCATTCCGGCCACGGACATCCGAATTATTTCGGCCATTATGATCATTCCTCCTCACTAGGAGCAGGCGGCTGGCGAATCCGTTCGAGACACCCGACCACCGGCTCCCTGAGTCTGGTGGTTTTGCTTTTTTGCAGGCAGAAAGAGGAAGACAAAACATGAGTGTGACTCTGCAAGGCATTGAACAGGCGCGGCAGCGCATCAGAAGCAGCATCTATTTTTCGCCTGCGCCGCACTCCGAAGCGCTGTCGCGCATGACGGGGCATCCGCTGTTTCTGAAGCTCGATAATCTGCAGCGGACGGGCGCCTTCAAAGAGCGCGGCGCGCTGAATAAGATTTTTACGCTGACGGCGGAGGAGAAATCGCGAGGCGTGATTGCGGCCAGCGCTGGCAATCATGCGCAGGCTGTGGCCTATCACGCAACGGCGCATGGCATTCGCGCGCGCATTGTGATGCCGCTGATGACTCCGCTGGTGAAGACGGCCGCGACCGCTGCCTACGGCGCGGAGGTGGTGCTGCATGGCGCGAACTATGACGAGGCCTGTGATGAAGCGCTGCGGCTGGCCGCGCAGGATGGGATGACGTTTCTGCATCCGTTTGACGATGACGCGGTGATTGAGGGCCAGGGCACGATCGGGCTCGAATTGCTGGAGCAGATTGAGCGGCTGGAGGCCGTGGTGGTTCCGATTGGCGGCGGCGGATTGATTGGCGGCATTGCATGCGCCATTAAGGAATCCAATCCAAAGATTCGCGTGGTGGGGGTGCAGACAGAGCGGCTACCCTCGATGCTGCGCGCGGCCGAGAACGGCAGCCCGGTAACCCTGCCTGCCGAGGCCACTATTGCCGACGGCATTGCTGTGCGGCGCGCGGGAGAACGAACTCTCGCGCTGGTGCAGCGCTATGTGGATGAGATGGTGACCGTGGATGAAGAGGAGATTGCGCAATCCATTCTGGTGTTGCTGGAGCGCGAGAAGACGCTGGCCGAAGGCGCGGGAGCCGTGGCGTTGGCGGCGCTGCTGCAGCAGAAAACTTCTTTGCGATTGCAGCGCACGGCCGCGCTGGTGTGCGGTGGCAACATTGACGTAAGCCTGCTGGCGCGCATCATCGAGCGCGGACTGGTGAAGGATGGACGGCGGACGCGGCTGCGCATTCATTTGACGGACCGGCCTGGAGCGCTACACCAACTCACGCGGATACTGGCTGAGGCACGCACCAACATCGTACAGACAGCCCATGACCGCGCGCACTATGGCGTGAGCCTGGGCGATACGGTGATCGACATCACGCTGGAAACGCGCGGCGGAGAGCACATTGAAGAGATTCGCCAATCGCTGCGGCAGGCCGGATACCGGCATGAACGGATTGACTGAAGACCCAGTGAGATAGACGAACCGCAGCGTGTTTTTTTACGGCCGGATCCGCAGATTTCTGCTGGAAGAGGCAACTGCAGGTCTCTCCACTTCGCTGCGGTCCGATCGAGATGACAAATTGTTGGGAATATCGGAGACTTTTCCCTGACCCGCATGTCGAAACACTCTAGGAATGCTCGGCCAGCACCTGCTCAAGATAAGCTGCGAGAACGCTGCGGAATTCGGCGATGACGGCTTCGCGCATCTTTGGCTCGGAGTCTGTGTAGACGGCCATCATGCCTTTTGCAATCTGCACGGATACATTTGCAACGAGCATGGCGCGCTCGGAACTCAAGGCTGGATTTTTGCGCTCGAAAGCCTGGGCAAGATAAAGCCGTAAGGTGCGGCGCGCAGCAGCATCCCGCCGGAAGCGGACCGGCGCGGTGAGCAGATTGAGCCACGCGGGGTAGTCGCGGGCAAACTGAATAATGCAATCAATAAACTCTGCCGCGAAGTCGCGCGTGGAGAGACTCTCCGCTCGATTCATGAGGGCACGGATGCGAGAGCGTAACTCCTCAGGGTATTTGCGGAGCAGCGTGACGGCGACGGCCTGCTTGTCAGGAAAGTAGTTGTAGAGGGCTCCGATCGACGAAGCGCTGCGGTCAGCGATGGCCTGCATAGTGGCCGCCTCAAAGCCATGCTCTGCAAAAAGAGCCTCGGCTGCCTCAAGAAAAGCGGCGAGACGGCGCGCGGAACGCTCCTGCTGTGGAGCTACCCGAATGGAATTTGACGATATTGAGGGCACCCTCATATTCTATATTTACAAATTCGAGGGTATCCTCACTTTTAGCCGGGAGCTTTCTGTATATGCAAAATATTGTTCTTGATGCGAAGAAAACAGCACTCGTGGCCATTGATCTGCAGAATGCCCTGATGGCAGTGCCGGGGGCGCCTCATGCGGTCGTGGATGTGGCGGCGCGGACGCGCCGGATTGCCGATGCTTTGCGTGCGCAGGGTGGCCTGGTGGTCTGGGTTCGTGTGAACCTCAACGACTTTCTGTCATTGCACGTGGATGAGCCACCCCAATTTGGCGGGAAGGATATGCCGGAGGAGTTGTCGCAAATCGCGCCCGCAGCCGGAGCGCAGCCCACGGACATAGTGATCACAAAACGTCATTGGGGCGCATTTGCAGGTACGGCGTTGGAGCAGGAACTGCGCGTGCGAGGAGTGGAGACAGTGATTCTGACCGGGGTGGCCACCAACGTCGGTGTCGAATCCACGCTGCGCCAAGGCACAGGGCTGGGCTTTGCGTTTGTAGTGCCGGCGGACGCCTGCTCGGCCCTGAGCGAAGAAGAGCATCGCTACTCGATGGAGAAAGTTTTTGGGCGGCTGGCGCGGGTTCGCACGACCGATCAGGTGCTGGAGGCGCTGGCCTAGGATGAGTTCAGCAGCCATGAGCAGCAGGGAGAATCTGCCGCCCGGCATCTGGAAGATAGTCGCGGTTACGGTTTGCGGCACGCTGCTGGCGCAGATGGATGCGACGGTGGTGAACGTGTCGCTCTCGCAACTGGCAGCGGATCTGCACGCGAGTCTGCAGTGGATTCAATGGGTGACGAGCGGGTACCTGCTGGCGCTGGCGCTGACACTTCCGCTGAATGGGTGGCTGGTGGAGCGGCTTGGGGCGAAGCGGGTATATCTGCTGTGCTTCACGGGCTTCACGCTTTCTTCGGCGCTGTGCGCGATGAGCTGGTCGGCCAATTCGCTGATTGGGTTTCGCATTTTGCAGGGCATGAGCGGCGGATTGATGGCGCCGATGGCGCAGCTCATGATTGCGAGAGCGGCTGGCAAACAGATGGCCCAGGTGGCAGGTTATGCCGTTGTGCCTGTGCTGCTGGGGCCGATTGCGGGGCCGGTATTGGCGGGCGCAATTCTGCAGTATGCGACCTGGCATTGGCTGTTTTTGATCAATGTGCCGATTGGCATACTGGGGATCGTGCTGGCGATCCTGTTTCTTCCGCGCGACGGACACGAAGAGAGAAGCAGCCGGAAGCTGGATATTGGCGGGTTGCTGCTGCTCTCGCCCGCGCTTGTGCTGTTGCTTTATGGCATGGAACATCTGAATGGGCGAGTGGGCCTTGCGGCATTTGGCCTGTCGCTCACTTTGCTGGCGGCGTTTTTCTACAAGGCCCGGCAAGATGGTGAACACGCGCTGTTGGATCTGAAACTCCTTCGCAGACGCGTCTTTGCGACCGCGGCGATGACGCAATTTACAGGAAACGGATTGCTGTTTGCCGCGCAGATGCTGGTGCCGGTGTATCTGATGCGCGGCGCGGGAGAGTCCCCGAGCATGACCGGATGGTTGATGGCTCCGATAGGGCTGGGCATGATGATTACCTCTCCCTTTGTGGGACGGCTCACGCAGCGGTATGGCATTCGGGGCACATCTTCGCGAGGCGCGATGCTGGCGCTCGTGAGTACATTGCTGCTGATTTTTATGAGTATGGAAAAGCTGAATCCGTGGCTTCTGGGCGCGGTGCTTTTTCTGCGGGGGATGGGAACGAGCGCGATCGGCATTCCTTCCATGTCTGCCGCTTATGCTTCGGTGCCCAAGGCAGAGCTGCCAATGGCGACGACGTCGCTGAACATTGTGCAAAGGCTGGGCGGCCCGACGCTGACGACACTATGCGCGGGCTTTTTAGGATGGCGACTGGGTGGCGCACATATAGGAGCGGGGCGGCCGGAGGCGTTTCCGGAGAGCTTTACGCTGCTGTGCGGATTGCAGCTCCTGCTGTGGCTGGCGACGTTGAGGCTGCCGCGCGGAATGGAAGAAGCGGAAAAAGCACAGAAGACGGCCGCGGCTGCTTGAGGCGAGACGAAGCGGGAATTTTGCGTAGAGAATGATGCGGCGGGCTTTGCATCCTGTAGTTTGAAGGAAGGATGCAGAGGCAGGCATGGAAGGTTACGGAGCTTGGCGCAATCGGCTTTGCGGTTGCGGGCTTCACGTTTTGGGTGCTGGCGGACACCTCAATCAAGCTGGTGGGGCAATCGAAGCTGCCTGCCTATGAGATGGTCGCATTTCTGGGGCTGACCATGGCGGCCTTTCTGGGGCTGTATGCCGTCGTGCGCGGCCAGATTGGCCGGCTAAAGCCACACCGGCTCGACAAACAGATTGCGCGCGCCTGCCTGGACATGGGCAATAACGTGTGTGTGGTGATTGCACTGCGGCATCTGACGCTGACGCTCTTCTACATTCTGGTCTTCATGGCGCCGATGGTGATTGCGTTGCTCTCAGCGATATTTTTGCGCGAGGGCCTGCCCTGGAAGAAAGCCCTTGCCATTGTGGCTGGATTTGGCGGGGTGGTGGTGGCGGTGCATCCCTGGAGCGCGGCTAACGAGGCGGACTGGGTGGGACTGGGCGCCTGCCTGGTGTGCGTGGCGTGCTTCTCGACCAACATGGTGTGGTCGCGCGTGTTGACCCGCACAGAGACGCCGGAGAGTCTGGCGTTCTTCTCAGGACTGGTGACAGCCGCCGTGGGACTAGGCATGATGCTGACCGTGCATGCCGCGCCGCTCACTCTGCCGCTGACGGGCGGACTGTTTGCGATGGGACTGTTTTGCGCGCTGGGGACCTCGTGCTTTTACGTCGCGGTGAAGCATACGTCGGCTGCGAATGTTTCGCAGTACCACTACACGCAACTGCTCACGGGAATGCTGCTCTCATACCTGATATGGCGCAACACACCGGGCTTTTATGTGCTGGCGGGGGCGGCGCTGATTCTTGGCTCGGGCCTCTATATTGCCGTGAGCGCGGGCGATGTGACACCGCTGACTGAAGGCAATTAAAAAGGCCGCGAACCTGAGAGAAGCCTCTCGAAGTTCGCGGCCAGCCTTGGATGACAGGGATACAGACTTAAGGAAGCTGCCCTGTCTGGTAGCGAAGCGTGGCCAGAGCCAGCCGGTATTCGTAGCGGGCATTGGTGGCTTCAATTTGTGCGCGTGTCTGTTGCAGTTGCGCCTGGCTCAACTCGACAATGGAGCTGAGGCCGAGATTGTAGCGAGTCTGCGCCAGCTTTAGGCCCATGTCGGCTTCCTGCACGAGTTGCGTTGTGACGGTCAGCCGCTGATAGGCAGTGTTAACGCGCAGCCACGAGGTGTGGACGTCGCGAACGATCTGATCTTTGAGGTCGCGTGCATTTTCCGCATCGGCCTCTGCCCGCTCGCGCGCAGCCTTAGCCTGTGCGTTGTAGAGAAAGCCATTGAATATGGGGACATTCATATTGACCCCCACGGCTCCCCACCAATTGCTGGTGTAATAGCGATCAACTCGTACCGGCGTTGCACCGACCGTCCCCATGGCGGAGATGGTCGGCAGCAACTGGTCACGCTCGGCGTGCGCGTACTTCTGCTCGGAGCGGGTTCCGTAATTCATCGCCATCAGATCAGGCCGCTGCTGAATGGCCTGCTGCACGAGGCTATCCAGATCGACCGGAGGGGCCGGAGCCGTCGCGTGGTCTTCGACGAGCTGATATTCGACGCTGTGATCGAGACCGAGAATGGCATCGAGTTGCGCCATGGAAGCAGCGGCGTTATTTTCCGCGTCGAGCTCCATCAGCTTTGCCTCGGAGAGATTGACCTGCGCAAAGCTCAGATCGAGCGTGGAGCGCAGTTTATGCGCCGTGAGCTGATTGACCTGCGTCTCAGTAATTTGCCGCGTCTTCACGGTTTGCTGTGCCACGCGGAGAATCGCCTGCGCCGTGAGGGCGTTATAGAACGCCTGATCGGTGTAGAGCACAATCTCTTCTTTCGTAGCCAGAGCGTTGGCGTTGGCGGCCTGTGCCTCGAGCTTCTGGGTGAGGATGAGATTGCGCGTGTGTCCGAAATCAGTGATGAGCTGCGATAGCTCGCCACCGGCTCCGGCATGGGTGATGAGACGCGACGCGGTCAGCGAGCTGGCCGAAACACGGCTGCCCGTGTCGGCCTTGACTGCGGTCACAGCACCGGTGAGATCGGGCAGATAAGCCGCGCGGGCCTCGCGCACCCCTTGCTGCTGCGCCATCGCGAGCAGTTTGCTCGCGCTGATGCGGGGGTTGTTGCGGAGCGCCATCTGCTCGGCCTGCTGGCGGGTCAGCGGAGGGTTCTGTCCGCTGGAGACGCCAGCAGCATTGTTCATCTGCAAGGTGAGGTGCATGGCCGGCGCGGCAGGCAATGCCGAAGCATTGCCTGACTGCGCGACCGCCGAGAGAGACGTGGCCAGCAGAGTGGCCGTTACGATCCAGGCGTGTTTGCTCATGCGTTCACCTCGCCTTTCATCTGCTTCCCTTCTTCGCGTGCGTGAATGAGCAGGTACACGGCCGGCACCACAAACATGGTGACGACCACGGAAACTGCGAGTCCACCGATGATAGCGCGCGCCAGCGGAGCATACTGTTCGCTGCCGGCCTCAATGCCCAGCGCCATCGGAATCATGCCGAGCAGCGTTGCCAATGAGGTCATGAGAATGGGGCGCAGACGCATCTTGCAGGATTTCACCGCGGCTTCGAGCAGCGGCAGGCCCTGCCGGTGCAGGATGTTCGCGAAGTCGACAATGAGAATACTGTTCGACACCACGATGCCGGTCATCATGATGGTGCCCATCAGCGACATCAGGTTCAATGTGCTGCCGGTGAGGACCAGTGTGATGACCACGCCGGCGAGACCAGGCGGAATGGCCATGAGAATGATGAACGGATCGACGAAGGATGCGAACTGCGCCATGAGGACGAGGTAGACCAGAATGACGGCCAGCACCAGTCCCACGCCAAAGTGGAAGAATGCATCCTTCATGTAGACGACCGCACCGATCACGCTGAGACGCGTGTTTTTGCCTGTCTTTGTGTTCTTGAGCAGATTTTTAATGCGGTTGCCAATCTTGCCGAGCGCCTCAGTCTTGGTGGCCACGTAAATATCAATCACTCGCCGAAGCTGGTAATGGTCCACCTCAGTGGGTGTGTTGATGATGTTGACCGAAGCCACGGATTGCAGAGGTGTGTACTGATTGCTCTTGGCAGCGCGCAGAGGGATGTTTTCAAACTGCTGCATGCTCATGTGTTCAATCATCTTCGGGTAGTACTGGACGGTCAGCATGTAGTTATTGCCGGTTTTTGGGTCGATCCAGTAGCTGGGAGCCACCTGCCCATCGGAGGTGAGCGCGGTGATGACGTTGTCCATCACCTGCTTGGTGGTGAGGCCGATGAGGCTGGCCTTTTCACGGTCGATATTCAACTGAATGCCCGGGTAGTCGAGATTCTGCGGAATATAGGCGCTGGCCACGTTCGGCATCTTGCGAATCTTTGCCGCCAGCTTTTGCGCGAGCGCATACGCGCCCTGCATATTGTTGGACTTGACCTGAATCACGATGGGAGCAGGCAAGCCCTGATTGATGACGGCATCAACGAGACCGCCGCCCTGGAAGTAGGTGGTTAGTTCAGGCATCTGCTGGCTCAGTGCGCGGCGCACACGATCCATGTAAGCAAAGCTGCTGAGGGTATGGCCTTCCTTGAGACTGACCTGAACAAAGGCCGTGTCCATGGATGAGTTGCTGGAGTAGATGGTGGATGGACCGTGGGTGATGCCGATATTGGAGACGATCATGCCAAGATCGCGTTTTGGGATCTGCTGGCGGATGATCGTTTCCACTTTGGCGATGTAGTTGTTGCTGTCTTCCACGCGCGTACCGTTGGGCATCTTCACGTTGATGACGAACTGGCCGGCATCCGTGCGAGGGAAGTAAGCCTGCCCCAGGAACGGAAGCGTGACCGCGATGGATAGAATGACGCCCGCGAGAATCACAACGGTGGTGAGTCCGGGGCGCTGCATGGTGCGCTTGGCGAGACCTTCGTACCAGTCCTGCAGCTTCTGGAAGTAGTCATTGAAGGTGTTGACGATGCGCTGGAAGATGGACTGCTTGCGCCTGTGCGCCTCTGCCTGCTCCTCATTGCCATGAGCGTGATGGTCGAGGCGAATGAAGGTAGCGCAGAAGAGCGGCACCACTGTCATGGCGAAGACATAGGACGCGAACATGGAGATGACCACGCCCAGAGCAAGCGGGGTGAAGATGTATTTGCTCACGCCGGTGAGAGAAGCCACCGGGAAGAAGACGATGGAAGTGGTAACGGTCGCGGCCAGCACGGCCAGAGAAACTTCTGTTCCGCCGACCTCCGCGGCAATGCGTGGAGGTTCGCCCATTTCCATATATCGGAAGATGTTTTCGAGCACCACCACGCCGTTATCAATGAGTCGAGACAGTGCAAGCGCAAGGCCGCCGAGCAACATGGTGTTGATGGAGCCGCCCATGATGTCAGTGAACAGCAGACACAGAATCACAGACAGTGGCACCGAAAGCATAACCGCAATGGTGGCGCGCGCATTGCCGAGGAAGAGCAGAATCATCAGCCCCGTCAGCAGCAGACCGATGCCGCCCTCACGCAGCAACTGCACAATGGCCGACTTCACAAACGCAGACTGGTCGAACACGACCGCAGTCTTGAGCGTTTGAGGAATATCGACAAGGTGCTTCACCGTCTTGCGAATGCCGTTGACGATGGTGATGGTGTTGCTGTCGCCGCCCTGCTTGAAGATGGGCAGGTACACCGAACGCTGGCCATCAATGCGCACGATATTGGTCTGAATCGCGCCCGCGTCTTCTGCCTTACCGACATCCGCCACGAGCACGGAGCCGTTGCCTACGCTCTTGAGCGGCAGTGAGTTGATGGACTTGGGCGAGGGGAACTGGGCGTTTGCGTATACGTTGTAGTCTTTGGTGCCGATCTGCACGTCGCCGGCCGGCAGAATCAGGTTGGAGTTGTTGACGGCGTGTACGACATCCATCAGCGACAGGTTGTGCGCTTCGAGCTTGAGCGGATTCACATAGACCTGAATCTGCCGGTAGGTTCCGCCGTAGGGATCAGGAATAGAAGCGCCCTGCACGCTGGCCAACTGATCGCGCACGGTGAACTGCGCAATATCCTTCAACTGAGTTTCATTGAGGCCCTTGCCTTTGAGGGTGACGAGGCAGACGGGCTGGTCCGATGCATCCATGCCGAGCACGACTGGCGGCAGCGTGCCTGGAGGCAGACGCCGCAAATCGGCCATGGCGAGATTGGAAATGCTACTGAGCGCGGCGTTCGGGTCTGTACCGGGCCGGAAGTAGACCTTGATGATGCTGACGCCCGTCATGGAGCGGGATTCAATGTGGTCTACGTTGGAGGCATACGTGAAGAAGCGCTCGAAGGTGTCAGTGATGTCACCTTCAATCTGCTGGGGAGGCATGCCGGAGTAGAACGTCGCGACGACGACGACCGGGATGTTGATCTTCGGGAAGAGATCCACGGGCATGCTGAGAAGGCTGACGATGCCGACGAGTGTCGAGATAAAACAGATCATCAGCACAAAAAACGGGTACTTCAGAGCGAACTTAGGCATGCTTAGTCACTCTCCTGGCCGGCACTCATGTCGATCATGCCGCCCGTCTGCTTGAAGACTTCGCTGGCCGGCTCCTTCTGCAGGATGGGCTTCACCAGTTCGCCCTGCTGATATTTGCCCTGGCCGCCCAGAATCACGCGGTCACCGGGCTGGAGGCCGCTGACGATCTGGGCGAGATTGGAGCCTTGCACGCCCACCTTCACCGGGCGAATCTGCACATGATTGGTGCTGTTTACCACGTAGGCTTCCCAGCCGTTGCCATTGGTATGCACGAGCGCATCGAGAGCGACCGTGGGTACGTTGTTCACGTGGGCGAGCTGCAGCTCAGTGTTCGCATACATACCGGGGTCGATGGTGAGATCGGGATTGGGAACGTCAATTTCCGTTTCCATGGTGCGGGTATCGAGGCTCACGCTGCGCGTGAAGCGCACGACCTTGCCGTCAAACGAACGTCCGATGGCTCCCACATACACCTGCATGGGATCGCCGATATGGACGTAGCGGACGTCGTCTTCCGGTACGGGAACGCGAAGACGCAGGAGGTCGCTCTGCGAGAGCTTCACGATGGGCAGCGCCTGCGTGTTTGAAGTGGTGCCGGCCTGAATGAGTGCTCCGGTGTCGGCATAACGCCAGGTGATCACGCCATTGAGCGGAGCCACAACGTCGGTGTAGTGATCCAGCGCGCTAACACGCAGATGATTGGCGCTGGCCACCTGCTCGGCCTGTCGAGCGGCGGAGAGAGCGGATTTAGCTGCCTCGACCTGGGCCTGTGAAGCCAAGTCTTTAGCCTGTGCGTCGTCGAGCTCCTGCTCGGCAATGAGGCCGGGCTGGGCCTTGGCAGCCTCCTGCAGGCGAAGGTTATCTTCATGCAGGGCGACGTGCTGCGATTCGGCGCGCGACACTTCATTCTGCGCCTGCACGACCTGCGCCTTTGCCTGCGAGAGCGAGGACACGGTGCCCTGCAGTTGGGCCTGCAGTTCGGGCACTTCAAGGACGGCCAGCGTCTCGCCGCGATGGACAATGTCACCGATGTCCACATTGATCTTGCGAATAAATCCGGAGACCTTGGGATGCACTTCCACCACCTGATAGGGCTGGAACTGCCCGGCAAGCGTCAGGACCTCAGAGATGTTCCCACGCTGCACCTCTGCGACCTGCGCAGTAGCAGGCCCGTGAGCTTCCACCTGCACAGGAGCAGACTGGTGATGCCGGTAAATCACCAAGACAATCAGCGCGATCGCAGCGCACGCAGCGATGCCAAAGACGAGCTTCTTATTTTTCATTTTGAGGACACACCTGTTTCCGGGGACGCCATGCACGCGAAGAGATGGCATACCTCTACTGAAACGATTGAAAGCACTGCGGCGGCGAACACACGCGCCGCACTGAAACTAGCGGAGAAGAGAGTGAGCCAGAAAAGGCGGAGGGCGGAAAAAGAGAGAAGAAGAGCCTCGGAGAGCGGGTGGGAAGGCGTCGCGCAGCCAGAAGACAGAAGAGGAATAGCGGCGGAGCGCAAGCAGAAGCATCGCGCTGAAGATCAGCGAGAGACACGGGAGCAGGCGTGCAGACACGGCCCAAAGCGGCCCGTTCTCAGGCAGATACTGCCCAAGATTTGCCTGAGCCGTGCCTTGCTGCTTGTCATTGGCCAACAGCTTCGCAGTAGGTACGCGATGGGGTACCGCCAGTTCGCCCGGATAGAGAGAGAGCTTGTACTGAAGGCCCCAGGCAAAAACAGCAATGCCCAGCATCACCCACAAGAATGGGAGACACTTCACGGTACGACGTTGGGCGCGCCTCAGATTCAAGTTTAATTCTCTCAAGGAAACATCGGGCGAAAGAGCTGCCGAATCTCCTTCATGATAACGGTAACGATGCTCTGGAGCAACGGCGAAGCCGGCAGAGTACCCCAAGGAAAATAGCTGTTAAAAGACGGATGACCAAGCGCGCTGACGCGCGTCTAAAGTTGAATATATTCACCGTTTGTTACAGTTCGATTGCAGCTCATCGGGAGACAGGCATTTCCAGGTGAATGCTGATGGATGGGGGCTGGAGTAGCGTCTGGTGAATGAGGCAGCGATGCACGGCACGCTCCATGCCGAGGTGCTGATCGGCGTTGAGAGGAACCGGGCTTTTGACACGCAGCCGCAGATTGCCAAGCCTCGCGGGATCGCGCAACTTGTCAGCCTCAACCTCGACCTCAATGCCGCCGGTGGCAAGATTGCGGATAGCCAGATATTGCGCCGCGTAGAAGGCCGCGCAGGAAGCAAGCGAGGCGAGGAAGAGCTCGGGCGGAGTCATGCCCTCATCTTCGCCGCCATTCTCCACGGGCTGATCGCTGAGCAGCACATGCTGCCGCGCCTCAATGCGAAACTGCATTTTCTGGTCGTGAATGGCTGTAACTCTCATGGCATGGTTCTTTTGCTATCAAGCATTCGTGGATTATTGACCGTTCACCGGCTCTGCGACTCAATCATGCGAAGGCAGAGTGGACAGAGCTGGCGAAGCCAGCGCCGGGTTTCGTTGCCGCGGGGAAGCTGCTCGCAGACCATCCACGCGCGCAGCAGAGCCAGTGCGAGAGCACTGCCTGCGCCGGGGCGTCCGGCTTCCAGGCGGAACATCTGGCGATAGATTTCATCGCGCAGCTTTTCCACCGGCGGTGCGGCAGGGGGCTGGCGTTGGGATGGCATGAGGCGTGACGCGGTCAGCGCGCTCCCTGCACAAGCCAGTGATAGCGGCCGACGTCTTTGATGACGGTTACGGCAAAATCAGTCTGCTGCAACTCGTTCACGCAACTCTCGACGGAGAGGCGATGATCGAGTGGGGGGCCGAACTCACGCTCTACATCGGGCCGCCAATCGAGAATGGCAATGCGGCCCTCAGGCTTGAGCACGCGCATGGCCTCGCGCAGAGTAGCCACGCGGTCATCGAGTTCATGCCAGAGATTCGCGAGAAAGAACAGGTCACAGCACTCCTCGGGCAACTGCGTGGCGTGAGCCTCGGCATGCACGAGCTTAATGTTGAAGACTGCGTCCCGCTCGATCTTTTCGCGAATCCAGCCCAGCATTTCAGACTGCACATCTACGGCGTAAACGACGCCGTGGAGCCCAATTTGCCGGGCCAGCGGCAAGGTGAAGTAACCGGTGCCCGCGCCTACATCCGCGATGGTTTGTCCGGGCTCGACGTCCATGGCCTGCAGGATGTCGTGCGGCGGCAACCATTCCAGACGCGCGGGGTCTTCGAGGCGATAAGCCTGTTCTGCGCGAAAAATACGTTCGTGCATCTCAACCTGCTTTCTGCGTGCAGCCGGATTCAGGCAGACCTATCCACCGGAAGATGGCCATCGCCGGGCACCAATTGGTGAATGCGGATTGTAAAAGATTGAGCCCCACAAAGGCAGTGAGCCAATACCACCAGGGTGAAATCCAGTATCCCAGAGCCAGCGAGAGCAGTACGACGACACCGGCCATCAGACGAAGCGCGCGTTCTACCGTCATGGTGAACCTCCTAAGATTCTTCGGGCAAGTTGCAGGGTTCAGGCGGAGCCTGCCGATGGGCTGGGTGCAGCATGTAATAAAGCACCGGTACGGCAGGCCAGGAGAGAAATGTGGAGGCCACGGAGCCTGCGATCAGGGACAGGCCCAGGCCTTGAAAAATGGGATCGGGAAGAATGACACTTGCGCCGATGATGACTCCGCCAGCGGTGAGCAGCACGGGGCGCAGGCGCACGGCTCCGGCATCAATGACTGCCTCAGCGAGTGGCATGCCCTGCTTGAGGCGCAGCTCGATGAAATCCACCACCAGAATGGAGTTGCGCACGATGATGCCGGCGCCGGCGATGAAGCCGATCATGGATGTTGCCGTGAAGAATGCGCCCATGAGCGCGTGTGCCGGCAGGATGCCCACCAATGTAAGAGGAATAGGCGCCATGATGACCAGCGGCGCGGTGAAGGACTTGAACCAGCCCACCACGAGCACATAGATAAGCGCGAGCACCACGGCGAATGCGAGACCGAGATCACGAAAGACTTCAATGGTGATTTGCCACTCGCCATCCCACTTCATGGAATAATGCGCGGTGGATTCAGGCTGAACAGCGTTGTATATCTTCAGCGGAAAACCGCCGGGAGTGAGCTTTCGCAGCGACTGATTCATTTTGAGGATGGCGTAGACGGGGCTCTCTTCTCCACCGGCCACGTCGCCCGTGACATAGACGACGCGCTTCAGATTCTTGTGGTAGATGTCAGACTGCAATGTGGTGTGCTTCACATCGACGAGTTCGCGCAGAGAAACCATGCTTCCGTCGGCGGCCCGCAGCTTGATGTTCTCAAGAGCCTGTTCAGAGGAGCGGTCAGGACGCTCCATCTCAACGAAAGTGGGAATGGCCTCGCGCGCGGTGGGATCATGCAGGAGCCCGGCCTGCATGCCAGAGGTGGCCAACCGCAAGGTCTCGGCGACCTGGGCGACCGAGATGCCGTGCAAGGCGGCCCTGGTTTGATCGACCTGCATCACCAGCTCGGATTGCGGGTCTTGCATGTACCAGTCGGTATCGACAACGCCGGGAGTCTGCTCAAAGATCTTTTTTACTTTGCGTGCGAGAGCGATCTGGCCTTGCTCACTCGGTCCGTAAACTTCCGCGACCAGTGTTTGCAGCACCGGCGGCCCTGGCGGCACTTCAGTGACTTGAATGCGCGCGCCGTAGCGGGCGGCAATCTGATCAAGGCTGGGGCGCAACTGCCGGGCAATGGCATGGCTCTGCTCGCTGCGCTGATGCACCGGCAGCAGATTGACCTGAATGTCGGCCTGGTTGACCTGATGGCGCAGGTAGTAGTGGCGTACGAGTCCATTGAAGTTGAATGGGCCCGCGGTGCCGGAGTAAATCTGATAGTTCACGACCTGGCGCTGCCGGCTCAGGTAATCGCCCAGCGCCTGCGTCACGCGCGTGGTCTGCTCAAGCGGCGTGCCGTCGGGCATGTTGACGATAATTTGAAACTCGCTCTTGTTATCAAAAGGCAGCATTTTGACCAGCACCATTTTGAGCGGGACGAGTGCGGCAGCCAGCAAAAGCAACACGACGACCGAGCCAAGAAAGAGCCAGCGGTTGCGCGCGCTGCGCATCAGAGGCTGCATGGCGCGACGATAGAAGCGCGTGAGCCATCCTTCCTTCTCCGGCTCAAGAGTGTGAGCACCCTCAAGGTGCTTGCGCCCCAGCAGACGCCGCGCGGCCCATGGAGAAACGATGAAGGCCACGGCGAGAGAGAATAGCATCGCAATCGAAGCGCCCACGGGGATGGGCCGCATGTAGGGACCCATGAGACCGCGAACAAAGGCCATGGGCAGAATGGCCGCGATCACCGTAAACGTGGCCAGAATGGTGGGGTTGCCGACCTCATTGACCGCCTCAATGGCCACCTCGCGCAGCGGGCGGCGGCAATTGGCAGGCATGCGGAAGTGCCGAACCATGTTCTCCACCACCACGATGGCATCGTCAACGAGAATGCCAATGCTGAAGATGAGCGCGAAGAGTGTGACGCGATTGATGGTGTAACCGAGCAGATAAAAGATGGCGAGCGTGAAGGCCAAAGTGACGGGGATGGCGAGCAGCACGACACCTGATTCCCGCCAGCCCAGGAAGAGTGCGATGAGGATCGTAACCGATATAGTTGCGAGAAACAGATGCTGCATCAACTCGTCTGATTTCTGCTTTGCAGTCGCACCGTAGTTGCGCGTAACGGTCACGTGCACATCGGCAGGCAGATTGACGCCGCGCATCTGGTGGATGCGATGCAGCACCGCGTTGGCGACATCCGTAGCGTTGGAGCCCTTCAGCTTGGCTACGGTGAGCGTGACGGCGGGATATTCGCGCGGGCCACCGGGAGCGCGGGCCTGCGTGGTGCCAAAGAGCACATAGTCACTGGGATCGGCAGGGCCATCCTGAATCTTTTCGGCTACATCTCGCAGATAAACAGGACGGCTGTTTTCGACGCCCACTACGACGCTGGCCAAATCTTCTGTGTCGCGAAAGAGATGGCCCGCATCGACGCGAATCTCCTGATTGCTCTCAGCGAACTGGCCGGCCTGCACGCGAGCATTGGCTGCTTTGAGGCGCTGCACCACGGTGTCTGGCGAAATGCCGAAGGCTGAGAGCCGGGCGCTGCTGAGAATGACGCGCATCTCGCGGGGCTGGCCGCCGATCACCGACGTCTCAGAGACATCGGGGACCTGCCGGATGGTGTGCTGCACTTCATTGGCGATCTGGCGCAATTCGTAACCGTTGTAGTGCTCTCCCCAAAGCGTCATGGTGAGAATGGGCACATCATCAATCGAATGCACTTTGACCAGCGGGCGGCTTGCGCCGGGAGGCATGCCATCGGCATTGGCATAGAGCTTGTTGTAGACCTTGACGAGCGCGTCCTGCTCAGAGGAACCAACTTGAAAGCGCACGATGACGAGGCTCTGGCCCGGGCTCGAGATGGAATAGACATACTCGACGCCGGGGATCTGATGCATCCAGCTTTCAATCGGATTGGTGACGCGCTCTTCCACTTCATGCGGGGAAGCGCCGGGCATGGCCGTCATCACATCGAGCATGGGCACTTGAATCTGGGGATCTTCTTCGCGAGGAATTGCGAGGACCGCGACCAGTCCGAGCGCCAGAGCTGCCATGACGAGCAGCGGCGTCAGCTTGGAGTCGAGAAACATGGAGGCCAGCAGGCCTGCCAGTCCACGATGTGCTTTACCGTCCTGAGGTGTCTCCGTGTTCATCTTCGCGTCCTTCACATCGCCTCAATTCGCTTGCCAGCGAGATCACGCTCGCCGGGATGATCGACCAACTGCTCGCCTGCCGTCAGGCCGGAGAGAACGATCACGTTGTGCGCCTGCGTGCGGCCGAGCGTGACGTAGCGCAACTGCGCGATGCCGTGAGCGTCAAGCGCATACACATAGCTGAGCGAGCCGCGCTGCACAATGGCGGATTGCGGTGCAAGGACCACGGCCTGCTCACCGGAAGGCAACTGGACCGTCGCATACATCCCCGCATGCACGGCGGGATTGGCCGGGAGATCGAGCTTCAGAAGAAAGGTGCGGCTGGAAGGATCCGCGGCCGGTAGTATCTCGGCGACCTTACCGGTCAGTGCGGCGGCCCCGGCTGCGTCGATCTGGACGAGCATGTTCATTCCCATGTGCACCTGAGGCAACAGTGACTCATCGACGGAGGCATAGACCTGAAGCGGCCCATCGCGATCGACGGCGAGCAACGGCATACCGGGCGTGGCGAGCGTGCCAGGGTCGGCCATGCGCGCGGTGATGACTCCGGCAAAGGGCGCTCGCAACTGCATATAGCCAAGCGCCACACGTGCGCCGGCAACAGCAGCCTGAGCCTCGGCGCGTTGCGCATCGAGGGCGCGCACCTGCAAAGCGGCAGACTGCGCACGTTTTTGCACTTCGTCAAACTCCTGCGGGCTGACGCTCTTCTGCTGCCGCAACAACTGGTAACGCTGAAGCGTGCTGGCGGCAAGCGCGGACTGCGTGCCGGCGATTTGCTGCTGCTGCTCGACCGCCTGCCATGCGGCCTGCGCGCGCGCGAGGCTGGCCTGCTGGGCGGTGGCATCGAGGCTGACCAGCAATTGCCCGGCACGCACGTGTTGACTTGCCTGCACCAGCACGGCGCGAATGCTTCCGAGAGCCTGCGCTGAGATGATCGCAGTCTCGCGCGCATGCACCGTACCGGTGAGCGGAATCATGCGTGGCACGCTGGCCGCCGTGCTCTGCACCAACGAAGCCTGTGCGGTGGCCGGAGCGGATGACTCGGGCGGATGAGCGTGCGAACAGCCGTTCAGCAGGAGGGACGCGCTCGCGGAGAAGATGCACAAGATGAGGATGTTTGCGATTCGATTCATTGCAGGTTCTCCGCGGCGGCGGGGGTGAGGGCACCCGTCGCGTACATGAGTTGGGCATAGCTGACGGTGTTGCCGTAGACGGCGCGCCAGTAGTTGTTCTGGCTTTGGCGCTGGGCGTCTTCGGCACGCAACAGGTCGGTCATGGTGGTGAGTCCGGCCTGATAGCGGTTTTGCAGAATACGCAGGCTCTCGGCGGCCTGCTGCATGGAAGCCTGTGCCGTGGCCACGATGCGCTCGGCGGTGCGGTGGGCGGTGAATGCCCGACTGACGGCCAGGCGAATCTGCGCTTCGCCGGCGCGCTGTCGCGCCTCGGCTTGCTGGCGCAGAGCCTTCTGCTGATCGAGACGCGCGCGCTTGCCGAGAGGCAGAATGTCCAACTGCAACTGCACACCCGCGAGCCAATGATTGCCGCCGGTGCCGGCGAAGGAGTCGCGATCTGTTTCCCAACTGCCGTAGGTATTGACTGCAGGCAGAAGGCTGGCGCGCGCTGCCTTCACAGCCGCCGCAGCGGCGGCCTGCTGCTTGCGCAGCGCATCAAGATCAGGGCGGGTCTTGAGCGCCTCTGCAATCTGCTCATCAAGAACGCCGTCAGGGTAACTGCGCGGCGGGATGGGCGCGAGCCGGTGACGCGCAGCGTGGTCGATGCCCATGGCGGCCTCGAGCGCAGCCCATGCGCTCTCGACATCGCCCTCCGCGGCAATCTGCTCCTGCTGGCGCTCAGAGAGATTGACCTGCGCGGTGAGCACATCGGAGTCCACGGCGAGCCCGGCCCGCACGCGCGTTTGCGCATCGTGCAGCAGCGCCTGCGCCGTCGCCACCTCGTGCCGTGCCACGCTCTCGCGACGTTGCGCATAGAGCATTGCCTGATAAGCCTGCACCACGCGCAGAACTATCGCCTGATTTGCCTGACGGCTCATGGCAGCGGCACTTTGGGCCGTGAGACGGGCGCTGCGCATGCGGTCTTGACTGCCCCACCAGTCAAAGAGCTGCCAGTTGCCGCTGATCTGCGTGCCGAAGTTGTTGATGGGCGTGGGCCGATTGAGCGCATTGAGCGCAAAGTCAGCCTGAGTGAAGCGCTGCTGGCGCAGCCGCGTGCCAAAGGCATACACGGGGTCATTGCCGCGCGTGAGGTCCTGAGTTAATTGCAGATGCGGCAGCAGCGCAGCGCGCGCCTGCTCCACGCCGGCCTGCGCGGCGCGCGTCTCCGCCTGTGCCAACGCCGCGTCAGGATTTTTTGCGAGACTGATATCGATGGTTTGCCGCAGCGTCCATTCGTCGCTGGCGCCGGTCTGCGCGAAGACGGGGCATGAGCCCAACACCCACAGCAGCGCCACGGCCACAACGAACCAGCGTGCGCGATTCTGATTGCTTCTCATGCCTGCCTGCCCCAGTGAAATGTCTTTCACAGGAAGAAAGACAGGAAGGAGCAGAAGCGTTACAGATGTTTTTTATTTTTTTCTGAAGGACGGGATGGCGCCGGTTCGGCGGCTTCGGTGTGCTCGATCAGACGGAGATACTCCTCGGCCAGCACACGGCGCAAAGTGGTGCCGGTCTCGCTTTCCATGGGTATCTCGAGCTTGCGGCAGCGGTCGATGGCGGCCTTGAGGTCTTGAATGAAGGCAATGCAAGCGGGGCAGGCCTCAATGTGCGCCTGCATCTGGTTGCAGCTTCTGGTTTCCATGCGGCCGTCGAGATACTCCGAGAGATTGCCGAAGATTTCGCGGCATTGGGGCGTGCGGGCGCGGGCTGCGGCGCTGGAGGAAACGGCCTCGGGAGACGCATTCTCCGGGCGGCCACGCAGAAGTTGATCCATCTGCTGCCGCACCAGCAGCCGGGCACGATGCAGGCGCACGCGCACGGTTCCGGGCTGAAGACCCAGCACCTTGGCTACCTGCGCGGTGTCGAGCTCTTCCATGTCATGCAGCACCAGCACGATGCGATAGGGCGGAGGAAGCTGCAGCACGGCCTCGTGAACCATCTGATGATCCTGATGACTGGCGGCCAGCGCCTCGGGGCTTTGGGCGGAGACGGCAAGCAGCGCGGCGAGTTCAGCCTCGCCGGGCATCAGATCATCAAGCGCCACGGACTTGCGATAGGAAGGGCGCTTGCGGCTGCGCCAGCAGCGATTGCGGGCCGCGGTGTAGAGCCAAACGCTGAGGGCGCGCGCATCTTCAATTTTTTTGAGATGAGGCAGTGAGCTGAGGAGCACGTCCTGCATGGTGTCTTCGGCGTCTTCGCGATGACCGCAGACCTTCATGCTGAAAGAGAAGACGGTGCGCTGCAACAGCATAAGGGCCCTTTGCACGCTCTGCTCGTCGGATTGGCGAAGCAGAGCGACGGCCTCCTGCAGTTCAGCGCGCATGCAAGTACCCTGTCTTTCCGGGCAGTGGTGGAGTCTCCCCTCTCAGTTTACCGCCGGACCATCGATGGGCGGATGGTCCGGCAGCGAATCGATGCGCGAGCCCGCGAAGTGCTGCGGGCAGGCTATTTGGGATAGGAGGGATCCATGAGCGCGCAGGCTTCACCGCCAAAGGGCTGGCTGACGGCGTGAATGTCCGTGCCGGTCTTTGGGATGTTGAGCCAGGGGCCGAACTGCGCGGCCTGATAGCGCGGCCATGCGGCGGCCGACGCGGGCGCTCCGGTTTTGGCAAGGCTCGTCCAGTAGAGATCAAGATCGTTGCCGATTGCGAGATCCTGCGCGGTGGGTTTGGCTTTCCCGAAGAAGGAGTCGAAGAGGTAGAAGAGTTCGGAGGTATGCATGGCCGATGGCTGGCCGGGATCGGGCCGGTCAAAGCGATAGACCCAGGTGGGGTATCCGTGCGAGGCATGCCAAGCGGCCAACAGGCGGATGGCGCAGTGGAAGTCGTGGTCCGTGGCAAAGCGCGCGGACGGCGAGCCGAGCAGCGCGCTGGGGTTGTGCTGGTAGAAGTCCTCAATGGCTGCGGCAGCCTTGTAGCCGACGGTCTCAGCCATGACGTGCTGCAACTGGCGGGTGGTCTGGCCGAAGGGCACAATCTCTTGCACGTTGGTGCCGAGCACCAGTGGCACGGGAGCCTCATGACCAGCCTGATAGACGCGCCAGGGCATCTCGGGCAGCACCCATCCATCCACGCTCGCGCCGCGATAGCCCCACCAGGTGACGGGAGGTGGCTTGGGAGCCTGCTTGTCGATGGCGAGCACCTTGGCGGTGCTGTCAGCCCGCTGCGCGGCCAGAGAAGAGCCGAGCGCCCTGGCCACGGGAGCCCACGCAATCTCGGACTCGCTCTTTGTGGAAGTGGGCATGAGGCCGAGCACCTGGCCGCTCTCTTCGAGCGCAGAGGTGAAGAGCCCACGCGCCAACGGCGAGGTGAGCAGCAGGCCCGTATCGACGGCTCCGGCGGACTGGCCAAAGATCATCACCTTGCCGGGGTCGCCGCCGAATTTGGCGATGTTGTGGTGAATCCATTGGAGCGCGGCTATCTGGTCAAGCAGTCCGTAGTCGCCGGAGGCGTGGTGCGGCGACTCCTTGTCGAGCGCGGCGGTGCGGAAGAAACCGAAAATATCGAGCCGGTACTCGATGGTGACCAGCACGACTCCATGCTTGACGAGCGGCGTGCCGTCAGAGAAGCCATCCCCTGCGAGATTGGAGCCGCCGTGGATGTAAACCATCACGGGCAGGTTGTGGGCATGGGCGGGCGTCCAGACGTCGAGGTGCAAACAATCTTCGCTGCCATGCGCAGCGTCCCACTTGTTCCAGCCCTCGCTGAGTTGCGCGCAGGGATGGCCGTGGCTGTCTGCCATATACACGCCCTGCCAAGGCCTGGGTGGTTGTGGCGGCTGCCAGCGCAGATCTCCGACGGGCGGCTGCGCAAAGGGGATGCCAAGGTAAGCGAAGATGCCGGGCGCTGGCTCGGTGCCCTCAAGCTGACCCTGCGCGATGCTGACACGCGCTTGTGGTGCGGGCTTGAACTTGGCGGATTGGGCGGCACAAAGCGTTGGAATGAGAAGCAGGCAGGCAAGCAGAAGTCGGCGGGTTGCAGGCATGTGTCAGGCGGTCCTTTTGGTTGGTGCTGAGCCTCGTGTCGAGGCCATGGATAGAGTCGGCAAGAGGCGGCCCGATGTGGCTCGCCCGGCGTCACCATATTTTATGCACGCCAGGAATGGACTCGCAAGGCGAGGATAGATGCCAATTGTCAGGAGGTGGGGCCGGGACGGCGCGGCGGCCGTCCCGGACAGCAGTTATGCCTGCGGCCGGAAGCCGGGATCGAGCGCCGGACGCGCCAGATGAGCGACTGTGTTGACGAGGGTTTTGGCCCCCGCAGCGAGTGCGATGGCCACAGCCGCGCGGCGGTCATAACCGGCATCCGTCAGCAGCCGGACATCGGCATCCGAGACCTGCGTGTGCTTGAGAGCAATGGCTGCCGCGAACTGTCGCACGGCCTCGAGCTTGCGATCCTGCAGAGGGGCGCCGTTGCGGATGGCCTCGATGACCTGCGGGGATGCTCCCGCACGGGCGGCGAGTGTGGCATGCACTTGCACGGCGTAGTCCGCCGCATTGGCGTAGCTGGCCGCTGCCAGGGCGACCTGCTGCGCGAGCGGGTCGAGCACCGTCTGGCCGAGAGCCTGCAACATCTGGATGTAAACGTGGAGCACGGCTGGCTCCGCGCCGAGGGCGTAGCCGAGATTCGGAATGAAGCCGAAGAAATTGCTCAGCCCCTCGACCTCTTCCCTGCCCTGCTGCGGCACAGAGGCCAGATTCAGTTCGCCGAACAGAGCGGCTCCCTGCGCGGTGTCGAGCGTGCGGGCCAGGAAGACACGAATGATGCGCGCGGCCTCGTCGAGATGCGATTCGAGAACAAAATGGCCCGCGTCGAGAAGATGAACTTCGGCATCGGGAACATCACGACGAAATGCCTCGGCCCCCGCGGGTAGGAAGAAGGGATCATTGCGGCCCCAGACGGCCAGAACCGGCGGGCGATGGGTGCGCAGATATTGCTGAAACTGCGGATAGAGAGCCAGATTGTTCTGATAATCGCGGAATAGATCGAGTTGGACTTCCTGATTGCCCGGGCGGTCAAGGAAGTGCTGGTCGAGCGTGTAGCTCTCGGGCGCGATGCGGGTGGAGTCAGCCTCGCCGTGCGTGTACTGGAATTGCGTGGTGCCGGCCTGCAGAAGAGCGCGCAGTTGATCCCGGTTCTGCTGGCTGGGGTCTTGCCAGTAAGCACGAATGGGATTCCAGCCGTCGCTCAGGCCTTCTTCATAGGCATTGCCGTTCTGCGAAATGAGCGCGGCGATGCGCTCAGGATGCGCAAGAGCCAGACGGAAGCCGACTGGAGCGCCGTAGTCGAAGACATAGATGGCGTAGCGCGTGAGGCCGAGAGAATCCACGAAGCCCTGCATGATCTCCGCAAGGTGATCGAAGGTGTAGGCGAAGGCGGCCGCATCGGGAGCGGCAGAGAAGCCGAAGCCCGGCAGGTCAGGCGCAATGACGCGGTACTTGTCAGAGAGACGGTCGATGAGGCCGCGATACTGATGGCTTGAAGTAGGAAAGCCATGCAGCAGCAGGACAACAGGGTTATCCGGCTGGCCTGCTTCGCGGTAGAAGATGCTGAGTTTGCTGGCGGCGCGAGGATCTTGCACGGAGAGGTTTTTATAGGCGGCGGCGGATGGCATCGGGAAAGCTCCTTTTGGGGCGAGGGGTTAGCCCTCGCTTATTGTACCGAACGTTCGGTATTTACGTATCCATGAGATGCGGCGATTCGGAGAAAGGCATCAGATATGTGCAGAATTTTTCTGGATTAGAATGAATGATCTGTACAGAAATGGAGATGCCATGCCTGCTCCGCTTGCCTCAAAAGAGGAAATTGTTGACCGGCTCTTCACTGTTTTCCGCGACCGGGGCTTCGATGGAGCTTCGCTGGCCGACCTTTCGCGCGCCACTGGGCTGGGAAAGTCGAGCCTGTATCACCACTTTCCCGAAGGCAAGGAGCAGATGGCCGAGGCGGTGCTGGCACGCGCGACCGGGTTGATTGACCGCGCCATTCTGGAGGAGGCGCGCCGCGAGGCTCCGCTGAAAATTAAGCTGCGAAAGATTGTGGCGGCGCTGGAGCAGATCTATTCCGGCGGCCGGACGCCCTGCGTGCTGGGACAATTGGCCACGGCGGCGATTGGGAGCACAGCCCGCAAGCATTTGCAGGCGGCGTTTGCGCATTGGATCACGGCGATTGCGGAGCTGGCCCGGGAAGCGGGAATGCCGCCGAGCCGCGCCCGGAAGTTTGCCGAAGACTGGGTCGCGAGCCTGCAGGGGACGCTCATTTTGCAGGCGGCGACGGGAGATGCGGGCCCGTTTGAGCGGGCGCTGCAGGTATTGTTGCAGATCGCGCCACGCGAGAGGTCAGCACCGGCGGAACGGGGATAGACGAGGGCCAGGAAGCACGAAAGCGCACCCTTTGCGGGTGCGCTTTTGTGTCGTTGAGGTGTTTTGGGGTGGAGTTACTCGTTGCTGCCTTCGGGCTCGCCGCCCTCGGCCTGCTGCTGCTCGGCCATGGCCTTCTGCATCTCTTCGCGGCGCTTGGCACGGGCTTCGGCGCGCTTCTGGCGCTTCTCGTCCAGTTCCTGCTCGGCTCCGAGAAGCTCGATGAAGGCCTTTTCAGCTCCGTCGCCGCGCTGGAAGCCGCTGCGCACGATGCGCAGATATCCGCCGTTGCGGTCGCCGTAGCGGGGAGCCACCGTGTCAAAGAGGCGGGTGACAGCTTCGCGCGTCTGCAGGTAAGCCAGCGCCTGCCGGCGCGAGTGCACGTCGCCCTTCTTGCCCAGGGTGATCAGCTTTTCCACGTGAGGCCGGGCCGCTTTGGCCTTGGTGATGGTGGTCTCGACGCGATCTTCCATCAGAATGGACGTGACCAGGTTCCGCAGCAGCGCGCGGCGATGGCTGGTGTTGCGCCCCAGTTTGTAACCTGCATTGCGATGACGCATGGCGAATCTCTCTTGATTAAGTTCTCAGTTGTCAGTCCCCAGTCTTCAGTCCCGGGCAAAGCCACTGGAGACTGAAGACTGGCAACTGGATACTTCTGTTAAAAGTTTTCGGTCTCGTTCGGCAGCGGGAAGTCTTCTTCAAAGTCTTCCTCGTCGTCATCGAAACCGCTGTAGCTCTGGGCCAGCGTCTGCGCGGGCAGGATGCTGGTGGGTCCGGGTACGGCGTTGCCGTTTTCGTCGATCTTCATGCCGAGGGAGAGGCCCATCTGAGCCAGGATCTCCTTGATCTCGTTGAGCGACTTGCGGCCGAAGTTCTTGGTCTTCAGCATCTCGGCTTCGGTCTTCTGCACCAGTTCGCCGATGGTCTGAATGTTGGCATTCTTGAGGCAGTTGTAGCTGCGCACGCTCAGCTCCAGCTCTTCGACCGAGCGGTTGAGGTTTTCATTGCGCAACTGCACGCGGCCTTCTTCGCTGTGACTCTCGGCTTCGATCTCTTCCTCGAAGTTGATGAAGATGCTCATGTGATCCTTGAGCAGCTTCGCAGCCAGGCCGACGGCATCGGCGGGCAGCACGGTACCGTTTGTCATGACTTCGAGCGTCAGCTTGTCATAGTCAGTGATCTGACCGAGACGGGCGGCCTCGACAAAGTAGTTGACCTTGCGCACGGGCGAGTGAACGGAGTCCACCGGAATGAAGCCGATGCCGAGGTCATTGTCGTGGTTCTTGTCCGCCGAGACGAAACCGCGGCCCCGCTTGAGGCGCATTTCCATCTCCAGCTTGCCGCCTTCGCTGACGGTAGCGATATAGATATCCTTGTCGAGGATTTCGACGTCGGCATCGGCTTCGATCATGCCCGAGGTAACGACTCCGGGCTGGTCGGCGCGCACGTAAAGCGCCTTGGGGCCGTCGCCGTTGAGTTTGAAGGGCACCTGCTTGAGGTTCAGGATGATGTCGGTCGCATCCTCGACGACGCCGGGGATGGACTGGAACTCATGCAGAACGCCTTCAATCTTGACAGCGGTGACCGCAGCGCCCTCGATGGACGAGAGCAGGGTGCGGCGCAGCGCATTGCCGATAGTGGTGCCGAAGCCGCGCTCAAAGGGCTGAGCGCTGAACTTGCCGAACTTTTCAGTGAGCGTCTCGGGATCCACTACCAGACGCTTGGGCTTTTGAAAACCTCTCCAAAGCATATCGATTCACTCTCCATGCACAGCAAACGCCGCGAAGCATTCTGCAACGGCTGTGCCTGTTTCTTCTCCGTTGCGTTAAATTGGCCGCGCCGCAGCGCGGGTGTTGCGAGATTCCCAGTGGCCAGCCCCCTGACAAAGCCGAGGACCGGCCGCTGTGAACTGAAAACCGGATTACTTGCTGTAAAGTTCGACGATCAGCTGCTCGTTGACCGGGAGGTTGACGTCTTCGCGCTTGGGCAGCGAGACGACCTTGCCGGAGAGGTTCGCGTGATCGATTTGCAGCCATGCCGGAACCGGCTGACCGCTGGCGAAGTCGCGGCCCATCTCAACGACGACGAGCTTCGAGCTGTTCGGACGGATCTTGATCTCATCCCCGACCTTGACCTGGAAGGAGGGGATGTTCACCTTGCGGCCGTTGACCTCAACGTGGCCGTGGCGCACGATCTGGCGGGCCTGACGGCGGGAGGTGGCAAAACCGAGACGGAAGGCGATGTTGTCGAGGCGGCACTCGAGCTGCTGGATGAGCAGTTCGCCGGTCACGCCCGGGGCGCGCGAAGCCTTCTCGTAGTACTCGCGGAACTGGCCTTCCAGGGTGAAATAGATACGCTTTGCCTTCTGCTTTTCACGCAGCTGCAGACCATAGCCAACAATCTTGGCCTTACGGTCACGGCCATGCTGGCCGGGGGCAAAGTTACGCTTCTCAATGGCGCACTTGTCGGTAAAGCACTTGGTGCCCTTGAGGAAAAGCTTCATGCCTTCGCGACGGCAAAGGCGGCATACAGGTCCGGTATAACGTGCCAAAATCTTTCTCCTAAATCTTCAGGGGACGACCGGTTTACGCGCAGCACAGCGTGTCTTCCCAGTCCATCAACTAGTTTACAGTTTTCAGTTGCCAGTTGTCAGCCCAATCTCACAACTGGAGACTGGAAACTGACCACTGGCAACTGGAAGTTAGACGCGCCGGCGCTTGGGCGGACGGCATCCGTTGTGGGGCACCGGGGTGGTGTCGCGAATCGAGCGGACTTCGAGGCCGGCAACTGCCAGCGCACGCACCGCAGACTCGCGGCCCGAACCGGGACCGCTGACGCGCACATCGACCGAACGGAGACCATGATCCCGCGCCATGTTGGCGGCGTTGATCGCGGCCTGCTGGGCTGCGAAGGGAGTTCCCTTACGCGACCCGCGGAAGCCAAGCGAGCCCGAGCTCTTCCACGAGAGGGTGTTGCCCTGACCGTCGGTGATGGTCACGATGGTGTTGTTGAACGAGGCTTGGATAAAGACCAAGCCGTAAGGAACATTTTTCCGTTCCCGCTTCTTGAACTTTTTGTTCTTGGCGGCCTTGCCGGCCGTTGCCTTTGCCTTCGCCATTAGGTCTTGGTCGCTTTCTTCTTACCCGCCACGGTGCCACGGCGCGGTCCCTTGCGCGTACGGGCGTTGGTGTGAGTACGTTGTCCGCGAACCGGCAGGCTGCGGCGATGCCGGAGACCGCGGTAGGACTGGATTTCGATGAGCCGCTTGATGTGCATCGCAACGTCTTTGCGCAGATCGCCTTCGACCTGGCCTTCGGCTTCGATGACCTGACGGATACGGTTGACCTCGTCTTCGCTGAGATCCTGAATCTTCCGGAACGGATCAACGTTCGCGGCAGTCAGAATACGGAGCGCACGGGGGTTGCCGATACCGTAAATGTAGGTAAGCGCGATCCGGGCCTGCTTGTTCCGAGGCAGATCGACGCCAGCAACACGTGCCATAGTTTGCCCTTCATGGCTCCAGAAACTGCTCTCTGGAGCGGGTGGTTATGCCTCGGCCGGCTTCGGCTCTGGCGGGTGAGGACCGGGGTTCATCGCAAGCCTTGATGGCTACTCGCCCCTGCCCGCGAAACAGACGGGCGTGGTCCGGTGGAAACAGGCCAGAGTTAACCCTGGCGCTGCTTGTGCTTGGAGTTCTCGCAGATCACCCGCACCACACCGCGGCGGTGGATGACCTTGCACTTGTCACAAATCTTCTTTACCGATGCACGAACCTTCATAAACAGTCCCCAGTTTTCAGTTACCAGTTATCAGCGGCCAGCGCACAGTCCCACTGGCCCCACTGGGGACTGTGGACTGACGACTGCTCACTTACTTATAGCGGTAGACGATCCGTCCGCGATTCAGGTCATAAGGGCTGAGCTCGACCGCAACACGGTCGCCCGGAAGGATGCGGATGAAGTTCTTCCGCATGCGACCCGAGACGTGCGCCAGCACCTCGTGACCATTCTCGAGCGTGACCTTGAACATGGCATTGGGCAACGTTTCTGCCACCGTTGCCATGACCTCAATCGCGTCTTCTTTCGACAAATCTCCTGCCTGGTTCTGCCGGCTTCACGGCCGGCTCACTCTTTACTGCGTCAATATCAAAGCGCCGTCCGCGGTGACTGCCACGGTGTGTTCGAAGTGGGCACTCATGCTGCCATCTTCGGTCACCGCCGTCCATCCGTCTTCGAGCACCTGTACGCCGGGCTTGCCTACATTGACCATTGGCTCAATGCAGATCACCATACCCTCTTTCAACCTCTGGCCCTGGCCGCGACGTCCGTAGTTGGGCACCTGCGGATCTTCGTGCATCCGTGTGCCGATGCCATGACCAACAAACTCACGCACCACGCTGAAACCCGCGGCCTCGACCACTTCCTGCACAGCCGCGCCGATATCGCCCAGCGCCGCTCCAGCCTTCACAGCCTCGATGCCACGCTGCAGCGACTCTTCGGTCACTTCGAGCAACTTCTGCGTGCTGGGGCTGGTCTTTTGCCCCACGACGATGGTCGTGGCCGAGTCGCCGTAATAACCGTCGATCACGACTCCGGTATCAACAGAAACGATGTCCCCCTCGCGCAGGGTACGCTCCGCCGAAGGAATGCCATGCACCACTTCGCTGTTCACCGACGTGCAGAGCACGCACGGATAGCCGCGGTAGCCCTTGAAGGCCGGCTTGACGCCCATCTCATGCATCCGGGCCGCTGCCGCGTTCTCCAGATCGAGGGTGGTCACACCGGGCTTCACCAGCCCGCGCACGTAATTCAGAATTTCACGGACTGCTTGTCCGCTGCGCCGCATCTTTTCAATTTCCTGCGGCGACTTGATCATGATTGCCATCCTGCTAACTCCTCAGCTTTGCGATGGCTGCCATAATGCCCGAGGTAACGGCTTCCACGGCCTGCTCTCCATCGACTTGAGCAAATCTGCCAAGGCCGCGATAGTGCTCGACGACAGGCGCAGTCAAGGAGTAGTAGGCTCGCATACGCTCTTCAAAAACCTTTTCCGTATCGTCGGAACGACGGACGAGCTGCGTGCCGTCTTTGTCACAGACTTCGCTGACCCGAGGTGGCTGCAAGTAGATGTTGTAAATCGTCTTGCAGACAGGGCACATGCGCCTGCCGGTAATACGGCGCAAGAGTTGATTGTAGCTCACCTGAATGCTGACTGCAACGACGGGAAGCGTTCCCGGCTGGGCCGAGAGGTGAGCATCGAGCCAGTCTGCCTGGCCGAGGGTCCTGGGAAAGCCGTCGAGCATATAACCCGAGGCCGTGTCAGGTTCGAGCAAACGCTGGGCGACCATCTGGTTGACCAGATCGTCAGGAACTAGCTCGCCGCGATCCATGAGAGCCTTCGCCTGTCGGCCCAGATCGTTCCCCTTTTCGACATTCGAGCGCAGGAGGTCGCCGGTGGAGATCTGCGGAATGCTCCAGGCCTTCATGATTTCCTTGGCCTGGGTTCCCTTGCCGACTCCCGGAGCCCCCAAGAGCAGGATGGGGCCGGGGATGAAGTTTGCGGGCAGCGCGCTCTCAGCGGCTGCCCCGGACTTGGTTCCTGTCACTACCAGGCCCGCCTTCCACGCGTGCGGCTGCGCGGCGAGAAGCCTTCATAGTGGCGCATGATGAGCTGCGACTCGACCTGATTGACGGTATCCATGGCCACGCCTACCACGATGAGCAGCGAGGTGCCGCCAAAGTAGAAGCTGAAGCCGAGACCGTTGGTGACCCACAGCGGCGCATGCTCGAACCAGGAGCCGATCAAAGGCAGATGGTTCAGATGGATACCAGTGATGAGGAACTGCGGAATGATGGCGACGATGCAGAGATAAATGGCGCCAATGAGGGTGATGCGCGTCAGGATGTCATTGACAAAGTCTGAGGTGCGCTTGCCGGGGCGGATGCCCGGGATAAAGCCGCCATACTTGCGCATATTGTCTGCGATGTCATCGGGACGGAAGACGATCGAGATGTAGAAGTAGGCGAAGAAAATGATGGCGGCAAAATACAGGAACTCATACCAGGGCTCGCCTGGGGCGAGCGCCGTCGCAATGCCGTTCAGGAAGGTGCTGTTGCGCACGAAAGCCGCATGACTGAAGAGCAGCGGAGCCGAAAGCACCGAGGCTGCGAAGATGATCGGCATGACGCCGCCGGAATTGACGCGCAGGGGCAGGTGCGTAGACTGCCCGCCCATGAGCCGGCGGCCTACGATGCGCTTGGCGTACTGCACAGGGATGCGGCGCTCGGAGCGCTCCACAAAGACGATGAAGGCGACAACGGCAACCATGCCGGCGACCAGAAGAATCAGCGCCGGAACCGTGAAGGCACCGAACTTATGGTCACGCGCCGTATTCACGAGATCCGCAATGCCGGCTGGCAGGCCGACGATGATGCCGGCAAAGATCAGCAGGCTCATGCCGTTGCCGATGCCCCGCTCGGTGATCTGCTCGCCCAGCCACATGACAAACGTGGTGCCCGTGGTGAGGGTGAGGATCGTCATGAGGACGAAGCCGACACCGGGATCAAGAACAAGCTGCTGGCCGGTGGAACCATGCAGAAGCGCCAACGCGATCGCCGTGGACTGGACGATGCCCAGGCCGACGGTCATGTAGCGGGTCCACTGGGTGATCTTCTTGCGGCCCATCTCGCCTTCGTTCTGCATCTTCTTAAGCGGCTCATAAACGACGGTGAGCAACTGGAAGATGATGGACGCGGTGATGTAGGGCATGATGCCCAGGGCAAAGATGGTCATACGGCGCAGATTGCCGCCGCTGAACAGATCGACCAGGCCGAGCGAAGAGCCGGAGTTGGAATTGAAGAACTGCTCGATCACATGCCAGTTCACGCCCGGCGTGGGGATGAAGGCACCCAGGCGGTAAATCGCCAGCATGCCAAGCATGAACAGGACCCGGTTACGGAGATCCGGAATCTTGAAGATATTCGCGAACTTTTCAAACATAGGAGCTTTGGTCCCTATCCTAACCGCTCGGCAGCAAGGAGCGATATGGTTGTGGTCAAAAAGCCGCTTTAGGCGACAAGGATTGCCTTGCCGCCGGCCTTCTCGATCTTTTCCTGTGCTGACTTGGAGAACTTGTGCGCATGCACAGTGATCGCCGATGTCAGCTCCCCGTTGCCGAGAATCTTGAGCAGGCCATTACGCTTGTCGAGCAGGCCCTTGGCGATGAACGCATCGATCGTCAGCTCGGTCTCGTTCAACTCGGCGAGACGCGAAAGATTGAGCACCGTGTATTCAGTGCGGAAGATGTTGGTGAAGCCACGCTTGGGCATACGGCGGTGCAGCGGCATCTGGCCGCCCTCAAAGCCGCGCATCGAGCGCGAACCCGAACGGGAACGCTGGCCTTTATGGCCGCGGGTTGAGGTCTTGCCGTGTCCCGAGCCCATACCACGGCCGACACGCTTGCGATTCCGGTTCGCCTTCTTTGGCGCACGAAGATTGGAGAGATTCATGATTGCCTCGCTAACGCCGGCCGGGTTTGCCCACGGCCGACTCGCTTTTTTGAATTACTGCCAGCAGCTTTTAGCTACCAGCTTTCAGCTTTTTGGACTCGCTCATGTGGAGGGGGCCTCAGACAGAGCCAGAAAAAGCGGAATGGTTAACTACTCGACGATACGCAGCAGGTGTGGCACGGTTTTGACCATGCCCCGGATCGAGGGCGTATCTTCACGCTCGACCACCTGATTGAGCCGCGTGAAGCCAAGGCCCTTGACGACCTTCTTGTGCTTCTCGGGAGCCTGGATCACCGATCGGTAGTACTGAATGCGGATGGTTGCTTTCTCTGCCATGATTAAAGCTCCTGAACCTGCTTGCCGCGCAGCGCCGCAACTTCTTCCTTATCGCGAAGCTGCACGAGGGCGTCAAACGTGGCCTTGATGACGTTATGCGGGTTGGCGGTGCCGAGGCTCTTGGTGAGCACATTCTGCACGCCAGCCGAGGTCATGACCGCGCGAACCGCTCCGCCAGCGATGACACCGGTACCTTCAGGAGCCGGCTTGAGCAGCACCTGGCCCGAACCGAAGCGGCCGAGTACCTGGTGAGGAATGCTGGTCTGGGTCAGGTTGATGCGCACCAGATTCTTCTTGGCCGACTCAATGCCCTTGCGGATGGCCTGGGGCACTTCCTTGGCTTTGCCGGAGCCGTAGCCCACGACTCCCGCAGCGGGATCGCCGACGACGACGAGCGCGGCGAACGACATATTTTTGCCGCCCTTGACGACCTTGGTGACGCGATTGATAGCGACCACCTGATCCTTCAGGTTGTACTGGCCGGCGTCCAACTTCTTTTTGATTGTTGCCATTGCTTACTGATTCCTTTCGGGCCGGCGCTCAAGCCGCCCTGCAACCGTGAAAACCTGTGGTTAGAATTCGAGGCCAGCCTCGCGTGCTGCGTCGGCCAGGGCCTTGATGCGGCCGTGGTAGAGATAGCCGCCACGGTCGTAGACCACTTTCTTGATACCCTTGTCGATGGCGCGCTGGGCGACGAGCTTGCCAATCTCCTTGGCCGCTGCCACATTGCCGCCGGTCTTGATCTTGTCGGCGATGGTCGAGGCCGAAACCAGCGTGCGGCCCTGAGTATCGTCGATGATCTGAGCATAAATGTGGTTGAGCGAGCGGTAGACATTCAGGCGCGGGCGCTCAGTGGTGCCCTGGATGCGCTCGCGGATGCGCGTGTGGACGCGCTGGCGAATGACGTTGCGTTGAATCTGCGGAATCATAATTTTTCCTATCAGCGGAGCCGCCCCGCGGCCCCGTTCGGTTTACTTGGAGCCAGCCTTGCCGGCCTTCTTCTTCAACTTTTCGCCAACATAGCGCACGCCCTTGTTCTTGTAAGGATCGGGCTTGCGAAGCGACCGCATATCGGCGGCCACCTGGCCAACCTTTTGACGATCAATGCCGGAAACGGTGACTCGGGTCTGCTTGGGATCAATGGCCGCGGTAATGCCGGCAGGCAGAGGGAACTCGATCGGATGCGAGTAGCCCAGGGTGAAGACGACCATGTCCTTGCCCTTGAGCTCGGCGCGGTAACCGATACCGACGATGTCGAGATCCTTGGACCAGCCCTTGGTGACGCCTTCGACCGCGTTGAAGACGAGAGCGCGGGTCAGACCATGCACGGCCGCATGCTTCTCGGTCTCACGAATGGCGTGGATATGGCCATCCCTGGTTTCGAACTTGATGCCGGCCGGAATGACCTGTTCAATTTTGCCCTTGGGTCCTTCGACCACAACTTTGCCTTCTGCGTGGGTGTACTTGACACCCGCCGGAAGCGGAATGGGCTTGTTGCCAATACGAGACATGCTTCAATCCTTGGGTGGCTTGCGAGTCCCGGAGCCCGGAAAGGCTCCGTTCCACTGCAGCCGCAACACACCTGTGTTGCTTGTTTCTTCTACCGTCGCCGCGTTTTTAACACGGGATTGAGACTACCTGCGGTCTGGCGTGCATAGCACGCGTCTGCCGCGCGGCCAGCGCTACCAGACTTCGCAGAGAATTTCGCCGCCGACGCCTTCACGACGAGCCTGACGGCCCGTCATGACGCCACGCGGAGTGGTCATAATGCTGATGCCCAGACCGCCCTGCACGCGCTTGATCTCGTCGCGGCCGATGTAGACACGGCAGCCGGGGCGGGAGACGCGGGATAGATCGCGGATGGCGGCTTCGTTGTTCGAGCCGTACTTGAGGTAAACGCGAAGAATGGCGCGACCCTCTTCTTCCGTGGTCTTGTAGTTGGCGATGTAACCCTCTTCCTTAAGAATACGGGCAATTTCGGCCTTCAGCTTTGAGGCCGGGACATCCAGCTTCTGATGACGCGCGCGGATGGCATTGCGAATACGCGTCAGAAAATCTGCTACCGGATCGGTCAAACTCATCGTTTCTCCTTCATCCCCCGTTCGCTCTGCCTCGGCAGAGAACCAGCAGGAATGTTACGCGGCCATATCCCCGCAGGGAAGGCCGAAGTGTGGTGCCACGCCAGCTAAGGCTGGCGCGCAATCTTTACCAGGACGACTTGATGACGCCTGGAATGTCGCCCCTGTGTGCGAGCTGGCGGAAGCACAAACGGCAAACGCCGAACTTGCGCAGGAAGGCGCGCGGACGGCCGCAGAGCTTGCAGCGGTTGTGCTTGCGGCACTTGAACTTGGGCTTCCGCTCGTCCTTAACTTTCTTCGCAATCGTTGACATAGTTCTCCAAATCCTTCCCGTTACGCCGTCTGGCGGAAGGGAACGCCGAACTGCTTGAGCAGCGCGCGCGCCGAGTTATCGTCCTGAGCCGTGGTCACGATGGTGATGTTCATGCCCTTCAACTTCTCGACCTTTGAGATATCGATCTCGGGGAAGATAAGCTGATCGCGCACACCCAGCGTGTAGTTGCCGCGGCCGTCAAAGCTCTTGGTGGAAACACCGCGGAAGTCACGCACGCGGGGCAGTCCCACCGAAATCAGGCGGTCGAGAAATTCGTACATCGTGTCACCGCGCAGGGTTACCATGGCGCCAATCGGCATGCCCTCGCGCACCTTGAAGGCGGCGATGGACTTCTTGGCCCGCGTGGTTACCGGCTTCTGACCGGCAATGGCGGCCAGATCGGCCACGAGCGGGTCGAGCAGCTTCGAGTTCTGCGTCGCCTCACCGAGACCCATATTGAGCACAATCTTCTCAATGCGGGGCACGGCCATCGTGTTTTCGAGACCAAGCTCCTTCTGGAGGGCCGGACGAATTTCCTTGATGTACTTCTCTTTCAGTCTTGCTGCCATGATTCTTCTCTTTTCTGCTCCGGTCTCGGAGTGGACTCGCGGCCCGTGTACCGTTGCGGAGTGCTTCTGCGTGGATTCAGAGTTTCATAAATCCACGGCAGGTTTTACTTCTTGCCCGCCAGGGTCTGTCCGCACTTTTTGCAGACGCGCACCTTGTGGTCGCCTTCGAGCTTGTGACCCACGCGCGTGGGACCGCAGTTGGGGCAGACCAGCATGACGTTCGAAATGTTGATGGGCATCTCCTGCTCGGCGATGCCGCCCTTGATGTTCCGCTGAGGGTTGGGGCGGACATGCTTCTTGACGACGCGCACATGCTCGACGAGCACGCGGTTGGCGTCCGGCAGCACGCGCAACACGCGGCCGCGCTTGCCCTTATCGCTGCCGGCGATGACCTCAACCTGGTCGTTACGGCGAATATTCAGACTCGGCATTTCTCTTCCTTCCGTCTTCGCTTCGGCTTACAGAACTTCCGGAGCGAGGGAAACAATCTTCAGAAACTTCTTCTCACGCAGTTCGCGGGCCACCGGACCGAAGACGCGGGTGCCCACCGGCTCGCCGGCATCGTTGATGAGCACCGCCGCATTCGTATCGAAGCGGATGTAGGTGCCATCACGACGGCGCGACTCCTTGCGCGTGCGGACGATCACGGCCTTCACGACTTTGCCCTTCTTGACCTGGCCATCGGGCGAGGCTTCCTTGACGGCGGCGGTGACCACATCGCCCAGACCAGCCTTGGAGCCGGTCGAACCACCGAGGGGAAGGATCATCTGCAGCTTGCGAGCGCCGGAGTTATCGGCGACCTCGAGCATGGTCCTCATTTGTACTGCCATCGTTCTCTCTCCTGTACCTTCGGCGGATTACTTGGTGCGAGCGGCCGGCTCATCCTGAACGAGCGAGGAGCGGCGGACGATCTCTTCGAGGTTCCAGCGCTTCAACTTGCTCAGCGGACGGGTCTCGCGAATGCGAACCATGTCGCCCACATGCGCGCTGTTCTCCGGGTCGTGCGCGTAGAACTTCTTGCTGGTGCGGACGATTCTCTTGTACTTCGGGTGCGCCTTGCGCATCTCGACCTCGACCACGATGGTCTTCTGCATCTTGGTCGAGACGACCTGGCCTACCTTTTCATTGCGGCGCGACTGCGCCTGAACTTCGTTCTGCGTCTCAGCCATGGCTTAGAGCGCCTCCTTCTTGGACTTGCGCGCACGGGACTTGGCCTTGGCCGGAGCGCTGGACTCGGCCAGCGGCGCGGCACCGCGGATCGCGAGCACGCGCTCGCGGGAGATCGTGCGGATGCGCGCGACATCCTTCTTGAGCTCACGCAGCTTCTTGACGCCCTCGGTCTGGCCCATCTTCATCTGAAAACGCAGACGAAAGAGCTGCTCCTGCGCCTTGTTGTCTTCGACCTTGAGCTCTTCGTCGCTCAGGTTGCGAATCTTATCGAGTTCCATGATCCTTCTCTTCTCCAGGACTCCGGCCCATCTGGACCGGGTATCCATTCAATCTCTGCCGGTCGATCCGGCACGCGGGATGCTACTTGGCGGCAACAGTCGCTTTGACGTCGTGACGCATCACGAAGCGGGTCTTGAGGGGCAGCTTGTTGGCCGCCAGGCGCATGGCTTCCTGCGCCATCTCCGGGCTAACGCCTTCCATCTCAAAGAGCACCTTGCCGGGGCGAACCACGGCGACCCAGTGATCAGGAGCACCCTTGCCCTTGCCCATACGGGTTTCGGCCGGCTTCTTGGTGATCGGCTTGTCAGGGAACAGGCGCAGCCAGATCTTGCCGCCACGCTTGATGAAGCGGGTCATCGCGATACGGCTGGCTTCAATCTGCCGGTCCGTGATGTAGCCGCATTCCATAACCTTCAGGCCGTAGTCGCCGAACGACAGCTCGCTGCCGCGCCACGCCTTGCCGCGCATGCGACCGCGCTGCTGCTTGCGATACTTGACCTTCTTTGGCATCAACATGATGAAACCCTCTAAACCAGTTATCAGTTGTCAGTTATCAGTTGCCAGCCTTGAGACTGGGGACTGACAACTGACGACTGGATACTTAAAATACCGACGTTCCGACGGCGGCCTGCGGCTCACGGCGGCGCTGCTGGTAAATGTCGCCACGGTAGACCCAGGTCTTGACGCCGATGATGCCATACGTCGTGTGCGCTTCGGCGAAACCGTAATCGATATCCGCGCGCAGCGTATGCAACGGCAGGCGACCCTGCAGATACCATTCGGAGCGCGCGATTTCGTTGCCGTTCAAACGACCGGAGACGCGAACCTTGATCCCCTTGCAGCCGAAGCGGAGAGCGGAGTCAACGGCCTTGCGCATGGCACGGCGGAAACCAACACGCTTCTCAAGTTGCAGCGCAATATTCTCAGCGATCAGCTGCGCATCGAGCTCCGGCTTGTTCACTTCAAGGATATCAATGAACACCTCGCGGTTGGTGCGCTTCTGCAGATCTGCCTTGAGCTTCTCAATCTCGGCGCCCTTGCGGCCGATGATGATGCCCGGACGCGCGGTACGAATGATCAGGCGCAGCTTGTTACCGGGGCGCTCGACCTCGACAGAGCTGACGCCCGCAGCCTTGAGCTTTTCCTTCAGCTCGCGCTTCAGGTGAACGTCCTCGACGAGCAGCTTGTCGTAGTCGCGCTCGACAAACCAGCGAGAGCGCCAGGGCTTGTTCACGCCCAGTCTAAATCCGTAAGGATGGACTTTCTGTCCCATAGTCTCCTCGATCCTTTACTTCTTGGCCGACTTCTTCGCCGGAGCCTTCTTGGCGGCCGTCTTCTTGGCCGGAGCCTTCTTCGCCGCCGTCTTCTTTGCTGCGGCCTTCTTCGCCGGCTTGGCGGCGGAGTCACCCTCTACCCGCTCGACCAGATCTCCGGCCTGCGCACGCTCCGCCACCGAGATGACGATATGCGCAAGACGGCGCTGGTAGCGATAGGCGCGGCCCATCGGCGCCGGGCGAATCCGCTTCATGCGCGGGCCATCGTTGGCGACAGCCTGCTTCACATAAAGGTTGTCCACATCGACGTCGAGGCCCTGCTCCTGGCTGAGGTAGTTGGCGTTCTGAATGGCGGAACGCAGCACCTTCTCAACCAGCGGAGCCACTGACTTCTTGGTGAAGGCGACCGTGTTGAGCGCCTCTTCGACGCCGCGGCCCTTGATGAGTTCGAGCACCAGGCGCGCCTTCTGCGGAGATACCCGCTGGAATCGCGCTTCGGCCCGGAATTCCCGTGTGTCCAGTTGCATTGGCTTACCCTGATCCCTCTGAATTCTTATCGCGCCCTTGAAGAGGATTCGGTCTTGGCCGCGTGCCCCTTGAAGGTGCGGGTCGGGGCGAATTCGCCCAGTTTGTGACCCACCATGTTTTCCGTCACGTAGACGGGAACGAACTTCTTTCCGTTGTGGACGGCAATCGTGTGACCGACCATATCGGGGTGAACCGTCGAGCGGCGCGACCAGGTGCGTACGACCTTGCGATCATTGGCCTGGTTCATCGCCTCAATCTTGACCATCAGGTGCCCGTCAATGAAAGGACCCTTTTTTGTCGACCGTGCCATAAAACCTCGTTTAGCTGCCAGCTTCTAGCCGTTAGCTTTTAGCTTTCCGCTCTCCATTGAAGTGTCGCGGATTAACCTTAATCTTGCTCAACCTAGCTGGCAGCCAAAAGCTAAGAGCTAGGAACCGTCCTTTTACTTCTTGCCCCGGCGGTTGACGATGAATGCGTCCGTCCGCTTGTTGTTGCGTGTCTTGTAGCCGCGTGTCGGCTGGCCCCAGGGCGTCACAGGATGACGGCCACCGGAGGTCTTGCCTTCACCGCCGCCGTGCGGGTGATCGACCGGGTTCATGGTGACACCACGGTTGGTCGGGCGGATGCCTTTCCAGCGGTTACGGCCCGCCTTGCCGATGCTGACGTTCTCATGGTCCGTGTTGCCGACCTGGCCGATCGTCGCCATGCAGTTGATCAGCACGCGGCGCGTCTCACCGGAAGGCAGCTTGAGCAGTGCATAGTCGCCTTCTTTCGCCACCAGCTGCGCCGAGACGCCGGCCGAACGAACCATCTGCGCGCCCTTGCCGGGGCGAAGCTCGACATTGTGCACCGTGGTACCGGCCGGGATGTTCTTGAGCGGCAGCGCGTTACCAACCAGAATGTCGGCCTCGGGACCGCTCATGATGGTCTGGCCCACCTTGAGGCCCACCGGCTGGAGGATGTAGCGCTTTTCACCGTCCGCGTAGCTGATGAGAGCGATGCGCGAGGAGCGATTCGGATCGTATTCGATGGTCGCGACGCGGCCCGGAACTCCGAACTTGTCACGCTTGAAATCGATCAGGCGCAGCTTCTTCTTGTGACCGCCGCCATGGTGACGGATCGTCAGGTCGCCGGAGTTGCGGCGGCCGCCCGTGCGGAGCTTGGTCACGAGCAGCGGCTTATGCGGCTTATCCGTGGTGATGTCGTCATTGACCAGCGCCGTCTGGAAACGAAGCGTCGGCGTGATCGGTCGAAATGTTTTGATCGGCATAGTTAACTCTTAGCTTCTAGCCGGCCGCCCTTGCGGTGGACCAGCTCGTTCCAAAAATCCCGTCCTGCATCTTCCTCTTGCGCGAGCCATGGCCTGCGCGAGGGACTCAAATTACAGGCTGTTCACGTACTCCGGCATTTTTTCGCCCGGAGCGAGGCGGACATACGCCTTCTTCCAATCCGGACGATAGCCCACAAAACGACCCCGGCGGCGTTCCTTGCCGGCATAGTTGGCGGTGCGGACCGTGGAAACCTTAACCTTGAACAGCGCCTCAACAGCCTGCTTCACTTCGGTCTTGGTTGCCTTGCCAGCCACTTCAAAGACCAGGGTGTTCTCGGTCTCCTTGACGGTCAGCGCGCGCTCGGTGATGAGCGGGCGGCGAATTACGGTATAGGTCGTCGGCATCAGGCCACCTCAGCCTTTCTGCGGCGGGAGACGGTCTTCTGAAGCGACTCCTGCAACTTCTCAATGGCAGCCCGGGAGAAGATCGCCCGCTCGTAGCGGAGCAGATCGTAGGGATGCACTTCGTTGTTGAGCACCAGTTCGACATTGGCCAGATTGCGGGCACCGAGATAAAGATTCTCGGTCAGCGACTGGCTCGACTCCACCAGCAGCGTGCTGCGATTGGCCTCAAGCTTGTCGAGCGCGGTGCGATACAGCTTGGTCTTCGGCTCGCTCACCTCGAAGCTCTCGACCACGATCAGCTTGCCGTCGGCCAGCTTCGCGGCCAGCGCCGAACGCAATGCGCCCATGAGCTTCTTCTTCGGAAAGGCATAGTCATAGGAGCGGGGCTGCGGTCCATGCACGGTACCGCCATGACGCCAGAGCGGCGAGCGAACCGAACCTACGCGCGCGCGGCCGGTGCCCTTCTGCTTCCAGAGCTTCTTGCCCGAACCGGAGACGAGCTTCTTGTTCTTGGTGGCGTGCGTGCCCTGACGGAGCGATGCACGGTAGTGCTTGACCGCCTCCCAGAGCAGCGCCTCATTCACTTCGCTCGGAGCGAAAAGCTCGTCGGCCAGCTCGAGCGAGCCGACTTTCTTTCCTCCGAGATCCAAAACGTCAACGTTTGCCATTGTCTTAACTCTTTTCAGCTATCAGCCCTTGGCCTCTAGCCCTTAGCCGGCGCCTCGCGCCGATACTGAATTTCATGCTGAAGCACGCTCAAAACGCGTTACTTCTTCTTGGCGCTTGCCTTCTTCGAAGCCTTCAGCGGATCGACCGTACCACCACCTGAGAAGCCACGACGCTCGCGCGGCGGAGCCTTGGCCTTGGAGATGAGCACGTAACCATCGCGGGGACCCGGCACCGCGCCCTCGACCATAATGAGATTCTCATCCAGATCAATGCCGCGAATGCGGAGGTTGCGAACCGTCACGCGATCCGTGCCCATGTGGCCCGGCATGCGCTGGCCCGGGAAGACGCGGGAGGGAAACGACGAGGCGCCGATAGAACCCTGCACCTGAAACATGTGTCCGTGAGATTTGGGGCCACCGCCGAATCCATGACGGCGAACCACGCCCGCGAAGCCACGCCCCTTGCTGGTGCCGATGATATCGACGTATTTCTCGTCGGCAAAGATGTCTACCAGAACACGGTCACCGGCCTTCACTGCGCCGTTGCTTTCGCCATCGGCAGAGGGTGCCGTCGTCTCGATATCGACTTCCTTGATCATGCGAACCGGAGCAACATCGCTCTTGGCGAAGTGGCCCTTCATCGGCTTGGTAACCTTGGAATCTTTCACGAACTCGACCAGACCGATCTGCGCGGCATCATAGCCGTCCCTGGCCGCGGTCTTGAGCTGGGTGATCACGCAAGGGCCTGCCTGGAGCACCGTGATGGGGTGCACCTCGCCCTTCTCGTCAAACACCTGGGTCATGCCGATTTTCTTACCCAGAATTCCTGTAACTGACATCTTCTTCTATCTCCCCATCATGCCGGCTCTGCTACCGCAGGCACTGAAGGCTGGTTATGACCGCAGGCGGAAGCCAGAGCGGCCGGGCTACTACTTCTCGAACGCCTTGATCTCGACATCCACACCGGCCGGCAGGTCCAGACGCATCAGGGCGTCCACGGTCTGCTGGGTCGGCTCGAGAATGTCGATAAGCCGCTTGTGCGTGCGAATCTCGAAGGCCTCGCGGGACTTCTTGTCCACGTGGGGCGAACGAAGCACGCAATACTTGTTCTTGACCGTCGGCAGGGGAATCGGGCCGGCGACCTGAGCGCCCGTGCGCTTGGCCGTATCGACGATCTCGCCTGTCGAAGTGTCTAGCACCCGGTAGTCGTATGCCTTGAGCCGAATGCGAATCCGTTGTCCAACCATAATCTGTATCTTTCCTGCCTGCGAGGCTTAAAGGCCCCGCAGGCTTTGCAAACTGTCTGGTTCCACCCTGCGCTTACTGCAGGATTTCGCTGATCGTACCGGCGCCGACCGTGCGGCCGCCTTCGCGAATCGCGAAGCGCAGACCCTTCTCCATCGCCACCGGAGTGTGCAGCT
>Ga0078972_1001070_pt1 | contig 107594 bp, 98 predicted proteins | sample YelNatPaOPGAMG01_FD_67568 | JGI IMG/M metagenome (GOLD analysis project Ga0078972, IMG submission 67568) | Hot spring thermophilic microbial communities from Obsidian Pool, Yellowstone National Park, USA - OP-RAMG-01 (SPADES assembly) (version 2) | ecosystem: Environmental > Aquatic > Thermal... | reverse complement strand
AGCGCGATTGATGATTCGCTGGCCCTCACCTTCGCAGTTGCCGGTGTCCACGAAGACTGCTTTTAGCGGCGGGAGTCTATTGGGGGGAGGTTGGCGCAACGGGATCAAGGGCGCATCAGTGTAGCATAGGTCATTGCTGAAACGAATAATCTCAGGTACGCAGCGGAAGTGTTCACGCAGGGAAATCACGTTTCCGAACGCTCGCTCGGCGTGGTCATACAGGCTTGTGTCAGGCCGAAATTCGTCACGGAATCGAAACTGCCTCAGGTGGTCCCTGGCAAGACGCGCGATGTCGTCTTCGAGAACGCCTACGGCCTCAGGGCTGTTCTGTTTATCGTCACCGACCACGACAATACGTTTTGTCAGGAGCAGCAGCGCCAGGGCCTCGATGCCAGCCTGAGACGCCTCATCGACGATGACGGTATCAAAAACTCCAGGCGTTAAATCCGTGGTCTCCCACAGCTTGTGCAGAGGCATGATCCACGCTGGTATCTTCGGGATGCAGTACATGAGATACTGGCGGGCGGTCCGCCGGTGCCGATAGGCGTATTTGCCCGTGCCTTTGCCGATACGGGCAACTGCCTTCGTCCAGGCGGTGAGGTTTTGTTCCGTCGCGTCGTCCAACCGCCGGAAAAACGCCTGCCAGGCTCTAAGGGTCGCTAGTTCTTCGAGGTTTTTCTCGATTCTGTCTTGTAGCCGGTGCCGCTCCTGAGTAAGCTGCGCATAGTGCTCTGGGTCGGTCACCTTGCGGAGCCACGCTTTAGCAGCCGCCCAATCCCATGCCTGCTGAAGCTGGCGCAGGCGATTCGTCCCCTCGGGGTCGCCTTGCGTTGACCGAATCAAGGACGCGAGCCCAGGGCATCCGACTTGCAGTTGACCAAGCAGTTTTTCATAATGCTCGAGACGATCCTTATCCTTCCTGAGACTCTCGCGCTTCTCCCATACGCTACGCCACCGCGCCGGGTCGCGGTCCTCAATGGCTTTCGTAAGCTCCCCCATGCAGGGGTGAAGGTTTTGAGAACAACCTCCATGGATCATACGGAGCCATTCTTCGAGCGGCTTTTTGGCTGAATGCGCAAGGCGGCGTGCAAGTTCAGCATCAATCAAGCCGCGCCATGCTGCCCGATCATCGGATTGTGCCAACGTCTCTCTTTTCTCGATGGGAACGACGTCCAGAGCCTCTCGGCCGCAATTCCTAAAGAACTCTAGTAATTGGCGGAACTGCTCGACCAAGTCGCACACGCCACTTGCCGCTCGGCGCGGGTCGTCAAGTCTTGGTGCTGAAACCGCGGGCCATACTGCATAGAACCGTTCGAGATGCTCCCTGAGTTCCAGGTAACCCAACAGCATTTCAAGCGACTTCTGCTGGTGAGGTGGCTCACCGCCCACTCGGCAGCATTGCTCGATATAGCGGGTCTCGCGCATGACGCGTGGGGCCAGAAAACCCCAACCGCGCCGCCCGCCATTCTTAAGATGCTCAAGTCGCCGGCGGACATCCCTTGATAGTGCTGCCACATTCTCGAGGTCAGAGGGAATGTCGATCCGCGCAGTATCTGCGCGCTTGTGCGCCTCTTGAATCTTTTCCACGAGCTCGACGGCGTCGCGTTCGAGGCGGTCCCAGCGGCCAGACTGGCCAACCAGTAAATCCTTCAAGATCTCGCCTGTCAGGTCACCAAGCGTGCGGCTCGCTCGCGTCACCTGCTCTTCCAATTGATTCAGAAATGCCCTGCATGCATTAAGGCTCGCGTCAGAAAACCGCTGAAGCGCACCAAGTTGCTCCTCACGCACTCCAGCACAGGCGGCCGTGGCGGCGCTTTCTGCGCTGTTCAAGTTCTCGATCGCTTCCTCGAACTTGCCGGGATCGGGGAGGGGAAGAGTGCCAATCTCCAATCGGAGTTCGTTCAGCCGCTCTTGGGTTAAGGCGGCATGAACTTCGGCGAGGAACGCAACATCTTCGGGCCCCAAAGGACAGCGCCTCTGATTATCAGCCAATTCTGGAAACCAGTCATACGTCTTTTGTTCTTTCTCGACCTGTCTTGCGATCTGGGCAGCAGTCCCTGTGTAGTGGGCGGAGATCGTGTGAGAGTGAGTTTCGGCTTCGCGAGTTTCACGCAATTTACGTTCCACCTGCGTGACTCTGTCTTGCAGTTGACGCAACTCACTTTCCAGTGCTGCGATCCGCTCTTGGGCCCATTTGCTACCTCTCCACTCATTCTTGCGAGAGAGAATCCCGCGGACGCTATCTTCGAGGAGCCGATGGTCTTCCCGCGATGACCCAAAGGCGGTGACGCAAAGGTTAGGGATGTCGCCTGGCAGCAGTTCGCGCAACACCGTGAGGGCTTTGGGAGCGTGGGCGGTGACAAGAATCCGTTCACCTGTTGCGAGAAGATGGCAGATCAGGTTCGCGATGGTGTGGCTCTTGCCCGTACCAGGTGGCCCCTTGACGAGCACATAGGGTTTAGCGCGCAAACACTCGGCAATCCTTCGCTGCTCCTCGTTGGTTGGCAGCGGAAAATAGAGACAAGAATCGGCCAACCCCGAATTGGTCTTAGGGTCTTCTCGGGTTGTGCCGGTCCCACCTCCGGGCAGCTCACCCTCGCTAATGAAATGCTCCCAAGGCGGCGTTAGCGGTAACGGCGCATCGTCGGTACTCTTGTCGTCAGTACGTTTGAGAAGGCAAGTAATAAGCTCCTCATAGGCTGTGGGGCGTCGTTCACGGAGAACGAGCGCTGGAGCGTAAATCACCCGCAAAGTACCGTCCGCCCGTTCCGGCGGCTTAAGAGAGCTTTCGTCAACTTGCGCGTCAGACCTCGCTTTGTTGGCGATCACGCGTAAGATCTGCCCGACCTTGGCTTTGTCCCACGCCTGGACGTCGAGTTCCTCCAAGCGATCATCGAGTTCCGAGTCCTCCAATCGGGGCTGGTGCTGGAGTTCCAGCATGTCCAGTTCGATCCGAAAGCCGTCGAAGGAGGCGGCAGGGCTGACCGTAAGGATACCTCGTGCTGCATCAAGGCTAATCTCGGCGGGGGCGGTGAGGAGATGACGTCTGATGGTTGCCCCAGTGGAATCCCGCCACACGAGAAGTCCCACTCCTAGGATGAGTTCAAACCGCTCCTCAGCTTCCTCGAGGCGACGACGCATGAAGTCGACATCCTCATAAACCTGCTGAACCTTTTGCCAGCGGCGCATTTCTTGCGCCCAGGGCTCCCACTTATTCAACAAGTATTCCAGCCAAGCCTCCTGCAGTTTGGGATAATCCTCCAGACGACGTTCTTCTGGAACCTTTTCAGTCGGTGCTTGGGCATCTCCAGACGGCACGTTAGAATTAGGTACACGCCGTTCAACGAGGACTGTGATCCGCAGATTGAGAATGTCAAGCAATTCCTCAGTTCTCTTATCCAGATATTCCTCCGGACTAGACTGAAATTTCTGCGGGACCCAGTCTTGAAGTTCCTTCGGTATGACCGGAAACGTCGGTTTGTGCTTTTTATGGACCTCAAGCCAGAGATCAGGAAACTCGCCGGGTTTATCAGCGAAGAAAGCAGAACGGATCTCGGGGCGATCCCTCGGGATCTGATAGAACCACAAGAGCTTGTCGTTTTCCCCATAGGCAGGAACGCGCTTTCGTCGGAGAGTGGCGGCGTCCTTGAGAAATTCAAGGAGAGCTCTGGACTTTCGCCGGATTTCCTCGGAGACGCTGAATACCCGCTTCTGCTCCGGCAACGCCTGCTGTTGGGATGCCTCCTGAATCGCCTTAAGCTCTTCCTGCGTTTGTGTGGACCATTTACCTGTCAACGCTTATTCCCCCTTCTTTTCCTTCGTCCACTCCTGCCGGTCCTTCTCAATTAGGTCTTGGATGATGGACACGATGAGGACCATCTGATTCTGCATCTCCATTCTCTAAAACTCTGCCCCATTTTACTCCCGCTGTTAGACAAGTCAATATCCTATGTTTCATTTTACAAAACTCAGAATGCTGGTATGTGGCAAATTGTTACACATGTCCTATCAATTCCATTCTGCAAAGCCCTGAGTCCCGTAGCTGCAGAAATGTCACAGTGCTTTTGGCTTTAAGCTGATTGTGCACTTTTTGTGCACCAAACAAGGGAAAACATGGTCAAACATTGGGTAATCGCTGTTCCCCCCACTAATAATTTTTTCCAACATTATCAAGCATAAAATATCATTATCAACAAAGTTTTAATAGCTTCAACATAATTCGTAATCGGCTGGTCGCGAGTTCAAATCTCGCCGTCGGCTCCAATGATTTCAAAGAGTTGTGGAAATGTTTCCATTCTGATGTCTAATTTAGAAATCATTTTAAGAGCTGCATTATCGCCCTGCCCTTATAACCATTTGATTTTATAGATTTCTCTAAAAACTATTCTTTATTTGAAACTTTTTCCCAATCTGTATCCTATCTGTATGCTAATTTCTGGTATTTAATTTTTGGTGTTTTACATTTCGATTTTAAATTTTCGAACAATCTTTCTTAATTTAAAAGGCCATAAAGAAGTGAAACTTGAAATTATAAATTTCAAGTAAGCATTATGGTATGTTTCCGTATACGAAGTGGAATGGGAATACTTATTTACTCGCTTGATAGCAAAAATGCTTAAGCTTACAATAGGGCAAATTTTATCGCCAAAGTGTTTTACAATGAAGAAGCCCTCAAAAATTATCAAATGAGACCTCCAAAGGGCTTAAGATATTCCTTTTGGAGGGGCTTTTCTGCGCAACAATAAGCAAATATCTACACACCAATAACCAGATTAATTTAAATCAACAATTAGTGAGTTATAAAAAATAATCTTATAAAAATCTCGTAACCTAAAGAGTTATTCAATTAGATTGCCCGTTTCAAGATCAGAATAGGAACTTTTAATGCCTGGTTTTAATTATTAGTTAAAAAAGGAAAAAGAGTATGAAAAATATGAAAAATAATTATATAAGAATATTGGGCTTTGGGTTATTATCGCTGATATTTATTTTCCCGGCTTGCGGTGGAGGAGGCGGAGGTAGCAACGGTTCAGGAAGTACCCAAGTCTCTTGTCCCCAGGGCACTCCCCTTCCTGAGGCAAATATAATTTATTATAACTACACTCCAATGGCATTACCTGACCAGCCTAGTGTTACCATATCAGCAATCCCCGGAGATCCGAGAATCCAATTAGCTAAAGATGCAATAGATTATTGGAATCAAAAATTTGCTGAAATCGGGACTCCTTTTAGATTAGGCAGTGTTTCCGTGGTTACTGACTTGGTACCTACGGACTACTTAGTAGACATTAGCAATTGGGCCTTACAAGGGGGCGTGAAGCCAGCGATGCCAAATGAGGTAAAGAATATGCCTGGCGACATAATAATTGCCTTGTCCGATGGAAATTTTGTCTCCTTTACTACCTATCTTGTTGAAACCGGGATTAAGCTGATCGGCATCCGCAATTGTCAGCAGGCTCCTCTTAGTCTTACTAATGTAGCTCGCAATCTCATCGCCCATGAACTGGGCCATGCGATTGGCTTAGGTCATAACAATGATCCTACAAAGCTCATGTGCGGCCGTCCGGCTGACTGTCGGCCTCAAGATTTTAACTGTGATATAGAAATGTTCTTCCCTATCACAGAGGTCGAAAAAATAAAAATATTAACTCTTTATCCAAAATAAATGCCTGTTTCGTAACCTAAAGAGTTATCTATTAATGGGAGCATAAAATAAATGACATCTTGACACGGGTTCAGTTCTCGCATGCTAAATATAACTCACAGCGTAAGGATTTAATGCCCCCAACCCCATTTTAAAGTAAGAGAGGGAGTTATGAAATTATGAGATAGGCAATAGACAGATTTGGAGGGCAAGGTTTTATCCCTTACCTCATTTGATTTCATTATTTATGTACTCGATGGCTCCAACCATCTTTACCAGGAAAATGTGAAATAACTACAGAGCCCCTTCTACCTGAAGGGGGCTAAGAATTGCAAGGGACTTGCCAGAGAAATCGATATTTATTTAATTTTTATCCTGCCCAAAAAGAAATGGCCTGCCTTCCAAATGACCAAAATGCTAAGCAGCGTAATAAGAACAATACAGAGTAAAGGGGCAATTATGGCCAAAATGGCTGTAATTATAGATCCAATTAATTCTAAAGACGAGATAAACCAATTGGCCGTTCCTGCCGTTAAAAAAGTTGACTTCATGCGGGTAGCGACAGTTAGACCCTGAACAGTAGCCGCTGCTCCACCACCGGCAATTAATGCTAATGTCCACTTCAGAAATGGAGTAATATCCGTAATCATGGAAGCTGTAGCCATGATGCCGGCAATGATGGCCGCCGGAGAGGCAATTAGATCTAAAAGCTGATCGAGCCAAGGGAGGTAGTAAGCAAGGACTTCCACGATAGTTGCTGTTGCCAAAGCAACCGTGCAATAATAGCTGCTCATCCAAGCAAAACCGGGAGAAAGTTGCAGATGGCCAGAAAGGGAGGCCAGATTAATTATCAGTAAAGGAACGAAGACTCTAAATCCACAGGCTGCACTCAAACCGATACCGATACCAATACCCAGTAATGTTTCCATGGCTAATTAGGCTTAATTTTGCTTCCGGAAATTTTTACCGCATCCTTTTTGCATTTTACTTTTTGCCCCGCTTATCTACCGTTTCTTCCCACTACTAAATATAGAACCCAGGATTCCGCGAATAATTTGCCTACCCAATTGGCTGCCTATGGCATGGGCCGCACTTTTTACGGCAGCTCCGAGCAGTTGTTCTGCCTAAGATTTTGGTTCAGCAGGACGGCGTTTCTGAATCATTTCCTCTTGGGCAACTGACTTCATCTGTTCAGCTTTGGCCTTCAGTTTTTCATAAGCAGATTCCCGATCGATTGTTCTTTCATAGTGCCCATAAAGAATTGAACTCCTTATCAATTGAGCACGTTCCTCTGGAGTGATAGGCTGCAGCCGGCTGTGGGGAGGACAAATAAAAGCCCTGAGGGCGTGTTGCACCAGATTTGGTATTCCCCTCTCCTGGAAATGCCAAACCAGAGAGATCTCCTTTAATATCCGCTAAGAAGCATGGGACTCCAATCTTACTGAATTGTTCGGCGAGTACACGCAAAGTAATAGTTTTCCCGGTACCCGTCGCTCCCGCAATCAAGCCATGTCGATTCGCCATTTTCGGTAATAAGAAAATTTCGCTTTTAGATTTACCAATTATTAAAGGCGATATATTTGTTCCCATAATTTCCTTATCTAACGTTATGGTTTCATTTATACGGAGACAAATTAAACCTTTACATTATTTTTGTCAATAATGCCTCAGTCAGACCGGCGATCAGTTTTAATATAGCTCGCCAGCCAAAGACAGACGGGAGGGGAGAGGCGAGGTGAGAGGTAAATGGAATGCCCTAAAAACGCACTATTCTTGCCTAAGGCGGACCCTTTTAGGCATTTGTTAAGCTGATTATAAGGAGCTAAAGGATTTTTGGCCCGTTCCTTTGTAAATTTTTGTTAAAGAATATTCGCTGAAGGATTTAATATTAAGCTGAACCACAGCCCTCCGCTTGGCGAATGTGGGCAACTACCGCCTCAACGATGCGTGGCCACGCGCTCCCATGGGGCAGGTCGTGCCCCATGCCTTCAATGACCATCAGCTCAGCACCGGGTATCGCCTCCGCGCTATCTATTCCCCCCGATACTGGTACCAGCGGATCATCTGCCCCGTGGATCACCAGGGTCGGGGCAGTTATGGAAGCAAGGAAAGGTTTCCGGTTTCCATGAGCAAGGACCGCCAGGAATTGTCGCGCCTTACCCGGACCATAATATGCCCGATCATAGCTTCGACGTGCCAAATTCCTGTGCCAATCTTCATCAAAGGGGAAACCGGGACCAGCGATCGTTCGGTATAACTTCAGCATATAATTAACATAATCCTCGCGCTCTGGGGGTGGTGGAGTTAGCAGAAGATCTAAGATCTCGGGTTTGGGCTGGGGAAGTTGCGGATTACCTGTGGTCGCATAAACCTGCGTCATGCTCCGCACGCGGGAAGGGTGTCTGTAGGCTATCGTCTGCGCGATAGCCCCGCCCATGGAAATACCGCAAAGGTGGGCTTTATCTATTTTAAGGGCATCTAAAAGCCCGACTGCATCGTCGGCCATGTCATCGAGAGTATAAGGGGCGTGCACTTTTTCTCCCTTCTCTCTGGCTGCCAGGGCTGCTTTTAGGTCGGGAAGGCCGGCTTCTTCTATTTTTGTAGATAAGCCCACATCCCGGTTGTCAAAACGGATTACATAAAGGCCCCTTCTCGCCCATTCTTTACAGAGCTCTTCATCCCAACCAATCATCTGCCCGCCTAATCCCGCGATCAGCAATAAGGCAGGCGATGAAGGCTCCCCAAAGGTCTCATATTCGATCTGAATTCCATTGGCGGATACACGAGGCATAAAACTATATCCTTTAACTAAAAATATATCTCTATAAAAAATTCTTACTTTACTCTAAGAATTTATCTTTGGCCCAACCAAATAAGTTTAAATGGCAATCGTCTTGAAATTGGAAGGCAAGGGAATTACCCTTGCCTTTGAACATTAATTTTGTTTTTAGTCTCTCAATCTACCATGGTGGTTGCCAAAGAAATAATTTCGTCACGTTATCTGCTAACCATTGGTTGGATGAGTCTTGAGCACTCACCCAGGACTGTCGTTCAGCTTCAGCACTAGCAAAAGTTACTTCCTCATTCATCATGTTTATTTTAGCACAATAGAAATCAGCATCGAAGACGATCGATTTTGGCTCCCTGGGGGCGTTTGACCACTGGAGCCATTTGGTTCGTTTGTGAGGAAGCTTATGATGGGGATCTCCAGAATTGGGGTTCCCTGTGCGAGTAAAATTCGACAGGTAGGCCATCATCGCATTTTGAAGATCTCTTGCGCCCGGTCCTGTTAAATCCGGGATGTCGAATAATCCTTTATTCCAGCCAAAAAAGAAAGAAATCTCGGCTGCGTGGCTGGCCCCGTAAATGTGGTCAAATGGATATGGGCCCGATCCGATACCTCCCCATTTAAAAAGGTAGGTATATACTTTGTCTTGGACCTTGGCAAGCTCACGGGCTATCGAATCCACGTTCTTGGCCTTCCATTGTAGGCTGCCAAAATATCCTGTTTTATCATACAATTCCCAGTCAAACGGAGTTTTTAAAATATCTTCAAATTTTGGGTTATTATTGTATCTTATTGAGGTAAATAAATCCGACCAACTATATTTGGGCAAAGTAGAGGGCGCTCCATAAAGCTTCACTACGGATCCATATAAAGGCATAAACGCTTTTAACTCATATTCGTTGCTACCCAGAATAATCGGCATCTTGTTATAATTGCCTGATTGGATTGCCGGGATCCAGCCACCAAACGGCATTACATATCCATCCATAATAACAGGAAAAGTTGGTACAGATCCGGTTTTGACGAGAGCGAGAAAAAAATCACCCGCAGCGGTTTCCCTGAGATAAGTCTCTAAACTTCCATTATTTTCCATTTCTTTTCGCCGATTTTCGGCAGTGAGGGCATCTACGTTTTCCTTATATCTAATAAGTCTTTCAATATAACCATTCGCGGCGGCCCTTCCATAATCAGCTGTAACTGGCGCCATCCCCCCACTCTGGTACACGGCCCGATGAAAGAGTCCTTTTCCTAACGGTGAGATAACCAAATTCATAGTATTGTGGGCACCGGCAGATTCCCCTGCTACAGTAACATTATGGGGGTCTCCCCCAAAGGCGTGAATATTTTCTCTAACCCATTTAAGAGCTTGAACATGGTCCAAAGTGCCAAAATTTCCGGAATCAGAAAGGGGATCATCTCCTGTCTGGAGGGCCGGATGGTAAAACCATCCTAACGGTCCAAGTCGGTACTGGATAACTACGACAACGATATCAGATTCCACTGCCAATTTCGCACCATCATATTCTCTTGCCGATCCGAAATTATTTGATCCCCCATGAATCCAAACATAGACTGGGAGCCTGCCAGAGCGATTAGGCCGGTATATATCCAAATATAAACAATCTTCGCTGCATTCAGAATCAATCTCCCCGGTCCGGATCCAATCTATAGTTGTATACAGTTGAGTGCATTTCTTGGCTGGCTTAGTTGCATCGCGAACCCCATCCCAAGGCTTTGGCTCTTGAGGCGCCTTCCACCGAAGATCACCAACAGGAGGTTTAGCATAAGGTATACCTTTCCATATCATGGTACTTCTGTCTTCACTAAGAAACCCCTTTAGTTTACCGTATTGAGTATTGACCATTAATTTGTTGTGCCATGCCCCAACAAAAGAGGGGGCCAACAAAAGCAATACAATACAAGTAAATACAGCGATCAATCCAAACCGAAATAGAAATTTTCCTCTTGCGTTCATCATCTTCCTCCTTTCCCATGTTGTTTGATTAAATTGAAATTTAGTTTAAAAGATACAATTTGCGAAAATTTTAATATAAATATGAAGCCCCCAAGGTATTGTTAATTTCTTGGGGGCCTTCTCCAGGTATTTTTAAATAATCCCCTTTGATCATCGAATTTTCCTTGGGAAACCTATGATTTTTCTGGCCTTCTTGCCTCAGTCGGCCTGAGTTACTACAAATTTCCCCAAAAGGGATTAGATGAGTTGAGGTTCTCTTTGGCTAAACCTCAAGATATTTCTTCCGAATATCTTCCCGAGAGGCCAGCTCCTCAGCCGTACCTGAAAAAGCACAGGACCCCTTTTTCATAACGTAAACCCGCTTAGCCAAAGACAAGGCAATTTTATAATTATGTTCCACCAGGAGAATAGAAACTCCGGTTTTGCTAATACTATCCAGCATATCGCGCACTTCTTTTTTCAATAAAGGCGCTAAACCTTCTGTCGGCTCATCTACCAGCAGGAGATCAGGGTTGCCCATCAAGGACCGCCCTATGGCCAACATTTGCTGTTCACCGCCAGAAAGATTAGCACCCTTGCTTTTTTGGCGCTTTTCTAAAGAAGGAAAATGTTCGAATATTCTCTCCAAGGTCCAGACATGCGGATTCTTCTTGTCGATTTTTCCTCCCTTTATGCCCATTAGTAGATTTTCCACTACCGTCAAGGTGGGGAAAATCCACCTCTCATCGGGCACATAACCTATACCAGCTTTGGCTATCTTATAAGGCGGGTAGCCTGCAATATTCTCGCCTTTGTAAATTACGTTTCCCGATCTGGGCTTGACCAGACCCATGATACTTTTCAAAGTTGTGGTCTTGCCCATGCCGTTTCGACCGAGAAGGGCCACAATTTCACCCTGATCCACTTGCACAGACATATCTTGCAACACGTGACTTTCGCCATAATAGGCGTTTAAATTCTCAACTTCCAGCAGCATACTTATTCCTCAGCTTCTCCCAGGTAGGCATCTTTTACCGCCTGATTTTCTCTTATTTCCTGCGGTGGACCAGAAGCTAGAATAGCTCCCTGATGGAGAACAGTTATGCGGTCTGCCAGGGAAAAAACCACATCCATATCATGCTCTATGATCACGACAGTTTTATTTTCAGTAAGCTTTCTGATCAATTCAACTGCATAATAAATCTCCTCTTTAGACATACCCGCGGAGGGCTCGTCCAGCATTACCAATTCGGGATCTGTGGCTAAAGCCATGCCGATTTCCAGGGAGCGTTGTTGGCCGTAAGATAAAATACCAGCAGGCACATCGCGGACATCATACAAGTTGATCTGGCGGAGGAGCTCTTCTGTTTCCCGAGTAATATCTTCCATATCATCCACGTACTGGAATATATTGAAACGAATACCACGCTTGGATAAAATACCTATACGGATATTCTGAAAGGCGGTTAATTTACTAAAAATGCTGGTGATCTGAAAAGAACGCCCCATCCCTTGCCGTACCAATTCCTCAGGCTGGCTACCGGTGACATCCTTCCCTTTAAAAAAGACCCTCCCTTTCTTAGGCACATACGTACCGGTGATTAAATTAAACAGGGTGGTCTTGCCGGCTCCATTGGGTCCAATGATGGCATGGCGTTCCCCCTTCTTGATTTCCAGATTGATATCGAAAAGGACCTTTAACCCTTTGAAGTCGTGATATAGCCCCTTTGTCTCCAAGATATTCACGGTTTGAATCGATCATCCTCCAGTTTTTTTATGACTAGCCAAATACCTTCTTCCTGATCAATTCCAAAACTCCGGCAAACCCTCTGGGAAAATACAGCATTACCACAATGAGGATGGCTCCCATCAACATTTCGACCTCTTTAATATAGCGACTGGTAAATTCATGAAGAATGGTAAATATAGCAGACCCCCAAATGGGACCAAAAAAGCTTCCCACTCCTCCTACCATGGTTATCAATATCACTTGAAAAGAAGTCCCAGGGCCCAGGGCAAGATCGGGGGCAATAACATTCTGAAACAAAGCTAAAACAGAACCGGCTATCCCGGCAAAACCTCCGGAAATCACATAGATGAGGGCTTTAGTCTGCGGCACCTTGAATCCCATATAAGCGACCCTTTTGGCGTTATCTCTGATACTAACCATCAGTTGCCCAAATGGTGTTTTGGTTAAAAACCATAGAAACCAAAGACTGAGACCAATGACCACCATAGCAAAGTAATAGAAATTTGTAGAATCCTTCATATCAAAGGAAATAACTCCTGGAATGTTGAGGGGCGGAATGGGAAAACCGCTTATCCCGTCTTCACCATTAGTAATATTTCTAAGCTTTAGGGCCAAAGTATAGATAAGCATGCTAAAAGCCAGATGCAACATAGCAAAAGCGGTGCCGCTTACTCTGGCCATGATGGGGCATAAAACCAAAGCCAGCACCACGGAAGCAAAAAAACCTAAAAACAATGCAGCAAGAATTGGCAAACCTTTGATATGAACTAACGCCAGCGCCGTAGCAAAACCTCCAACCCCAAAGAACATGGCGTGCCCGAAACTAAAAAGACCCGTATAGCCGAGCAGGAGATTGAAGGATACCGCATACAGGGCAAAGATGGCAAAATGCACAAAAACATTAACAAAATATACCCCAACGATATGCGGCAACAAGGCCAGCATGATTAACAGCGTTCCCCATGAAACCCATTTGCTTTTCTTATTATTTTTAATTACCACTTATTCCCTTTCCCCAAAAAAGCCCATGGGTTTTATGACCAGAACAATGGCCATAAAAGCAAAGGCCAGGAGTGGGGCCATCTGAGATAAGAACTGAACACCGAAAGAAGAAATTAACCCGATGACCATAGCTACCAAAAAGGCCCCTGCCAAGCTACCCAATCCGCCTACAACCACCACAATGAAGGCGTCCATGCCCATCTGGTCGGCTAATCCTGGAAATACACTCAAAACAGGGGCTATGGTTACCCCGGCTATGCCCGCCAAAAAAGATCCGAAACCGAAAACAAACATAAAGAGGAGGGGGACATTAATCCCCAGAGCATTTACCATAGCCGGATTAGAAACTGCCGCCCGCACTACCATCCCTAATCTCGTTTTAAAGAGAATTAGAGCCATGACTGCGAGGACTATTGCTGTTATAAATATGACAAAAAGACGATAGACCGGGTAGGTCATACCCAAGATATTGGCGGACCAGTTTAGTACTTTGGGGGGCGTCACGTAGAGAAACTCTGTGCCCCAAAAGAATTTCACGGCCCCTAAAATCACGAACATGACCCCTGTGGTTACAATTAATTCAGCCACATGGCCCAAGGAATGAATCTTTCTTAAGAGATACCTCTCTACCAGTGCTCCCAGGATACCTGTTAAAATGGGACCAATAAGTAGAGCCATCCAGAAATTTCCGGTCCAAATCGTTATTTGGTAAGCAAAATAAGCAGCGAGCATAAAGAAGGCGGCATGAGCTATGTTTAATATACCCATCATGCCGAAGATCAGGGTGAGGCCTGAAGCTACCAGAAAAAGCACCATGCCGTAGGCCAGACCATGCATTCCCTGAGTAATATACATAACGGTTGTTGGATCCATCTATTCCGCCCTTAATAATTTATGCAGGCGCTCCTCAAACCCTTCCTTTAAAGGCCAAATGAGAAGCGCCTTTTCTGATTTTAGTTATTTATTATGGCTAAACTTATCGGGCACCCTTGCATCTTTCCATTGTGGGATCTATCCGCGGCATAATTTTATCTGCTGGAATTTTAAACCCACGACCAGCCGCGCTATAGTCCTTACTAAAGTAGTAGGGTGGGATATTGAAAAATGCTTTTTGCTCTGCGGGAGGGACAGCCTCAAGGACATGCAGGTCCTGAACCGTCTTATGATCGCAGGGCCTCATGTATTGGATCTTACCGTTCGCATATTGGTACTTGTCACCTTCCCAGACTTTGATGATCTTCTCCGGGTCCGCACTGGCTGCCCTCTCAATTACGCTAAGCAGCCAATAGGTCTGCTCTATGTAGGAACCTAGACTTCCCAAGGGGTGCTCGTAATTCGCTGTGTTATAAGGTGCCTTCCACTTTTTCCAGGCGTTGTTCCAATTTTTGTAGTACTTGATAAATTCCGGGTTCTTAAAGATAGGGCCTTCAAACCCGTACCAGCTGAGCTGAATCAGACCATTTGATCCCTCCACACCGATTTCGGTGAGGGAAGGAGGGTCTTCTACATAAATATGAGCGATTGGAATGTTTACGCCCAGTTGACGCGCTTGCTTGATCAGATTGGCGGCATCCGGAATAAAATCACCAGTATAAATCACCTCTGCCCCGGAAGCTTTGATCTTAGTCATATAGGGAGCAAAATCGGCCAAAAATAACTTGTGATAATCTTCGCCAACTATCCGAGCATCCGGATAATATTCTTTCAAACCTGCCTTGAAACCCTCCGCAAAAACGTGCCCAAAAGTAGTATCCTGGCAGAGGATGTAAAATTTCTTTTCCTTCTTCCGGATCTGTCCAAAGTAATAAGCCATGGCCCGTCCGATCTGACTGGAGGACCAGCAGGTCATAAAAGAATAACGGGTAAAATTGGCGCCTTCATAAAGATCATCTGTCAAGGCCGCTGTATTTTGAGCAATGACTTTATACTTATTGGCCACTTCATTCATTACCTTCACATTGGGAGTACCGGCCGTACCCCACAAGACATTAACCTTCTCCTCGAGAATCATTCTTTCGGCAACCTTTTTAGTCACGTCCGGCTTGAATTCCATGTCGCCTTTAATAAGCTGGATAAGTTTCTTTTTGCCATCAATCATTATACCGCCCCTTTTATTATAATCGGTGGCGGCCCAAAGAGCGGCGATCCAGTACACTTGTCCTATAACAGTCGTCGGGCCGGAAAACGGAGCCAACACCGCAATTTTGAAGGTATCTCCTTTAGGAATAACCGGATTGTTCGGATCGAAGTCGGACATATCAGACATCTTACTAAAATCAAACTTGGCATTGACGGCCATAACTCGGGCTGGGCTGAAAACCATCAAACAGAAAAGTAAAAAAATAGAAATAAGAACTAAAATCCCTTTCCCCAAACTGTGCATGTTATCTCTCCTTTCGTTATTTATTTTTAATGTTCGAACAGTCTTCTGAATTAAAAAAACTTCGCGGCGCCCCATAAGGGTTCATTGAAATGGGGGCAGCCGGAATCGAACAGAGATAATCAATTTCTTTAGTATTTTATTTTCCCTGTAAGACCCCATATCCTTTAGTAAATCCTTATTCATAAAATTTTAAGCCAAAAATATTATGTTTCCTAACCAGAAACTATATATATCTATTTGGAAACCATGTCAAGTATTTTTCGTGAGACCTCTGAAAAACCGATTTTTCGGTCAATCCCGTGCCAGCGGGAGTGCAGAAATGCTTTGAAAATTCTGGATTCCCAATTTCGCAGAAATGTCGTAATTACATCCGGGGGACTTTTTCAGAAATCTCTTCCTGCAGACTGTAGATCACTTGCAAATTTGAACCTGAGCTGAGATTGATAAATCCAGGCCTGGCCCAGATGAAAGCAAGCTCGGCTCGTTAAAATGAGACGCTGCTTCTTTCCTAATAAAGGGAGAGAAGATTAATCCTCTCTGGAAGGGAATCATTAATTCCCAGTCGATTTTAATCTCGCCTGCTTGCTCCCGCCTGATCCATAATTAATCAAAAAACTGATGGACGGTTAGATTCTCTGGAAAGGGTTTGGGGCACTTCTTTGGACGGAATGAGTGGGTAGAATACGCGAATGAGTTAATTAAATATTTAACCATTAATCAATTCATTTTCATGAATTTCCAATAATGCGCGCGTAAATTTTGGTCATCGAGATTCAAAATTCCCCAAATTAAATTCTCTTGCCAAAAAAATTCTATTTCCCCATGATAAGGGTCTGGCAAGCGATAAAGTCCTTCTTTTAACTCTTTAGCAACTCCAATTTTTTGCAAGTATTTGTGCATCATCTCCTGGCAGTCTTTTTTATCTCTACCTTGAATAGCAAAAATTTTAAATTTTTTGCCGGAAAACTCATAATCCGCCATAAATGCCGAATGGAAGAAGGCATAGCCTAAGAAGTTCTTAAATATAAAGGTTTCTGAATGTGCTTTTTTCCCTTGGGCTGGGAAAAAAGAAAGAATAGCTGGAGGTGGTGATTTTTCTCCGAGGGCGGCTTCGATCTGCCTACCGAAGATCAGCAAAGTTTTTTCTCCCTCCGGCCCAATTTCATAGGCGTTGATTTTAACATAATAAGGCCCCATCCAAAAATTCAAGGTCAATGGTTCAATATACCCTTGATTTCCTATTTCTATTATTTGGGCATCTTTCAACCTCTCTTGGCTGTAAATTCCAAAAGCCAAGGTAGGATTTCGATGACGGTATATTTCCACAGTTACGGAGGCTTTTTTGTCCCTTTTGTATTCCGCCACGAAGAGTTCTTGGAAATCATAGCTTAAATAAAGATCAGCTGCGCCATCAATATAATCATACAGATTTTGGGGCTTAAATATTAAAATGGGAGAAAATTTTTTCCATCCGGCAATCTCGGGAAAATCAAAATCTTTTGCCTGCGCCCAATTGAGATAACAGGGAAGGAGCAAGCAATAAGTATGGATTAAAAAAATTATTAGCCCTATCTTTTCTTTGATCTTATGTCTTACCTTTTTGCCCATCCTCTTTTATCCTCATGCCGAAATCTCTCTTAAAACCACTATCTGCCGAATTCTCTCGCCTACCTGCCATTGGTTAGTACATTTAACCGCACAAGACGCACAATCTTTACATGCTTCATAGGGAAGGTCTAAAGAAAAAAGAAGATCCTGAGCAGCCACCAAATTTTTATAACTGAAAGCGTACATATAAGCCCTCATCAATTCAGGTATGGGTAAGCTTTGGGGACATTGAGTTAAACAAAGGCCGCAGCCTTGGCAATAATAAGCAGAAGACAGCACATGCGCTTGGAGGTATTCTCTCTCTGGCCAAGAAAAAGTAAAATCTTGCATAACTTTTAAATCTAATTCCATTTGGTCAAAAGTAGTAAAACCAGCGATAATTGTATGGACATGCTGGTCCTGCAAAACCCATTTCAGGCCCACCTGGGCATTAATCTCTTCTGCTCCATAAGCGCCGCGGACATTTCCGCCGATGGTCTTCATAGCTACAACTCCCAAACCAGCTTCGGCTGCTTTAGCAATGGCTTTCTTAACCTCCGCCGCATGTTTTTGCCGGAAATTATAAGCTGTCAAAACGACATCATAAACTTTGCTTTCCATTGCTGCTTGGATGACTTCCGGTTCATTCCGGTGCGTGGTGATACCTATAAATCTCGTTTTCCCCGCCTTTTTGGCTTTTTGTAGGGCATTGATAATTGGTTCATAAAGAGCGGATTCCCTTACCCAGACATTATGATGATAATATATATCTACATAGTCCAATCCTAAATTCTTCAGACTGGTATCAATTTTTTTAGCATAAGCTTCTTCCGTGGCTTCTTCTGTATAAAGGCCCGTCGTCGGATTTTGGGGCAAGCGCGCTTTAGTGGCGATAACAAATGAATCGCGCGGACGTCCTTTTAATACTTCCCCGATCATAGCTTCGTTCGTTCCCCGCTGATAGGTTTGAGCTGTATCGAGAAAATGCATTCCCGCATCTAAGGCTGCTTTTACCAGAGCCGGGTTACTCGTGTTCATGACCCCCATGCTAATCAGGGGCACCTTTATTCCTGTCTTTCCCAGAACGCGGGCGGGAATCTTTGGCATTTTCTCAGCTTTGGTCCTGAGCGCAGTGGCTTGATATTCTTTGGGGAAAGGAAGAAAAATAAAACTACTAAATCCAGCAATAGTAGATTTCAAGAAGGCTCTCCTGTTCATGTTTTTTGGATCCATCTTTCCTCCTGAAAACTATTCTATTTTACGACCTTCAATTTTTATTAATCGGCGCACGTTATTTTTCGAAAATATTCAGAGTAATTAATAGCAGATCTTTCGGCCCGTTATTTCTGTAGCCATGTTTTTCCCCGGCCATAACGGTGAAAGCATCCCCCTTTTTAAAAGGATATTTTTCCCCGGCTACCACTGCTTCCCCTTCTCCTTCTAAGATGTAGAAGATATGGCTATATGGATCAATATGTTCCGGAAATTCGCCACCTGGCTTGGCTAAAGTTAAAGAAGCCTTAAAGCCCGAGGGAAATTGGGCTGAGGAAAGACTTTTGCGGAAAATATCTTTAGTTTGTCCTCCAAACGACTCCCAAGGCTGCTCATCTAAATGCCGAATTTTAAAATTTCTTTCCATAAAATTTTCCTTTCTAATGGGGAATTATCTTCCATTTTACCAAAAATTCTTTCACCATAATAGCAATAAGCATGTAAGTATTGGCTAAAGATGGACTTTTTGGTATAAAGGGAAGAGTGCTGCAATTTACTTAGCATAAAAAATCGAAAGGAGTTTTTGGAAATGGATCTTAAAACTAAAATTGCCGAAATGAAAGATTGGTTGGTCGAAATCCGCCGCACAATTCATATGCATCCTGAATTAGGATTTGAAGAAGTAGAAACTTCCCAATTGGTGGCCCAATGGCTGGCAAAATTCGGATTAGAAGTAAAAACGGGTATAGCTAAAACCGGAGTAGTCGGCCTCCTCCGCGGGGCCAAACCGGGAAAAACGGTGGCTATCCGGGCCGATATGGATGCATTACCTATAGAAGAAGCAAATGAAGTTCCCTATCGCTCGCAAATTAAAGGAAAGATGCACGCCTGCGGTCATGATGCCCACACCACAATTCTATTGGGCGTCGCTCGTTTCTTTTCTTCCCTGCGGGACCAAATCAAAGGTAACATCAAATGGATTTTTCAGCCCGCTGAAGAAGGAGGCGGTGGCGGAAAAGTGATGGCCGAAGCAGGAGTATTAGAAGATCCTAAGGTGGACGCCATCTTTGGCGCCCATGTCTATCCAGATTTAAATATTGGCCAAGTAGGAATTCATGAGAAAGAAGGCTTAGCGGCTACTGATCGTTTTATCATCAAACTTTTGGGCAAAGGGGGCCACGGGGCTTATCCGCATCTCTGCAAAGATCCCATCTTAGCCGCTGGGCACATGATTACGCAAATCCATTCTATTGTCAGTCGCAATGTCCCTCCCTTGGAGAGCGCCGTAATCACTATAGGAAAGATAAGTGGCGGCACAGCTTTTAACATCATCCCTGACGAAGTTGAACTCATCGGTACCGTTCGTTCCCTAACTCCCCAGGTACGCGAAATTTTAAAGAATAGATTAGAAGAAGAAGTCCAGGGTATAGCCCGCTCCTTCGGTATCGATTACCAATTTACTTTTAATTATGGGTACCCGGCCTTGATTAACGACCCAGCCATGTCTCGCTTAGTGGCCTCGGCCTGTGCCCGGGGAATAGGCCAGGAGAACGTGATTTATGTCAAACCTTCCATGGGCGGGGAGGATTTTGCTTATTATTTGCAGAAAGTGCCGGGGGCTTTTTTCCGCTTGGGTTGCCGTAATGAAAAAAAGGGTATCGTCCAAACTTTTCACAACGCCAATTTTAATATTGATGAAGATGTCTTGCCCTTCGGGGTGGAAGTGTTTGTCCGCATCATCGATGAATTTTTAGAATTAAAAATCGCCGCTTGAAACTTTTTCAATTTTTAATGCTGGTAATGGGGGCAGGGATTCGTCCACCAAACCGTACAAAAGGAGATGAACAATTGGCGTGGGGCACATTAACTATGTAGGCCTCCCCAAAGAGTCCGCCGAAGATAGCCTTGTCCCCCACATCCTTTCCCGGAACTGGGATGACGCGCACGGCAGTGGTCTTATGATTTATTACCCCTATGGCCATCTCGTCGGCCAAAATGGCGGCTATTGTTTCGGCATCAACTTTTCCGGGAATGGCGATCATATCTAAGCCGACAGAACAGACCGCCGTCAGAGCTTCTAATTTTTCCAAACTTAGATAGCCTTGCTTTACTGCTTGGGAAAGGTTTAAGTCTTCACTGACGGGGATAAAAGCTCCCGAGAGACCACCTACGGAAGAAGAAGCAAAGGCTCCTCCCTTCTTTACCGCATCATTTAATAAAGCCAGAGCCGCCGTAGAGCCCGGCACACCAATAGAAGTTAATCCTAAGCACTGAAGTATTTCGCCAACGCTATCACCCACGGTGGGCGAAGGGGCCAAGGAAAGATCGACAATCCCGAACTCTACTTTTAAAGCTTGGGCCACCTCCCGCGCAATAAGTTCACCTACTCTGGTCACCCGAAAACTTGTCTTTTTGATGATCTCGGAAAGATCGCCCAAGGTCAGCTTTTTCGGTGACTGCAAAGCTCTTTCCAACTCTTTTTTAACCACGCCCGGGCCGCTGACTCCTACATTGATTACGCCCTCCGGTTCGCCATACCCTAAATAAGCACCGGCCATAAAAGGATTATCTTCCGGCATATTGGCAAAGACTACTAGTTTGGCACAGCCGAACCCATCCCGGTCAGCGGTGCGCCGGGAAGTTTCCTTAATGGCCTGGCCCATTAGCAATACCGCATCCATATTGATTCCGGCCCTGGTGGAAGCAACATTCACGGAAGCGCATACCCGCTCAGTTGAAGCCAAAACTTCCGGGATAGTGTTTATTAAAAACCTATCCCCTTTGGTAAAGCCTTTTTGGACCAAAGCCGAATAGCCCCCGATAAAATTCACGCCTACTTCTCCCGCCACCCTATCCAATGTCTGCGCCACCTCTATGTATTCTCTTTCTGATAAACTCTCCGCCACCGCGGCAATTGGGGTGACAGCTAAGCGTTTATTGACGATGGGAATCCCATACTTCTTGGCAATTTGCTCACAAGTGGGTACAAGTTCTTGAGCATAACACTTAATTTTTTTCCGGATCTTTTGGCAAAGGTCGTCTGCATTGGCACTAACACAATCGCGCAGACTAATACCCAAAGTTACTGTCCGCACATCGAGATTTTCATTTTTGAGCATCTCCAGAGTACGAATAATCTCTTCGGAACTAAACATTTTTCTCCTTTCGCCCTATACCCTATTAATAGCTTGAAAAATGTTCTTATGCTGCAAGTCTACGATAACCCCCATTTCTTCTCCTCGCCGCCGCAATTTCTCTTGAATCATCCTATAGTCCAGGTTTTGGGGAATATCCACTTCGTAAAATTGAATATATTCCACCTTCTCTCCAATCTGGGCAGTTTGGGCATCTAAGTTGGTTATATTTATGCCATGCTCGGCCAGGACTTCTGTTATTCCATAAACTAACCCGGGTTTGTCCTCGCCTCTTACGGTGAGCACAAATGGTTCTGTTTCGGCACTGGCAAATGGGGTTAATTCAGTTTTTCTTACTACGCGCAAATTAATGTTCAAATCTAAATCTGCGGCCAAATTTTGTAAATCCTCCTTTAGCCCTGAGATCATCTCTTTCTGCAGAGGAGTGGCAATTAAGATCATAGCAAATTGGCCTTTAATTGCCGTCTGAGTTAATTCCCCAATATTGCAATTATTTAAATAAAGAACCCGCGAGACATTAGCCACTATCCCCGGTCGATCTCGGCCAATTACCGAGATCACTATCCCTTCTTCCATTTTTACCCTCTTTTTTCTGGAAAATTAATTTTTCTTAATATAATCTATTTTTAGCTTTTTTGCATCTATAGGAACTGACTTTTAAAAATTTTCACTACTAAAACGCTGACCTTTGAGTAAGTAGCGTTTAGAGATGTAGGGCAAAGGCTTATCCCTTCCCAGAATGGGCAGGCCTCGCGCGGTTTGTTGCCCCGCGTGTGTTTAATTTATAACATCTACTATATATCAGCGGGGAGCATGATGAAAAGCAAATTAGCATTTTTAATTTTTCTTATTTTTATTTTTTCTCAAATTTCATTAGCCCATGCGTTTTCTCTCTTTTTTACTCAAAACCAGAGCCCATTGATTCAAATTTACGGTCTTCCTTCTGGGGGTTCTGCTTCGCTTCTGCCTCCTGGAAAAGGAGATCTTCGCTTAACTCTGGACTATGCCAGCAACTATGTGGCTGACACCAATAATCGAGAAACTTTGATCCTCGATGGCGAAAGCGCTCGTTTCACCATGGGGGGGAAGTATGGCCTCCCCGAAGGAATAGAAGTAGGCTTGGAAATCCCCATGATCTTTTGGGGAGGAGGATTCCTGGATGACTTTATCATTAGCTATCACTCTACTTTCGGCTTCCCGCAAGGAGGACGCGATCAGGCTCCGCGCCATCGCCTGCTAATTTACTACCAAAAAGACGGCCAAGAGCTACTAAAAAAGCAAGGGGCCAGTTCCGGAATAGGGGACATTAAATTATCCGGCGGCTGGCAAATATATGAATGGAAAGAAAAAGCAGCTCTATCTTTAAACACTTGTCTCAAATTACCTACAGGAAATAGCGCCGATTTGCACGGCAGTGGAAGTGTTGATTTTTCCGTATGGATCAACGGCCGTCGAGATTTTTGGTCAACATACGGAAAAGTATCTTTATTAGGAGCTGGGGGGGTAATGTTCTTAAGCTCTGGAAATGTTCTGCCAGAACAACAGGAACATTTCGTTTGGTTTGGCAGTGCCGGCATAGGCTGGCAACCTTGGCCTCGCTTATCTTTTAAGATCCAAATCAACGGACACTCTTCTTTTTATAAAGAAAGCGATCTCCGGGAGTTAAACGCAGTTTCGGCCCAAATAGTTTTGGGCGGGACGATTGCCTTAAGCAAGCAAGCCTTTCTCGATATGGGGATTGTGGAAGATCTCGTCGTAAAAACTTCGCCCGATGTAGTTTTTCATTTGTCCGGGCGTTATATATTTTAATCCCGATTAATTTAGCTAAATCCCTAAATAATCGCCCCTAACCACACTTTAAAAAAGAGGGGCTTCTATTTTCAAAACAATTTGCCCTCCCTCGGGCCCATGAAAAAACCAGGAGCTCATTTTAATGAGCCGCTCTCCCTCCCCTCTGAAGTAGGTACGAATTTTAAAAATGATCGCCGGTCCAACATATCCTGCTCTTGACATTTGTGCTATTTTTTTTAAAAATGTAATAAATACTCTTTGCAAAAATTCTTTAAAAAGTTACATGAAATCTGGGGATGAAGGGCGGACATTTTTATTCCCGGCGGCGAAAAGGAATGAAGAAGCTTATCTAATCAAAGCTTACCAGGCCACTTTCCGCAAGAAGATTCTTTTTTTGGCAATTTTAACGCTCATATTAATAGCTCTTTCGCTTTATGCCCTGGCCGTGGGCTCATACAATCTCTCTATTCCCAATATTTGGCAAGCAGTTATTCGCCAAAGCAGCGCCCCGGCCCAAACGGTTATTTGGAACATCCGTCTTCCCCGCATAATAGCGGCACTCATTTCGGGGTGGGGTTTAGCTATTTCGGGCTTAGTTTTGCAATCCCTCCTAAGAAACCCTTTAGCTTCACCCTCCACTTTAGGCATTAGTCAAGGAGCAGCTTTTGGGGCCGCCTTAGCTATAGTTGTCTTCGGCGCGGGAGGCATGACCGGCGGAGCCCTGCGCATGCAGGGAGCTAGTCCTTTGCATATTTACAACCTTTATTTAATCACTTTTTTTGCTTTCTTAGGCTCTCTTAGTGCTACATTAATAATCCTGGGCTTAGCCCGTTTACGCAAGCTCACTCCCGAAGCCATCATCTTAGCTGGCGTTGCCTTATCCTCCCTTTTCGTTTCTGGCACTATCCTTATCCAATATTTTGCCTCAGAGATGGAAATTGCGGCCGTGGTTTTCTGGACCTTCGGCGATGTCGCCCGATCCACCTGGAAAGAAATTGCTCTGCTCACGGGAGCGGCTATCTTAATTACTCTTTATTTCAGCTTTAACTGCTGGAATATGAATGCTCTTCTGGCGGGAGAAGATACGGCGAAAGGGTTAGGCGTGGAGGTGGAAAAATTCCGTCTTTTCAGCCTAATCCTGGCTACCGTAATTGCTGCTTTGGTAACCTGTTTCCATGGAGTCATCGCCTTTTTAGGCCTCTTAGCCCCCCACATTGCCCGCAGATTAGTGGGTTCTGATCATCGTTTACTTCTCCCCCACTCTTGCCTTATGGGAGCTATACTCTTACTTTTAGCCGATACTTTGGGCCGTTATCTAATTGGTTCGGGAACTCTGCCCGTGGGTGTTCTAACTTCTTTCATGGGCGCCCCGCTTTTTCTTTATCTCCTATTGCGAGGATACAGAAGATGACCATTTCCGTTGAAGGATTGAAATTTAATTATGCCCACCACCCCGTTCTCCACGGGGTGAGTTTCCACTTAAAGAAAAGCCAAATGTTAGCGGTCTTAGGAATTAATGGGGCTGGCAAAACTACTCTGCTTAAATGTTTAAACAAAATCCTCACCCCGCAAAAAGGAAGTATTCTGGTAAATGGCCGAGATGTCCAGCGAATGTCCAGAAACGAAGTAGCTAAAATTTTAGGATATGTCCCGCAGCGCTTTGCTGAAGAATCCCTTACTGTTTTTGATGCTGTTCTTTTAGGCCGAAAACCTTATATCCGCTGGGCCGCGACGGATCGAGATTATCAAGTAGTAGAAAAGGTATTAAAGTTAATGCACTTGGAAGAACTGGCTTTACGCCCCCTTAGTGAATTAAGCGGCGGCGAAGCCCAAAAAGTAGTCATCGCTCGGGCTTTGGCTCAAGAACCACAGCTTCTTCTTCTGGATGAACCAGTGAGCAATTTGGACCTTAAAAATCAAATAGAGGTTATGGAGCTCATCCAGCAAGTAATCAAAACCCAAAAGATCTCCGCTATAATGGCTATTCATGATTTAAATTTGGCTTTGCGTTATGCTGACCTTTTTCTGCTTCTGAAAGATGGGAAAGTTCATACCTTTACCGGCCCCGAAGCTATAACACCCCAAGTAATTTATGAGGTCTACGGTGTAAGGGTCACCTTACAAAAATTTAACGGCTACCCCGTGGTCATTGTCCTCGATAAAGTGGCCGAATAAAGAAAGGAAAGAAATTTGAGAAGAATTGCCCTTTTTATATTTATCTTGGCCTGGCCGACCTTATTTTCTTTCTGCCCTGGGGAGGCCAAAGAAAAAATTATTATCACCGATTTAGAAAAACGGCGGGTAGAAGTTCCTTCAAACCCGGAACGGATTATTTGCCTCGGTCCTGGATCTTTAAGATTAATTTGTTATTTGGGCCAAACAAACAAGGTCGCCGGGGTGGAGGCTTTTGAAAAAACCAGAGCTGTGGGCCGAACTTATCTTTACGCCTATCCTGAGTTAGCTAAACTTCCTCCCATAGGCCCTGGTGGTCCGGCCGGCATCAATAAGGAACCAGATTTAGAAGCCGTGTTGAGAGTTAATCCCCAATTAATTTTTGCGGCGAATATGGAGACGGGTGTGGCTGAAGGCTTACAAAGAAAATTAGGCATTCCCGTAGTTATTCTCTCTTATGGCGGGTTTGCGACCTTTGACGAAATCGTTTTCGATTCCCTCCGCTTGGCCGGAAAAATCTTGCAAGCTGAAAGAAGAGCAGAAGAGCTTATTGTCTACATCCAAAAAAATCGTCAAGAACTACTAAAGGAGACAAAAGGGGCAGCAGAGGAGAGTAAGCCCCGGGTATATATTGGCGGGATCGGATATCGAGGTACTCAGGGAATTGAAAGTACTGAGGCCAGTTACTTTCCTCTCGATTGGGTGCGGGCCAACAATTTAGCGAAAGAAGGTGGCAAGAAAGGTCACCTTTTTGTAGAAAAAGAAAAGATTCTCGCCTGGAATCCCGATTTAATTTTTATCGACGGAGGTGGGTGGCGCAATATTCACCAGGATTTTCAGAAGAAGCCCGAGTTTTATCGGCAGCTGAAAGCTTTTCAAAACCAGAATATATTCCTTTTATTTCCCTACAACTGGTATGTCACCAACATCGACACGGCTATTGTGGACGCTTTCGCCGCCGCCAAAATTCTCTATCCCCCAAAATTTCCTAACCTCGATCCCCGCAAGAAGGCCGACGAAATTTACTCTTTCTTTTTGAACAAACCTGTTTATGCCCAAATGGCCAACGAATTTGGTCATCTGGGCGCACAAATCAATTGGAAATAAAAGCATTGGGAGCATTTTAATGAGCAATTATGGGCCTGAAGATCATTTCTATTTATTAGCCCAAAGAGTGGCGCAGGAGGCTGTTAAAAAATTGGGGCCAGGATCTAATGGCCATCTTCTTACTTTAACAAATGCGGGCATAGTAAAATTTGGTGAGCATGACAGCTCTTCAGCCATAGAAGCCCTAAAACAAACTACCCCTGGTTCCCTGGAAAGGAAAAATTTAATAATAATCAACGCGGTTATGGATGAACCTCTCTACTTTTTTTTCTTCAACAAGAACAACGAGGAGAGCTTCTTTGCCCAAACCGACGCCCAGCGATTTGTGGCTATGCCGGTAGGCGAAATCTTATCTCGAGATTTATCTCATTTATTTCGCCACCTCATCTTCAGAAATATAAGCCTCGGCCGAATTATCTCCGAAGCCGCAGAAATGGAATCGATTTTTGCCCAGCAGCCTTATGGAAAGAAATGGGCTTCTCTAATAAGTTTTGCTCATTTTTGGGCCAAAGATCCGCCCTCCACATTAATCCGCATCGCCCAATTTCATGACCATATTTGTCCGGGAGTCTTAAGTGGCTATTATATAGCTCGTTTTTTAATGGCTAAATTTCCCCGGCGCGAAAAAGAAAGATACTTCTTCCTCTCTACTCCTCCCTATTGTAAGGATGATGCCCTCCAAATCATCTTCAACCAAACAGTAGGGAAAAAAGGAATGGCTGCCCTGGTGTTGGCGGAGGAAGATCGCGCGCTTTTGCTTCCTGAAGCTAGAGAGGCTGCCGGGATTTTCTTTCGCTACGATCCGCAAACCAATCGCGGGCAAGGAGCCGTTTTAGGGTTTGCCTGGAGCAAGCTCCTGCAGGATTGTAAAATAAGTGACCAAAAAGTTTCTTTCTTAAATTCCTTGAAGCAGATTCTCTTTATGATTGACCAGCGGGATGACTATGCCCGCTATGTGTATTTTATAAAAATATTCGATCTTCCTCCCGGAGAGAGTCCGTATAATTATGCCCGCGTGGGCGTAAATCCCTGGCCAAAATTGGGCTTATGGAACAAAAAAGATTAAAGAAATTTTAAGCTCGGCCGCGGGCTTTTTTCACTTCCTCTAAGAATCTGCGGGCGTTTTCCACAATGACTGAATACTTCTTTTCGGCCACGGCTTTTTTATCCACCAATTCGCCGCCTACCGCAATGGCCGCTGCACCAGCCTTAATGAATTCGCCGGCATTCTGCAGATTTACTCCTCCCGTAGGCACGAGGGGAATGTGGGGTAAAGGTCCCTGGAGCGCTTTGATATACGCTGGCCCCCCTACTTGGGCGATGGGGAAGACTTTTACTAAATCTGCGCCAGCCTCCCAGGCCGTAAGAATCTCGGTGGGAGTCAAAGCTCCGGGAATTACTACGGCGCTATACCGGTTGGACACCTTGATTACGTCCAGGTTTAATGAAGGGCTCACTAAGAACTGAGCGCCATTGATTAAGGCAGCCCGCGCCGTTTCCGGATCAAGTACCGTGCCTGCTCCTAATAATACTTCTTTGCCAAATTTCTGACTTACTTCCTTGATCACGTCCATTGCTCCCGGAACAGTCATCGTCACCTCTAAGACCGAAACCCCACCTTCCTTAATGGCCTTGGCTACTTCCCAAGCTTCTTGAGCTGAGGAAACTCTGATTACGGGAACCACTCCTTCTTCCAGAATTTTAGCTAAGGTTTCTTTCATAGCTTCCTTCCTTTCTCTTTTTGATTAAAATATAAAAATTATTTGCGCAAGTACTTATTAATGACAGCATCAAAGTTTTCTTCTTTCCTTAGAAACACGGTCCTGGCGATTCTCCTCTTCTTCCCAGCCAGACTGCGTCGTTATTAATAAACAGCTAACTTTCGTGAAGGGAGTAGGGGCAGGCCAGAGGCAGGCCGGAGGCAGGCCAGAGGCAGGCATGAATGAAAATGCCTACCTCTGCCCCTTCCTCTTCATTTCGGCACAGTCGCAGCGAAGAAGAGCGAGGTGCGGGAGGAATCGCTACCAAGAGTTATCTCGATATTCTCAAACCCGCTCCTTTGATCTGCGCCTCTACCTCTTCTAAGGTGGACCAGTTAAAGTCGCCAGGCATGGTGTGTTTCAAGGCAGCTAAAGCATTCCCGTATTTCACTCCCTTCTCAGCATCACCAGTTAAATAGCCATAAATAAACCCAGCCGTAAAGGAATCGCCGGCGCCGACGCGGTCCACAATTTCCACCATGTAGGTGCGATCCGTATAAATTTTTCCGTCAGCATAAGCAATAGCCGTCCAGTTATTCTTCCACACTGAAATATCTTCCCGGAGAGTAATCGCCACGGCCTTAAAACCAAAAGTTCTCGCCAAAGTCTCGGCCACCTTTTGGTAGTTTTCCTCCCTGATACCGAAAACTACACCTGTATCTTCTTCGGTAGTGGTCAATATATCCACCAATTTCATCAAAGGCTCCTGACAGCTGCGCGCTTGGGCTGGAGTCCACAATTTCTTGCGATAATTAAGGTCATAACTTACTAAGCAACCAACTTCCTTAGCAGTCTTCATGGCCAAGGCTGTTGTCTCAGCGGCCGAGGGACTAAGCGCCGGGGTGATGCCACTTACGTGAAATAATTTAGCCTTACTTAAAATCTTTTTCCAGTCCACTTCGTCAGGTTTGATGAGACTGATAGCCGAATTTCCGCGATCATAAAGGACCGAGCTGGCCCGGGGGGCGGCTCCATATTCCACAAAATACAGTCCTTGTCTGCCTTGGTCGCTGAAAATAACGTGAGCCACATCTACTCCCAATTCGCGGGCCCGGTTCCTGACCATCCTTCCCAAAGGATTATTGGGCAGTTTGGAAATCCAAGCCGCATGCAAGCCTAAACGGGAAACTCCTACCGCGACATTTAATTCACTGCCGCCGATCTCCACATCCAAAGAATGGGTCTGCTCCAGCCTGCCAAAATGAGGAGGAGACAGACGCAACATAGCTTCGCCAAAAGTTACCACATCGTAAGTCATCGGCCACCTCTCTTTATTTTATTATTAAAGTCTTTAGCGACTTTTGGTCTGCTCAGAGATCTACACCATCGATCTCTGCTCCGCATTTATAACATTTATTATCTTTTATCTGATATTTAAGAATCTGAAATCCAAAACGATCAATTAAAAGACTGCCACATTGATAGCAAAACGTATCTTCCCCCACATCGCCCGGAACATTACCAGTATAAACATAACGCAAGCCCGTTTCCAAGCCTATTTCTCTGGCTCTTTCTAAGGAACGGACCGGTGTCGGTGGACGGTCCAGCAGGCGGTACATAGGATGAAATCGGCTAATATGCCAGGGCGTCTCGCCCCCCAAAGAAAAGATAAACTTAGCTATATCTCTAAGTTCATTCTGATCATCATTGAGGCCCGGAATGAGCAAAGTAGTGATCTCCACCCATATTCCCAAATCTTTCATGACCTGCAGAGATTCTAAGACTCCCGCCAGCTTAGCTCCGCATCTTTGTTGATAAAATTCTTCGCGAAAAGATTTTAGATCAACGTTCGCTCCGTGGAGATGAGGATGAATAGTCTTTAAGGTCTCCTTGGTCATATAGCCATTAGTAACAAAGATATTTTTTAATCCCTCTTTAGTGGCCAACTGCGCTATTTCTAAAGCATATTCGAAGAAAATGGTGGGTTCAGTATAAGTATAAGAAATAGTCTGGCACCCTCTCCTTTTGGCCATGGCCACTATTTCTTCTGGCGCCACCTCTTCACCCATAATACGTTTTTGATCTTTGGGCATCTGGGAGATTTCATAGTTCTGGCAAAAATCACACCGGAAGTTACAGCCCACCGTAGCAATCGAAAAAGAACGGCTTCCGGGAGCAAAATGGAACATCGGCTTTTTCTCGATAGGGTCTACATTCCGGGAAATAAGCTGACCGTAAACTAATGTGTAAAGGCTTCCCCCTCGGTTTTCCCGCACCCTACAAACTCCCCTTTGCCCTTCGTTTATCTGGCAAAGGTGATGGCAGAGGTGACAGCGCACCTTCCCCTCGGGCAATTTCTCATAAAGGAGAGCTTCTTTCATGACTATCCTCTCAAACTATATCAGGCTCTAATTCCTTCTTACGACCGAAGAATTTGACCAGCCAAATAGAAAGCTCATAAAGGATCTGCACCGGCCCCATCATCAAAAGCATGGTGTAGGCATCTGGAGTGGGGGTGAGCATGGCTGAAAGAATAGAGTTGATTAATAAGGCGTATTTGCGATTTTTCGCCAGAGCCTGATAACTTATTATGCCCAAGCGCCCCAAGATGAGTAAAATAAGCGGAAGTTCAAAGATCAAACCAAAAGCAAAGATCAAGCCTACGGCGAAGGTTAAATACTTAGATAAGCCAATCATGGGTTGCAGGCTTTCCCGCCCATAATTTACCAAAAAATTTATACCTACCGGCAGAACAATTAGATAACAGAAAAAGGCCCCGGCATAAAAAAGGAAAGTAGCTGAAAGGACAATCGCTAAAGAATAACGCCGCCCTTCCGCAGTAAAAAGAGGAGCAAAGGCCAGCCAGAGATAGTTAAAGATAAAAGGGGCCGCCAAAAAAATCCCGATAAAAAGGGAGAGGCGCAAAGAAGCAAAAAAGCCCTCGGGCAAACTATACATGATTAGCGGAAGATCCAAAGGCTTCTGCAAAAAATGGAGAGCATCTTTCCAGAAAAAAAAGGATATAACGGACAGCCCGCCCACAATTAAAAAAATGCGCACCAAGGCGCTGCGCAGCCCTTCTAACTTATCAAAGATCTCATTCCTATCCCATTCCTGAATCTTTTCGCTTAATCCCATACCGAATGAATTATACGCTTCCCCAGGCTGATTTAAAAGGCAAATTTAAATCAGCCCCGCTTACTCCTTCACCCCCTAACTGTCCGCAAGCCGCCAAAATGTCCGTCCCCTTACTCTGGCGGATCACCGTGGTAAAGCCATGGGCCAAAAGAATTTCCCTAAATTCTTGGATGGCTTCCTCTGCTGGCCGTTTGAATGGACTAGCGGGATGTTCATTGAAGGGAATCAAATTTATCTTAGCTGGCAAGCCTTTCAGCAAACGGGCTAACCGTAAAGCATCGGCTGCGGTATCGTTTACTCCCTGAAGGAGTACATATTCGAAGGTTATTTTCTCCCGGTTAGGCAAAGAAATTTGGCGACAGGCATGTAATAATTCAGTCAAAGGGTATTTTCGGTTTATGGGCATGAGGAAATTGCGTTGCTCCTCAGTAGTGGCATTCAGGGAAATGGCTAACTTAACAAAATTTTTCCGCGAAAGAAGCTTTTTCATTTCGGGGATTAGGCCAGCAGTAGAAAGGGTTACCCGGCGATGAGAAAATTGCAGACCCTGGGGGGAGCAAATTATTTCCAAGGCCCGCATCACATTGTCAAAATTTAATAAGGGCTCACCCATGCCCATAAAAACTAAATTTCTAATCTTGGCGGAAGAAGCAAGAGTCGCCCGCACCCCTAAAATTTGATCAAGGATTTCAAAAGATTCCAAATTGCGCTGGAAGCCCCGGGCCCCGGTAAGACAAAATTTACAGCCTAAAGGGCAACCCACTTGGGTAGAAAGGCATAAAGTCAGATGATCCCGCTCCACGAGCAAGACGCTTTCTATTTTTTGACCATCAGCCAGGCGGAATAAGAATTTTCTCGTCCCGTCGGCGGAGGTGAGGACCTTCTCCGGCCTCAGAAAACTTATCCAAGCCTTGGCGCTTAACTCTTCCCGCAGCTTTTTGGATATATCGGTCATCTCGGCCAAGCTCGCCGCTCCGCGGTTGTAAAGCCAGCTGGCTAACTGCTTTGCCCGAAAGGGCTTCTCGCCTAAGGAAGCGACCAACTTCTCTAATTCGGGTAAAGAAAGATTTTTCAAGTTAATTTTTCCAGCCGGATTGGTCATCATGCTTTCCCGGCCGCCTCTCCGGCTACCCAACCTGTGCTAAAAGCTGCCTGGAGATTATACCCGCCTGTCCGACCGTCCACATCGATAACCTCGCCACAAAAATAAAGACCAGGAATTAGTCTCGATTCCATAGTACTAGGATTTATTTCCCTTACGTCCACTCCGCCCGCGGTTACGATAGCTTCAGCTAAGGGTCTCGGTCTTTTAATGGTCATCCGCCAGTCTTTCAAAAGGGACACAATTTGTTTCCTCTCTGAGCTCCGCAAGTCATGAACTTTCTGGTAAGGAGAAAGGCCCAGGCGCTGGAAAAATATAGGGACTAAGCGCTTCGGGAGAAGGAGCGCTAAAATATTAGCCATTTCTTTTTTATGGTGGGCTTGCATTTCTCTCATTAACCTGTTCTCCACCTGTTCCCAAGTCAAAGCAGGCTTAAAATCTATAGCTAATTCTAGTTTTCCTTTAAGCATTTCATCAACTGCTCGCCCGCTTAGACTCAGAATAATCGGGCCAGATACTCCGAAATGGGTAAAGAGCATCTCCCCAAATTCCTCTTCTATTTTACGCGCCGCCGCCAAAAGGGTAACTTTTACGTTTTTCAGACTCAACCCCTGCAGATCTTTGACGAAGTCTTCTTCGGTCTCCAAAGGAACTAAGGCTGGCTTTATAGGGCGGATAGTATGACCCAATTTCTCAGCCATTCTATAGCCATCGCCGGTGGAGCCGGTTTGGGGATAAGAGGCTCCCCCGGTGGCCAAGATAACTTGGGGGGCGAGAACTTCCTCCGTTCCACAAATAACTCCCCTTATCTTGCCTTGGCTAACTAAAATTTCTTCCACCGGAGAGTGAATTTGGATGCGCGTTCTGTGGCTTAAAGCATATTCCCGGAGAACACGGACCACTTCTTGAGCCCGGTTCGAAGCCGGGAATATCCTCCGGCCTCTTTCCTCCACCAAAGGAAGACCCCGGCTTTCAAAAAATGAAATTAGGTCGTCATTGAAGAACTTAGCAAAAGCATTATAGAGAAATTTACCGTTGTGCCGATAATGTTTAATGAAGGTTTGCAGATCACCACTATTAGTCAGATTACACCGGCCTTTACCAGTCAGAGATAATTTTACCCCTACCCGGCCCATCTTCTCTAAGAGAAGCACTCTTTTTCCCAACTCACCGGCTCGACCGGCAGCCATCAGCCCTGAGGCCCCTCCGCCAATGACAATTACGTCCCATTCCAATTTTTATGTTCTTCTCTGCGCCTCCCTGACCGTCTAACAGTTTTAATATTTCTCGCCAGCAGGAAACAGGCGGGAGGGGGAGAGCCTCTCCCCCTCCCGCCTGAATTAAGCTGAAATTTAAAAAGTGATCGACGGTCAGTGCGCCTCCTTATCGAAAATTTTTAGGCGCAAATTTCCAGGGCATTAAAAAAGTAATTTATCTCAAAGGCCGCCGTTTCTGGCGCATCTGAGCCATGCACAATATTTTGCTCAATACTTGCGGCAAATTCTCTGCGGATGGTCCCTGGCGCCGCTTCTTGCGGATTAGTAGCCCCCATCAGCTCTCGATTTTTACTGATGGCTTGCGGCCCCTCCAAAACCATGACCACACATGGTCCAGAAGACATAAAATTCGTCAAACTATCATAGAAACTCTTCCCGCGGTGGACGGCGTAAAAACCCTCGGCCTCTTTCTTAGACATCCAGATCATTTTCATGGCCACTATCTTCAAGCCGGCCTGCTCGAATCTTTTTATTACTTCCCCGATTAAACCTTTAGCCACCCCATCGGGCTTAATAATCGAAAGAGTCCTCTCCATCAATCCCCCCTTGGCTACTGCTTTTAGGAAATTAACTTATAACCCTCTGCAAATCCTTGCAGGTTTGCTTCCTGAAAACGAGCTGGAGAATTCTCCTTAACAATCTCTTTTATACGCTCATATTCAAAGAAAGGCATAATCCTGGCTAAAGCGCCCAACATAACCACATTGGTCATTTGAATATTGCCCAATTTCTTCGCCAAAACGGAAGCCTCAATGACGTATCCATTAGGACAATATTTGCGGGCCGCTTCCAAAATCTCCTGGAGATCTGGATATTCATCCAGGCCCATATTATTTAAAACTGTAGGAATCCGCAGGGAATTTAAAAGATAAGTCCCCTGGGGATTTAGGAGACGGAGGTGTCTCAACATTTCCACACATTCCATGCCGATGAGCAAATCGGCCTGGCCGCGCGAAATTATGGGCGAATAAATTTCGCCATCAGATATACGAATGTGGGAAACTACCGAACCACCTCTTTGAGCGGCGCCTATAGTTTCCGCTCCCAAGACGTTGAAATTCTTGCTCATGGCATATTGGGAAATAACAATCGAAGCAAAAATATTGCCTTGGCCGCCAACTCCCGAAATAATAATATCCATCTTCATGATATGGCCCCCCTTTGGCAAACATCTACACAAAGTCCGCAACCTACACAAATCATTTTATCAATCGAAACTTTTTTCTTGTCTTTATGATAAGAAATTGCTGGACACCCGAAATCATTAATGCAGATCATACACCCGTTACAACGCTCTTCATTAACTTGAACTTCACGAGGTTCAAAAACCTTCTGCCCTCGGCGCGTGGAAAGCAAATAGCAGGGCATGGAAGAAACGATCAAAGATGGCCCTGCTTCCTTTACGGCTGCCTCCAAAGCTTCCCGACATTGTTTGATATCATAAGGATTGACCACTCGATAACTAATACCCATGGATTCAGCCAGCTTGGGCACATTTACGGGAGATGTTTTCTCTCCAGCCAAAGTAACTCCTGTTCCCGGATGGGGCTGAAATCCGGTCATGGCCGTTACCGTATTTTCACCTAAGATAACGTTAACATTTATTTTGTTGGAAGCGGCGTTCATCAATCCCAAAATCCCATTATGGTAGAAAGTAGAATCGCCAATAAAAGCAAACACTGGCCGATTCATGCCGGTTAGAGCCAGGCCACTCGCCATAGGCACGGAAGAACCCATACAGTATATAGTAGATTGAAGCTCTATGGGCCGGAAAGAACCCGCGTCATGACAACCAATGTCCCCAGCTACGATCCCTTTATATTTGCGCACCGTTTGTTTCAAAGCATTAAGAATCCCTCGGTAATTGCAACCCACGCACTGAGTCCGCGTGCGGATGGGAATGTGAATATCCAAGGGTGGTGTTTCTGGAATATTTACTTTCACCGTGGGCCCAGCCTTCTTGATTCCCTCCAAGACCGCCAGCAAGTTTAGTTCACCATCAGCAGGTAAGAATCCGCTGCGCCCCAGAACCTCTATATTTATCTTTTCCTCCTGGAAGATGGTCTTACATAGATTTTCCACAAAAGGTTCGGTTTCTTCAAAGATTACTATTTTCTCTAATCCCCGCACGAAACTTAAGAGTAGGCGACGGGGCAGGGGTAAGGTACCTATTTTAAGTAAGGGTAATTTCCCTTCGACGAACTGTTCTGCTTCTTTAATCCAAGTATAACCCATGCCGCAGCCAATAAGACCAACCTTACCTTCCCCTTTTTCGATCCAATTGAAGGGACTCTCTTCCATAATTTGCTTGAGCAAGTTCTGTTTCTCATTTAACCAGCGATGCCTAATTTGTGGTCTTTTCAAGCCTCCAAATTGAGGAAGTTCCACGGCACTCATAATGAAGCGTTCGCGGTCAGGTTCATAATGAGGAGGGGGTAGCTCTTTGGGCAAGTCTTCAAATTCGATGATTCCCCGGGCATGGCAAACTCTGGTCACCGGCCGCAGGCAGAAAACTAACTCTGTTTTTTCGGAAAGGTCAAAAGCCATTTTGACCATGGCCTTAGCTTCCTTGGGCGAGCAAGGATCGAAAACCGGCAGATGGGCATATTGGTGAACTAAAATGCGCGTATCCTCTTCGTTCTGCGAAGAAAGTCCTCCCGGATCATCGGCCGAAATCAAGACCAAGCCACCTCTAATGCCGGTGAAGTTAACATGCATTAAAAAATCGGTCACAAAATTTGTCCCATTATGTTTCATAACCGGCATGGCTCGCACGTGGCATAGAGAAGCCCCCGTACATAATTCAAAAGCCACTTTCTCATTATTGGCCCACTCTACATGCACTCCCGGGACGCCTACGCATTCTTCAACAATTTCCGTAGCTGGCGTACCTGGATAACCCGCTACTACGCGGACACCAGCCTCCAAGGCTCCCCGGGCAATGGCTGTATTACCCATAACAAATTTTTTCTCTCCCATTTTAAACTCTCCTTAGGCTTTTTGAAAATTTAAGGTTTTCCCAAGAAACACTTTTCATCGCTTATTCATGATTTTTATCATGGCCAATTTAGTTCTGCAAGGAAAAATGAGTAAAGCTATTTAACCAACTTGATTCCAGCAGGCCGGGGAAAATACTCCTTAATCACTTTAATCCTTTTAGCTCAACCCAGAGGTCATAGATTTCTTTTTTGCTCCCATCTGCTTTTTTTAGGGCGATAGTCGTAACCTCCGGATTGGAAATATGAGCAGGCAGCCCACTTAAACTTGTTTCATGCAAAAACAGCCAATTAACCATTTCCATATTAAGTCCTTTGGTTAATTCCAAAAACTTCGTTAAGAAACTTGCCTGAACTTTTTCAGAATTTGTCCCTGAAGAACTCCAACCGATCTCTGTAAAAGCAATGGGTTTGGTCACATATTGGTTTAATTTCGAATAATAATCATCTGGAATCAAGTCCGGCGTAGTAAACTTTTGATAAGGATAAGTTGTTAACCCGATCAAATCAATTTTGTCGTTGAATTTTTGAAATAATCCCCATTGGTTGTTTTCAATTAAATGATTATAAGCAAAAACAACCAATACTTTTGTGTCAGGAGAGACCTGTTTTATGGCTGAATATGTTTCAGCAACTAAAGATAAATAATCATCAAGGTCTTCAGGATGTAAATAAAAGTAATCATTTATTTCATTTCCCAGGGATAGGTATTCGGGGCGGAATTCCTGGGCGATATTTTGGGCCTCATTTTTCCAGGCTTCTCTAAATCCAGAATCCGCCAGACTGGGAGTGAGGCCATCAGGGGCATCGATTACGTATTCTAACCCATTAGGACCTTGTTTTATGGTAGCAAAATTGAGGGTTAAAAAAGGTTTTAATCCATAAACTCTAACTCCTGTTATTACCTGATTTTGCTTTAGCAAAATAAATTGCCCAATTCCTTGCTGGGCCACCCAGATCATGCATATCTCGGCAATCTTACCAGCTTCTTCGTAAGCATTTAAGATATCATCAAAACTACTGTTTGGGGCATGGGCTGGATTCGGGACGAGACCGATAAAAAAGTTTCTCTCAGTAATGGGTAATTTTTGCTTAGGAAGGTCGGCGAGAGTAGGCGAAGATCCATTCCCACAGGCCGCTCCCAGGAGTAGCCCTATGCATAAAGCAAGCAAGAAAGGGGAATTTATTTTACTCGCTGAATAAATCCTTTCCCCAAATTTTTTTATAGGGCCGACAATTTTCTTTTTCACGGTCTTCCTGCCTGAGGAAGTTCTCGATTATTATTCGTAATTTATTCTACAACTTTTTTGAGCCCAAAACCATATTTAGTGAAAAGGTAATCCCGCTCTGCAAATTGGGTGATCTAGGAATAATCGTCAATTCTCCCTACCTCTTAGGCAGGACCTTGTGGCTTGCCGCTTACGGCAAGGGATAAACCCTTGCCTTACAACAATACTCTTCTGTTTAAGGCCTCTTTAAAGGGGGAAAACTTCACCATGGCAACATTGGAAGTAGGCATGCCCCAGGATATGATCAATCCCAAATCTACATGTTTACGTTTGATTGATAAGCGCATTATTTATGGCAAGCTCCATTTCATTTTCTACTCCTGTTCTTGGGATCTTTGGTCTGGTTGCCCAGCCAATCTCGCCGGCCTTCCATTATTATGGGCCCCCAAATCGGAGTAGAGGATGGGTAAATTATGGCCATTTCCAAAGACCTGCACCTATATAAATATACATGGGATTTGGCCAAACTGCGCCCTTATCGGCAATAATTTAGAAAATTAGTTGGGCCCCAAGAAAAGGGACTAATTTACCTCAAAAATTTTTGGGCCCAAGGAGGCTAAAATTTTTTCCGCTTCCTTTACCATAGAATCCATCAGCTCCTGGCAAGAAGGTATATCATTGATCAAACCCACGGCCTGGCCAAAAGCAAGTGAGCCCCATTCTAAATCTCCCTCCACATAAGCCTTACGAATTCTGCCCACTCCATACTGCATCATTTCCCAGGGGTTCATTTTCTTTTGGGCCATTTCTAAGAGCCGCCGGGCGAAACCATTCTTAATAACCCGGCAACGCACGCCGGTTAAATTATCTGTAACCACTGTATCTTCTTCAGTCTTCTTAATTAGGTATTCCTTAACTTGCTGAGGTACAGGTGCTTCTTTGGTGACGATGAATCTACTCCCCATAGAAATTCCTTCGGCTCCTAAAGCTAAGGCCGCTACCAAACCCTGGGCATTGCTAATCCCCCCGGCAGCCACCACGGGAATTTTTACCCGACTGGCTACTAAAGGAACCAAAACCATGGTAGAAACAAACCCAGTATGCCCTCCCCCTTCTGTACCTTGTACAATGATGGCGTCAGCCCCATCTTGTTCAGCCCGCAGCGCATGCCGCAAAGAGCCCATAGTGGGTAAGTTAATAATGCCGTGAGGCTTGGTGCGGGCTATTATTTTCTGGGGATTCCCTTTGCCGTAGCTGGCCACGGGCACTTTTTCTTCAATGATCACATCTAAAAGTTGATCAAGGATGGGGTTGTCCGGCATGAAATTAACCCCGAAGGGCTTATCGGTTAAATCTCTAATGAGGCGGATATTTTCCCGCAGCTCGGCTGGGCTCATAAAAGCCGCGCCTAAAATTCCTAAGCCCCCCGCATTAGATACGGCGGCGACCAAAGGTGGAAAAGATACCCAAGACATGGCGCCTTGGATAATGGGATACTTTATTTTGAGCAACTCAGTTATTCTGGTCTTCATTATCCTCCCTCAACATATAAATTTCTTAGCTCAAAAAAGGCCATATAAATAAAAAGGCCGTGAGTCAAATCTTTGGTCTTAGCAAGACCAGCAATTTAACCCACGGCCCGAATTTTTATATTTTTATAAATGAGCGGTTATAAGGAGCTTTCAGGCAGTGGGCTTCGTCTAAGGACGAGCCCGGACAATAATACCAACAGCAATACCCACCATTCAGCTCTGCTTAAATTCCCGCTCATGAGAATAATTTTAAAAAATTATTGTGTTTTGTCAATAAAAACTTTTTCCTTTTCTACCTTCACTTTGCCAAGCAATTATTCATCAGCGCCTTCTCTACTTCGGAAATTTTGATTGCCCAAGTAAAAGCGGGCAAAAAAATTTTTAAAATGCCCGTACATCAAAATTTTTTAGCATGGCTAAAGAAGTGAGCCGCCTGACTTAATCAATGATTTGTATCTCCCCCCACTGTTCAAATTCTGGGCGGAATTTCTTGGCCTGACCCACGATGACTAAAACCATCTCCTCAGGATGCAAGTACTCGCGAGCAGCCCGATTAATTTCAGCCAAGGAAATGTTGGCTATCCTCTTTGGGTAATTTATCAAATAGTCTTTTTCCAAATCATGGACTTCCATCTGGATGACCTTTTGCGCTATTTGGCCGAGGGTTTCAAACTTCATGGGGTAACTGCCGACAAAGAAGTTAATCGCTTCGGACCTTTCCTCTTCTGTTGCTCCTTCTTGCCGAAATTTCTTTTCTACTTCCAAAATTTCCCGGACGCAGGCATAAGTAGTTTCGGTAGGGGTAAAAGTGGAAATAAGAAATGGACCTCTGTTTTTGCGCGGTTCCAACCCCGAGCGAATGCCATATGTATAACCCAGCTCTACTCTAATCCGCTGCATTAATCGGGAAGAGAATCCCCCGCCGCCTAAGATGTAGTTCATCACGGCAAAAGGTAAATAATCAGGATGATTATGGGGAAGAGAAAGGTGGCCCAAGCGAATTTGGCTTTGGGTTAAATCTGGCCGGTCAATTAAAATTATTTTTCTTGTTGATAAATAGGCATATGGGCTTTCCGCGTAGTTTGCCCATCTTCTATCTTTTACTGCGGGGAATTTTTCTTCTACCCAACGCAGAAGCTTCTCCTCTTCCAAAGAACCAACGAAGACCAAGCAGCTTCCTGGTGGCAAAAAATTTTGCGCATGGAACTCTTGAATATCTTCCCCTAAAATTTGCGGCAAGGAAGATAAAGACCCGTATACAGGGTGATCATACGGTGTTCCTTGGAAAATAGCGGTCTGAAAATGCTCATCAGCCACGATGGGCGATTCATCCTTTTGCTGCTCTAAGGCCGCTAATCGACGCTTTTTCATCTGGGCAAATTCTTCCCCGGGAAAAGCTGGCTCAGTATATATCTCTAAAAGAATAGTCAGCAGAGTTTCCCAATCTTCCTGTAGCCCCACTATATGTAGGGAAGTATAATCCCAACCCGCATGGGCTGCCAGAATGGCTCCTAAGGAATCTATATCGGCGGCCAATTGGAGAGCGGATCTTTTTTTAGTTCCCAGAGTCAGCATCTCAGCCGTCAAATCCGCGAGGCCTGCTTTTCCTGGTGAATCAGCCTCGGCTCCATAAGGGAGAACCAGGTGTATACTCAACAAAGGCAGATTCGGTTTATTCACCAGAAAGACGCGCAGACCCTGGGGAAGTTGGCCAGAAAAAATTTGCGGTGGCGTAAAAAGGGAGAGGCTCTGGTTAAAATTCATGCCAGTTCTCCTAAGGTTTCATGCTCTCTTTGACTTACTGGAACAAGAGTAACTACCGTGCGATTTTCAGCACGGAGATACTTGCGGGCCACCCGCTGAATATCTGCTGGAGTTATTTCTGCATAGGCGGAAAGAAGCGCATAAATTTGCTGAAAATTTCCAGTTTTTATTTGATAGAGCCCAGCCAGTAAGCCTTTAAAAAAATTAGTCTGCATATTCCTTAATAAGGCCGCCCGGAGCTGCTTTTTAGCTTTCATCAGTTCGGCATCCCCAATAAGCTGCTCTTTTAAATTTTCTACCTCTCTCCAAATTTCTGTTTCCAATGTGGCTAAGCATGTTCCTGGTGCAGCAATAGCATAAATTTGCAGAAGACCAGGATCCATGGTAAAAAATGGCGGTGAACCTACTTCAGCCCGCACTTCCACTGCTTGGCCAGGTTTCTCAAATTTTTCAAAAAAGCGGGATGATCTTCCTGCCGCCAGCACAGCGCAGAGCATCTCCAAAGCCAAAAGGTCAGGATGATTAATTCCTGGAACATGGAAGCCGGCAAAGAAGGCCGAAACTTGGGCAACTTTTTTGAAGATCGCCCTTTTCTCACCGCGTTGGGTATTTTCCGGAGGAATGACCAAACGAGGTCGGGGTTGCGGGGGCATGGAGCCATAGTATTTTTCTACCAGGCGGTAAGCCTGTTCTGCCGAAACATCGCCCACCATTACCACTACCGCATTGTTCGGGGCATAGAATAAGCGGTAATATTCCAGACAGTCCTCCAAAGTCAGATTTTTTAAGTCGTAGTCCCAGCCAATTACTGGCCAGCGGTAAGGATGTTTTTCATAAGCCAAGGCAAAAAGTTGTTCAATAAGCAACCCAAAAGGAGTGTTTACAGCGCGCAGCTTCCGCTCGCTGCGCACTACTTCCCGTTCTGTCTCCAGGGTTTGCTGGGTAATCTGCAGGTTTTGGAGGCGGTCAGCCTCTAACCGGACCGCTAACTCCAGCTTGGCCGATGGCAGATTCTCATAATAAGATGTGTTATCCGTAGTCGTAAAAGCGTTGAGCGTTCCTCCATTAGCCTGGATGATGCGCGAAAATTCTTCCGGCCCCACTTCTTTGGTCCCTTTGAACATCATATGTTCGAAGAGGTGGGAAATGCCGGTCAGCCCAGGCCTTTCATATCGAGAACCGGCAGCAAAGTGGACTTGATAAGAGACCACTGGTAGCGTATGATCTTCGCCGATGAGTATTTGCAGGCCGTTGGCCAATTTGCCTGTGGTAAAATTGGGTAGGATATTCAATTCATTCTTTCCAGCTTATGCATTGCACTGGACAACTGTCTATGGCCTCCTGAATCTTGGCTTCTGGAGCGCCCGTAGGATTATAGACTTCGGAGATGTCTTTATCATTTAAGCGGAAAACTTCGGGGCAGGTTTCTGCGCAAAGCCCACAAGAAATGCAATCATCTTGATTTACCACCGGAATCTTAGGCATACAATCGTCTCCTTTCTAAACCCCATGAAAACTTGGGCCATTATATCATTGAGTTTTGAAAATTGCCAGTCTAACCCAATTTTTCTTTGGCCGATTACATATAAAAATATATAAGGTTTAGTTTTTCAGTTATGACTAAGATCATCTTAACTTTACCTTGCCTGAGAAAAAAGATTAACTCTCCTCTTTTCTAAAGAGGGTATGGGGGAGAATGAGCCAATGGGGAAAACTGGGTGGCGGTCAACTTAAGCGGTGGTTGACTTGATTTACCGCTTGGGACATAATGGTTTTCCAAGGAGGAAAAGATGACGCGAATATATCTTGTGCGGCATGGATCCACAGAATGGAACCAAAAAGAAATTTTTCGGGGAAGAGTAGACATAAAACTTAATGAGACAGGGAGAAGGGAAGCGCAGGCTTTGGCAAATTATTTTCAGCCCATTTCTCTCCAAGCCATCTACAGTAGTCCTCTTGCTCGAGCCTGGGAGACGGCGCAAGTAGTGGCGGAGGGGCGTAAATTAGAGATCAACCTTGACCCAGCTTTTATTGATATTGACTTTGGGGAATGGCACGGTTTACCTTTGCCAGAAGTGCAAGAGAAATTTCCAGCTTTATACCGGGCCTGGCGCGAACAACCGCATACAGTCACTTTTCCTAAAGGGGAAAGCTTAGAGCAAGTACGGCAGCGTGCTTGGGCGGGCTTCCAGGCCCTTATCCAAAAAAGCGAAGACCAAACCATCCTGATTGTTTCTCATCGGGTCATTACCAAGGTACTCATCTGTGCTGCCTTAGGCTTAGATAATTCCCATTTTTGGCAAATAAAACAGGATACTACGGCGGTGAATTGTTTCGAATACCACCGCGGTCATTTGGTAGTCTCTTTAATTAACGATACTTGTCATTTAAAATCAATCCACGCTGGAAATATACGTAAAGATTTTTAATGAAAAAAGTTAAAGAAAAAATCCATCACTTGTGGATGGAGCAATTGCGCTTTCAGTTAAGAACTGCCTGGGACATTCTATGGGAGGCCCGGAGTTCTTTTTCCCGTGATGGATGCTTGAACCTTTCCGCGGCTTTAGCTTTCTACACCATCCTTTCTATCATTCCTTTTTTATTTATATTAGTATCCCTTACAGGTTACTTGCTCGGTTCTTCCGAACAAGCTTTTCAGGTAGCGATCTCTTTTGGAGATCGTCTTTTCCCCCAAAGTAGCGACCTAATTATTAAAGAAGTACAAGCTTTGACTCATCGCGCTAAGCTTTTTGGTTGGGTCGGATTTTTTTCTTTGATCTGGACAGCCAGCATAGTCTTCTCTTCCCTGGAATTCGCCTTAAGTATAGTGTTTCGGGTGGAGAGAAGGCGTAGTTTCGTGCAATCTAAACTATTGGCTATCTCCATGATTCCCGCAGCTATGATCATCTTTTTCTTTTCTTTGTTCATTACTGGTTTCGCCCGCATCATGGAGAATTATGAGCTGACCTTTTGGGGAATGAATTTGGCCAAATCAAATTTTTTAGAATTCCTGGTGGGCTATCTTTTACCTTATTTGATCTTAACCATTTCTTTTACGGCCATATATAAGGTCATCCCTCCTGCCCAAATATCTTTTCGCCATGCCTTGGCGGGCGGAGCCAGCTGTGCCTTCCTCTTTGAGATAGTCAAGCATCTTTTTACCTGGTACGTTAAGAGTTCTTCTCCTTATAGTATCGTTTACGGCTCCCTGGAAACGATCATTATTTTGGTCGTCTGGGTTTTTTATTCCGCTGCCGTCCTTTTATTCTGTGCCGAATTAGTTTCCGCTTACCGCCGCAGGGATATAACTCTGCTGCAAAAAGTTTTCTTATGAGGTGGGCAAACATTGAACTCTGCCGAAAAAAATAAAAAAATCCGGGCCCTTTTTTCTTTTGGCACTTTCCATTTTATGGATGATGGTTTTGCTGATTCTATCTATCTGCTCCTTCCTTTTATCGCTGCTGAATTACAGCTTTCTTTTAGTCAAGTGGGCATCTTAAAAGGGGTATTTTCCGGCGCTATGGGCCTGGGTCAATTTCCCTTAAGTCTCGTGGGCGAAAAGCTGGGAGAATTAACTGTCGTGGCTAGTGGCATATTAGGATTAACCTTGGGCTTTTTTCTTTTAAGCATAGCATCTTCTTATCCGGTTATTTTGGGTGTTTTAGTCTTAGCTAAGGGGACAGCGGCTGGACAACACGGTTTAAGTTCCTCGGTGATCTCCCGCGTCTTCGAGGGCCCAGGAAGAAGAACCGCTCTGGGTACCTTCAACTTTGCTGGCGACTTAGGAAAAGTCTGCATCCCTTTTTTATTAGCTCTTTTAATTAATTTTTGGGGCTGGCGCAAAGCTACCTCTTTTCTGTCTTTAGGCGGTCTCTTGCTGGGGATTTTCCTCTGGATTTTAACCAAGAATGTTCAGGGGCCAGCAACCTTAATAGTTGCCCAAGATGCTGCCCCAGCAAAAAGTAATTCTTGGGGAATTAAGAATTTAAAAAGTTTTGCCGCTCTGCTTACTATCGGCATAATTGATATTGCTACGCGCACTGCTTTACTTACTTTTCTTCCCTTCCTGCTTCTGCAAAAAAATATTCCCGCAGACCAAGTCGGTTTTGCTTTGACTATTCTTTTTGCTGGTGGAGCTGTGGGTAAATTTGTATGCGGGGTTTTAGCTGAATGGTGGGGCGTAATTCCCATGGTCATTGCCACTGAGGCTCTTACTACGGCAGGAATTTTATCTTTATATTGGTCCCCGGCAACAGCAGTTTGGATTCTTTTGCCTTTGGTAGGTATAGTCCTTAATGGAACCTCTTCGGTCTTATATGCTACGGTCGCTGAGATTATTTCTCCTTCTGGTCGTTCGCGCGGATATGGACTTTATTACGCGATCACTTTAGGAGCAGGCGCGGTGTCACCCATTTTTTATGGAGTTATCACCGATTATTTCAGCCTATCTGTCACTATTATCAGTACGGGCTTGATGGCCTTGATTACTATTCCTTTAAGCAATTATCTTGCTCCCGCCAAAGCGTAAAAATAATTGCCCAAGAGGACTGATTCGCCGCGCCATCCTGAGCCTTTCGCCAAACAAATAGAATTTAAAAACTGATCGACGGTCCATATTTAAAAATCTTGATTCTAAAGGCAGCCTTAAGTTAGAATACAAATTCGATGGAAAATTTGGAAAAAGGAAATGGAATAAAAAATGGATTTACAAAAGGTATATGCCACGGCCCGAGAAAAATTTAAGGGAGTTTGCCGCGTATGTCCTATTTGCAACGGTCGCGCTTGTGCCGGAGAAATGCCCGGGATGGGTGGTATCGGCACGGGCTCATCTTTTATAGCAAATTTTGAAAGTTTAGCCCGCTTAAAATTAAATTTGCGCACTATTCACGAGGCCGCTGACCCAGATATAAAATACGATTTTTTTGGACGCTCCTTGCAGATGCCTATTTTAGTGGCTCCTTTAGCAGGCATGGCCATTAATATGGGAAATGCTATGGATGAGCGAGAATATTTATTGGCCATGGTGGCAGGGGCGCAAGAAGGCGGATCCTTAGCTTTTACTTGCGATGGCCCCAATCCTATTTTCTTTGACTTGGGAATCGAAATTTTAAAGATGAAGCAAGGATGGGGGGTGCCTACTATCAAGCCCAGGGAAGAAGAGGCTTTTCTTTCGCGCCTAAGAAGAGCCGAAGAATGTGGAGTTCCCGCAGTAGCTACAGACATAGATGCTGCTGGAATCATCCATATGAAAAAAGCCGGTCAGCCTGCCGGGCCTTGGCCGGCCAAAGTTTGGGAGAGAATTATGGCCCGCGCCCAGGTACCCATTATCCTCAAAGGAGTGATGACAGAAAAAGAAGCTAAAATCGCCGTGGATATTGGAGCCGCTGGTATAGTTGTTTCTAATCATGGTGGGCGAGTCCTGGATCATACGCCGGGCACCGCGGAAGTTTTGCCCGAGATTGCTTCGGCCGTCAAAGGGAAAATTAAAATTTTCGTTGACGGCGGCGTGCGCAGTGGTGTAGATGTTTTAAAAATGTTAGCTTTAGGAGCGGAGGCTGTGCTCATCGGTCGCCCGATGGCCATAGCAGCAGTTGGCGGTGGAAAAGAGGCGGTGGCTTCCCTTCTCAGTCAATATGCTACCCAGTTGCACACAGCCATGATTTATACGGGGTGTAAATCTCTTATTAATGTCACTTCCTCAATTTTAAGAGTAGGAAGGGGGTGAAAGTTTAAATATTATAAAAAATCTTGAAAAAAAATAATTAAAAATAGACCTAAAGGAGGACCAAATGCAGCGAAAATCTTTTTTTAAAACCATGTTAATTCTGAGTTTAGCAACGTTATTAGTATTAGGGAGCTGGATAACTCAAGTCCAGGCCCAAGCCAAATACCCCACTAGACCAATTAGCTTTATTTGCCCCTGGGGCGCAGGGGGAGGAACTGACCGAGTAGCGAGAATGCTGGCGGTCCTTTTGGAGAAAGATCTCGGCCAACCGGTGACTGTGGTCAACCGCACGGGAGGTGGCGGAGCAGTTGGCCATACCGCTGGAGCAACTGCAGCTGCGGATGGCTATACGATGACTATTATCACCGTGGAAATAACTATGATGCACTGGATGGGCTTAGCCAAAGTAACTTATAAAGATTTCAAACCAGTAGCCTTGATTAACTTTGACCCAGCCGGAGTTAATGTCCGCGCTGATGCACCTTGGGCTACCCTTAAAGATCTTTTAAATTATGCCAAAGCTAACCCTGGGAAATTAAAGGCTACAGGTACTGGTAAAGGGGGTATTTGGGATTTAGCCCGCGCGGGGATGTTAAAAACTGCCGGCATTCCTGTTGACGCTATTCCTTGGGTGCCCAGTGAAGGTGCTGCTCCCGGTTTGGCAGAATTAGTTGCTGGAGGAGTCCAAGTGGTAACTTGCAGCCTTCCCGAAGCTGCTTCCTTAATCGAGGCCAAAAAAGTTAAAGCTTTAGCTATCATGGGCGACAAACGAGCGGAGATTTTCCCGGATGTGCCCACTTTAAAAGAATTAGGAATTAACTGGTCCATGGGTGCCTGGCGGGGAGTGGGTGTACCCAAAAATACACCCGATTCAGTGGTGCAAGTTTTAGAGAAGTCCTTGCAGAAAGCTGTGGCCAGTACGGAGTTCAAAGACTTCATGAAGAAAAATGGTTTTGGAATTATGTGGGGTTCGGCGGCTGAATTTGGCAAGTTTATGGCTGAAGGCGATAAGACCATGGGTGCCTTGATGAAGGAAGTCGGGTTAATTAAATAGTCGGCGGTTTCGAGAGCCGTAAGGATTTTTACTTTCCTTACGGCTCAAAAAAGATAATCATATGAACAAAAATGATTTTTACTCTGGCCTAATTTTTGTGGTCTTGGGGGTGACTATAATTTTATTAACTATCCCCTTTCCCTCTTTGGGGGAAGGCCATCCCGGCCCGGCGCTTTTCCCCAACATCTTAGGCGGTTTATTTATCTTTTTTGGTCTGCTGCTTTTAATAAAAGCTCGGCCATCCTCCGCGCCGCAACTCGCAGCCGAAGACGATAAAGAAAAAAAGAATATTGGAAATGCTTTTTTTGTCTTAGGAATCATAATTGCTTTTATGCTTTTAGAATCAAATTTGGGATTCATTTTGACCAGTTCTATACTTCTTTTTTTGCTCATGAAGAAATTAGGAACCTCAACGATTAAAAGTATCGGCTTTAGCATTCTTATTACATTTTTTGTCTACTCTCTTTTTTACAAGATTTTACGAGTTCCCCTTTCCCCAGGCGTATTAGGATGGTGAAAAATGGAAGCTGCTTTACAAGGCTTATATCTTCTTCTTAACCCCAAAGTTCTAATCGTAATTTTTATCTCTTGCTTCTATGGCCTTTTTGTCGGGGCCATGCCCGGATTAACGGCCACCATGGCTGCCGCTCTGCTTATCCCTTTTACTTTCTTTATGGAGCCCGTCCCAGCTTTAGCCTGCATGGTGGCTATGTCCGCTATGGCGATCTTTGCTGGTGATATACCAGCAGCATTAGTCAGAATTCCTGGAACACCATCTTCGGCAGCTTACACCCAAGATTCTTTTGAGCTCACCAAACAGGGCAAAGGGTCTTTAGTTTTGGGAGTTGACGTTACTTTTTCGTTCATTGGCGGTTTAATGGGAGCAATCCTGCTCATGATTTTTGCGCCCCTCTTAGCCGAGATCGCCATGACTTTTACGACCTTTGAGTTTTTCTGGCTGGCCGCTTTGGGTTTGAGTGCGACGGCTATGGTCTCTCGAGGCTCGCAAATAAAAGGAGCCCTGGCTATGATCCTGGGGCTCTTCCTTTCCACTATCGGCGTAGATATAACTCTGGGATATCCTCGTTTTACTTTTGAGAGTGTGGAACTTTTAAACGGTATTAACTTCATTCCCGCCATGATCGGTCTCTTCGGAGTTTCCGAAGTAATCCGCAATGTGCTCGAAACCGAAATCGCTTATCCCATCACTTCTTTTCGGGCGACTAAAATTTTCTCGGGAATGTTCTCCTTAATCAGTAAATATTATCTTAAGATAATCCGCTCGGGACTCTTAGGAACATTTATCGGCATCCTTCCGGGAGCTGGAGCTGATATTGCCGCTTGGTTAGCCTATGCCGTGAACAAACGAACTTCTAAAGAACCCGAGAAATTTGGTTTTGGTTCCATTGAGGCCATAGCTGGCTCTACCTCGGCGAATAACGCTTGTTTAGCCGGCGCCTGGGTGCCGGCCATGGTTTTTGGCATACCAGGAGATTCCATCACGGCCATCGTCATCGGGGTCCTTTTTATGAAAGGCTTAAGGCCGGGGCCGATGATATTTGAGCGAAACCCAGAGATTGTATACGGAGTGTATTTTTCCTTTCTTTTAGCCAATCTTTTATTATTGCCCTTGGGTTATTTAGCCATAAGAATTAGTACCCAAATGTTGCGTGTGCCCAAAAAAATTCTTATGCCGGCTATCCTTATGTTCTGTATGGTAGGTTCCTTTGCTATAAACAACAGTCTCTTTGATGTAGGCATAATGCTAGTCATGGGCATTATAGGCTTCTTTTTGGAGGCTAATGGCTTTCCCGTGGCCCCTGTTGTTTTGGGTTTGGTGCTCGGGCCCATTTTGGAGAAAAATTTTATGATGAGCATGATTAAAACTGAATGGAATTTTTTGCCCTTCTTTTCCCGACCTGTTAGCGCTATTCTCTGTATCCTAACCATTATTATCTGGTTTTTCCCGCTTTTATCAGCCTTCTTAGAAACAGCTAAGAAAAAGAAAGATTAAGTGCAGTAAATTTTTGCATCTGCAAAAAATTTACTGCACGATGAATTTATTGAAATTATTTGATTTTTTAATATCCCCCCTTACCCAAACTGCAGCGCGCCCCTTTTAAAAAGTTGTCTTCCAAATATTCGATTCCCTCTTTTTTTATAACTATTTATTATCTTTAGAGATTTTGGATTTGAAAATTCTCTTTCTTCTGGCATGATTCTTGTATTTTAAAATACTTAAAAGAAAAGAGGTGAGGAAGATGGAAAATCAACTACTTTATAATTTACCAGAATTTGCCAATTCGGCCATGCCATTGGGCTGGCCCATTGCGGTTTATTTTTTCCTTACGGGGTCCTTGGCCGGTCTTTACATTACCTCCGTGATTGCCACTCTCCTTAATAAAGAAGAGTGGAAACCGATTGCTAAAATTGGGGCAGTAGGTGCCGTTTTGCTTCTCCTGACCGCGCCAGTTTTATTGATCATCGATTTAAACCAACCATTTAGATTTTGGCATCTCTTTGTTTATATGAATCCCACTTCACCGCTCACCTGGGGAAGTATTTTTCTAACCCTCGATGGGATAGTCTGTTTAGTTTATACTTACTTTGTTTTACAGGACAATACCCGCATGGCGCGCTTGTGGGGATTAGGAGGATTGCCTGTGGCTATTGCCGGCCATGGTTATACAGGTTTCTTCTTGGCGCTATCTAAGGCTCGAGCTTTCTGGAATACGGCTCTCAATCCGGCCCTTTTTATGGTCTCGGCTATGGTCTCGGGGTTGGCTATCTTAATTGTCGTCAGTAATATTTGGCTACGGCGTAATGCTCCTGCACTCAATACCCAGCAGGTGGAAAGGCATAAAGGTGTTATAGGCACCTTGCTCAAACTCTTTATTATCTTTATCATTGCTGATCTATTTTTAATCGTCAGTGACCTTACTGTTCTGGCCTCTTCGGATACGGAATCTTATGCCATGTTGCAGCTGCTCACCAGTGGTGAATACGCCCTCTGGTTTTTAGGAATCGAGCTCTTCTTGGGAGCAATCCTTCCTTTAATTCTGCTGGCGCATCCGCGGACGCGCCTCATACCGGCTGTCCAGTATGCCTCAGCAGCATTAGTGATTATCGGCATATTTGTGATGCGCTTTATAATCGTCATTGGCGGCCAGTCCGTGCCCATCAGTTAAGATTCTCGGCGGCACAGGGGGAGTCGCGCTGAGAACCCCCTTCCATATAAGGAAGAGGGTTCTCTTTTTTATTCGCCCATTTTTACCTTTCACTTTTTATTCCTTTCTAATATTGGGAATGTGTCGCCATGTGGAGAAAAGGAAAAAGCCCGAGGCAGGCCAGAGGCAGGCCAGAGGCAGGCATGAATGAAGAAGCATCGGCGGGAGAAGAAGATGTTCAAAATTCACCAACGATTTTCCGCAAAGGAAGGCGGATAGTTAAATCAAGCAAGATGATTAAGCTTCTAAATCCGCCCGTACCTATGGAAGAACTACTGCCTCATGATTCTGAATGAATGCCTGCCTCAGGCCTGCCTCTGGCCTGCCTCGGGCCTGCCTCGGGCCCCTTCATCAAAAATTATTTACTTATACCCATTCTCATTGGGGAGAGTCGAAGGGATCTGACCCGCGGGCATAGGTGCAGGGAAATTATTAATTTTATTTTGATGGCGTGATCCTAAAAGGGCAATTCCTTAAAAACTGAATAAAGCAGAATTTGAGATTTCATAACCAAACCCCGGGAATTGGTTTCCCGCAGTATTTACATTTGCCTTTATTAAGGTTTATCTCGCCCACCGTGTATCCTTGACGGCTAATCAGCACCTTATGGCAATGAGGGCAGTAAGTCTTTTCACCTTCATGTCCAGGAACATTGCCGATATAAACAAATTGCAAGCCTGTTTCCATGGCCACCTTCCGACTCTTCTCAAGCGTGGAAACAGGAGTGGGCGGCAAATTGCGTAATTTATACAGAGGATAAAAGCGCGAAAAATGCAAAGGGGTCTCGGCTCCCAGTTCTTTCTTTATCCAGTTACACATATCTCTAATTAGATGGGCATCGTCATTCTTGGTGGGAATTACTAAATTAGTTATTTCCAGATGTACTCCTTGCCTTTTTATAAACTTCAAAGTTTCTAAGACGGGGGCAAGTTGTCCTTGAGACATTTCTCCGTAAAATTCTTCCCTAAAAGATTTTAAGTCAATATTGGCTCCGTCTAATACCTCACAGAGCTCCCGCAGGGGGGCTTGATTTATGAAACCATTGGAATGGCAGACATTGCGCAAGCCCTCTTTCTTGGCCAATTTGGCTGTAGCCAACATGTACTCAAAGAAGATGGTTGGTTCCACATAAGTATAGGCGATAGAATGAGCGTGGACTTTCTTGGCTAACTCCACCACCCTTTCGGGAGGTAGTTCCAAATTATAGGTCTCCTCCGGTCGAGCCTGCGATATCTCCCAATTTTGACAGAATTTACAGCGAAAATTGCACCCCGCAGTGGCAATTGAAAAAGAGGTCGTGGCCGGCAAGAAATGGTAAAAAGGCTTCTTTTCAATGGGATCTAAATGAGCGGCACAAGGGTTTCCGTAGACCAAGGTATAATATTTTCCTCCTCGATTTTCCCGCACTCCGCAAAACCCCCGATAGCCATTGGCCACCACACAACGCCGGGGGCAAAGTTGACACTGAATTCTCTGGTTTTCCAGAGGAATAAAATAAGGAGACAACTTCGCGCCTAAGAGCCCCTTTTTCCCAATTTGGGCGGAAGCTGAGCTTGGCCAGAAGGGTATGGTTAAGGAAAAAGTCCAGCAAGCGGCCGACTTTAAAATATCTCGGCGCGAGTAATTTTTATCCACTAAGATATAGCTCATAATCCATATTTTTCTAAGATTTTGCCCGTTCGGGCACTTTCCACAATTTCCTCAAATTGGGGCCCCAAATCCGCACCTAATTCTTTGGCTCTCTTCTTGGCCCAAAGACCGATGTTCCGCGAATCTTTATAAAATTCTTCCCCTTGCGGTTTGCGCGTATCGAATTCGGCCAAGCGATCATTCTCCGAGCGATGGTAGACCACCCGGGAGATGATCTTATGCATCTCCTGGCTGCCACACTTTAGACAGCTTACTTTTTCCTCATCTTCTTTTTTCAAAATCAAAAAGCCTGAAATAGCCTGGCATTTTTGGCAGGCATATTCATAAATGGGCATATAATTTTACCTCCTCTCCATAATGAGAGTGTGTCGCCGTGCTGAGCAAGGACCAGAAACTATTTTTCCTTCCGGAGCTTTTTTAGAAAATTTCCGCCGAGAAAATATATATTTCGGCATCCTTCTCTTTCCAGGCATTCCGCGGTAAACCGGCTTTCCGGCAGGTCTCTTCCAAAAAAGTAATTCGATCCCAATTATGTTCGACCGCCACCTGGGGCAAAAGGAGACCGGAATGAAACCCTTTCTTAATGTATAAACCGTGTTTTCCCACTTCGATTTCTTGAATATCTTTTATTTTTTGCAGAGGAGTGAGTACGGAAATTTCCAAATCTAAAGCGCTCAACTCTTGGGGTGACAAAGGGGGAAAACGCGGATCTTCAAAAGCGGCTGCTAAAGCCATTCCTTCTACTACTTGATACAAGGGCTGGTGCGCATGAATCTGACCAATGCATCCGCGCAGTTGGCCATGAGTGTGCAGAGAGACAAACGCCCCGCATTTTTCTTGCAAGGCGTTGGAAATAACAGGCGGGCGTTCAATTTTTTCGCCTTGGAGTTTTGCCTTAATGGCCGCCCAAGCAATTTGGCGCAGAATTTTCTTCTCTTCCTCAGTTAGACCCAAGCTAATCCCTGCTTTGGGGCGAGGGGGCTCTTTGGGGGGATTTTCGTTACTCCGATAAATAACTGCTGCGGCGTAGCCAACTACACTTGATCGATCTCCGGTGACATCGCCGGAATTCATATATTTGAGGACCTGCACTTTATTAGCACCCATTCCTTTAGCCGCGAGCATGACCGTAATTACTGGCCCTCCGCCACAAGCCTCTCCCCGGCCACTCTCTAAATCTTGGGCCAGTTTCTGCGGATCAAAGGCCCGGATATCCTCTAAAATAACGTTATCCAGTTGCACTGCTCGATCATAAGAATGAAAATGGGAAAGATCTGTACTCGCCACCAGGAGAGCCTTTTGGCCCTGGAGAACATTACGGAGAGCTCGGGCCACTTCGGTACAGGTCTGGTAACTCTGATCTCCCAAGACAATAGGAACCAGATGGAACTTGCCTATAGTCTCTTGCAGAAAGGGTAGTTGTACTTCCAGCGCATGTTCTTGAGTATGCCCTTGAGCGGATGATTGAATAATACTGCTCTGTTCTCTCAACTTCTTACATATTCCTTGATCAACGGGCACCAGTCCTAAAGGGGTCTCATAACTTCCCCGGTCATAAACGGACGCCCCTCGAAAGTAAGCCCGGTGGCTGGGCGCAACTACTACCACCACGTCAAATTTTTTCCCTTCCAGGAGCTTGAAAGCATAAGCAGCTACTTGCCCAGAGTACATATAACCCGCATGGGGAGAAATTAAACCAATGACCTCTCCGCTAATATTTTCTTTTTTGGCGCGGGACAAAAATTCCTTTACTTGCTGAGATAAGATACGGGCATCGGCCGGGTAAAAAGTGCCAGCTACAGCAGGTTTCCTTATCTCTTCTTTCATAGGATTTGCCTCCTCCTTAGCGTTAAATCTTTCAGGATCTTCGCTAATTAATAGAAATGAAAACCCCACTATGGCTAAGAGAAACGAATATTTCCACCAGAGAGAGCGAGAATTTGACCTCATTTTAGAGGTTTTAAGTTTGGAGTCCTAATTTTAGGAGGAAATGCCGCTCCTCCTGAGAGAATTATTTTAAGACCCTCTTCGATAGTAAAACCGGTAAAAATTACTTCCTCTGCTTTGAATAAGGCCACTTGACCCAGATATAGATTATTTGTTGGAATATAAACCGAATAGTATCGGGGCGTTTCTGATAACTGCTCCAAAGAGATTTCACTCGTTAAGAAGCCCAAAGAAAAAATTCCTTTCTGGGGGAATTCCACTAACACTACTTTTTTAAAAGACGTCTCTTTAGTGGGCGACAAAGCTTCTACTATCTGCCGTACGGTGGGATATATGTTTTTCACTACGGGGATGCGCATAAGCAAATCCTGAATGAATTTTAAGAGGCGGGAACCCAGGACGTTAGTAGCTAAAAGCCCCACTAAAAAGATGATTACTATTTCTGTTAAAATACCTAAACCGGCGACTTCTCTACCTATTAATTCGTATAAATAAGGGCTCAGGAAGCCATCGAGGAGGCGAAAAAGCCAGACCAAGGCCAGGACGGTTATGACAATGGGCACAACCACCACCACACCAGCGAAAAAAATTCTTTTGATCGCTCCCTTGATCCGATCCATGGCCTTCCTGACCTGGGGAGAGCAGAGGAGGATTAACGGCAGGTGCTACAATTATGACTGGAGCAACTGCTACACCCCCCGGAGCTGGCTGAAGAGACAAATTTGGAACCGCTTTTAAAGCTAAATGCTGAAATTTTCTTAATTACCCGTTCACTTTGGCAGTTCGGGCACTTGATTTCAGTTGTTGGGCCAAAAACTATCTTCTCAAAATCCTGTTGGCAATTTTGGCAGCAAAATTCAAATATTGGCATAAGCACGCTCCTCATTTATTTTACCAAAAAGAATTTAAAAAACAAGAATTTTCCCCTTCATCTTCTCCCGCTGCGGGATGGCTTTTTAAAGTCCTGCCCCAATCTTTTTTCAGATTGGCGGTAGACCTGAGAAAATGGTCGGATGAATAATTAATTATTCTTTGGCGCGCTCGATGATTATCTTAGCTCCCGCTGGGACTTTTTTAAATATCTGGGGATCGCCGATTACCTTTCCGATAATATTAACCGCGCTGGCTGGCCGAATCTCCTTCCCTCGACTGATCGGGGTGGGGCCAAAAAAGATACAGAACCCCTTCCCTTCTGGCCAATATCCTAAGTCTCCTAAATTTACCAACTCTTGCGCATCTTTCTCCAAAGGAGCTTTAACCGGAATAGAAAAATAAATTTCCTCTCCCCAAGTATTGGCCTGCGCTTCGATGGGCAAGGCCTCCCATATTTTCTGAGCAGTAGCGGAATCGTTTAACCAACCTTCGGCCTCTACATTTCCAGCTTTGATCTTGATTTTCTTTTCCATAACCTCACCTCACCTTATTTTTTATCTTTCTACCCTTTCTTTATCAAAAAAGGGCGGAAAAATCATTCCTAACTTCATACGTAGCTATGTAATCCCGAAAGGACATAGTTTACACCAAAATAGGTAAAGAGGACTGCTCCAAAACCAACTATAGAAAGGATAGCCAAGCGTTTCCCCCGCCATTCTCTGCGCAGACGAGCATGAAGAAATAGGGCATAGATGAACCAGGTAATTAGAGACCAAGTTTCCTTAGGATCCCAACTCCAATAAGAACCCCAGGCATAGTTAGCCCACCCCGCGCCCGTAATAATGCCGATGGTTAAGAGCGGAAAACCGAGAGCAATAGTCTTATAGATTAAAGTCTCCAGGTTTTCTAAACCAAAATTTTGCTGATGGTTATTTTGGCCTTCCTTTTTCTGCCCCTCCTTAATTAAATATAAGATGCTTAACGCGCAAGATATAGTAAAAGAGGCATAACTCAAAAAACAAGTAAGCACATGAGCATGGAGCCAGTTACTCTGCAAAGCTGGGATCAAAGGATCGATTTGCGCCGAAACACCCGGAGCAAGGGCGGCATAGGCGATAAAAAAGAAAGCCAAGGGCATCACCAGAGCACCACTCAGACGAGAAGGCATCTTTTTTTCCCACAGCAAGTAGAGGAGGGTAATGCACCAAGAATAGAAGACCAAAGATTCATACATATTCGTTAAGGGTGCATGGCCTATACCCATCTGATAAGATTCTATCCAGCGCATGATGATCGCGGCGCTATGCAATAAAAAAGCTATCCATGTCCAACGGGAGGCTATCTTAGCAACCTTTTCTAACTGGAAGACCATATAAGTTATGTATATTATAGAACTGCCTAAATATAAAAACGTGACTATTCTTACTAGCTGAGCACTGATCATACTTCTCCTTTGACCTTTTGACCTGATGCAGGAATAGAAAATTCCTCAAGCAAACTTCGTTCTAATTCCTTAAGTTCTTTTTCCAAATTCTGCCGATCTCGATTACTGTATGGGACAATTTCTAAGAAGAACCCATTTCTTGCTGCGGATAATTTCATCCAAAGGCGCCGATGCGTATGGAAAAAAGTTAGATAAAATCCCAGAATCATGAGGGAGCAACCTAACCAAACAACTCCTACTCCTGGATCTTTGGTCACTTGCAAGCCAGAGAAATAGAAGGGCGTCCACTCCTTTACCCGGACCCGAAACTTCTTCGCCTTTTCTCCGGCCGAGAAATCCGGATGATTAAGGAGGAGCAAAAAATTCTCTGCAGGACCTTGAGAGTCAGAAATATTAATCTGCAAGGCCGGTCCCAAACCTTGAAAATCTGGAAGAAAACGATTTAAGCGGATGGACCAAGAATTTTCTGGGATGATATTCTCTTTATCTAAAAAAGCAGGAAGAGTAAATTTTCGGCCTGAATTTAAATCTTCTATATCCAAGATAACTTTTTTTAGGCCTACGATCCCGTAGCTCGCTTGGTAAAAAGCTATCCCTTTATATGAGAAAGGTTGATTGACTAAAATAGGAACCGTGAGTATCTTTTGCCCATTTTCGAAGATGGAAATAACGCTCTTAAATTCTCGGGGAACACCTGTAGGGTAATAAGAAACAGAAAAATTTTCTAAGTGCACGCTAAACCCCGGGAAAAAGATTTCTTGTCCATTTTTTAAGAAAATTCTATCAGCTCTTTCCCCTTCTTTGATATTTAAATGGCCCCGGAAGCCGGTATAAAAACCGATCAAGGCTCCGGTCAAAATAACTAAAATACTCAAATGGATAAAATAAACCCCCCAGCGCGAGAATTTTCCTTTTTCTGCGGATAGGAAGAGCATATGCTGAGCTCGTTGAATTTTAAGAGGAGGATAGAATTGAGCCAAGACTTTCTTAACTTTCATCAAAATCTCTTCCTCATTGGAGCCAGTTAAAAATAAGCCTCGTGGAGACAGTTTCTGCCAACTACTCTCCTCGCGGGGTATAGAACTGGTCAAAATCTTCCACGTACTTTTAAAGCGCTTCCAAGAACAAAAGATAAGGTTTAAACTGAGTAAACCTAAAAGAAAAAAGAACCAAGGAGCATGATACATATCCAAGAGGCCAAGGATCTTCAAAATTTTATAAGTGGGTAATTTATAAAATTGCAAGTACTCTTGCGGCGAGGCGTTTTGCGGAATTACCGTGCCGAAGATGGAGACAACGGCCAAAATGAGCAAAAGGGAGATGGTCAGCTTAAGAGAAGAAAGATGCTCACTCAATTGCAGAAATATTTTTGTTGACTTTTCTTCCTGAACCAACGAGGCTCCTTGAAAAAAATTGGCGTTGAGCTTTTGCCCAACGCCAATTATAAAGCAGAGAATTATCTAAACAGAAATTTATTTTTTATGACATTTGCTGCAATCCGCATCTTTAGTTTGTCCAAAAGCTTTCTTCCCGTTATGGCAAACACCACAATGTTTCTCTTCTCCGTGATTAGCTTGGGCCATTTTGAACTGGCCTTTTTTCATCTTAAATACTTTAGTATGACAGTCGGTGCATTTTAGCTTATGCTGGTTGACATGGGACTCGTGGCTGAAAAGAACTGGTCCCGTACTTCCTTTAGCTTCAAATTTAAACTCTCCTCCACCCACTTTTTTCTGGGCCAGCGAAATTCCTACTCCCACTAAGAAAACCAGAGGAACAATTAGCAGAAAAAATTTATAAAAGCCTTTTGCCAAATATTTTTCCTCCTTTCTATTAATTTTTAAACCTGTGGATCTTGCGGCCATTTTTTATTAATGCTCAATTCAGTTTAACTTTACCTGATAATTTCGGTCAAGAAAAATTTTCAGGAGTGTATTTACTCTTTAATTTTTAAAAAATGAAAATTGTGGTGAAGAGATCTATGCCAAACCGACTTTTCGGTCACTTCCGCGAAAATGGGAGTCCAGAAATGCCGTGAAAATGCTTGATTCCTGCCTGCTTCAGCCTGCTTCAGCCTGCTTCATGCCTCCGCAGCAATGAAGGAATTTTATCCCCAGGGACTTTTACAGAGATCTCGGGAATATTTCTTGAATATGGGGCAAATTAAAATTTGCTAACCCTTTTAAATAATTGGAAATTTATTAAAAAAAGAGGGGGGCAAGAATTAAATTAAAAAACCCGCAAAATATACTTGACAATATTAAAAAAAAGAGTAAATTAAATAACTTTAAAATAACAAGTTTATGTGGGTTTAGGGGCCCCAAGAAGGGAGGGAGCCTTTATGGCTACCCCGAAGTCAAAAAAAGTAAAGAAAAAAGTAATTAAAGGAAAAGGTACTGTTCCTTCCTCCAAGAAGAAATTAGGCAAAGAGAAAAAAATGGCCAAATCCCCGCTGATAAAGAGGGGGACAGAAAAAACTCCCCCAAAAGCTTTGGTCAAGATGGAAGAAAAAAAAGAAATTCCGAAGGTAGAAATGAAAAAAGAGGTCATCCCGGAAGCAACATTAGAGCAGGACAAAGAATTTTTTAAAAAAATACTTTTAGATATGAAACAAAAGCTCATCGAGGAAATTTCTGAAAGTCGCTTTTCTGAATCCCTCGTACCCTCGGCCGATATTGGCGATATAATAGACCAGGCAGGAGATGAAAGAGAACGGGAACTTTCTCTTCTTCTGACAAGTCGGGAAAAAGAAAAGCTATCCGCCATCAACGAAGCCTTGGAAAAGATCGAAGAAGGAACTTATGGCATATGTGAAGAATGCGGAGAAAAAATTGGTTTAGGCCGCTTAAAAGCTATGCCTTTGGCCAAGTTTTGTGTTTCTTGCCAATCAAAGTTTGAAGAGGAACAGAGCATTCAGAAAAGAACAGAAGAAGATTTAACTTACCGCGGATTAGCTTTTGCTACTGGCTTGGAGGAAGAAGAATCTTAAAAAAATTAAATTAATCCTCTTCTGAAACGATAAATCCCGGGGGATTTCCCGGGATTTATTTTTATATTCCCCGATGACACCAGTGGACTTTTCTCTAATTAACGCTATTCAATTCATAATCATTGGCTTAGCAGTAGGCTTTATGGGGGGATTTTTAGGTGTAGGGGGAGGAGTCATTATAATTCCTCTGCTTACCTATTGGGTTTTTCCCTCTATGAAAGTTTCCCCAGAAATTATTGTGCACTTATCTTTCGGGACAAGTTTAGCGATCATTATCCCCACCTCTATCTCTGGCTATTATGCCCATGCCCGCAAAGAAAATATTAGTTGGCAGATAGTTTATTTATTAGCTATTCCAGGAATCATTGGCTCTTTCTTAGGTTCTATGATTACATCTTTTCTGCGCGGAGAGTTATTAAGGATCCTTTTTGGTGTCCTTTTAATTTTTTTAGCCGGACAGATGATCTTAGAAAAGGAGGAAAGGGAAGGAAAAAAAGAAAATGCGCAAAACCCTTCTAAATATAAAACTTTATTGGTGGGTTTTGTAGTGGGTATCTTTTCTGGATTCTTCGGTTTGGGTGGGGGAGTGATTGCTATTCCTCTGCTGGTGCGCTTTTTAAAAATTTCTATTCACCGAGCTATGGGCATCTCTATTGCCTTTGTATTTTTTATTTCTTTGGTGGGCACTTTTGGTTATATTTATCATGGATGGGGAAAGCCACAACTTCCTCCTTTTTCGTTGGGTTATGTGCATACCTGGGGATGGATCATGGCGGGCCTGCCGTCCCTTTTTTTAGCCCGCTTGGGCACTTACTTAGCTTATAAAACTCGCCCGCTGCGCATGCGAAAAATCTTTGCTCTTCTTCTTGTTGGGGTGGGCATCCGCATGCTCTTTTAAATATTGGCAAAAAGCGGCACTTTTTCTAAAGTGCCGCTTTGCCTTAGCCAGCTTTAAAAATTGATTTCAGATAATTTGCACGTTTTTGGCTTTCAGCCCTTTGGGGGTTTCTTCCACTTCAAAACGTACGCGCTGGCCTTCGGTTAAAGTTTTGAAACCCTCGCCAACAATGGCTGTGTAATGGACGAATAAGTCCTGCCCGCCATCCTGCTGAATGAAGCCATAGCCTTTTTTCTCATTAAACCATTTCACTTGCCCTTCTGCCAAAGCGATATCCCTCCTTTCTCTTCTTAATTCAAAGGATAAGTACGGATATCGCTCTGGCAACAAAAAAGCCATTGAGCATAATCATCCTACTCAATGGCTCCTTATTTGTTTCCCAAAACTACCATCCGACTCATCCAATTTCAAAATATTCCTTTTTAAAAATAATGTCAATCAAAAAATTTGGTGACCGAACAGTTTTAATATTTTTCCCCAGCAGGAAACAGGCGGGAGGGGGAGATCCTCCCTCCCTTCCGCCTGAATTAAGCTGGAATTTAAAAACTGATCGGCGGTCAGATTAGAGAAGTATTGACGGTTATATCTAAAGCCGTTAAACTTGGAAAGTATCTATCAAACACAGCGCGGCAAAGCCGCAACCAAAAATTTATTTCTCGCAGAGCCCACAGAGAACGCCGAGGGAAATTTATTTTTTAATAATTTTATTTATATCTTTCTCTGGGCGCTCGGCGAGCTCGGGGAGAGTCATCCTTTTTCTTAATAAAATTTAAAGAGTTTGCAAGTATGTAGTATAGAGGAGGAAAAATATGAATGGATGGCAGGCAATAATTGAGGCCCTAAGAGCGGAAAAAGTCCGCTATATTTTTGGTCTACCTGGCGGGGAAGCTTTTTATGATGCCCTTTATAATATCAAAGAAATTACGCCAATCTTAGTTCGCGAAGAAAGCTCTGGTCCATTTATGGCTATGGGATTCGCTCGGCTTACCGGCCAACCTGGGATCTGTTTTGGTTCGAGTGGCCCTGGAGTAGCTAATCTTCTACCCGGGATAATGGAGGCCCAGGCCGCGTGTATACCCCTCGTGGCTATTGGTAGTGCCGCCAATGTAAGTAATTCTGGCATGGGCGCTTTCCAGGAAGCGGATCAAATATCTATGATGAAACCAGTGACGAAATGGTGCGAAAGAGTCACCGAACCGCAGCGTATTCCCTGGGTCATGCGGCGGGCATTTTCTTTAGCCGCAAATGGGAAGCCAGGTCCAGTCTTCGTAGAGATTCCAAAGGACATTGGTCTTCGGCCTACTGATTTTCAGCCCTATATTCCTGCGCAATACCCTTTCCGCTCGACAGCCGATTCTTCCCAGTTAGAGCGAGCCCTAAGCCTCCTCTGGGAGGCAAAGCGGCCAATTATAGTTGCCGGGGGTGGAGCGGTGAGTTCCGGCGCTTTCGCGGAAGTCCAAGAGCTGGCCGAGTTATTAAGCATTCCCGTAATGACCACCCCCTGTGGCCGAGGTATAATTTCTGAAGGACATCCTTTAGCTTTGGGCTTAGTGGGTTTGTATTTTAGTGAATTGGGGGAAAGAGTTTACGGAGAGGCTGATCTCATTATGACCATAGGCTCGCGCAATGAAGATTTTCAGTCAGGGCAACAAAAGTTTTTCCCTCCCGGAGCAAAATATATCCAAATCGATATCGATGCCCATGAATTTGGCCGCAACTGGATTCCGGACGTGGCTCTTTTAGGCGACGCTAAACTCATATTAACTGATTTAATTAGTCAATTACGACCGAGAAAACAGAAAAAAGGAAACACTTGGCGCGAGGAAAGAATAAAAGCCATCTTAAGATTAAAGAGGAAACAGGAGGAGCGTGTCAAAAGAGAATGCGCCACCAAGGCTATTCCTATTAAGACTAAAAGAGTTATTTGGGAATTAAATCAAATCTACGGAGCTAAGACTATTTTAGTTAATGAGAATGGCTCCCAAGATCTTTGGTCTTATTATTTTCCTTACTATAAAGTTTGGGATCCTAATTCCTGCGTAGCTCCGGGAGAACAAACTTGTATGGGCTTTGGCATAGCCGCAGCCATAGGGGCCAAACTGGCTGTCCCAGATAAAAAGGTGGTATGTGTAACCGGTGATGGCGCTTTTCAAATGTTCATGAAAGAGCTGCCCACGGCTGTCCAATATAATGCGCCGGTTACCTATGTGGTGTTGAATAATTTTTGTTTGGGCTGGGTTAAATTCAATCAAAAAAGAAGGAGTAAACATTGGGTGGCAGTAGATTTTGAGGTCCAGCCCGACTTTGTAGCTATCGCTAAAGCGTGCCGATGTTTTGCCGAACGGGTAGAAAGACCAGAAGCCATTGAACCAGCTCTGCAAAAGGCCCTGAAAGCGAATGAACAAGGGGTACCGGCTGTATTAGAGTTTATTGTCGACCCTTGGGATTTTGCCCCTGGGTTTAAAAATTTCTATAAAAGACTTGGCTGAAAAATTGGCCAATTATCATAATTACTGACCGTAGATAAATTTTTTTATTCTCCGCCTGTACATTTATGAAAGAGGCAGCGCCCTATTTTAATGATGCCCACTTCCTATTGCTCGAGTCAGGCAAGGATTTATCAATCCCGGATCAGGTTCAAATTCCAAACTGATCGATGGTTATTCAGAATTAGGCTTGACATGCTTAACTGAAAACACATATATTCAAAAAAGATTATGGATTTCCGGCAACTAATTAGGGCTCTACAAAATCCCAAAATTTACCCGGAGCAGCCGCCAAAGGTGGAATTAGTCCAGACGCATATCTCGGCTATTTTTCTCGTGGGCGATCGGGTATACAAGATTAAAAAGCCAGTAGACTTTGGCTTTCTCGATTTCACCACTTTAGAGAAGAGGAAATACTTCTGCGAGCAAGAAGTGGCTTTAAACCGCCGGCTATGCCCAGAAATCTATTTAGGAGTTGTAGAAATAAAGGGGCAAGACGGGCAAATATTTATTGGGCAAGAACAAGGAGAAGTAATCGAATATGCCGTGCTCATGAAAAAGCTCCCCAGCGAGAAAATGATGGACCGTTTACTTGCTCAAGGCAAAGTCTCTGCGGCCACTCTCCAAAGACTGGCCTCCAAAATTGCCTCATTCCATAAGCAGGCCAAATGCGATGAAGAAATTTCGGCGTATGGCCAGCTCCAGGTCATCCAGCAAAACATCGAAGAAAATTTTGTCCAAACAGAAAAATACGTAGGTACCTGCCTCCCGCCAAATTCCTTTCAGGAGATCAAAGAGAATACTTATAGATTCTTGGAAAATAAAAAGAATTTATTTAAGCAGCGTATTACCTCAGGCATGATCAGGGATGGTCATGGCGACTTGCACCTCCAGCATATCTGCCTCACTGATGAAATCCTTATTTTTGACTGTATTGAATTTAACGATCGGTTCCGCTATGGGGATGTAGCGGCCGATATTGCTTTCCTGCTTATGGATCTTGATTATCATGGTTTCCCCATGCTTTCGGCTGAGCTGGCTGCTTACTACCTGAGGGATACTAAAGACTGGCCTCTTTATCTATTACTAAATTTCTATAAATCCTATCGGGCTTATGTGCGGGGAAAAGTAACCAGTTTCCGCTTAGAGGAAAAGGAAATATCGCCCCCTGAAAAAGAAAGCATTCTCAAAGAAGCCCAACGGTACTTTTCTTTAGCCCATTATTATGCGCAGAAACTAAATGTGCCAAATATCTTCTTGATGGGGGGATTAATTGGTACGGGCAAATCAACAGTGGCCCGGGCTTTGGGGAATTTATTTCACTGGCCGGTATTGAGCTCTGACGTCATTCGTAAAGAATTAGCTAATCTTCCTCCGCAGACACGCTGTTTAGAAAATTTTCAGCAGGGGATTTATGCCCCTGATTTTTCCCAAAGAACTTATCAAACTCTTTATGCCCAGGCTGAACAAATACTCCGCGCCGGAAATTCGGTTATTATAGATGCTTCTTTTAACAAAAAGAAATATCGCGCCATGGGTATGGAATTAGCCTCTAAGATAGGAGCAAACATTTTCTTTTTGGAATGCACCTGCCCAGCAGAAGAGATTAAAAAAAGACTCGCCCGACGGGCCAGCGATATTCAGGAACCTTCCGATGGGCGTTGGGAAATTTTTGCTGACCTAAAAAGGGATTTTGAGGAAGTGGTGGAATTACCGTCCTCGTCCCATCTAGTTTTGGATACCCGTGCTTCTCTGGAGGAAATTCTCGGTTCTATTTTCCATTATTTGCTGCAGCAAGAAGCAAAAAATTTGGCCGGGGCTAAATGGATATCATCGCCAGAGGATAGAAGAAAATAATCGCGGCCATGAGGTTCAATATATGAAAAATTTAAAAGGATTTTTAATACTGGTTATGGGGTTATCTCTACTGAACGGGTGTGCTACTGATGAACAGGCCAAGCAGAAAGCAGCTATCCACTTACGCCTTGGTTACCAGAGCCTCCAAAGCGGAGATTCTACTTCCGCTTTGCGCGAACTTTTACAAGCAGCAAACCTTAACCCTAAAGACCCTGAAATCAGGTTTGCCCTCGGTTGGGCTTATAGCGCCAAAGGGCGGTACCTGGAAGCATTAGAACAATATCAGCAAACCTTGAATCTCGACCCCAAATTTACCGAAGCTCATAACGCTATTGGCGCAATTTATTTAGAAATGGGCAAATGGGACGAAGCTATCCAAGAATTCGAGAAGGTCCTTAAAGATATTCTTTATCCTACTCCTTTTTATGTAATTAACAACATAGGGTGGGCTTATTTCAAAAAAGGAGAGCGTTCGCGGGCCATAGAATATTTTAAAAAAGCTGTAAGCCTGAAGCCGGATTTTGGCTTGGCTTATTATAATATGGGCTTAGCTTTCAAAGAATTAAAACAATTAGAAGAAGCGACGACCGCTTTTCAAAATGTGTTGACCCATGCCCCTAACTTCTTCGATGCTCATTTCCAACTGGGCTTACTCTATTTCGATGCGGGTAAGCATGAACAAGCGGCCAAGCATTTTGAAGAAGTGGTCCGTCTCGCTCCTTTGACCGAAAATGCTCGCCTCTCCAAGCAATATCTTGAACTTATAAAAAAAGTTTCTAAGTAATTATTAAATAATACCCATTCCTTTCAAAAGAGAAAGCATTACCGCGGCCGCTAAAACCGAGCCGATTTGTCCCCCCGTATTAGCCCCCATGGCATGCATTAAAAGATAATTCTTTTTATTAGCTTTCTGTCCTTCTACCTGGACAACTCTGGCCGACATGGGAAAAGCGGAAATACCAGCAGCTCCAATTAAGGGGTTAACTTTTCCTCCGGAAAGGACCTTCATTAGTTTAGCCAAAAAAATACCCATGGCTGTATCCAAGGAGATAGCCACTAAGCCTAATCCTAAGACCATAAGGGTTTGGGGTTTTAAAAAGACTGGGCCGGCCATAGTCGCCCCGATGGAAATACCTAAGAGCAGAGTAACGATATTAGCGATTTCATTTTGCGAAGCTTTCACTAACCGATCAGCTACGCCACTTTCCTTTAAAAGATTGCCCAGCATCAGAGTCCCCATTAAAGGCGTGCCCATGGGAGCAATTAAACAAGTAACCAGAGTAACCATGATGGGGAAAAGTATTTTAACTATGGGGGGAACGGCTTTTTTCCGGTAAGTCATGGTGATCTGCCGCTCCTCCTTAGAAGTTAAGGCTCTCATGATGGGCGGTTGAATAATCGGCACCATAGACATATAACAATAAGCCGCTACGGAAACAGCCCCCAGCATATGAGGGGCATACTTGGAAGTAACGTAAATGGCCGTGGGGCCATCACACGCTCCAATTATGCCGATGGCTACTGATTCCATTTTTGTAAAACCCAAAAAAAGAGCTAAGAGAAGGGTTAGAAAAATACCAAATTGTCCGGCTCCCCCCAAAAGAAGAATGCGGGGATTTTCTAAGAGAGGGCCAAAGTCGGTCATGGCGCCAATGCCAATAAAAATTAAGCAAGGAAAAATTTCGGTCATGACTCCCGCATCATAAAAATGACGCAAAAGGCCCCCTTCTTCCATCAGCCCGGCCAAAGGAATATTAACTAAGATGGCTCCAAAACCGATGGGAATAAGCAAGAGCGGTTCCATCTCTTTTTTGATGCCCAAATAAAGAAGAGCGCATCCTACCAAAATCATGACTCCGTTCGTCCACTGCAGATTGGCAAAGCCGCTGATCAAGGTAATCAAGCTATCTGCTATACTCATTTTTCACCCTCCTTCTTCTCCTGGGCCGGGGCAAAAATTTTATTCAAGGCATCGATGAGCAACGTGATGATAAAAAGTATGCCCAAGGTACCGCCCATGCCCACCACGGCCATATTTAATCCAAAATCCAAATTTTCCAATTTTTACCTCCTCATTTTTTAAATCTCTATCTCTTGTCCCCGTCCTTTTTCTTCAGCTTTCTGCCATATAGCCAAAGCTACGGAAACATCTTGAACCGCATTACCTACGGATTTAAAATAGGTTATTTCTTGATCATTTTCTCGCCCTGGTTTAAGCCCCAAAGCTAGTTCCCCTAATTCAGCTCGGATGGCTGACTTATTAATTATCCCTTTTTGCAGGGGGATTATTATATCACCTGCTTCTTCCAGGCAAGCGGATAACGAATCAACAAAAATTTTTGCGCGGGAAATGGTCTCCTCATCAACTTCCTGCATATCTGGTCTAAAGGAACCGATGGCATTTATATGAGTGCCCGGATTAAGCTTTTTGCCCGGAAAAACTGGCTGGGAAGAAGTGGTAGCAGTAACGATTATATCAGCTCGGCCTACAGCCATTTCTGGAGATAGGGCCTTTTTAAGTTCTATATCTTTGGCCCAAGATGTTTTTTGCAAGTTACCTATCAGGGTGTCTATTTTTTCGTTGAGCAAGTCATATATAAGGATTCGCTTAATTTGGCGAACTGCACAGACGGCCATTATCTGAAACCAAGCTTGGCCCCCGGCTCCGAATATGGCTAAGGTTTGGGCATCTGGCCGCGCCAGTACCTGCGTAGCATAGCCCGTAGCTGCCCCAGTGCGCAAGCGGGTCAACTCCGTCCCCTCCAAGATGGCTAAAGGAGATCCAGTGGAAGAGTCAAAAAGAAAAACTAAAGCCTGCACAGCCGGAAGACCTTGAGTCGGATTCTGCGGAAAAACAGTTACCATCTTTGCTCCTAAAGCTCCCGTCTTTTGCAGATAAGCAGGCATAAGCAGAGCAACTTCGCCAGGATTTTTTAAAGATATAGAAGTGCGCAAGGGTGCCAAACCTTTTTTGCTGGTAAGTTGGGCAAAAGCATCTTTTACCACGGCGATGGCTTCGTTCATAGACAGAATCGCCGTCAGGTCTGTAGCTTTGAATACTTTTAATTTCATCTGTTAAATTACTCCTTTATTTTTCATTTCCGCGATCTCTTCTGCCTTATATCCCAAAAGGTCTTGGTAAATTACCTCATTAGCTGCGCCCATGGGTAAGCCGGGAAAACGAATCTTTCCCGGAGTCTTTAGGAGACGGATAGGAATTTCTGGAAAAGAAATTTTCTTTCCCGACACGGGGTCCAATATGGAAGCAATGCTTCCCCGCGCCCTTATGTGAGGATCTTTGGAGATATCTTCCATACTATAAACTGGACCAATGGTTACCCCTGCTTTCTCGCATTCTTCGACCACTTCGGCTAAAGTTCGCTGACTAATCCATTCTCCGATCAGTTTATTTAGTACTTGCCGACTCTCTTTTTGAATCCTTTCTTGATTATTGCGGAAGCCAGGTTTGGTCTTGAGCTCGGGATGGCCGATCAAGTCCATCATCCGTTCGAAGGGAGCTTGGGCGCTGGCCGAAAGCGCCACCCATTTCCCTTCTTTCGTTTGGAAGCTGTTACGGGGAGCCGTAAAATGAGATTCATTGCCCATTGGTTCAGGTGGTTTTCCGGTAAGGTCAAAAACTAAATATTGCGGGCCCATAAAACTCAAAAGAGGTTCGTATAAGGAAAGATCGAGTTCTTGACCGCCGTATTCCCCCCTTTTTTGTTTCCGCAAGGCGATTAAAGTCCCTAAGGCCAAATGTGTTCCCGCTAACATATCAGCTAAAGCAAGCGGAGGGTTAGTCGGCGGGCCACCTGGATGAGCATTTTGATAGGTAAAGCCGCTCATCGCTTCGGCCAAGGTACCAAATCCAGGTTTAGGGGCGTAAGGTCCGGTCTGACCATAACCAGAGATACGCCCGATAATCAAGCCTTTATTAATCTGCCAAAGTTTTTCAGCCGTAAACCCCAGCCGATCCAAAGTGCCTGGCCGCATATTCTCGTATAAAACATCCGCATTTTCCACTAATTGGCTAAAAATTTTTTGCCCTTGGGGATGTTTGAGGTTAAGGGTTATGGGCAGCTTATTGCGCGAAGCCACCAACCAGAAAGGTTCGAATTTCCCCTCGACCACGTCCCAATAACGAATGGCATCAGGGGCACCCGGAGGTTCGATCTTTATTATCTCAGCTCCAAAATCTCCTAAGAGAGTAGCCGCAAATGGTGCCGCCACCACCGAACCCAAATCAATCACTCGAATACCTTTTAAAGGTAAATCAGTATCTTGGATGATCTGCCGCTGCTCGCGGATAAATTTATTAAGATCTCGGTTATCCATGAAATTTCTCTCCCTTTAAATTTTAAAGCTATTTTAACAGAGCCAGAGCATTATCTTTTTTCCGCTCCAATTCAGCGATTGCTTCTGCCCTTTGTAAGATAAACTTAGCCCGATTATATACGGGAATGTCAACCATTTTCCCGTCCACATTAACTGAAGCGGTGCCTTGGGCCAAGCCCTTCTCAAAAGCTTCTACTACTCGCCGAGCATAAGCTACTTTAGCTGGATCAGGGGAAAAAACGCGGTTTAAAATTTCTACTTGATCAGGATGGATACACGAAGCTCCCTCACAGCCAATCTGTCTCGCCCGCCGAGCCGCTTGTTCAAAACCTTTTAGATCTCGAAAATCGCCAATGCTTCCCATAACCCCCATGGGCATGAGTCCATTTGCCTTGCAAATAACCACTAATTTGGCCATAGCATAGTAAAGCTCTAATCCCTCAGGCGATGGTTCAATGCCCAATTCCAGACAATAATCTTCTGGGCCAATGCTAATAGATTGGATCCTGGATGAAGCCGTGGCTATTTCTTTCAGATTTAATAAGCCTCGGGGACTCTCCACTAACAAGGCTAATTCTATTTGGCCCGCTGGTAATCCTCTTTCTCTTTCCAATTTCTCGATTTCCGCAACCAGATTGCTAACTTCCTCGGGCGATTCGGTTTTGGGGTAAACAAGGCCATCTAAGCCAGGATGAATAGATGCTTGCAGATCTTCTTTAAGTAAAGATGGTTCTTTATTGACCCTAACGAAAACGTCTGCTCCTCCCCGAGCTGCCAAAGGCAAGGAGGGTTTAATTTTTTGGCGGGCATTCTCTTTTTGTTCTGGGGGCACAGAATCTTCCAAATCCAGTACAATGGCATCAGCTCCGCGCAAATAAGCCTTCTCCACAAATTTTTGGATATTCACAGGCAAAATCAAACTTGATCGTCTTATTTTAATCTTCATTTACTCCTCACCTCAATTATTAAAAATTTTTCCTCCTTCCTCCGTTCCCTTAAATAAAAAATAAAAGGCCAATTTATTTCCTAAAATTTTTATAACAAAAAGAAGGAGAAAAGAAAAGCTGGAAGATTTTTTCCTTAGATATTTTTGCCAGAAAATCGCCTTTTACTATTAAATAATCATAGCTGAAAATTTCCTGGTAATTCAAAAAGAACTTTTACAAAAAGTCTAGGCGCGTCCTAAGGCAGAAATGCCCAGGGCTCTTCCAGCACAATAGATAAATGATGGTTGGGAATTTTTTGCTTTTGGATATACTTGCCAATTAAAATCTGACCAAATTTTTTTAGGCCGAGAAGAAACAATTAGTAAAGAAGGGATACTAATTGCTCTTTATCCCCGCCTCAGCCACCTGCCTCTTTCGGGCAAATGCAAAATCCTCTTTGCCCACTGCCGCTTTGGCCGAATTAGCTGAGTATGCCGCTAAGAGGTTTATTAAATGAATTCGAATTTCCACTTTATAGAGAGGCAAAATTTGCGCAGTCATTGGTGGTCCCAACGGGAATCGAACCCGTGTTTTCGGCGTGAGAGGCCGACGTCCTGGGCCGCTAGACGATGGGACCCTTTAGAAAGGCATCTTAAAAGGTCGAGCAATTTTCTAAAATTTAAACTATAATAATTTTGCTGACGAGTCAAGGCGAAATTATGCTGACCATTGATCACTTTTTAAATTCGTAACTGTTTCCGGCGGGAGGGAGAAAGGCTCTCCCCCTCCCGCCTGTTTCCTTCTGGCGAAAATATTAAAACTGATCGACGGTAAGGAAATTATGAAATTTCTGAAAAAGTCCCTTGGGACGTAATTATGTCATTCGTGCTCAAGCATGAAGCAGGCTGAAGCAGGCTGAAGCAGGCTGAAGCAGGCAGGAATCCAATATTTTCAGGGGATTTTTAGGAGGCATTTTTATGGATTATCAAACGATTCTTTATACCAAAGCAGATGGAGTGGCCACCATTACCTTAAGCCGACCCCGGCAATTAAATGCTTTAAACGAACAGATGATTTTAGAAGTCTTGGATGCCGTAAAAAAGGCAGTCGGGGACGAAGAAGTTAAAGTTTTGATTATCACAGGCGCAGGCCGGGCTTTCTGCTTTGGCGCTGATATTTCTGCTTTTCAACAAGGAGCAGCTCCTTCTCCTCCTTTAGCCTTTAATCTCCTGCCCAAAGCTCAAGAGATCATTCGCACCTTAGTAAGTATGCCTAAACCGACCATTGCAGCTCTGAATGGTTTTGCCACCGGTTTGGGGCTTGATATAGCTTTAGCCTGTGATTTGCGGGTAGCTGCTGAGCGCGCCAAATTAGGGGAAGCTTTTATCACTATGGGTTTAGTACCCGATGGCGGTGGAACTTATTTCTTGCCCCGCTTAGTAGGTCTGGCTAAAGCTGCCGAGCTAATTTTTACCGGGGAAGCTATTAGTGCTACCGAAGCAGAAAAAATCGGCCTAATAAATCGGGTTGTACCCATTCAGGATTTAGAAAAGCACGTGCGCGAATTAGCCCTTAAATTAGCGAAAAGCCCATCACCAGCCCTCGCTTTGGCGAAGAGATTGCTTTGGAAAAACCTCCAGGCTAATATTGAAGAAGCCTTGCTTGCCGAGGCCGAAAGCCAAAAGATTTGTTTAGAAAGCCCAGACCACCGCGAGGCCGTCCAAGCATATCTGGAAAAGCGCGAGCCGGTATTTGGGAAAAAATGAAGTTAGGAGCAGAATTTTTATAGATGTTTTAAAGATTGTAATCTCCAAATTAATCGAGTAAGAGGCAAGACCAAAAAGCGCATCTGATAAGCGAGTTTGGGAAAGTAGGCTATTTTAAGCAGATTTTGATACATTTCCCAAAATTGATCAGTGTGAAATTTTATGACTTTTCCTTCCTGCCTAAATCTCCAGAGATTCCTGCGCTTCGCTTCTTCTTCCTCTTGGAAAATAACCTGACACTCAAACGGGGGCTGAAGGGCATAAAGCGGAAGGTGGGCGGAATTGGTTATTTCTTTAACTCTTTGGCGCAAGCCCTCGCGCAGCATGAGGATGTGTTCTTTTCTTCTTTTTTGATCCTGGTAAACTAAAGGATCTTTGGGAACAGGATGAGTTACTACCCAGGGCATGATCTCTAAAACTTCTTTACAAGCTGCTGGACACCCCGAAAAGAAAGCCAGAGGAATATTATGGGCTGATAAAACGGTAGCAAAGAGTTGGGCTTCACATATTCTTTGGCCATTAATGACAATCTGAGCTAGGCGACTGGTTAGCGTATGAGCTAAAAATCCCTGCTCATTTCCCCCCGCGGCATGCAGTCCTACAAAGAGAGCAAAATCTGCCCCGTATAAATTTCCAAAACCAACCACTGGCCCCAGATAATATCCCCTGACCAGTTTAATTCTTTTATCCACATATTTAGGGATAAGGTTAAATCCTGTCCGGTGAAAATCTTTTACGATTACTTCTTTAACTCCCTCTTCCAATAGACTTTGGGCCACCGCATTAATATCTTTGGTCAATTCGACGCGCGCTTCTTGCCATTCCCTTGTCCCTAAAAGAGTATGGGCTTTACTCCAAGCTCCGGTTGAACCTTCCAAATCAGCCACTACGTAAGCTATCCGACCCTTCACTTTTCCTTGGTCTCTAAGAGGCGTTGATTAACCTTTGCTACCAGGCACCAATTATCATCAAGAGAGAAATGTTTTGCAATAGTGGAATCGAACATAACGTTTATCTATGCTGGGAATTCTTCATCTCCTTGCCAGAGAACATAGCCAAGGGGCGCCTTGGGAAAAACTCCTTTTAATTCCTTCTCGCTATTCCAAATGCGCCGGGCTTTCGTCCTTTTGCCTATTGGCCATTTTTATTTCCTCGAGAAATATTTCTTTTTAAAATTTTAAGAGCCCTTCATCAACCTAAAAATTGGCGCAAGCCCGTAAGCCTTTCTTTGCTCACTTGCAAGAGTAACCCCGCGTCTGTGGAAAGCATCATATACTTGACGCCTTGCTCAATCCAATGCTTAGCTTCATCTACAAACCGAACAAAAGTTCCGGTTACTACGCCTTTTTTTTGGCAAATTTTAATTACTTTTTCCATAAGCTGAATTACCCGCGGATCTTTTGTTTTACCGGGAATACCCAAGGATTGGGATAGATCCCATGGGCCAAGGAAAATCACGTCTATTCCGGGAGTCTCCACTATAGCCTCAATTTCTCTCACCGCTTTTTCTCCCTCGATATGAATTACGGTTAATACTTCCTCATTAGAAGAAGCTATGTGTTCTTCCGGGGGAATAGCCGAGTAATTGGCCGCGCGTACAAAGCTGCAGAGTCCGCGCTTCCCTGCTGGAAAATAGCGCGCCGCCTGAGCGACAACCTGAGCTATTTCCGCGCTTTCGACTTGGGGAACTTGCACGCCCTCTGCTCCGGCATCGATGACTCTCATTATATGAGAAGGAGCGGGTTCAGCAACTCTTACTAAACTGGTAATGCCTGCACAGCGGGCCGCTCTGATCATATGCTCTACATTGGTGAAGTCAAAAACACCATGTTCCATATCTAAGACCACAAAATCCCACCCCGCGTGCCCTAAAATTTCCACAGCCGCCGGTCCTAACCTGATAAATGTGCCAAAACAGACTCGACCTTCTTTAAGTTTCTTTTTTAATTTGTTAGTTTGCATTTTCGCCCTCAATTTTTATTATTTAACTTGCTCTTGACAGTTTTTAAGGATTAATAAAGCAAATTTCTCTTCGTTAAAAACCCTGTGCGCCAAATTTACCATTTTTTGATAATGGGGACAATTAATAATTTAATAAATTAAGCACGGTTGCTATCAGTTTTAGATTTTATTCTGAATAAAAAACTGGGTGAGGAAAGAAATTAAAGCAAAGACTTATGGGTTTTCCTCCCAAAAGGAATTCCCAACTTTTTCATTTTCTTTCTTAAGGTCGAGGGATTAATTTCCAAAAGTTGAGCAGCACCATTATTTCCTCCAACTCGGCCGTTAGTCATCTTCAAAACTTGGACAATATGATTAGTTATAACTTGGTTCAGACTGAGAGGAACGTCACCCAGTTGATGGGTATAAGGAGCAGACTTCTGACCTCCTATGAATGAAGGGGTTAAATCTTCGAAAGTAAGTGGCTTCCCTTGACTCAGAATAAGTGCTCTCTCCACGGCATTTTGGAGTTCCCGGACGTTTCCTGGCCAATGATAATTTAATAGTCGGTCAATAGCGCTGGGGGCCAAAGTTGGGATCTGCGTTAAACCCATTTCTCTTGCTTTCTTCAACATGAAGTGTTGAACTAAAGCTGGAATGTCGGCCTTCCTTTCCCTCAATGGGGGAATCTCTATAGGGAAAACATTTAGACGAAAATAGAGATCTTCTCGAAATTGTCCCAAGGCTACCATCTTTTCAAGGTGACGATTAGTGGCGGCAATAATTCTAATATCTACCTTTATCGGCTCTGTTCCCCCCACCCGTTCAATTTCTTTTTCTTGCAAAACTCGCAATAGCCGAGCTTGAACTTCACGGGGCAAGTCACCGATTTCATCAAGAAAGATTGTTCCGCCGTGAGCTCGCTCAAAGCGCCCCCGCTTCTGACTCAAAGCCCCCGTGAAAGCTCCCTTTTCATGGCCAAATAATTCGCTATCGATTAAAGTTTCCGGAATAGCTCCACAATTAACCTTAATAAATTGATTTTCTCTCCTTGGAGATAATCGATGAATAGCATTGGCTATAACTTCTTTACCCACACCTGTTTCACCCAATAAAAGAACGGGGCTGGATAGAGGGGCTACTTGGCGAACTAACTCCATTACTCCTTTTAGACCGAAGTTAGCCCCTACAATCTCCTCCCCCACCTGGGCATTTAACTCCCTTTGCAGGTATCGATTGTCATCAGCCAATATATCTTTCAAACGCAGGATTTCGCGGTAACGCAAGTAATTACTTAGGGCAATAGCAAAAGGTTCGTTTAAAAGAGCCAGGAGCCGCAAATGCCCAGGAGAATATTTTTCGCCGAGATTGTTGATAACAACCACCCCGCCCAAGAGTTTACCTTCCAGCTTTGGCCGCATAACCAAGGCTGCGGCATCTGGCATGCCAATGGTTTGGGAAAATAGCTCGGTTATTTCATTTTCACTCATATGTTCCACTTTGTATAAATAAGGCCCGGGTTCTTTTCCAGAAAGCATTTCGGCAAAGATTTTGCGAGAATCCGGCGGGACTAATGTTTTAATGGAAATTTTTCCCCCACCTTGATGGTCAGCCTTAGCAATCGTTTCGATTATTCCTAATTCTGGGAAATAAACATTCAAGAAGATGGCTTCGGCTGGCATGAATTTTTGCAAGTAAAGAAGTAATTGCCATAGAGAATTATCAATTTCCAAGCTGCCACATATTCTGAGAGTAGCTTCACGAAAAAAAGTTTTTTCATCCATGTCTTCCCAAGGCATGTTTTTCCCTTTATTTATTTGCCCTATTATCCAATTTAGCAAATAAGTGGAAAATGGCATAGTAAAAAATGTCCCATAGTGCACTTTTTCTCATCTATTTTTTTAATTCATTGATTTTTAAAGTAAAATTTGTTGGCATGATTCCAGCAAATTAATAAATAAAAGCAAATGGCAAATCAAAATGGAGTGGATAGAAATTATTATATTGCGAGCCGCTGGGAGTGCTGAACAACCTTTGGATTACCTAAGACAAATCCTTAAGTCTTTAATGGAACCGGGACTTATGAAAGCAGATCTATTAAAACATGCCGCAATACCTGGAGATATTGCCCTGGCCTTGCGGTGGCAAAAAGAAAATCTTCGGATTTGGGGTAGTGAGCTGGCTCAGCAAATAATCCACGAAATATCCAGCTTCGGGTTAATAGACCACTCAATTTGGATAATTGACCCCATAACGACAAAGAAAAATGATAATACTCTTCAACCGTTATAGGGGAGGCAATAAAATATTCTTCAACCATCAAAATTCTTTTATAAAAACTAAAAAGGAAGGAGAAGAAAAAATGAGAAGACTACGGACCCTCGTCATCGCGTTAATTCTATTTTTGACTTTCGCTTTCCTCGCAAACTCAGGTCAAGCAGAAACCTTATATGCTGATGTGGTAGTCATTGGTTCAGGAGCTTCTGGACTTACAGCGGCATTAACGGCCGCTGAAGGTGAAGCCCAGGTTATAGTTTTTGAGAAAAGAGGAGTCCCCGGAGGAACAACTAATTTCGCCGAAGGTATATTTGCGGCAGAGAGCAAATATCAACGAGCCAAAAATATAGCTATAACTAAAAATGAAGCTTTTAACTACATAATGGAGTACAGCCACTGGCGAGCTGATGCTCGGCTCGTGCGGGCTTTCGTAGATAAAGCCCCGGAGACGATCGAATGGTTAGAAAAACAAGGAGTTGAATTCATCGAACCAGCTGCTAATTACCCAGGCGGGTACATGACCTGGCATATCGTTAAGGGGCGGGGGTCCGCCCTAGTTAAAACTCTTCTGGCCCGCGCGCAAGAGAAAGGAGTCAAGGTTTATCTCAACACTCCTGCTAAAAAAATACTCACTGATGAAAAAGGCAAAATTGTTGGCGTAATGGCTCAAAGCAGAAATGACGGGCAAAACATCCAAGTCAATACGAAGGCCGTAATTATCGCTACTGGGGGGTATGCAAATAACAAAGAGATGTTAGCAAAATATACTAATTTCGGGGATGATGTTGTCCCAGTGGGAAATATTGAAAAAACTGGTGATGGAATCCAGATGGCGTGGGCTGTAGGAGCGGCAGAAAGAGGAGTAGATGTTTTGCAACTGTATCGTCCTGGAATCCCGGGAGAAACACCGGAATCTCATCTCAACGCCCCCGCCCGTCAACCTTATCTATGGATAAATAGTCGGGGAGAACGGTTCTGTAATGAAGGCATCATTTTTTCGTGGCCTTTTGCCGGGAATGCTCTGGCGAATCAGCCGGGACGGATTATGTATGTAATTTTTGATGAGAATACTAAAAAGTATATGATGGAAAAAGGAATTGATGTGGGTGTAGGTGTTATGGTGCCCGTAGCAACGAAACTTACCCGGCTAGAAAGCGAATTACAAAGAGGCCTTGCTAAGGGGTATGTCTTCATGGCTGATTCAATTGCAGAATTAGCAACCAAGATTGCTGTAAACCCGGCTAAGCTTCAAGAAACTATTGATGAATATAACCGGATGTGCGACCAGCGGGAGGATACCTTATTTGGAAAGAACGCCAAATATTTACAGCCTGTTCGCCAGCCGAAATTTTATGCCATGAAGTGCCTACCTCACATCCTGGGAACTTTAGGAGGTATCAAGATCAATCATCGAACCGAAGTATTGAATAAGAAATTAGAAGTAATTCCTGGGCTATATGCCGTAGGAAATGACGCGGGTGGAATGTATGGAGATAGTTATGATGTGGTAATGGCCGGGGGAACTTTTGGATTTGCAGTAAATTCAGGGCGGATTGCTGGAAAAAACGCTTTGAAGTATATCGGGAAATAATATTTTTCCATTTGCACGGTTAAGGGAGCTGCTTAAAGAACATCAACTCCCTTAACCAATTTTCTTGACTGGCTGGTTTCCAGCTTTAGTAAGGATAAGGAAAAAGTGAAGAACATAAAAGAAGGGTTGGTAATCGGTGGATTTTTCATGCTATTTCTGTTTTTTTTACCCACTATTTTAGGACCTATGTCTTCAATTTCCATTGGTGCTGAGCCCTTCTTGGGGGATAGACATAAGAGCCGCGGTTTGGATTGTGACCAATGCCACAAAGAAAATCCGCCACAAAAGGCCACTTCTCCAAAAATCTGTATCTCCTGCCATGGAGATGCTAGCCAAATGACTGAAAAAACTAAGAAGGCGAATCCCAATCCTCATTACTCTCCACATTTTGAGATCGACGATTGTACATCTTGTCACCGGGCACATAAAAATAGCGAAGACCAATGTGCCCAATGTCATAATTATGGTTTCAAAGTTCCTTAAAATGGAGCAGATCCAAGTTCAACTCCAAAATAAAAAAAGAAAGGACGATAAAATGGAAAACAAAAAAAGAAAAAAATGCTGGCAGATAACCATCTTTACTTTCTTGCTGGGCTTAATGCTTTGCTTTCCTGCAAACGCGGAAAGAGTATTAAACGCTGATATCGTTATCGTTGGAGCTGGAGCTGCCGGCACCGCCGCAGGATTGGAGGCAGTGCTGAGCGGCGCCAAAGTTATCATGCTGGAAAAACAAAAAATAACTGGCGGTACGGCTAATTTTTCCGAGGGGCCTTTTGCGGCGGAGAGCAAGCTGCAAGCCAGGGTGGGCATCGTGGTTACGAAAGATTTCGCTTTCAAATATATGATGGATTACAGCCATTGGTTGGCCAATCCACGTCTAGTCAGAGCCTTCGTCAACAAATCAGCCGAAACTATCGATTGGCTCATGGCCCAAGGAGTTAAATTCGAATTCGTAGGAGCAACAAACCCGGGAGGTCCCATGACCTGGCATGTCGTGCAAGGTTTAGGAAAAAATTTAATGAAAATTCTTCAGGAAAAATATCAAGCTGCTGGTGGGCAAGTGTTGCTCGAGACTCCCGGGAAAAGTCTAATCAAAGAGAATGGCAGGGTAGTAGGTGTTATAGCTACCAATAAGTCTGGAGAAACGATCCGGGTGCAGGCGAAGGCGGTTATTGTAGCCACCGGTGGTTATGCCAATAATAAAGAAATGCTCCAAAAATATTTTCCTGCCTTCCCGGAGATAATACCTATTGGCAATATCGGCAAGGATGGTGATGGAATCAAAATGGCTTGGGCAGCGGGAGCGGCCAAAGAAGGATTGGGTGTAATGCAGACTTATCGCTTGGGAGTTCCAGGCTATGGATTGGCATCTCACCTAAATGCTGCTTATTCTCAACCTGTTCTTTTTGTGGATAAAAAGGGCAGGCGTTTTATGGATGAATCGCTAAGTACCAACTGGCCATTTGCAGGCAATGCAGGAATTAAAGCAGGTGGAATTGCCTATTCAATCTTTGATGCCGCCATCCTCGAATCCTATAAAAAAGTTGGTATTCCTGTGCCTGCCGGCGGCCAATATACTCCAGCATGGACGAAGTTGACTAAGTTTGATGAAGAATTTAAGAAAGAATTGGAAAGCAATAGAGGTTATGTTTTTATTGCTGACTCTATCCAAGATCTGGCCCGCCAATTGAGCATGGATCCCCAAGTCTTGATAGCTACCATCGAAGAAAATAATCATTACGCCAAAATGCATATAGATCCTCTTTTTGGCAAGGACGGCAAATTCATGCGGGTTATTAGCCAACCTCCTTTCTATGCGGTAAAAATTCAGCCCAGGAGTTTAGGAACACTTGGCGGAGTTAAGATAAATGAAAAGATTGAGGCAGTTGATGAAAACGGCGATCCCATCCCGGGATTATACGTTGCTGGTTCTGATGCTGGTGGACTCTACGGCGATACTTATGATCTCATGATGGCCGGAAGTACGCTCGGATTTGCCTTAAACTCAGGACGCATCGCCGCCGAAAATGCCTTGAAGTATATCAAAACAATGTCCAAATAGCTTTTGGGGACGAAGAAGACGATGCCAAATAGTACCTTTTGGCTCCGGTTTTAGTCGTACAAGGGATAAAAATGGGCAAGAAAGAGAAAAATATATACCAAGCACTCTCCATCATTATTTTCTCCATCTCTTTAGGTTTTTGCATTGTTAACCCTTTCTTGCCCATCTACGTCCAAAATAAAGGGGCGAACGGCTTATCTATCGCCTTAATTTTTTCCGGATATTCTATTGCCAAGATTCTGTTCCAACCTCTATCAGGCATTTGGTATGATCGGCGAAGTAAACCCCTTTTTATCTGTTTGGGGCTGGGAGTTTACACTTTAATCTCCGTTTGTTATCTTTTTATGCCTCAACGCCTTCTTCTATTAACTTTGCTTCGTTTTCTTCAAGGGGTAGCGGCCGCCTTTGTTCTTCCTTTGGCGAGAACTATTGTGGGGCAAATTGTTCCGCAAAAACGAGAAGGAAGCTTCTTGGGAACCTTCGAAGTATCTTATTATTCTGCATTAACTATAGGTCCTTTGATTGGTGGCTTGATCAAAGACCGATATGGGTTTTTGGGGTTATTCGAAGCTCTTTTTATTCTTTGTCTTTTTTCTTTTGGAATAGCCATTTTGGCTTTTACCCACTTTCCAAACTTGTTGCCCAAAAGCAATGAATCACGAGTAGATTATAAACGAGTTTTCCAAAGCAGAACTTTTGGCGGGTTAATAGTTTTTATTCTTACGAGGGCTTTTGGCATCATCTTGTTTACCATTTTTCTTCCAGTCTTAATGAATAATTCTTTAAAGATGAATAGCTTGGAAATAGGAGCAGTGATGTCCTTTAGCCCTGCTTTAACTGCCTTACTTCTTCATCCTATGGGTCAATTGTCTGATCAATTGGACCGGAAATTGCTCGTATTTGTTGGGGGTGCCTTGGCTGCCTTCTTTACTTTTCTTCTACCCTTTGCTGCCGGCTTCTGGCAATTGTTTTTATTAAGCGGGGGTATAGGCCTTTCCAGTTCCATCTCTTTGCCAGCCAGCTCCGCCCTTTTGTTAGAGGAAGGTCGTCGATATGGCTTGGCGACCACTTTAGGCTTTTTTAATTCAATTATGGAAACTGGCTTTCTAATTGCACCAATTATTGGCGGGATGATAATGGATAATTTAGGAGAAGGCTTTGTATTTTTCATGGCAGGTTTATGCGGCACGATAGGAGTAAGCGTCTTTTTCTTGCTTTGTTGTCCTATTTCTATCTTAAAAACTATTAATAATAAATTCAGATTAATTTTTTTATCTTAAAGATTAAGTAACGCCATATATTTATAAAGAAAATCCAGATCTATAAACAAAAATATAAGGTCTGACCGCTAATCACTTTTAAATTTTAACTTGGTCTAGGATTGATAAATCATTGCCTGCTTCTGCCAGAGGCAGGCTTGAACCATATCAAGCTATCCCCCAAAAATCTGATTGACGGTCATATAGAAGTTCTGACCATTGATCATTTAATATTTCTCGCTGGCATGGGACAGGCGGGAGGGGAAAGGCGAAATTAAAATCGGCTGGGAATTGCTTATTTCTTTCTTACCCACCCTTTATCCGCCATATACGGCGGGGATAAACTTGTCTTGAAAATAAAAGCCAGAATAATACTCCCTATTTTAAAATTTAGAGACTTTTATTCCCCGCCCGTGCCCATGAAAGAACCAGTGCCTCATTTTAATGAGCCTCTCTCCCTTCCGCCTGAATTAAGCGGGAATTTAAAAACTGATCGACGTTCAGAAAGCGGAAATGTTGACACTGGTAACCAGCGGTGTTAGCATTAATTATATGTATGCAGGTAAACAAAATTAAAGAGGAGAATAGTCATGAGGTGCAAATATTCTTTCAGAATTATCTCCATCCTTGGATGTTTAATTCTTTTACTTTCATTTGGGTATGAAGCTTGGGCGCAGAGAGCATATCCCACTAAGTCAATTACTTATCTGGTTACTTTTGACCCCGGTGGCCAATCTGACCGAGAGGCCCGCCGGCAGCAACCTTTGCTGGAGAAGATTCTCGGCGTAAAAATAGTCATTGATTATAAAGTTGGCGGAGGCGGAGCTTTGGGTTGGAGTGAACTCGTCAGGTCTAAACCCGATGGTTATCTTATGGCCGGAATAAATATACCCCATATTATTCTTCAGCCTTTGCAACAAAAAACCGGATACACTACAGAACAGATTGTTCCAGTATCTTTATTTCAGAGGACGCCTTTGGGATTAGCCGTTCTCAAAAAAAGCCCTTATAAGACCCTCAAAGAATTCTTGGAAGCAGCAAAAAATAAACCAGGGGATATTACCATAGGTGGTTCAGGAACTTTTTCGGGACACCATATAGCAACTCTTAGATTACAAAAATTAACGGGGGCAAAATTCAATTATGTTCCCTTTACCGGAGCAGCTCCCCAAATAACTGCTTTCTTAGGGGGACATGTTATGGCTATTTTTGGCAATTCAGATGATTTAGTAAAGCATTCTGATAATATCCGAGTTTTAGCCATAGCAGATGAAAAGCGCTTCCCTGCTTTTCCCGATACGATTACCTTCAAAGAAGCTGGTATAGATCTGATTGAATCTATAGACCGCGGAGTCGGCCTCCCCCCAGGTACACCAGATTTTGTAATCAATAAACTGGAAGCGGCCTTTTTAGAGATTTCTAAGAATCCGGACATTCAACAGCAGATGAAGAAAGAAGGCTTTGTCCCTTTGACCATGGGTCATAAAGAGAGTAAAGCTCATATTGAAAAGATGACCGCTATATATAAAGAAATAGCCAAAGAGATCAAGAAATAACAAATCAGGGCCGCAGAATTGTTACAAACAAAAAGATCGGGTAATATTGCTGCGGGATATTTTCTCGCTCTTTTGGGTTTAGTGACTTTTATTGCCGCTTGGCAAATTGCTGAGGGTGCGGGAGGGCAGCTTCATCCCCGCACCTTTCCGCTAATTTTAGGTGCTTTGCTTTTTGCGGGAGGACTTATATTAGCCATAAGCGCATATCGTTCTCCCCAAGGTGAGGATAAAAAAATTGATTGGCCTGATCACCAAGGATGGAAGTATTGGCTCATAGGGTTAATCAGCATAACCGTCTATATTGGCTTATTACCAATCCTTGGTTTTATCATTGGTACCCTTTTGTTTGTAGCTTTTTTTATATGGTTTTTTGGCAGATATAAACCAATCTTCATAGCCATTTATGCCTTAGGAACAGCTTTGTTTGTTTATCTTCTTTTTGTGTGGCTTCTGCAGTTAACTCTTCCCCTGGGTCCTCTTTCATTTCTTTAAGAGATCAGCATATCTCTAAAGAGGTCACGCTCAGGGCTTTTAAGCAGTTTATTTTATAGGGAAAAAATTATGGAAGCTTGGTCTTCTCTTATGGGAGGATTCGCGGCGGCCATCAGTCCGCTTAATTTACTCTTCGCCTTAATTGGATGTATAGCCGGAACCATCGTGGGAGTTTTGCCAGGACTCGGCCCTACGGCGGCTATAGCTATGCTCCTTCCTTTGGCAGCTCTGCTTGACCCCGCCCCAGCCATCATCATGATGGCGGCGATTTATTATGGTGCCATGTACGGAGGTTCGACCACATCTATTTTAGTCAACATTCCTGGTGAAGCTTCTTCCGTACCCACCGCAATCGAGGGATATCAGCTTACCTTGCAAGGAAGAGCAGGACCAGCTTTGGCAATTTCTGCTATTTCCTCTTTTTTAGCCGGCACTTTGGGTGTAGTTGGCTTAACCTTTTTTGCTCCCTTGCTGGCCAGGGCGGCCTTAGCCTTTGGCCCTCCGGAATATTTTATGCTCACCATGTTAGGCCTTAGTTTAGTCATCAGCTTGTCAGGAAAGGCTCTGGGAAAAGGGCTACTTGCTGCGCTGTTCGGATTGCTCACCGCTGTGGTGGGCATGGATCCCCTCACGGGAGTTGCTCGGCTCACCTTTGATATTAACGTGCTCATGGGGGGAATTGAATTCGTGCCAGTAATTATGGGCCTCTTCGCTATAAGCGAAGTTTTGATTAACGTGGAAAAGCAAACAAAATACATTCTGGAGGGCAAAAAGATTGAGTGGATGCCTACCTGGCAAGATATCAAAGATACTTACGGAGCCATGATCCGCTCAGGTATTCTTGGTTTCTTTTTTGGCCTAATTCCGGGATGCAGTCCGGCAGTAACCTCTTTTTTAGTTTATGACATGGAGAGGCGCTTTTCCAAACATCCCGAAAAATTTGGTCATGGAGCGTTAGACGCAGTCGCGGCTGTAGAAGGCTCCAATAATGCTACTGCTCAAGGAGGGTTTGTGCCCCTCTTTTCCCTTGGTATTCCTTCTGGGCCGGCCTTAGCCGTCTTAATGGGAGGGTTCATGATGTATGGCCTCCAGCCTGGACCGCGCCTCATGCAAGAACAGCCCCACTTAGTTTGGACAATAATAGCCAGTATGTATATTGGGAATTTTATGCTTTTGGTCTTAAATCTGCCTCTGGTAGGGATATGGGCCCGGATGGCTCTTGTTCCTTTTCCTATTTTAGGTGCCCTCATTGTGGCTTTTACTTTAATCGGCGCCTATAGCCTCCGTTATTCTTTTTTTGACCTTTGGATGGCTTTGCTTTTCGGAGTGGTGGGTTATCTTATGCGTAAACTCGACTTCCCTGTTGCTCCCATGGTTTTGGCTGCTGTACTTGCCAAACTTATGGAAACTTCTTTGATTCAATCTTTGGTCCTTTCTAAAGGCTCTCCCTTTATATTCTTAATCCGGCCGATTTCTATAGCTTTCATGATTCTTATCATCGTTTCTCTAGTGAGCGGAATCTGGCTCCAAAAGAGAGCTCAGGCCAAAAAAGTTGAACTTGAGGAAAGCGAAGCGTAGAATATGGCCATAATTCTAATGGCTTCAAAATTTAATTCTAATTTAGGAATTAAATTGGAACTTTTAGGAAAATTTTTTCTACTTTTTAGCTGCGGGTATTTTATTATTCAAAATAAATTTAATAATTACGCATAAATCTTTCTCCTCAAAAGATGGTATTAAAATTGCCATATTTTTAAGGAGAGTGTATTTCATTTGACATTCTACTTTATAAATAATGGTGAGGAGCTTGGCAACTAAGGTCGGGGCCACCCAAGCCCTTCGGGTATTCATGACAACTCATTTGGGATAAAAAAGCAAAATATTGAATGCTCTCATTAATAATTTTGCTAAGTTCCCAAAACTAGGCGTAAGGTTATCGAACAATGCAGCATGAAAGAAGAGTTCTAAAAGATCGAAGGAAAAAACCTACTCCCATCTTAAGCAGATATACATTTTGGGGACGAAGAAAGGATTTCCGCAGGAAATATGATAAAGAACGAGGTGGCTATGTTGATCGCTACAGCCCAGGAATATTATTTTTCATGACCTTGATTGTGGGGTTAAATATTCTCGATGCCATATTTACCACGATGATTTTGGATTTGGGAGGCTACGAGTTAAATCCTATTGTTAGATCAGTTATCTTCCTATATGGAGATAAATTTTGGTTATGGAAATTTGGCGTCGTTTCTGCCTCACTCATTATATTATGCTTGCACAGTAAATTTAGAATGGTTAAGCCCATCATCTTCAGTATCACCTTGATCTATTTAGCTGTTATTTCTTATCAACTCAAGCTGATTATTGACCACTTGCCATCCGCATATGAATTAAGCATCCATTCTTCCACCCAGTGGGTAACTTTTGCTGATTGAGTTAATGTTCTCTTGAAACAAGCCTGGGTGGATGGAAGGAAAGCCGCCTTTCTCCTGCTATTGATAAATATTAAAACTGTTAGCCGGCCAACGAAAATATATTGACAACATTTTAGTTTCCGTAGTATCTGAATATTCCGAATTCTTCGAAAAACTTAACAATTAATCACTACAAGAATACCATGATATAAAATTGTTATGGATGTAGGCAAGATTCTTACCTTAACTGCCAATAAATTTCCTGCCCGAACCGCAATTATCTTTGAGGAAAAGCGGTTTACTTATAGAGAATTCAATGAAAGAGTAAATCGTTTAGCTCAAGCCTTGCTGCATATGGGTTTGAGAAAGGGCGAAAAGGTGGCTGTCCTGCTGTTTAATTCCAATCAATTCGGCGAAGCTTATTTTGCCACAGCCAAGATCGGAGCTGTTTTTACCCCCATTAATTTTCGCTTTGCTCCGGAAGAAATACGATTTATCCTCGATCACTCCGACGCTCGGTTTTTTATCTTTGGTGAAGAATTTTTGGACACTGTTGAAAAAATCAAATCCTCATTGCGGAAGGTAGAATTTTTTATCCAGGTTGGGGGGAAGAAAGTAAAGGGGCTCTTCCATTTTGAAACCTTGTTAGAAAAAGCCAAAAAAGATGAACCATCAGCTAAAGTATTTGAGAAAGACGTGTGCCAATTGATGTACACCTCGGGAACCACCGGGAAACCGAAAGGGGCCCTTATTACTCATGGGAACGTTCTTTGGAATCTCATAAATGGCATCCTGGGGAGAGAAGAAAAGGAAGGAGAAATATCTTTAGTAATCGGTCCACTTTACCATACCGCCGCCTTGAATAATCATTTCACAATCCGCGTAGCCATGGCTGGAACAAGCATTTTGGTCAAAAATTTTGAACCCCAGAAGGTTATGGAGATTATCCAAAAAGAAAAAGTTAACGTAATCTCTGGAGCCCCAGCGATGTATCATCATCTTCTTAACCTTCCAGATTGGGAAATGTACGATACTCACTCGATTACTAAATGTACCACCGGAGCTTCGGCACTCCCCGATGAGACCAAGAAGAGGCTGATGAAAATGTTTCCTAATATAGAAGGAATTTACGATGTATATGGATGCACCGAAGCTTCACCGAATATTACCACGCTTAAGGCAAAGGATTCTCTGCGCAAGAAAGAATGTGTTGGGAAACCACTACCTTTCTTGGAAGTAAAGATTGTAGATGATCAGGATAAGGAGGTTCCCCTGGGGGAAGTAGGCGAGTTAGTGTGCCGTGGTCCCAATGTGATGAAAGGATATTATAAAGATCGCCAGGCAACGCGCGCAGCTCTTAAAGGGGGCTGGCTTCATACCGGTGATCTGGCGCGCCTGGACGAAGAAGGGTTTATTTATATTGTGGATCGAAAAAAAGACATGATTGTGAGCGGAGGCGAGAATATTTATCCTCGCGAGATAGAAGAAGTGCTCTATCATCACCCTAAAATTCAAGAAGCAGCCGTAATTGGAGTTCCAGATCCTTTTTGGGGAGAATCTGTTAAAGCCTTCGTGGTTTTAAAAAGGGGAGAAACAATGAAAGAAGAAGAGGTCATCGCTTATTGTAAAGAGCATTTAGCCAGCTATAAAAAGCCCAAATTTGTTGAATTTTTGGACGCCCTTCCCCGCAATCCATCCGGAAAGGTTCTCAAAACATTATTGCGAAGGTCTACAAATACCTAAAGCGTGCAGACCAAGCAACTTTCCAAAGAAATGAACATCGATATTTTAATTCTATCTAGCCTTTTTCTCTCTATTTTTCCCTACCCAGTAATTTCTTTTCCCCTTAGTTCAGATAATAAAGGGAAAGCGTCTCTCTTTTACATATGATCTTTAAAGTATAGTTCAGACTTTATCTCTCTTATCCCGTTTTCGACTTAAAAATCGCCTTATGTTATTTATCCAAAAAACGAAAGAGCTGCAACTTTCTGAAATTACAGCTCTTTTTAATACCTGGTGCCGAAGAGGGGACTCGAACCCCTACGTGGCCACCCACACTAGACCCTGAACCTAGCGCGTCTACCAATTCCGCCACTTCGGCACATATTTTTTTCTTTTAATAAAAAACTACTTTTATTTTTCTTCTTTGTCAAGATGTTTTTGGCCTGACCTTCTAACAGTTTTAATATTTCTGGCCAGCAGGAAACAGGCGGGAGGGGGAGAGCCTTTCCCCCTCCCGCCTTAATTAAGCTGGAATTTAAAAACTGATCGACGGTCAGGTTTTTGGCTCTTATCCTCTTACTGAGGAGGTAAACATTTCTCTCCAGTTCTTATTAAAAATTAGGTATATAATAAATAATCGAACTCAAGATAATGGAACCAATTTAAAAGCCCATTTGCTCTAATAAACTCGCCTAAATTAGAAAGATGAAAATTACAAGTAATAATATCCTCCAATTTTGGGCTCTTAATATTATCCTGTTGTTTGGATTTGCTTGCGCCACTCCTTTGACCTTTCTGGCACCTAATTATGCTTCTATTAAACCCGCCTGCATTGCTGTCTTGCCAGCCATAAACGAAACCGCCGATGCGGATGCGCCTAATGTTTTCCGCATCTTAGCCATGGCCGAACTGGCCGATAAAGGATATAAGTTGATCGATATAGATCGAATAGATGAAGCTTTAAAGCAAAAAGGTATTTATGAAGGGGGCCAAATCGAAGCCTTAACTGCCCAGGAAATTGGGAAATTAGTTGGCGCTGATGGTCTTCTATACATTCGGGTTATGAGTTTTGGCCGACAAATAGGTGTGCATTTAAGGATGGAAGGAAGCTTTACTCTTGTGGACGCCAAAACCGGCGAAAAAATCTGGTATTCTGAACTAAGCGCCAGCGATGATATTGTTTTAGAAGGGGGTATGGTTTTGTTGGGAGCAGAACTAATGGCTGGAAAGGATAAGCAAAAAAAGGCCACGGCAGCCTACTTAGCTTATCGGAAAGCGCGGATTGACCGGGCTGTGATTAAATTCCGCGCCCATCCTTTACGTCAACAAATATTTCAATATATAAAAGTTGACATGGATAAAATTCCCCTCTTAGATGACTTCTTCTCGCGCAATTTCCGAACTTTGCCCTCTGCTTGATAATTATAAAAATAGGACTAATGACCGGCTAACCGTTTTAATTTTCAATACCCCATGAGCCAGAACAGGAATTTCCTGCACTCCTTGGCGCTATAAATTTAAATTAAAAATTGAAGGTGGGCAAAGAAAATAGGACTGACCTTCTAACAGTTTTAATATTTCTCTCCAGCAGGAAACAGGCGGGAGGGGGAAAGCCTCTCTCCCTCCCGCCCGAATTAAGCTGGAATTTAAAAACTGATCGACGGTCAGAAAATAGGACTATTGACTTTCGCTGGAGGAAGAGCAAAAATTAAAAATATAGGAGAAATGGGCATGGAGAGATTTAATGCCAAATACCTCGTCTTCATCCTTTGCTTCTTTATGCTTATTTTTGCCCAAAAAACCATAGGAGGTGGCCTCATGGAAATTTCTTCAGCAGCCTTTAAGGATGGAGATAAAATTCCCATCCAATATGTAATGCCTGGAGCGGGGGGCAAAAATATTTCTCTTCCGCTCTCTTGGAAGAATGCCCCAGCCGGGACAAAATCATTTGCCCTGTCCATGGTTGATCCGCATCCTGTAGCTCAAAACTGGGTGCATTGGCTGGTAATTAATATTCCAGCCTCCGTGAACTCCCTTGCTGAGGGAGCTTCCCCAAAGAAAATGCCCCCAGGCTCTATAGAACTAAAAAATTCTTTTGGGAACATTGGGTACGGCGGACCCCAGCCGCCCAAAGGTACAGGTGATCATCCCTATGTAATTACTCTCTATGCGCTAAACGTAGAAAAGATAGAGTTGAACATAAATGCCACGCTTGCCCAATTTAAAAAGGCCATTGAAGGCAAAGTTTTAGAATCAGCCACCATCACCGGCAAGTATGGTCGCTAATTTTATAAAAGAAAATGAACATTGCCGATCATTATCAAGAAAGGTATCAAGCCGGCGATACTCCTTGGGATGTAGGCAGACCTGATTTCAATCTCATTCAAGTAGTGACCACCAGGCCTATTCAGCCCTGTAAAGCATTGGATATCGGTTGCGGAACGGGGGACAATTCTATTTGGCTGGCTCAGAAAAATTTCGACGTTATCGGCCTCGATACTTCTGAGATTGCTATAAAGAAGGCTATAGAGAAGGCTGCTGAGGCTAAAGTTAAATGCACCTTCAAGTTAGTTAATTTTCTTACCAGCACTATTGAAGAAGCGCCCTTTGGCTTTGTTTTTGATAGAGGTTGCTTTCATTCTTTAAGTGGCGAGGAAGAACGGAGACGCTTTGCCGAAAAGGTAGCTGCCCATTTAGAAAAAGATGGACTGTGGTTAAGTATTTTGGGCAATGCTGATGAAAAAAGACTCGCCCCAGGTCCGCCTCAGCGGACAGCCAGAGATATTGTGAATTCGGTAGAACCTTATTTCGAAATCCTTGCGCTCGTCTCCAGTCATTTTGAATCCAATCGCCCTAATCCACCCCGAGCTTGGGTTTGTTTGGCCCGCAAGAGATCTTCCTCATTTGAAGGATAACATCTCTAATGGTTGGTCTAAAAGTAGTAACCTGCCAAAAGCAGTACCTTTATTAGAATCTTTTACTTCATAAATATAAATTTTTCGCAGAAGAGATTTATAGGCTAATCATTTTGAAAACCAAAAGGCAAGATCATATTTGAATACTTTAGTTTTATACCTCCGCCTTCAAAAGTAATTTTATAACAAACTATTTGACTTTCACTCATTAGGCAATTTATATTTTTTATAGCTGTAAAAAATAAACTAATTCAAAAGAAGGAGGAATTTAAATGACCAAGAAGCTTTCGTCGTCTATTCTGAGTCGACGTGATTTTATTAAAGGAAGTAGCATAGGCGCTGGTGCTTTAGCCTTGGGAGCTCTTTCGAGCTCAAAGGCAGAAGCAAAAACAAAAATCCCTCGAAAGTGGGATATTGAAACAGATGTGCTTATCATAGGGTTTGGTGGGGCTGGAGCATGCGCCGCCATTGAAGCTCATGACGCCGGAGCTAAAGTAGTTATCTTGGAGAAACAGCCCGAAGCTACTCATTTTTCAAATACCCGAATGTCAGGGGGCATCTTCCATAGCCCAGATCCTACAGGCAATCGAAATGCTCTCATAGAATATGCTCGGGCCATGTTCAGTGGCGAAAACCTTTCCTGGAAACTTGAAGGGGAACAACCCGATGTTGCTGAAGAATTAGCTAAAGCATTTGCCGAATATGCCCCACAGAATTTAGAATTCATGCAAAAGTTAGATCCTGATTTTAAAGCTATCGCTCGGGGAGCAGCTGCTTTCCCTGATTTTCCTGGATCGAAAGAATCTAAATACCGAACTGTTCGCAGCACATATACTGGAAAAATGACTTATGAATATCCCACACGCAATCTTCCTAAAAATGAAAAAATGGCTGGAGAAGCTTTTTTCACTTGTCTAAAAGTTGGAATCGAAAAGCGTAAGATCAAAGTTCTTTATGAGACTCCAGCTCAAGAATTGATTATCAACGATAAAGGAGAAATTATCGGAGCCATAGCTCGCCAGGGAAATAAAAAAATAGCTTGTAAAGCACGACGGGCTGTGGTTCTTACCTCTGGAGGATATGAATACAACCTTGCCATGCGTCGAGCTTTTCTTGAAGGTCCTGGAGTGGAAGGTTGGGCTTTTTATGGAACACCCGAAAACACCGGGGATGGAATTGAAATGGCCATTAAAGCTGGAGCAGCTTTGGCCAAAGTTGGCAAAGCGGCCTCACGTATAATAACTGCTGTTCCCATTCGCCATCATGGTTTGAAGATGGGATTGATTACTGATTCTGTTGGATCTCCCAATTCCATTGTAGTAGACAATTACGGCAACCGCTATGCTGCTGAAACCCTCATTACTGATGATCCCAGCCGATATTTTTTCTATAAAGAAGCAGTGAAATTCGATATTCAAAAATTGGTTTATCCTCGCGTTCCCAGTTGGATGGTTTTTGATGAAACGATGCGCACCCGCACCACAATAACTTATTTAGCTATTTCTGTAGCTGGCTTTGGTTTTGTACCATGGACCAAAGACAATTCTGATGCTATCGCGCGTGGCTGGATTATGAAAGCAGATACTATTGGCGAGCTCGCAGAGAAAATTAAAACTCATCCAGAAAACCGAAAAATGATGGACCCCGAAAAACTCATTAAAACAGTTAGCCGATTCAACGAATTTTGTACCAAAGGAAAGGATGAAGAATTTGGCCGGCGCCCTGCCACTCTCGCTCCTATAGATAAGCCTCCTTATTATGCTCTACCCCTTTATCCCGGCGGTCCCAATACTAAAGGTGGCATAGCGGCCAATGCTAGAAGGGAAGTTCTTAATTGGAAGGGAGAACCTATTCCTCGCCTTTATACCGCTGGAGAAATATCTTCTGCTTTTAAATTCGTTTATCAAGGCGGAGGAAACCTTACAGAATGTATTGTTTTTGGAAGGATTGCTGGAAAAAATGCAGCCTCTTTAAAACCATGGGATAAAGCCGTCAAATCTTAATTAAATAATGAAAGCGTAGAGGGAGAAAATTTTTTTCCCTTTACGCAATTTTAATTTTTAGAATAATTGAAAAAATTATGAAAGGCGAAAAACATCTAATTAAGATTGGCTTTCTCCTACCCCCTCCGTCTGAGGTAGATGTTGGAAAAGAAATGAAACTACAAATACAGGGGTGCTGTTTTGAGGGATGTAGCCTTTTGGGGAAAAGGATTAGAATTTTGAGAGATGATGGATTTTTGGTCCATGAAGCTGAGTTTTCCCATAATAATAAAGAAACTTATATTACAGACGAATTTATTATCAGGGCACCTCTCCACCCCGGGAAATATAACTGGTTAATCGCCTTACCAGGAGAGAAAAGTAATAATGGAGAACATGCCGAAAGCAGATATCCTTTTACTTTTCAGGCGGTACCTCATCGTCTTAGCTTAGCTGTGTGGGACATTCCATATCCGATTGTTAGTAGCTCGCCTTTTTTTATTAAAGCTGGTGCTAAATGTTCTAGCAATTGCTTTTTAGCAGGTCAAGAAATTTTTTTCTATAACCATCAAGGGGAACTCATGGGTTCAAGTCGGCTTGGGGACACTCCTTGGCCTGATTCACAATCTCTCTTTTGGTGCGAAATGAGACTGACTGCCCCTCCTATTGAGGAATATTTTGTTTGGGAGGCAAGGCTCATTCCAAAAAGTCTGGATTTTGCCCATTCGGAAGGCCATTTCAGTTTTAGTTTTCATACTACTTCTTCAGCAGGTAAGAAAATAACAATTCAAGTATTTGATTCTGAAAATAAGGAACCAATTGAAAATGCATTTGTCACCATAGGTTCTTACCGGGGCTATACCAATGCCGCAGGAATAATCAATTTCAGTTTGCCCCCTAAGGATTATTTTTTTTCTGTTTTTAAGCAGGGTTATGAAATTTTAGAAAAGATTATAAAAATCTCTGAGAATTCTTCACTTACTGTAGAGCTTGAACCAGCTATCCCTTTATTCTGAAAACTTTTAATAAATTAGAAACAAAGTGGAAAAAGTAAGCCAAATGAAAAAATACATTAAGAAAAATGAAATAGCTTTGTTCATCCTTTTTGGGCTAATTTTTTATGGCTTTTGGCCTTTAGCGGGAGCAGAGAATCTTCTTCTGGAAGAGAAGCATAAAAAAGCTGGTCTTGATTGTGCTCAATGTCATCAAGAAGACCCTCCGACAAAAAAGGTTGAAGCAATGGTTTGTTTAACATGCCACGGAGATTACAAAGAGCTGGCGGGAAAGACTGAAAAAATAGAGCCCAATCCCCATGACTCACATGAAGGGCCGATCTCATGTGATAAATGCCATAATAATCACAAGGTTTCCCAAAATTACTGCGCCCAATGTCATACTTTTTCTTTCAAAGTGCCTTGAAATGAGATACCATCTGGGAGAAATGATTTTGAGACGGTTGTAACCTTTGTATATTATCTTATTTTGAAAAGCAACGCGACAGAACAGAATAGTAGCTTAAGAGATATTGCCTCATAATTTTAACCAACTTGGCTTTAATTTAATAAAAAGGGGGGTAGTACCTTTTCTTTCTAACACCTTATTAATATTATTGGTGCCTGGGGCCGGAATCGAACCGGCACGGTCGTTGCCGACCGAGGGATTTTAAGTCCCTTGCGTCTACCACTTCCGCCACCCAGGCGTTATTGATATAATATTAAATATAATAAAATTTTTTTTCAAGGAATTTTTTTAATTTTTTCTTCTTGGAAAATATATTTTTATTTGCTATTTTAAATTTTAGAATTTTGGGCTGCAAAAAATGGAAAAATTAACCCCAGAACAGAATCAAAAAACAGAAGAAAAGAATACTTCTTCCCCTTCAAATCCCCCCGAGGAACCTATAATTCTCAAAGAACTTTTTCCCCAAGCTGATCAAGACCTTGATGCTCTTTTCCCTGACCCTGGCTTAAAAAAACTCCTTAAAGAGGTAGTCAAGATTAGGCAGAAAAATGAAAAGTTCTTAAGGAACCTGCGAATTGAAGAAAATATGGCCGAAGAGGATTAGTTTTTTTAAAAATAAAAAAGATGGTTAAACCATCTTTAGACTGGAGGCGGCACCCGGATTTGAACCGGGGATTCGCGGTTTTGCAGACCGCTGCCTTACCACTTGGCTATGCCGCCTTTTTAGAAAATTATAAAAAAATGGAGCGGGAAACGGGATTTGAACCCGCGACTTCAACCTTGGCAAGGTTGCACTCTACCGCTGAGTTATTCCCGCTCATTAAATCTTAATCTAATTATATTTTAAAAATTTTAAAATATTTGTCAAGAGCCAAAGTGGAGATCTTTGGAAATGCCCCCAGGGATGTTATTCCGTAATTCTTGCAAAGGCATGAAGCAGGCATGAAGCAGGCATGAAGCAGGCTGAAGCAGGCTGAAGCAGGCTGAAGCAGGCAGGAATCCAGTATTTTCAAGGTATTTCTGGACTCCCGCTTGCGCGGGAGTGACCGAAAAGTGGGTTTTCCAGAGATCTGAATTGAATTTTGTAAATTCACTTTAATTTATTGTAATTATTAAATATCTATAAAAATTTTGGATCCGAAGTTATTAATTGGAGCAATAAAAATTTGTTGCGGTAAGCCCGAAGGATACGCCTATCTCGCAGGTGTTTTTATTGACGCCCTATTTTTAATACAATAAAATACATCAAAATCATAGTCTTAAGTTTTTCGGTGCATTAAAGAGGCAAAAGTGGATTTTATTTTCCCTTCCTTTGCTAAAAAACAATTACGCATATTAGTCATTCACCCTTCCTTTGAGCAATCCTCTTTTGCGCGGGATTTAATTCCTGGCGGCTACGAACCTATATTTGAACAAGTAGCCAATTTAGAAACCCTCGACCTGGCTCTGCAGAAAAGATGGGATATTATCATCGCCGATAATTCTCCTGCTTTGGCCAAATGGGCGAAATCCCTTTTTTCTTATGCAGAAAATTTTCCGGAAACGGCCATTTTTATTCTTCCTCTGGACCAGATGAACAAACAAAAAACATGGTCCTTTTTAAACTTGCCTAGTTTTTTGCTAAATATAAGTCCAGCAATTATCTACTCGGCTCGGGCCACAAGAGATCATGGAATAACCTATATTAGCGAAGCGATTTTTCACCAATTCGGTTATCAACCTCACGAGTTTCTGACGAATCCTCAATTTTTCTTAGACCATATTCACCCGGACGACCGAAGCCAGGTTCAGGAGGGACTGCAAAACTTATTAGCTCAAAACTTTTATTCCCAAGAGTATCGTCTTCAGCATAAAGATGGAAATTATATTTGGGTATATGATACGAAGAGACTAATTCGTTCGGAAAAAGGAGAACCCTTAGAGATTGTAGGTTGTTTAGTCAACATTAACGAAAAAAAACTTAAAGAAGAGGAAATAAAATCTCTAAATGTAACCCTGGAGCAGGAAATAGCAAAGCGCACTCGCCAATTAGCTAATTTCAATAAGGATATAACCCTTCTCTACGAAATGGGAAATATGCTGCAAGCAAGTTACTCTTATGGAGACGCTTTGGAAGTAATTTCTAAATTTATCAGCCGCATGTTTCCCAACTTTTCTGGGGGCCTCTTTCTTCTTAACGAATCAAAGACGCTCTTGGAACCTATTATATTTTGGGGAGAATTGCTAAAAAAAGAAGGGGAAGGGGTTTTTACTCCTGCGCAATGCTGGGCTTTACGACGCCACCAAGTTTACCGAGTTATGGGGCCAGAGGCCAGCATTTATTGTGAGCATATTAAAGCCTCGCAAACTACTCTTCCCGACTATAGCCTTTGTGTACCCTTAATTGCCCAACGCCAAATTTTGGGTTTAATACACTTACAAGGATTTTCTTCTGCTCGCGAAGGTCTGTCTACGCCCACGGTCGATAAATTATCCCCCCAAGAATTATTAGATAAAGAGCAGTTAGCCATCACCATGGCCGAGCAGATTGCTCTGGCTTTAAGCAATTTAAAAATGAAAGAATTCTTGATTCAGCAATCTATTCGTGATCCTTTGACGGGCTTATTTAACCGCCGTTATCTCGAAGAATCCTTAGGTCGAGAAATTACTAGGGCAAAAAGAAGGAACACTTCTCTGGGCGTTATCATGATGGATATAGATTTTTTTAAAAATATCAATGATACCTATGGCCATGAAGCGGGGGATGCGGTACTCAAGGTCTTAGGCAATCTTTTGCAATTTCGGGTGCGGGGAGAAGATATTGTTTGTCGTTATGGCGGCGATGAGTTCACGATTATTATGCCCGGGGCTTCCTTAGAAACCATAAGACAACGAGCTGAGCAGCTCCGCCAAATTGCCGAAGGACATTTAATGATCAAGATCGATAATCAATCCGTAGGCCCAGTTACCCTCTCCTGTGGGGTGGCTGTTTTTCCAGATCACGGAGATTCTGGAGATGCCGTGCTGCAAATGGCCGATAGCGCCCTTTTAGCGGCTAAACAAAAAGGGCGTAATCGAGTAGAAATAGCTAAGCTATAAATACTTTGAGGAGGAGTTTGTTATGGAATACCGAAAACTTGGACGAACGGGGCTTAAAGTCTCTTCCTTCTGCTTAGGTACTATGACTTTTGGCAAGCAGGTGGAAGAAAAAGAAGCTATAAAAATCATCCATAAAGCTATAGATGAAGGGGTTAATTTTATCGACACCGCCGATATGTATGTCAACGGGGTCACTGAACAAATAGTGGGGAAAGCTATTAAAGGAATGCGGCATTCCCTAGTGCTGGCCTCCAAAGTTGGCCACGTCTTGAAACTGGCCCCCAAATATGGCGAGCAGAAAATTTCCGGTCCAATTGACTTGGCCCGTCCCAAGCCCTTCACCCCTTGGCCAGGCCGAGAAGATGTGGGCCCCAACGACATGGGCCTTTCCCGGAAACACATTATGCAGGCAATAGAAGAAAGCTTGCAGCGTCTGGATACTGATTACTTGGACATTTATTATGCCCATATGCCCGACTACGATACTCCTTTGGAAGAAACACTGCGCGCTATGGATGACCTTGTCCATCAAGGAAAAGTTCGCTATTTAGGGTGCTCAAACTATCGCGCTTTTCAATTGAGTAAAGCTTTATGGGTCAGTGATAAATATAACCTTGCTCGTTGGGAATGTATTCAGCCCCCTTATAACCTGCTCACGCGGGACATTGAATATGAACTGCTCCCTCTCTGCGCCGAAGAAGGTATAGGAGTTTGCCCCTACAGCCCCATGGCTGCAGGTTTCCTCTCGGGGAAATACGAAAAAGGCAAAGAACCGCTCCCGGGGGCGCGATTTAGTCTGGCCCATCTCGGTTATACCTACAATCAGAAATATTGGGATGAGCTAAATTTTTCCGCTGTGGCGCAATTAAAAAAAATAGCTGAAGATCACGGCAAAACTCTGTCCCAATTTGCCTTGGCTTGGGTGCTGAGCAACAAGACTATTACTTCCATAGTCTGCGGCGCCACCTCCATTGCCCAACTCCAAGAAAATTTAGCAGCTACAAAAATTACTCTCGGGAAGGAAGAATTAGATGCTTGTGACCAGGTTTGGCATCAATTAAGACCTCCCCGGCTCTTCTATGGGCGATAAAAACTTTTGCCGAAATTTGCTGACCGTCGATCAGTTTTTAAATTCCAGCTTAATTAAGGCGGGGGGAGAGAGGCTCTCCCCCTCCCGCCTGTTTCCTGCTGGCGAGAAATATTAAAACTGTTAGACGGTCAGCGAAATTTGCCATTGACAAAATTTATTTATTTTGCCAGATTTATAGTTAAACTTGGGGAGAATAATGATGAAAAAAATTTATTTGCAGTTATTCACCTGGTTTTTATGCTTTCTCCATATCTTTATTTGGGGAGGTTTTTTGCCTACCCTATCTTGGGCGCAAGATAAAAATCCTCCTATAGGAGAAATAATCGTTCGGGGAGAAGTGCAAGTCGAAGTTAAAGCGCATGTTTGGCAAAACATAGAATTGTCTTATTTCCCTCTATTCTCCGGAATGAAAATTAAAACCAAAAAGGGCTTAGCCAATATATTCCTGAAAGACCATAGCCAGGTGGAATTAAATAAGGATACTCTGCTGGCCATGGAAAGTGCTGATAATTTACGCCTTTTCCAAGGTAAAATTGACTTCCGTATTCCTGCTCATGCCCATTTAAGATTACACTTAGGAAATATAGTAGTGCAAAAAACTTCCTTCCCACAAGCGGCCCAGAAAAATTATTTAACAAGCGAAGAAGTTTTAGGTACGTTAACTCTGCATCCTCATGGGGCGGTTACTATTTCCAGTAGGAAAGGAAAAATTTCTGTTTTAGACCAAAATCAGCGGGTATTGGCTGCTCTTTCCCAGAGAGATTCTTTGACAATTCCTTCCGCATTAACCAATAAATCTCCGCAAGAAAAAATAGCGCCTATTAAAATTGCTCAGGTAGGGGAAGAAGAAGTAGCAGCCGAGCCTGAAAAATACGCTGGAATCTCGGTGAAAACCTGGGGCATTATAGGGTTGGCGGCTCTGGGAGCTACGGGAGCGCTCATTGCAGCCGGAGGCGGGGGAGGTGGAGGGGGTGGAGCCCCGGCCTGTCCCTGAAAAATATCTCGCGTCCCCCGGAACCTTTATTTAAGACAAATAAAAGATGAAATACTTTTGCTTAAGGCGGCAATATATTTATTTGTTATTTCCTCTTATTTTCCTCGCGTGTGCTTCCTCTCCTCCACCCCAAAAAGAAAATGCTTTTTTAGACAATAAAATCAAAGAGATTGAATTATCCCGCCAAGTTAAAGCCATGAACGAAAGGATAATCATGAGTTCCCTGGTATCCGGAACCTCTCGTCGGGATTATAAGATTGGTCCTGAAGACCTTTTAGAAATTTCTGTCTTTGAAGAAGAGAAGCTGAATAAAACTTTGCGGGTAAGCTCCCAAGGGAACATCAGTTTTCCTCTATTAGGTACGCTGCACGTTAAAGGATTAACCGCCAGTGAGTTAGAAAAAGAAATTAGAGATCTGTTGGCCGAAAAATATTTCCGTGATCCTCACGTGAGCGTATTTATCAAAGAATACCGGAGTCAGCGCATATCTGTCTTGGGGCTCGTGGAAAAACCAGGAATATACGAAGTATCGGGGCCTAAGACTATCTTGGACATGTTGGCCATGGCCGGAGGATTGAAGGAAGACGCCGGTCAACTCCTCTTCTTAATCCGGACTTCCCCAACGGAAGAAAGCTCCTCTGGGGAAAAAAAGGAAAGCGCTATGCCTCATCCCCAAACATTGGTAATCGACCTGGATGAATTACTTATTAAAGGAGATGCCAGCCTTAACTTGCCGGTTGTCTCTGGTGATATAATCAATGTTCCTGCTTCCGGAAAAGTTTTTGTGGGCGGAGAAGTATTCCGACCCGGAGGATTCCCTTTAAAAGGGAAAAAACTAACCCTTTCGCAAGCTATTGTCTTAGCCGAAGGTATTAAACCGGAAGGAGATGGCGCAGAAGCAAAAATATATCGCTTTACGGGAAAAGGAAATGAGAAAAAAGTTATCCCGGTGAATCTCTATGCCGTGCAGAATGGAGAAGCTGCCGATATTTACCTAAAGGAGAATGATGTGGTCTTTGTGCCCAAGAGTGGCGTCAAGAATTTTCTTTATGGCGTCAGGGATACTTTTCGGGGCATCTTCGGCTTCGGCATTGGCTTTAGCCGGAGCTTCTAATTGAGGCTTGCAGGAAATTGCTCAATGAAGAACGATGGTAGATACATTCCGGCTGAAAAATTAACTCAACTTCCCTCGGCTGACTATATTCAAGTTGCGTATCCAGAGGAGAAGGAAGTTAATTTGCGCGACTACTGGAAGGTTATCCAAAAGAGAAGGTGGACTATTTTGGCTTTCTTCATTATCGTGGTCGTCACCACCGCGATGGTCACGTTTACGATGCGCCCTATCTACCGGGGAACAACCACCATTTTAATAAATAAAGAAAATCCCCAAATTTTAGACTTTAAAGAAGTCTTTGCCGTAAACACCATGGATTTAGATTATTATCAAACTCAGTATAAAATTCTGGAAAGTCGCAGCTTGGCCAAAAGAGTAATCCAAACCATGAAGTTAGCCGAGCATCCCGAATTCCTTCCTCCGCCTGTCCATACTCCTTGGGAAGAATGGAAAAAAAACTTTTGGAGCTTTTGGCAGCAGAAATTAGCCTTCTTAGAAATGGGACCGCCTTCTAAAGCAGAGGAAGAAACTAATTCCGAGGCTAAGCTTATCGATGAATTTCTCACTAAATTAAAAATTGAGCCCATCCGCAACTCGCGGCTGGTAAAGATTCACTTTGACGCCCATTACCCTGAACTTTCTGTGCGCGTGCCCAATACCTTAGCCACAGCTTATATCCAACAAAATTTGGAAACGCGCTTCACCTCTACCGAAAAAGCTCGGGAGTGGCTAAATCGGCAGTTGGCCGACCTCAAGGCTAAGGTGGAAAGAGCGGATGAAGTTTTACAAGCCTTCGGTTCCAAGCACGATATTATTTCTCTGGAAGAAAAAGAAAATATTACTATGCAGCGCCTCACGGAACTTAACGAAGCTTTAGCCAAAGCAGAAATGGAGCGAATGGCTAAAGAAGCCCTCTTTCGCCAAACTCAAGATGATCAACTCGACTCTTTGCCTCCCCTTTTAGAGAACAAACTAATCCAAGATCTAAAACAATCTCTCATCCAACTGGAAGCTCAATATCTGAAGTTAGGGGAGAAATATAAACCTGACTACCCGGAAATGAAACGCTTACAGACGCAGATGGAAGTCATTCAAAAGCGCTTGCATGGCGAAGTCCAAAAGGTCATCGCCAGTATAAAAGCTGATTACGAAGCAAGTTTGAAGAAAGAGAATCTGCTGCGGGCTGCCTTTGAAAAACAGAAGGCCAAAGCCATGGAGATGAAGCAGAAAGCTATTCAATATAATATCCTAAAGCGGGAAGCTGATACTAATAAAGAACTCTATCGGGGACTTCTCCAAAGGATGAAAGAAGCAGGAGTTTCGGCTGGGATTACGGCCAGTAATATCCAAATTGTCGATTATGCTGAACCTCCTACTAAGCCCTTTAAACCTAATAAAGAACTTAATTTACTTTTGGCTTGCTTAGTAGGTCTCTTCATAGGGGTGGGTTTAGCTTTCTTCTGCGAATATTTGGATAACACCGTTAAAACTCCGGAAGATGTGCAAGATTTAGTCCACTTGCCTTCTTTTGGTTTGATCCCGGAAATTTCTAAAGAGCGGCGGAAACTCCTCGGGGCTGGCCAATCCTATCCTGTAGAGTTAATTACCCACGGACATCCCCGATCTATGTTAGCTGAGGCTTACCGGAATATCCGCACCTCTCTTCTCTTATCTTTTTCCGAAAGGCCACCCCAGACTATCGTCGTCTCCAGCCCCAATCCTGCTGAAGGCAAAACCACTACATGTATAAATACAGCTATCGCCCTCTCCCAGACCGGGGCCCGGGTAATTATTATCGATGCTGATATGCGCAAGCCCAGGTTGCATCAGATTTTGACCCGGGGAAATGGGCTGGGGCTCTCTAATTTTCTTTCCGGGAGGACTGCGCTCGAATCAATCATCACCCCGACCCGCATACCCAACCTATCTTTTATATCCGCCGGCCCCTTGCCTCCTAATCCTTCGGAGTTAATAAGCTCGGGCATTTTTAAAAAGATGATTCATTCTTTAAAAGAACAATTTGATCATGTAATCTTTGATTCTCCGCCAGTATTAGGTTTTGCGGATACTACTATTCTAGCTACTTTGGTGGATGGCGTCGTTTTAGTAGTTTTGGGGGGGAAAACTCCCAAAGAAACTTTGCAACGAGCTAAAGACCTTCTTTTTCAGGTGGAAGCGCACATCTTGGGCGTAGTTATTAACCGGGTAGATATGCGTCGCAGCGATTATACCCATTATTATTATCATTATTATTACGGGAAGGAAAAACAAAAGAAAGAACTACCCCCACCGGCCGAAGAAAAAACCAGTTAATGAAGAAGCGCCGCCGAAGAATAATCTTAGGTTTATTAATTCTGCTCATTTGCTGTTTCGTAGGAGTCTCCATTGCTTATACTTGGAAAGGTTTTTATCCTTATCATCCGCCTTTTTCGGCCGCCGGGTTGCTCTCCGCTTTGCAACATGAACCGGCCAACCCTGATCCTTATTACCGTTTAGGTTTATTCTACCAGTGGGATATTGGCCATTTTAATTTAGAAAAGGCGATCTATTATTTAAAAGAAGCGATAAAACGGAATCCCTTAGAACCAGAATATTGGCTCAATCTGGCCAAAGCTTTTCAGAAACAAGATAATTACCCCTTAGCCGAAGAAGCCCTCAAAATGGCGATCATGGTCTCGCCCATGAGTTATCGAAGCAGATGGATAGGGGGAAACCTTTTTCTGCAAAAAGGAGACTTTAACCAGGCAATTCCTTACTTTTCTTTTATTTTGAAAAATTACCCTAGCCAAAGTAGGCCGGTCTATGAAGTTTGGGCCAGAGCTGGAGGCGATCTTCATTTTATTTTGGAGAAGTTAATCCCCGATGACCCTTTGTCCTTGAGCCAGTTTTTATCTTACCTTTATGAGACAGGGGATAGTGAATTGGCTTTAAAGACATGGCAAAAACGTAGTTCTCTCGGATACCAACCTTCTCTTCCGGAGACTTTACAATTAGTTGATTTTCTCATAGCCCAAAGACGCTTCCCCGAGGGCTTCCAGATTTTTCAAAATTTGCTCCGCCAGGAGGGTTTCCCTATTTCCGCTCAAAATTTAATTACTAATGGCGGATTTGAGGAAGAAAAATTCTTAGGAAAAGGGTTCGACTGGCGCCTGCATGAAGGGGCCGGCTTTATTATTTCTTTCGACCGTTCCATCTTTTATGCTGGGCAAAAATCATTAAGCATCACTTTTGGGGGCAAAGAAAATGTGCACTTCCATCATGTTTTCCAGTACGTACCATTAAAACCAAACCGAGATTATCTTCTCCGCGCTTTTTTGAAGACGGAAGGTCTTACTACCCAAAGCGGGATTAAGTTAGAAGTCGCCGGAATAAACAGTTCTTTTCATAAACAATCTCAAGCCCTGATAGGAAGTAATGATTGGCAAGAGTTGACCATTTCTTTTCGCACCCCTCCTGATCTCCAAGGAGGTTTAATCCGCCTCCGCCGCGACCAGACCGAAAAGTTCGATCGCTTTATCTCCGGGAAGGTATGGGTGGACAGCGTGAGCCTTGTGGAAGAAGGGCGCTTTTAAAAATTGGTTAAAGAAAACTTCCGGATATTTTAAGGAGTACCGTAATGAAAGACTATTATGAAATTTTAGGACTGGAAGAAGATGCCTCCCAGGAAGAAATTCGTGAACGCTGGCTGGAGCTAACTAAAATATACCATCCTGATGTCTTGAAAAGTCCGGAGGCGGATGAACGCATAAAGGAAATTAATGAAGCCTACCAAGTGCTAAAAGATTATTCCTCGCGTTTAGAATACGACTTGCAGAGGGCCATGCAAAAATCTGTACTCAAGAAAATTGTGGAAAAAGAGGAGAAAAAAATCCCCTGGCCCAAGATTGTTTTGCCCACAGGTGTATTGATCGCTTTGGCTCTTATGATTTTTTATGTTTTTTTTAAAGTCCCGGCGGAGCAGGAGCAGGCCATTAAAATACCCATCCCTGAACCAGCTAAAATAGAAAAAAGCCTTCCGCGCCCGGCCCCAGCCCCTCTCCCCATGGCCGAATTAGAGAAAGGAAAACTCCCAGAAAAACCAATTACTCCTCAGCCTTCCCCGGAACAAGCAAAACCTATAAGTCCTGAAAAAAAATTGTTACCCTCCCGAATTGAACCTGCAAAAGAAGCCGAAAAAAAACCTGCCTTAGCCAAGGTGGTGATTAAAGAAGAGAAGAAAGAGCCGGCCAAGATTATTCCTCCAGAAAAGCCTCCCCTGCCCCCCCAGAAACCGGGGCTGCCGGTAAAACCTTTAGCGCAGGAAAAACCTAAAGAAATAACCAAACCTATTCCCTTCGCCGTGACCAAAGTTGAACCTTCCCCCCGCCCCCCAGCTCCCGAGCAAAAAAAATTAGAGATACCAGAAAAATTAGAAAAACCTCCAATTCCACCCCAGAAAATTGAGCCGCAAATGAAACCGGAAGAATTGGAAAAACCTCCCCTAACACCTCCAGAACCGAAGAAATTAGAAGTACCGAAAAAATTAGCAGAGCCCCAGGAGATGGCCAAGGTTCCTGTCTCTGAAGCTGTAAAAGCAGCAATTCCTTCGCCCCCGGAATTAAAAGAAGAAAAACCAGCAAGGGTGGAGAAAGGAAAAGAAATTACCAGGCCTGCGGAGATAGAGAAAGATATAAAACCGGAACCTGCTAAAGTAATCCCGCCTGAACGGCCCCAGATGATCGAGGCTAAAAAACCAGAAAAATTAGCAATTCCTGAAAAAACAATACCTCCTAAAGAAGAAGAGGTAAAAAAATTTCTTGCTGGTTATGTCTCCAAATATAATCAAAAAGATATAGACGGTTTTCTCTCCCATTTTTCAGCGCGGGCCATTCAGAACCAGAAGTATAATTTAGGAGAGATCAAAAAGATTTATACCACTTTCTTTGATCGCAGCCAGGAGCTCAATTATATCCTGCAAGAGGTGCAGACTGCCGACCATCCCCAAGGCTTGGAAGTAAAAGCTAAATACGAGCTGCATCAAGTGACCAAGAAAGATGGGGAAAAGAAATCTTGGAAAGGTCAAATCCGCTGGATTTTGGTCAGAGAAAATGGGCAGCTCAAAATCATTTCTCTTGATTACCAACACCAGAAATGAATCTCTTAGATTCTTTAATCAAAAGCACCCTCATTTTCTTGCTCATTTTCACCCCCTTAGCCTGGGGAGCGATAGAAATATGGGCTTTTTCTATAATGGAAATAGGTATTCTTCTTGTTATTGCTTTATTTATCATGCAACAATTCTTTTTTGGGCCCTCGATTAATTGGCGCTCTTATTCCCCTTTCCCTGTTCCGCCCTCGGTCATCTGGCTCAGCACATTATTCCTGGGCATACTACTCTGGCAAATGGTTCCCCTTCCCTTAGAACTTTTACGAATTGTCTCACCCAAGACCTATCAACTGCGCCAACAATTGATGTCCTTTCCTGGCCTCTCTTCCCAGCCTGCTGATTTGGGGCCTATTTCCGTTTTCCCTTTCGCCACGAAAATTGAATTTTGGAAATGGCTTACTCTTTTCGGGCTCTTTTTCACTCTGTGGCGCTGGCCTAATTTCCATTGGAGAGAAGGGACAAGCAAGCAGCTTATAGGGGTAATTATTTTGGTCGGGGTTGGGGAAGCAAGCTACGGCTTTTTCGAATTCTTCAGCGGCCACCATTATATTCTGTCTCTAAAGGGTACCTTTTTAATGTCTTCGGTAATGGGCACTTTCATTAATCGGAATTATTTTGCTGGCTACTTGCTCTTAGTTATCCCTTTGAGCATCGGCTTTCTTTTAGCGCGCCAAGCCAGTCAGCCAAATCAATATCGCGGTTGGCGCCACCGCTTAGCTGCTCTCGATGGGAAAACGCTTCTCCTCGGTTTTGCCATAATCATTATGATCTTGGGCCTCCTCTTCTCAGCCTCGCGCATGGGTATCATAAGTCTGCTCCTTTCCTTTTCTTTTCTTTCTCTTGTTTTCCGCCAAAAAGAGAAGGGCCATTTATTCTCCAGGACTACTGTTCTTATTTTAGGTTTGGCTTTACTCTGGGGAGCTTGGATCGGCCTGGATGCCATTATCAGCCGCTTTTTTAGTAGCACCGATGACTTTAAAATCCGGCTCCTCTTCTGGAAGGATACATTCCGGATATGGAAAGATTTTATTCTCTTTGGTTCTGGGTTAGGAACTTTTGCCCAAATTTTTCCTTTATACCAAACTTTCTTTATGAATGCCTTCGTTACGCATGCGGAAAACGACCTTCTGCAACTTATGGCGGAAACGGGTTTGATGGGCATATCTTTAATTTGCGCACTTTTCTTTATTCTTTTCCAGAAAGTAATTAAAGGCATTCGTTCTCTGCCCGAAGGAGAGCCTCGGCGCTATATAGCTATTGGAGGTACGGTGGGTGTCTTGGCTTTAATTCTGCATAGTTTCGTGGAAAGAAATCTGCAAGTACCGGCAAACGCCTTTTTATTTACTTTCCTTTGGGCATTAGTTTTAAGACAAATTTATCCACTTTCCCCCAAATTAGCCTCTCTGCCCTACGAGACTGTGTCTCCATGACGAGAAAGGGCCACATATAGGCCGGAGGCAGGCCGGAGGCAGGCCAGAGGCAGGCATTCATTCAGAATCATGAGGCAGTGGATCTTCCATGGGGATGGGCGGATTTTTAAGCTTAATCATATTGCTTGGTTTAACTATCCGCCTCCCTTTGCGGAAAATCGTTGGTCTATTTAGAACAACTTCTTCTCCAGCCGATGCTTCTTCATTCATGCCTGCCTCTGGCCTGCCTCCGGCCTGCCTCCGGGTCGCCTCTGGCCTGCCTATAACCCCTTCACTAAAAGTTAGCTACTTTGACTCAGTCTCTAAATAATAAAAATTTCTTTCTCCGTAATCCTTTTAGGTGTTTTGTTCAAAAAATGATGCTATTATTATAGAAATACTTATTTCGTTAAAGACTTTTACCATGGCTACTTCGGGGTAATGCCTTACTAAAGGGTGGATTTCTTATAACTCCCCCTTTTTCCCCCTCTTAGTTTAAGAGGGGGAGAAGGGAGTTAAAAAATTTCGAGATGGACAATAGATTAGATTTGTGAGGCAAACCATTAGCGAAATTGGCCAGCCATAAAAGCTGGCCCTACGAAATGACAAGAAATAATTTTTTTATATGTAA